>JGI25407J50210_10000080_pt1 | contig 12369 bp, 8 predicted proteins | sample TabmetS5T2R1_FD_50210 | JGI IMG/M metagenome (IMG submission 50210) | reverse complement strand
AACGCGTGCGCCCACGCCAGCAAGAAAGGCGCCGAGGGGTCCCCCTCAAAGCGGGGGAACACATGCGTGACGACCAGGGCGCGCACTACTGCTGGGGCTCGGCCTCAAGCACCTCACGCACGCGGTACGGCTGATGGTGCTGGGCGGCGGCGTGGCGGAGCACATCGCCGATGAAGCCGCTGCCCATCAGCTGCACGCCGACGAGCGAGCAGAGCACGCCCAGCGCCAGCAGCGGGCGGGATCCGATCCCCGCGCCAGTGAGCAGCTTCAGGGCCGCCAGATACGCGAGGATCGCGAAGCCCCCCACCGACAGCGCCGCGCCCAGCCCGCCGAACAGGTACAAGGGCCGATCGGCGAACCGCGTAAGGAACAGCACGGTCAACAGGTCGAGCAGCGTCTTGGGGAACCGCAGCGGCGAGCGGTACTTCGACCGGCCCGCCACCCGCGCCCGGTGGCTGACCTCAACCTCACCAACCTTGAAGCCGAGGTCGTGGGCGAGGATAGGGATGAACCGGTGGAACTCGCCATAGAGCGGCAGCTCGGCAGCGACCTCGCGCCGCATGAGCTTGAGGCCAGTGTTGAAGTCGCGCACGTCGAGGCCGGTCAGCGTGCGGGTGGCCGCGTTGTAGCAGCGCGACGCGAGCCGCTTGACTGGGCGGTCGGCGCGGTCTCGCCGCCACCCGCCGACCAGGTCGTAGGCGTCGCCCTCGACGAGCGCGAGGAGCCGCCCGATCTCTGAGGGCACATCTTGGCCATCGGCGTCGAGCGTGGCGAGCATCTGCCCCCGCGCGGCGGCGAGCCCGGCGGCGAGCGCCCCCGACTTCCCGAAGTTCCGCCTGAGCACGATCACCCGGACGAGGTCTCCACGCTCGAGCTGGAGCTTGTGGAGCACCTCGGTCGACCCATCGGTCGACCCATCGTCGACATAGACGATCTCGGCGGGACGCTCAAGCGCCTCGAGCGCAGCGACGAGGTCCGCATGGAGCGACAGGAGGCTTTCGGCCTCATCGAAGACAGGAACCACCGCGGAGAGGTAAGGTGCCCGGGCGGCGCCACCGCCTGGGCGGCCTTGCGGATGCCAGTGCGAGTAGTCCACGGTCATGGGGCGCGTGAGCGTACTTGCGCGGTGGCACACTCGGCGTTCACTACTGTCCAATGCCTACTCGCTCAGGCGGGCGCCCCAACCCGCGATAACCCAGACGGTGAAAGGAGTTCACCTCCCGATGCGCGTGTCCAACCGATGGCCTGCGGTCAGCATCATCATCGTCAACCTGAGCGGTAGGGAATACCTCGAGCGCTGCCTTGCCTCGCTCCGCGCACTCGACTATCCCCAAGATCGTCTCGACATCATCCTCATCGACAACGCGTCGACCGACGGGTCGGTCGCGTTCGTCCGTGAGGCGTTCAGCGACGTCCGGGTGGTCGTCAACGACCACAACACCGGCTTCTCGCCGGCCGTCAACCAGGGCGCGAGGCTCGCGAGGGGCGACTACCTCGCCTTGCTCAACAACGATGCCGAGGCCGACCCGCATTGGCTCCGCGAGGCGGTCACGGTGCTCGAGATGCACGACCGTATCGCCTGCGTCGGCAGCAAGATCCTGTCCGATGACCGGAGGACGGTCGACTACGCCGGCGGGCAGATGGCGTTCTACGGGCACGGGTACGCCCGCCGCCATGCGGAGCTTGACGAGCGCTCGGCGCATACGCCCACGCTGTTCGCCTCAGGCGGCGCGATGATCGTCCGCACCGAGGTGTTCCGCGAAGCCGGCGGCTTTGACGAGGACTACTTCGCGTTCTTCGAGGACGTCGATTTTGGCTGGCGGCTGTGGCTGCTCGGCTATGAGGTCACCTACGTCCCCTCGTCGGTGGCCTACCACCGCCATCACGGCACGATCCAACGCTTCGGCTACGCCCGTGAGCGCTACCTGCTGGAGCGCAACGCGCTCTCAACCGTGTTCAAGAACTACGACGACGACACGCTCGCGTCGGTCCTCCCGGCGGCGCTCATGCTCGCGCTGTCCCGGGGGCTCTACGACCAGCAAGCTCCGCTCCCGGACTACCGGATCACCGACGACGCGACCCCGATCGGCGAGGTGACGATCTCGGCGCTTGCGGGGGCGCACTTGGCGGCGATCCGTGACTTCACGCTCGACCTCGACAAGCTGCGGGCGAAACGCCAATGGGTCCAGGCGAGAAGGGTCCGGCCCGACCGGTACGTGTTGAGGTTGTTCGAGGAGGCGCTCCGCCCGAACGTCGAGGGGGCCGACTATGTGCGGCTTTTCCAGCGCATCGTCGAGACGTTCGACCTCCAGGCGAAGCTGCGGCCCCGGAACCGGGTGCTCATCATCACCCAGGACATCATCAGCGAGAGGATGGCGGGCCCTGCGATCCGCTGTTGGGAGATGGCCAAGCTGCTCGCCCGCGAGCACGAGGTCACGCTCGCATCAACCCAGCCCATCGGGTTATCGACCGCCCTGTTCCGGACCGTGCGCGCCGACTCGGGGCTCATCAGCGCGCTGCTGCCCCAAACCGACGTGGTGATCTTCCAAGGTTTCGTGCTGCACGAGTTCCCACAGATCGCCGAGTCCGACGTGCCGGTGCTCGTCGACATCTACGACCCCTTCCACCTTGAAGGGCTCACGCTCCGCAAGGCCGACCCACCGATCGAGCGGTTCGTGGCCACGAAGTCCGATGTCCGCGTGCTCAACACGCAGCTGGAGCGTGGCGACTTCTTCGTGTGCGCCTCCGAGAAACAGCGCGACTTCTGGCTCGGGCAGCTGGCCGCCGTGCACCGCGTCAATCCCGCGACGTACGACCACGACGAGTCGCTGCGGTCCCTCCTCGCAGTCGCGCCGTTTGGCCTGCCCGACGCGGCGCCAGCCAAGACCGACAAGGTCCTGCGGGGCGTCGTGCCCGGGATCGACGAGAACGACTTCCTGCTCCTGTGGGGTGGCGGGATCTACAACTGGTTCGACCCGCTCACGCTCATCCGCGCCGTTGCTGAGGTCGTCAAGGAGCATGGGGACGTCAAGCTGTTCTTCATGGGCAGCGCGCACCCCAACCCTGGGGTGCCGAAGATGAAGATGGCGGCCATCGCCCTGCAGCTCGCGGACGAGCTGGGCCTGCTCGGCACCCATGTCTTCTTCAACCCCGGCTGGGTGCCGTACGAGCAGCGCGCCGACTACCTGCTTGAGGCTGATCTCGGCGTCTCGACCCATTTCGAGCACATCGAGACCGCCTTTAGCTATCGCACCCGCATCCTTGACTACCTCTGGTCCGGGCTCCCCATTCTCGCCACCGAGGGCGACTCGTTGTCCCGCATGGTGAACAAGCACGGCCTCGGCCTGACCGTGCCGCCCGAGGATGTCGGCGCGCTTGCCCAAGCGCTCAAGCGGCTGCGGAACGACCGGGACCTCTACTCGACCTGCAAGGCCAACGTCACCGCGCTCGCCCCAGAGATGACCTGGGAGCGCTCGCTTGCCCCGATCGTCGAGTTCTGCCGCGCCCCCCGGCTGGCGCCAGACCGGGTCGGCAAGCCGCACCGGTACATCGCGGTCGAGAACATCGTCCTGACGAGGACTCCCTGGCACTACGCGAAGCGCGTCCTGCACTACTACCGGAGCGGCGGAGCGAAGGTCGCGCTGCTCCACGTCCGTAACTTTGCCAGGACCCGGTTAGGCCGGTGAGGATGCCCCGGGGACGGCTCCTGCCGGCCTTGCTCGCTGACCCCGCACAGCGAACACCGCTGCTTGGCTGGCTCGGCGTCGGCCTCGCGGTGCGGTTGGCGCTGATGCCGTTCACGGTCAGCGCCGACCTGCTCGCGGTCTACTGGCGCTCGCACCTCATCGCCTACGACGGGCAGCTGTTCGGCGGCTACCTCGTGAACATGGGCGCCCACTACGTGCACGCGGCGAGCCTGCGGCTCCTCGACTGGCTGCTCCCCCCACCCCACGTGGTCTGGACCCACCCGTGGTGGTGGGCTGACTCCTTCGCGCTCTCGCCGCAGATCCTGCGCTGGTTCTCGACGCAGCCGTGGACATACCAGACGCTGTTCGCGCTGAAGCTCCCGTACCTGCTCGCCGACCTTGGCGCGGGGCTCGCCCTGCTCGCCTTGCTCGCACGTACAGCGACGCCGCACACGATGCGCCGAGCGTGGGCGTTCTGGATGCTCTCGCCGATCGGGCTCTACGCCTCCTACATGTTCGGCCGCTACGAGATGTTCGCGGTGGCGCTCGTCCTCGGCGCGCTGCTGGCCTGCGAGCGCGAGCGGCCGTGGCTCGGCGCGGTCCTCCTCGGCCTCGCGATCACCATGCGGGCCTACCCGCTGCTCCTCATCCCGGTCTTCGCGCTGATCGTGACGCGCCGTGTGCGCGCCCAGGCCGCCTGGGCGGTGGTCGCGCTCGCGCCGCTCGGCGTGATGATGGCAATGAACCGGCTGCTGGCCGGCTCCGCTGGCGAGCTGGAGCGGCTCAAGGACTTCCCGCCGAGCGGGGCGTTCCTCAGCCTGTCGCTCCCGGTGGACCGCCCAGGCCAGGTATACCTGTTCGTCCTGTTCGCGCTGCTGGTGTACGGAGCGTTGGCCGGGCGGGTCTACGGCTGGTGGGGCTCCCCTGGGGGCGAATTTGGGGATGGGGTTGGGGGCGGGGTGCCGGTTGGCCAGCTGTGGATGTGGCTGCTGGTGCTCCATGCGGGGCTGTTCGCGCTCACCGCAGTCTCCGCCCACTACTTCGCGTGGTTCACCCCGTTCGTCGCGCTCGCGCTCGGCCGGCGGCCAGCCTGGAGGGGGACCCTGCCGCTGCACCTGCTCCAGTGCGCGGCGGTGCTCACGCTGGCGCAGGTCATCCACGGCGACCCGAACATCCTCGTCGGGCTGCTCATCCCCCTAGAGCCCGACCTCGCGCACGCGCTGCCCAACCTGCAGGAGCTGCTGCTGACCTCACCGCAGCTCGGCCTGCAGGTCGCCGGTGTCCTCCGTACTGGGCTCCTGGCGTTGACCGCGCTGCTTGCGATCCCGGCGGTCGCTGAGCTTGCCTGGCCGCCGGCGCAGGCCGGTGACCGCGAGCGCCGCCGCGCCGATGAGCAGCACCAGCCAGCCGAGGGCGAACGCTGGCTCGTCGCGGAGCAGCCGTCCGCCCGCTGACCGGATAATCCTGTTGAGCTGGCTTGCCAGCTTGCCCGGCCCGCCGGTGCCGGCTACCCGGAAGGCCAGATCGCCCTGCGCGCGCGCTCCGCCGCGGATCAGCTCGCCGCCCAGGTAGGGGTCGTTTGCGTCCTGGATTGCTGGGTCATAGCCGGATGGCGGGACGTTCGCGAGCAGCCCCACCGGAGTGGCGCCCTCCCAGCGCGCCTCAATCACGGCGACCTCCGGCGCCGGCACTGGGGGGGTGAAGCGGACCGGCACCCACCGGTTGTCGGCGATCCGCTCCCCGCTGACCGTCACGCTTGCGAGCTCCCGTCCCCCGAGCCCGCCTCGCAGGGTCACTGTGAGCGCGCCGCCAGGATCGGCAGCCTGCCCGTAGGTCACCATGAACAGGTCGACGCCCTTTATCGCGTCCGTGGCGGGGCGGAACGTCTGGCCGAGTGGATCGCTCAGGGGTATCGGCGTCGAGTATGCCGGTTGGAACGCCTCTCCACCTACCCGCGCGCACCCGGCTAGGACGAGTGCCGCTGTGGCTACGGCAGTCCATCGGAGCGCTAAGTAACGATCCACGGCCGGACGCTACCCCAGCGTGATGATTGATGACCCCGCGCTATCCGGACCCAGCGCACGAGCGCGCGCAGACCGCACAATGGGTCGGTGGGATCGACGCAGGCGAAGTGCCAAGCCACGCGCTGCCCTCTGCTACTGAGCCTTGCCTGATCTCGTATTGTGGAAATATGCCCAATACCTGAGAGGAGCCGAGAGCCTCCTCACTCGAACCGACCTGCCTCTTGACTGCACGCAGACTCTCATCTTTAATCAGCTATTCACGGGGCCAACAGCAGAGCCCTAAGAACGGGGGTAAGGCGGACGAGCGACAATTGCCTACCAACTAAACGAGTACGGGTAAACTCCGCTGGGCTTTGCGCTCGGCGCCACACTGATTAGCCGTTTGTGACGGGACATGTACGGGGGGTTGATTCGTGCGTGGCTTACGCTTTTTTGCGCCTCTGCGACGGAGTAGTTCAACCGGTAAGACTCTAAAATGACCGGGCTGGCCTACGTCGCGCTTCCCTGGGGGCGCTCTCGTGTGAGGCATGGGGGTGGCATAGAAAGCCTTCGAGGGCCGAATTTGCGTAGCTCGAGTCAAGCCGGCGGTCAGCTGTGAGTATCCGCGTGCTTGTCTGCGATGCGCAGCCTGTCGTCTGTGCAGGGATGCGGACGGTCCTCGAACAGGAGGCCGGTATCGAGGTAGTTGGCGAGGTTGGCGACGGTCGGCAGGCGATGACGGCGGTCAAGGCGCTGCGTCCGAACATCGTCGTCACGGACATTGACTTGCCGAGGGTGGACGGAATCCAGCTCACGCGCCAAATCGTCAGCGCTGGCATCCATCCCCCCGCCGGGGAGCGCCCTGCCGGAGTGATCATCGTGACGATCCACGATGACGATGAGTATTTTGTGCAAGCTGTCCAGGCGGGCGCCCGTGGCTTTTTGCTCAAAGATGACCCTACGGAGCAGCTCGTCTATGGTGTCAGGATAGTAGCGGCCGGCGAGGCATTCCTGACTCCATCGGTCACCCGCCGTCTCCTTGAGCGGTTTGCTAACCAAATCGCGGCTTCCTGGCACGCTACGCCGGATCTGTTCACCGTCCTTACGCCCCGCGAGCTTGAGGTGCTCCGGCTGCTTGCGCTCGGAAGATCGAACGCGCAGATCGCTGGCGCGCTCTGTATCGGCGAGGCGACCGTACGCTCCCATACATATCACTTCCTGCACAAGCTCGGTCTGCGTGACCGTTGCCAGGCGGTCGCGCTCGCCTACCAGGCAGGACTCGTGCAACAGCACGATTTTGAGCCGACCGACCGTGCTCTGCTCCGGGCATCTACGCGCTGAGTGGAGAGCTGCGAGCTTCCACCTCCATGTTGAGCAATAAGTTACACAGCAAGGGGATGACGAATTCGGTGTGCCAAGTTAGACTCCACGTTGTATGAAACGGACAATGAGATCAGAATATCACTTCATGCCTACCTGTGTACGCTGTCACTGACTTCTGGTACGTCTTGGTTTTGCCTGTTTATGGGTCGGATGGCTTTGATGAACACGCTATCGATAGCCCTGGAATGGTGGTGGTACATGAGGCGCGGCACGTAGATTTACGGTCAGTGATTCTGCAAATACATTTGTAAGAAGCCGAGCGCTAGGTTACGCTGGCAGCGTGGTGGGATAAGGGGGGACGGGACCCCCTCAGCCAACAGGAAGGTAGAAGGATTGTTGATGCACGCCTGAGTGGGCGAAGTTGACCGACGCGGGCCTCTACTTAGAGAGATGAATAATGGCGGACTTTAACTTCAGTATATTCACCCCGGTATCAAAGACCAGCACGGATGACGCTGCGTTGGTCGAGGTGCTTGACAAGATCCTCCGTGATATGGACGAGGAGGATCGTTGGCGGGTGACAACGAGCGGCTTCTGGTGCTACGTAGCCCCTTATGAGCAGCCACAGCGCCCCCAAGGGTGGAAGCTTCACCTATCAGCGACGCCGGCATCTGCTGAAACAGTGCTCGCTCGGTCACTCCCCGTCCTGCTTAAGGCCCACTCCGCCTTCAAGTTCGCGAGCACGATCGACTACGTTGGCGTACTGAACGCTCGGAACACGTCGCGGGGGCACTCTGGAAAGTTCATCACGATCTATCCACAAAGTGATGAGGAAGCTGTTCAGCTTGCTGAAGCGCTGCACCAGGCGACTGCCGGCCTCGCCGGCCCTCGTATCCTCTCGGATCATCCCTACCTACCAGGAAGCCTTGTTCACTACCGATACGGCGCATTCGTCGAAGAGCGAAAAATCTCAAATGATGGCTTTTACGCCTGGGTAATCTTTGATCCAGATGGTAACCCTGTGGAGGATCGGCGGGTTGGTCAATACTTACCACCATCATGGGTCACATGCCCATTTCCCAATGCCCCTAAAAATGGAGCTTTTCCCACTAACAGTGAGGGCCAAGGGGTGCTTGTCGCAGATCGTTTCTTGGTGCGAGAGGCAATCCGCCATCTCAACAAGGGCGGTGTGTATCGCGCGGTTGATACTCGCAGTGGCGCCGATGTAGTTATCAAAGAGGCACGCCCTCACGTGGCTGCAGATGAAGCTGGAAAAGATGTGCGGGACCGGCTGCGAGCGGAGGCTCGAGCCCTCGAGAAGATGGAGCCTTTTGGCGTGGCGCCGCGGCCTCTCATGCTCTTCGAGCAAAGCCAGCATCTCTTTCTTGCCGAAGATTTCGTTCCAGGGAAGCCCCTTCGCCAGTGGGTGCCCGATCAGATACGTGACGGTGGATGGCGCCGCAATGTTCCTGCAGGCTTGGAGATGGCTGACCGCCTGATCGCGCTCATGGATGTCGTCCACCAGGCCGGTCTCATTCTCCGAGACTTCAACCCTAACAACATCATGGTGCTTCCCGATGGTCAGCTCCGCCTCATCGACCTGGAGCTGGCAGTGATGGTAGGGGAGCAGGAAGAGAAGCTGATTCGCGCCGGCACGCCAGGCTATAGCGCTCCGGAGCAGCTAAAGGGGTCGTACCCAGCGATCCAGGCTGATTACTTCAGTTTGGGCGCTACTATCTGTTTCGTCGTTACTGGCGATGCTCCATATTTCTTGGAGGACATGCCAGAGGCCCGGCCGTTGCGGGAGCGCCTGGCGGAATGGTTGGCGGTCCGAGGAGAGGCACTCGACATTGCCGCCGACATTCAGAGGCTGATCATCGGGCTTATGGATGACGAACCCGATCGCCGTTGGACTACATCCAAAGCGAGGAATGTGCTTGCCGAGGTGCGCAAATCCTCGAAGGGATCGTCACCTGTGCGTTCCGTGCCTGGAGACGGCCTCGTGCGCATGAACGGTCGGCTGGGCGACGCACAGTGGTGGCAGGCCGTGGATGGCATCATTGCCTACCTCCTTGGCTCAATGAACCCCACCGGCAGCGAGCGGCTGTGGCCCTTGTCCTGTGCTCACGGGGCGCCTGACCCCTGCACGCTCCAGCACGGCGCTGCTGGAGTCCTTGGAGCACTCACGAGGTGTTTCGAGCTTACCGGCGATCAGCGCCTTCCTGAGGCGATCACCACTGCAGGCCAGTGGATTATCGACCGGCTGCAAACCAGAACGAAACGACCTGCCGGACTCTACTTCGGCGAGGCAGGTATTGCGTGGTCCCTATACGAGGCTGGACAGGCTCTCAGCGATGATCGGCTAGCCGAGCAGGGTCTCGCATTGGCCGACACGCTCCCCGTCTCCTCGTCCAACCCAGACGTGACGCATGGCGCTGCCGGGATCGGACTTACATTTTTGCACTTCTGGTTCCACACAGGCGATCAAAGGTTTGCCGAACGCGCGAGTACGTCGGCGGACGCGCTCATCGCGTCGGCTAGCGAAGGGGAAACAGGGATTCTTTGGGGAACGCCAGCAGAGTTCGAGTCTCGGCTCGCTGGCAAGCGCTACCACGGCTTTGCCCATGGCACCGCCGGTGTTGGCTACTTCTTGCTCGCCACGGCGCTCGCCACTGACCGGTCTGACTGCCTCGCGCTCGCTTGCCGCGCTGGGGAGACCCTCCTCGCCAACGCCATCGTGGAGGGCGGGATGGCTCTCTGGAGCGCCGGCTCTGGTAAGGACATGACTGCCCCCTACTGGTGCCACGGATCCACGGGTATCGGAAGCTTTCTGATCAGGCTGCACCGCGCTACAGGAGACGACCGGTTCGGAAAGTTAGCTCACCTGTCAGCTCGAGCTGTCATGGAGAACGCGTGGCGGGGGGTGCTCGGGCAGTGCCATGGGCTCGCAGGGAACGGTGAATTTCTTCTCGATATGGCCGAGGGAGTTGACGGGCAGCAGTACCAGGTTATGGCCCACCAACTGGCCCGCGTCATCTTTGCGAGCCGCGCTTATCGAGAGGGCAAGGTCGTATTTCCAAACGAGGAAGGAGGCCTCTCCGCTACGTGGGGGGACGGAATGAGCGGGATCTTGTCTTTCCTTGTGCGGCTCCGGTACCACTCGCCTCGGTTGTGGATGGCCGACCCGGCGCTTGAGCGGAGCTACCGCTCATGAGGACCATCGCACCGGAATCCGCGTTAGCCATCTCCAGCCGTTTCAACTTCGCCTTCTCACTAAACAGCCACTATGGGGTTTGTCTGCGAATCTCCGACGAGGATGTGGCCCTCGAACATTGGATGCTCGCCTCGGAGGAGGCAGCTTGTCGAACGATTGCTGGTATCACTGTGAACCAAGCCGCTCATGGGCTACCCCTCGATAATGGCCAGATCCTCCTTTTGCAGAGAGGCGTCAGTGCATTTGACTTATACGAACTTATGCTCCTGCGGCCCCGAAAGGGCACCTTTTCCCTTCAACGGCTCGGCGAGATATCCGCGTTGCTCGGAGGTTATCTCCTCCCAAGTCCCAGCTGTGCCCAGCTCGGGTTTGCCGTCACCCTCGATGATCCTGAGCATTCGACGATCTGGCGGGCGTTGGCTACACCACCATGGATCGAGCCAATCATTCGGATACCCGGTCGCCTCTCCGGGGGCGCGTGGCTCGACCGAAACGGAGACGTACTCGCGGTTAACCAAGCCTCCGACAGTTGCGGTTCCAATGGTATCGTTGTCGATCTTATAGAAGAGTCATGGCGGCGCGTTTGGTCAGTTTCCGACACGAGTACCGATCGAATCGTGCTTTATAGCCCTCGCTCAAGGTTGCTCGTTGCCAGCACGAATTCCTTTGGGGAGGAACGGCTCGGTTGGGGACTCCTCGGCGAGGGGACTGTAACCATGCGTTTTCCTGAGATCTTGCACCGGCCGGGCTATGTGCGCCTGGCGCTGGCCCTGGACGATTGTGGTGAGCGATTGTTGGTTCACGAGGTAGCGGGAGCGGTATCCCAGCTGTTTATCTACACTCCGGCTGACGACTGTCTCGATCCTCTTGTCATCCCGCCAGGCGCCATCTCGCATCCTGCCTCGTGGGCTAAGAATATCATCCGGTTCCGGTTCTCGACTCCAAGCCAACCTCCCACCCTTGCCACCATGCGGCTCGGGGCCAAGCCTCGATGGTCATGGAGCCGAGATGATGAACTCGAAAGCCAGCCCGTTTGGGCCGAGGCTGATCTAATCGACCTCCAAGGTCCAGCGGGACCGATTGAGGCGGTCGTCTACGGCGGCCCCGACTGGCGGCAAGACGAGCACCTCGTGGTGGCGCTCCACGGGGGACCGCTGGCCTCGTGGCGGTTCGAGTTCCACCCGCTTTTCCAGCACTTGGCAGCCAAAGGCATCGCCGTGGTGGCACCCAACTACCGCGGCAGCACCGGATACGGCGGTGAGCATCTCCGGGCAGTTCTCGGTAACTGGGGCGGTCCTGATCTCGAGGATGTGCTCCACCTGGGCCGAAACCTTGAGGAGGACAGACGAGGCCATGGCCTTTCTATGCCGGTCGTATTGGGCATGAGCTATGGGGCATTCCTGGCGCTGCTGGCAGCATGCAATGAACCGAATCTGTGGTCGGCATGCGTCGCTTTGGCTCCTTTTCTCTCTGGGCCAAGGTTGCATAAGAGTGCCGGGGATGTGGTACGGAATCGTATAGAAAAATTGGGTGGTTTGAAGCAAATTTATGCTTCAAGCAACTCTTATGATGTGCTGGAAGCATGCGAGTCGCTTGCGGTGCCTTTATTGCTTATTCATGGCGTCCGCGACGAAACGATACCAGTAGAGCAGTCGAGGACGTTAATGCGATATCTGACCGAACTTGGAAAGACTGAAGGAGCCGACTTCGAGTATCGAGAGGTCGACAGTGACCACGAGGAAGTGGTTCTTGCGCGGCCTAAGGTAGTGCGCCAGAGAGTGGTTGACTTCTGCCTCACTCGGCCTAAGCCGCAGAAGCAAATCTGACAATGTTGGTTCTCGTAGTGGGGAAGGAGGTGAAATTCATGCAGTTCGATCTGGTGGCCTCTTTGCAGGCGCTGCCCGAGATCGACCCTGTCGAGGTCGAGGGTATTCAGCTGGGTGATGGTGGCACGTGCGCGTGCGTTGGCCTGCTCACGCTCCTCAACACCGTGTGCGTTGGCGTTTCTTGCGCTTAACAAACATGGATGTTCGGCAACGTCAGTTCTCGTAGTGGGGAAGGAGGTGAAATTCATGCAGTTCGATCTGGTGGCCTCTTTGCAGGCGCTGCCCGAGATCGACCCTGTCGAGGTCGAGGGTATTCA
>JGI25407J50210_10000079_pt1 | contig 12386 bp, 17 predicted proteins | sample TabmetS5T2R1_FD_50210 | JGI IMG/M metagenome (IMG submission 50210) | reverse complement strand
GGCTCGATGCTCTCGAGACCGAGGTCTACCGCACCCGCCGCGAGCGGCGGACCCACGAGTCCCAACCCGAGGAGAGGACCGCATGACCGGCCCCGCCCCAACCGGACGCGTCGTACCCACGCCCGATGGACGCGACCTCGTGCTGACGCGCTCGTTCCGTGCACCCATCGAGGACGTTTGGGCCAGCATCACCGAGTCGGATCGAACCGCGCGCTGGTTCGCCAGCTGGTCCGGCGCGCCCGGCCCCGGCCGTACGATTCGATACCGCCTCACCTTCGAGGAATCCGCGCCCGAAGGGGACATGACCATCGAGGCGTGCGATCCGCCGCGCCACCTCGCGGTCTCCACGCAGGACGAATACGGCACATGGCGCCTCGAAGCCACGCTCGCCGAGGTCGCCGGGATGACCGAGCTAACGTTCGTCCACCACCTCGACACCGATGCCAACGCGGCCGAGGTGGGGCCGGGCTGGGAGTACTACCTCGACATGCTCGTGGCGTCGCGCGACGGTAGCCCGACGCCGGACTTCGACGCCTACCCCCCCGCCCAGGCGGCGTACTACGAGAACCAGGATCCCGCCTCGGGGTGACTGAGCCGCCCGGCTGCTTGCCCTCCGGCCAGCCGTCGGGGTAGTCCTGCCAGGCCTCGAGCCGGCCGCGTGCCGTCATGTCGAGCAGGGCGAGCGCCGGCCTGGTGGCCTCCAAGCCCCGGCCGGTCACGGTGTTGGTGAGGAAGACCCGGTCGCCTTGGCGCAGCCAGCACGTCCACGCGCCGTATCCGTCGCCGCGGACGAGGTCGTCTTAGACGTCGGCCGTGGAGTACCAGTTCTGGGGGTACCCCATGAACTCGATGAACGGCGCGAGGTCGGAGTAGGGCGCCTGGGCGAACACGGCGAACGAGCCACCGCGCGCGTTTAGGTGCGCCGTGAGGTTCTGTGTGGCCCAGTAGGTCATGGTGCAGCCCTCGCACTGGTTCTCGAACGGTTCGCCTGGGAACCACATGTGCCTGTAGACCACGAGCTCCTCGCTGCCCTCGAAGAGGTCGAGCAGGGTGCCGGGTCCGTCCGGGCCCACCACGGTGATGGTGGCGTCGACCTCCGTCATCGGGAGCCGACGGCGGGCCGACGGCGATCGCGTCTCCCTCCCGGGTGTGCGCCTTCTCCCGCACCAGCAGCTCGTCGCGGGCGGCCTGCCAGGTGTCCCGGTCGACGATCCTCGGGACGGCCGCCGGCTCGCGGTGCCCCTCGTGATTCTCGTGAGTGGTCATGGTCCTCCTCCTCCTCGTGCTGTTGTTCTCGGTAACCGCCTCCGCCGGTGTTGACGAGCGTCCGGGCCGGATGTCAGCGGCCGCCACTCATCTCCACGGGCCCCGGGACTCCCGAAGCGGTCACCAGCCGCAATGCAGGACGATGCCGATGCGACGTCCGGCGCAACCGGGGGTGCACCCGTGTAACGGCACCTCGGCGACGGGTCACTCGCGAGCCGCCGGCGTGTTATGGGACGCCGCCGACGTCGTCGACACGCACTCCGAGCCGTCGATATGGCGTCCGTTGATCGCCTGGGCTCAGCGCAACCCGCAGCGGAGGTGGGGTGTCCTTCGGCGTTTGCGGTCGGCGGCGGTGGGGCTACATGCGATGTTGCTGCGCCGGTGCCGGGGGGGTGGTGGGAGGCTGCTCCGCGAGCGGCTCGCCACGGCGGGAGGTGAGCTGCCAGAGGAGCATCACCGCGGTGACCCAGAGGATGGGCACGTAGAACGCCAGCACGAACCATGTCCAGCCGCTGGCGGTGGCGGTGACGTCGTTGTCTATGCCGACGACGGTGGCGCTGACCAAGTCGGCGGTGCCGACGATGGCGGCCAGCCAAGCAAGCGTGCGCCCGGTCCGGAACGGACGGCGGAGCGCCCAGATGGCGAGGATTGCAAGGGCAGACGTGACGACGTCACCGAAGGCGATGGTGCGCTGGGCGGTGGTGGATGCGTCGAGGCCCCCGATGTCGGCCGCGGAGAAGATCTGCAGGGCGATGTAGCGGGGGGCATGGAACCACAGGAGCACGGTCAGGGCGTCGGCGAGCGGCCGGTGTCGGACGACCGGCGCGACGTACCACACGCCGATGGTGATCGCCATGGCGTAGCTGAGCAGTGACGCGAGNAGGTTGGCCGCGGCGAGGTCCATGCCCGCNTGCTCAGCTCGTGAGCCACGCCACGGCGTTAGCCCGCTCGGTGAACCACTGGGTCGGGAANTGGGCGGCTTGGCCGTCGATGCGCGGTTCGGCGCCGGCTTCCGCGGTGGGACCGGGGAAGCCGGGTGGCATGACGAACGCGAAGCGCTTCACGCCCGCCCGGTTGTAGCGAGGGATCACATGCTGGTCCCGCCAGGCCATCGACGCGTCCCGGTCGCCGAAGTCGTGGCGAAACTCCGTGGCGTCGATGAGGATGGCCGAGGTGCCGAGCGCCTCGGCCTCGGCTGCGAGAACCATGAGGCCGGTCATCCAGTCCTCGTCGGTCATTGACGCCGTCGCCGGCAGCCAGCGCAGCTCGAGGTGGTTGGGATCGGGGTGGGACACCACGATCCCGTAGCGGTATCGGGCGATCTCTGCGGCCATGGACNCTCCCTCCGCTGCTCGCATCGCCGGAGCCTACGATCGGGGGGNCCACGACCGCGAGGGGCGGATCGGACAACCACAGGGCCAGATCGGACAACACCGCCGGCGAGCCGCTGCTGCATGGTTGACTTGCTTGGATGGTCAGCGTCGCCGTCGTCGCTCCGGTCGAGACGGTCTCGATCACCATGTCCGGGCTGTTCGATGTGATCGGCAAGGCCGACCGAGCCTTCGGCGCCCTGCAGGGGCGACCAGGCCGCGACACCGTGTTCGACATCAGCCTGGTCAGCTTGGACGGCAGGCCAGTCCGCTACCGGGACCGGGTCACGGTGACCGTCGACCTGGCGGCCCGATCGGTCAGCGACCCCGACCTCGTCGTCGTTCCCGGCCTCGACGACGAACTCGACGTGTCGTTCGAACAGAACGCGGCGTGGAGCCCATGGATCACACGATGGCATGGGGCAGGTGCGGTGATCGCCTCCAGTTGCAGCGGCGCGTTCTTGCTCGCCCAGGCCGGGATCCTCGATGGCCGCACGGCGACCACCCACTGGATGTACGCGGACGAGCTGCAGAAGCGCTTCCCCCATGTGCGTGTCGCCGCCGAGCGGCTCATCATCGACCATGGCGACGTGATCACCAGCGGTGGTGCCACGACGTTCCTGGACCTGGCCCTCTACCTGGTCGAGCGGTTCGCCGGACGCGAACGGGCCAACGCGGCGGCACGAGTGCTACTCATCGACGGTGCCCGGACGAGCCAGCTCCCCTACATCATCCACGGTGCCCCCACCCGCGACCACGACGACCCCCTGGTCCACCGCGTGCAGGATCTCATCGACGGCAACCTGGCCGGACCCCTGCGTATCGCCGAACTCGCCCGCCAAGTGGGGCTGAGCAGCCGCACGCTGGCACGTCGCTTCCAGGACGCCGTCGGCCACACCCCGCAGGCCCACATCCAGCAGCGCCGCGTCGACACCGCACAGCGCCTTCTCGAGACCACCGACACCGCTATCGACACCATCCGCCGCCGAGCCGGCTACTCGGACCCATCGTCCTTCCGGCGGGTGTTCCGGCATTACACCGGACTCTCACCCAGCGAATATCGCATCCGCTACGGCTGGCCAACACCCGCACCGGGAGCGCACAACACCTGAGCCCGAGGAGAAGCGTGCAACCACATCCGCGGCGATCCCGGTGTCGGCGACCACCACCCACCAAGCGACACCGAATCGATCTGCTCGCCGCCCGCTCGCCCGGAACGGTGTGTCAGAACGCGCGGCGAGACGGCCTGCGATGGGGGTATGCGCTTGCTGCCGCGAGTGCGACTAGCCGGCCTTGTGCGGCTCGGGGTCTCCTGTTCTCAGGGCCAACTGGCATGTGGTATAGCCACGCGGTTGATCAGGACCTGGCCTGTCTTCGCCTGCACCAGCTCATCGATCCTGTCCGGACCGGGCCATCTCAACCACGATCATGAAGAGCGTCCTTCCGTCCTGGCCGCCGAGCATGCACGCGTAACAGGGACGGTCGAGCTCGATCCGATCGAGCACCTCGCCGCCTTCGCAGACGCGCAGGCAAACACCGGCTTCGTCGGGTCCGACGTCGCTGAACCATACTGCGCCTTCGGCGTCCAGGCAGATCCCGTCGCCGGTGGCGTCGGCCCCGACGCGCCGTTTCGACAGGGTGCCGTCGGCGGTGATGTCGAAGGCAGTGAGCCGACGAGCGAACGACTCGGCAACGATCAGGAACTCCGCGGAGTCGAAGTTGATCGTGTTGACATAGATGCTGCCGCGGCCGTCGACGGTGATCTCGCTCCAGCCGTACGGCGAGATGTGGCTCAGGTCGGCGGGGGCGCGGGACCCATCGGGTTCCACGCGGATCAGCTCAGCGCCGGGTGATCAGGATCCGTCCGTCCCGGAGCCAGTTGGTAGCCCAGCCGCTGCCCCCCGCCGCCCCCTCCGATGATGTCGCTGTTGCCGTTGAGCTCGACCGCACTCGATGCGGTGCCGGGTCGGGCGCGCGGTCAAGCCGTGCACGCCCACAACAACGCCGGCGTCGTCGACCTCGAGCCGGCCTGACCGCACCTGCGCGTCGATGACCATCGGGTCGTCGCACAGATCGGTCACCGTGACCCGCTCGCCGCGCCACAGCGCGACGAACCCCTCAACCCCGAGTTGGCGCGCCGCGGCCTCGCTCACGCCGAGCGGAACCGGTTGGCGGCAGTCGCACGGCGCACGCCCGACGTCGGTGAGCGCGACAACGAGCCTCGACGCTGGGTGCGCCGTCGTAGCCGTTCGGAGTGCGGAACAGGCGGCATGAGACCGAGGGTTCGGTCCCCGATTCGGCGAACGGGTCGTGCCCGTCGACCAGGATCGTCGGCGATCCGTGCATTCCCGCCGCCATCGCCTCCGCCGGATCGTCGATGACGCGCTCGGTCAGGACCACGTCGGCCAGACCGACTCGGTCCAGCGCGGCACGGAGCCGGGCCAAGGTGAGACCACGGTGCGGACAATCGGTGACCGTGAGCACCTCGACGCCAACGCGCTGGGTCGTCACTGGTGGGCGCATTCGCGGCGCGCCGCCTCGGCGGCGTCGATCGGGCTGAACAGCACACAGCCGACCTGGTCATCACGCCCGAGCACCGCGTTCGAAACCGCCGTCACCTCACACCCGCCGCGGCGTCGGAGCGCGGCGACGAACATCGACACGCCGTAGAACAACAAGGCGCCACCAGCGGTCGCCGGAATGAAGAACAGCGGCAGGAGCAGCACGACGTTCAGGCAGTGCGCGGTCGGGGTAATCGCCTCCAGCCGATCGGGACGCACGCGGGCGCGCCAGCCCAGCAGCGCGATCGCCGCGGCGGGCAACACTACGAGGCCGACGACGACGTCGGCCCACGTCGGGTCTCGCCACCACAGCGCCGCGGCGACGAACACGACACCGACGGCGATGCGAGCGCCGACGCCGAGTGGTCCGATCGCTCCCACCGGCGTGGAGCGGGACGTGTGCGTGGGGATGTCGCAGTGTCCATCTCGACGATCGTGCACCTTCCCGCCCGCGGGAAGGTCAAGGGCTGGCGCGACGAAACGTTGCCGGCGGCCCGGCCTGGCGAGGGAGCCTCGTCAGGTCTCGGCGGTGATGATCGAGCACAGCCCGCGGCACTCCGTTGGGTCCTGGGCGGCGGCTCGCTCGGCCAGGCGGCGTAGGTGCGGTCGGGTTGCGCGCAACTCGGCGAGGCGGTTCTCGATCTCGGCAAGCCGCTCCGCCACGACCGTGCCGACGTGCTCGCACGGCGGATTGCCCTCGTTGCTGATGTCGAGCACCTGGCGGATCTGCCCGAGGGTAAGCCCCGACGCCTGCGCGCGGCGGATGAACCGGGGGCGATCAGCAGCGACGGCGTCGTAGTCGCGGTAACCCGAGGCGGTGCGTTCGGGCGGGGGCATCAGCCCCTGGGCTTCCCAGTACCGGATCGTCTTGGCCGGCACGCCGCTACGGGCGGCGAGCTCACCGATCTGCATGGAACTTCGTGACCTTCCAGTTCGCGGGAACCCACGGTAGCGGTGGCACGCGAGGCCGACGACCCCGGACAGATCTCTCGCCCCTGCGCGTGCGCGCTCGTCACACCCTCGAACACCACGTTCCCACGGCTCGCTGCGCACTAGCCACGTCGTGATCACGTCTCCTGGAGACGGCGCTCGATGGCCTCGACTTTCGATCGCAGCCGTCCTGTCTTGCCGGGCCGTTGGTCGATCTTGATGACGACGCTCAGGCGTGGCGCTGTCTCCGCGACGTGGTCGACACACTGCTTGATGAGGGGCATCACCTCGTCCCAGTCGCCCTCGACATTGGTGAACATGGCGTTCGTCTCGTTTCGGGAGCGCGCTGGCGCGCACGATCGCGACGCAGTCAGCGACGGCGTCGCCCACGGACTCACCGGTGCCAAGCGGAGTGATGGAGAAGGCTGCGATCATCGTCTGATCTTGCCGCTCGCGGCGGTGGTGGCGGGCCGCTGCTTCAGCGACAGTCGACCGGACGCCGACGCCGCACGTGGGGCATGCTCAGCGCGACGTGACTGGCCTGTTGGCGGCCCGGTGCCGTCGGTAGCGTCGGCCGGGGATGAATCGCGTGGACCGGTTGTACGCGGTGGTGGAGGAGCTGCGGGCCGCGGGCCCGCGGGGCCGCAGTGCCCGGCGGTTGGCGGAGCGGTTCGAGGTGAGCGTGCGAACGATCGAGCGCGACATCCTCGCCTTGCAGGAGGCGGGTGTGCCCATCTCGTCCCAGGTCGGCCGGCGCGGCGGATACCTGCTCGATCGGTCGATGACGTTGCCGCCGCTCAACTTCACGCCCGCCGAAGCGGTCGCNACCGCNATNGGGCTGCGCCGGCTCGACGACACGCCCTGGGCGCGNGACGCGCGCACCGCTCTGTTGAAGATCGTGGCCGCCATGCCCGACGCCGCNGCCGAACGGGCCCGGAAGCTGGCCGAGGGTGTCCGCCTGCTCACCCAACCGGTGAGCCGGCCCGATCAGGCGATCGCGGACGCCGTCGTGCAGGCGGTCGAGAACCAGACCCCGATCCGCATCGACTACCTCGACGTTGGCGGCCGTGAAACAGTCCGGGAGATCGAGCCCCACCAGGTCGCGCTCGGGCCCAACGGCTCCTATGTGGCCGCGTGGTGCCGCCTGCGCAAGGACGAACGCTGGTTCCGCCTCGATCGCATCCACACCGTCGAACCCCGCCCGGGCCGGTTCCTTCAGCCGGTCCAAGACCACGGCGTCGAGGACTACGAGGCTCGGGCGCTCGCGTTCGAGTAGTTCGCGAAACACCGACACAGGGCTGTCGCCAGACTGTCGGAGAGTGAGGCCATGACCAACCCCACCAACACCCTGGCCTGGTTCGAGGTCGCCACCGACGACCCCGATGCCGCGGTCGCCTTCTACAGCGACCTGTTCGGCTGGGCCTTCATGCCCTTCGCCGATCCCGAGGAGGCCGGCGTCGACTACCGGGTCGCTACCCAACCCGACGGCGGCCCGCCCTTCGGCGGCATCCTCGCCACCGGCGGCGCCATGGCGCCCCACGCCGTCTTCTCCATCGCCGTGGCCGACGTCGGCGCCATCTGCCGGGCCACCGAGAAGCTGGGCGGCACCGTCGTGCTCGAGGACCTGTCACCGAAGGCCGGCCCGCCCAACGCCTACCTTCGCGACCCGCTCGGCAACCTGTTCGGCGTGTTCGCCCCACCATCGGCCTGACGAACGGAAGTCTCGCGGTCGTGACCGACGACGCCAGCCCGGCCCGCAAGCTGTACGACGACCTCACCGACGACCTGCTCTACGACCCCGCCGTCGGGCGATCGACCATGATGGGCCACCCCTGCGTGCGGCGGGCCGGGCGGTTCTTCGCCTCCTTCGACCCAAAGGTCGACTGCCTCGTCGTGAAGCTCCCCGCCGAACGGGTCGAGGCGCTCATCGACGCCGGCAGCGGCGAACCATTCGCCCCCAACGGCAAGGTCTTCCGCGAGTGGGTGTCGATCCCGACGCCCAACCCGTCGGGTTGGGCCCCCCTACTCGCCGAAGCGCTCGACTTCGCCGGCCCCGCCCAGCAGCAGGCGCGGCGCCGCTACGACGAGGACCTCGCCGACCGCATCAGGGAACTGCTCGCGGACCTCGGCGTCGGCGTTCGCGAGCAGAAGATGTTCGGCGGGCTCGCCTTCCTCGTCAACGGCCACATGGCGGTCGCCGCCAGCGGCGAGGGCGGCGTGCTCGTCGGCGTCGACCCGTCCGCCGCCGCCGCGCTCCTCACCAAGCCCCACACCCGACCGATGGTGATGCGGGGCCGCGAGATGCCCGGCTGGATCCGGGTGACCGAGATGGGCGTGCGCACCAAGCGCCAGCTCACACCCTGGGTGCGCCGCGGTGTCGACCACGCCCGATCCAAACCCCCGAAGCGACGCCGCAGCTGACCCGGGGCCCGGTCACTGCGCCGCCCGCGTCGTCAAGGGGGCTAAGCACCCCGTCGCGTGAGCGACGGCCATGCGACGCAGATGACCTTTGACGAGGCGTCCATCTCGACCATGAGGAGGATGCACGCGCCCGTTCACTCGTGCTGACCCGCGTCGCAGACGCAGAACTCGTTGCCCCACAGGTCGACCACCGGTCCGGCGCCGCGGTACACGCAGCAGGCGGCCCCGACCTCGCCCCGCACGCAAAGTCGCACTCGAGCTCGTCCCGCACCGGCTCGAAGCCGGGCGCCACCGTGCCCCGATGTCCATCGGCCGGAACGTACCGTGGGGACGGTTCCACCGTGCCGAATCTCGGGCGGAAACCACGGAGGTCGAGGGAGGGCCAGGTCGTGGGCAGCATCCGTCGCCGATAGCGGAAGCTGGGGACGACCGTTCGCCGGCCGACTGGGCCGATGGTCGGCGTGGCCATCAGGCCGGGGGGACCAGCGGCGGAGCTAGCAGACGTCGCCCGAAACCCGGTGGAGCCAACGTGCGGGCCAAGACCGGGACGATCAAACGGCGGCCTCGCAGTGCGACACCCAGCCGGACAGGGAGCGCACGAACGTCGGCTCGGCGATGCCCGTGATCGGCACGCCCCGGTCCAAGCCGTTCTCCACCGTCCGGCGGCCGGTGCCCTTCTGTTCCCGCTGGTTCAGGACGACGTCGACGAAGTGGGTAACGCATGTCAACCGANGCCTTCCGCCATCCTTCCGCCATATGAGGCGCGAAATGGGTGCCAGGGGCATCCAGCCGGTGCTCTGTATGCCACATAACACCTGGTAGCAGGGTGGCAGACCCGTTCGGGACGCAGAGGTCGCCGGTTCAAATCCGGCCCACCCGACCAGGTCAGAGGGCATATCTGACTCGCCGTCAGATGTTGTTCCGCCACAAGACAGTCGAAGGTGAACTTCACAGGTCGGCCTTCATGCGGCCGACCGTGACGTGGAGGTCCGGGTCACACGTCACAGCCGCGCAGCGGCCATCCCGTGGGCCGGTCGGCACGCTTGGAAGCGCTGAGTGGATTCAGGACAGGGGCCGCTGTGGCTCGGTCCGCTGAGGGCCCTCAGACCGCGAATGTTGCGTCCGAGGCCAGGCGGGCGAGGTGCTCGGCGTCGGGGGTGCCCGACTCGGCCGTGTAGAGGGTGAGGATCTGGTCACCGTCGTCGGCCAGCACGACGGCCTCGTACTGCAGCGTCAGCTCCCCCACCCGCGGGTGCCGGTAGCGCTTGCGCCCGTGGGACTTCTGCGCCACGTCGTGCGCCTCCCACATCCAGCCAGCCTGCGGGTACGCCGCTTGGAGCTCGGAGACCAGCGCCACCATCGCGGCGTCGTTCGGATGCCGGGCGGCCGCGGACCGCAGCAGGCCGACGGTCTGGTGTGCGGCCTCGTCCCAGTCCTCGTGCAGCGCCCGGGTCGCGGGATCGCCGAAGACCAGGCGGGCGTAGTTCCGCTCGGAGCCGAACGGGCCGAGCAGCGCCTCGGCGGTGCGGTTCCAGACCAACAGGTCGAGGCGTCGGCTGAGCAGCACGGCCGGAGTCGGGTCAAGCGTGCGCACCAGGAGCTCGAGGCCCGGCCGTACGGCGGTGCCGTCGCCGCCTCCGTCCACCGGCTCGCTCGCACCCCCCAGGCGGAACAGGTGGCGCCGCTCCGAGTCGTCGAGCAGCAGCACGCGGGCCAGCGCGGCGAGGATGTCCGGTGACGGCCGCGCAACGCGCCCCTGCTCGAGTCGTACGAGGTANTCCGCACTGACGTGTACCAGCTGGGCCAGCTCCTCTCTCCGGAGCCCCGGTACCCGCCGCCGGGTCCCGGGCTCGAGGCCGACGAGNTGGGGCGCAACTCGCTCGCGGCGCGAACGCAGGAAGGCTCCCAGGTCCTCGGCGCGTGGCATAGGGCGAGTATGCGCTCANGATCGCCGAACCGCCCAGCCTGGTANGCGGCTTCCCAGGAACCGGCCTCACTGGCTCGGCCCCCAGCCGCAGCCGACGATTCGTGGCATGGCCGAATCGGACCCGTTTCTCCCCCAACCGCCCGCCCGGCTACTCGACGCCGACCCCGCCCGCCGCACGTCGACGACGTTCGACAGCGACGGCCACCGCCTCGCCGCCCACCTCTACCGGCCGCCCGCGGCGCGGGACAACGAGACCATGCCGGGCATCGTCATGTGCGGCCCCGTCTCCAGCGTCAAAGAGCAGACACTGCCTCACTACGCCGAGCGTTTCGCCGACGCCGGCTACACGGTGCTCACCTTCGACCCCCGCGGATTCGGCGAGAGCGAGGGCGAACCGCGGGCCCACTACGACCCCTGGCTCGTCATCGCCGACTACGTCAACGCGGCCGCGCATCTCATGGGCCACCCCGAGATCGACGCCACCAGGGTCGCCGTGGTCGGCGTGTGCATGGGTGGCGGCTACGCGCTCGCCGTCGCCGCCCGCGAGCGCCGGCTGGCCGCGTGCGTGAGCATCGCCGGCGGTTACGACATCGGCGGGACGATGCAGGCTGCCCTCGGCCCCGACGCGCTCGCGGCCTACGTGCGCAGGGCCAACGAGCTGCACGACCGCCAACGGCGGTCCGGCGACGTGGCCTACATCCCCACTATCGCCCGCGAGCTGAGCGCCGACGTGCCTCTCGCCCTCATGCCCACCGCCGAGGCGTATAGCTACTACGACCGGACGTCACGCAACCACGCCCCGACCTGGTCGTCGAGGACGACGGCCGCTTCCCTCGAGCCATACCTCACGTTCAACGCGATNTCGCAGGCCCCGCTCGTCGCGCCCACGCCGTTGTTGATCGTCCACGGCACGGGGGACACGGTCCTGCTNCCCGTGAAGGCCCAGGCCGCCTACGACGTGGCGACCGGCCCCAAGGAGCTCGTGTGGGTGGAGACCGACAACCACATCGAGCTCTACGACCAGGACCCCTATGTGACCGAGGCGGTGGGCCACGTGCTCCGCTGGCTCAGCGGGATCGTGCGAGCACCGGAGGACAGNAGCGCATGACGCCCGTCGAAGATGTCGTCGCCCGATGGGTCCTCGCCCTCGACGACCGGGCCTGGGACGCCGTGGTCGCGTGCTTGGATGATACGGTCCGCCGCGACTACGGGTCGCTCACCGGAGCCGCTCCCGACGACATCGCCGGCCCGGACCTGGTCGCCGAGTGGCGCGAAGCGATCGGCGGGCTGGACGCGCACCAGCACGTTCTCGGCCTTCCGGTGATCGAGGTCGCGGGCGATGACCGCGGCGACGACGATGACGCCGTCACCGCGCACGAGGCCCGCGTCGCCGTCCACGTCGTGGCGACCCACACCCTCGACGGCGATGCCGGCAGCCCCTGGGTAGTCGGCGGCACCTACCGGCTCCTCGTCCGCCGCCGGGGCGGCCGGTGGCGGATCGCCGCCATCACCCTCGACACCCGATGGCAGATCGGTGACCGCGGAGTGCTCGAGAGGGCGGTGGCGCGCCTCCGCGCCAGAGGGACCTGAATCGACGGAGCAAAGACCGTTACGGGACGATTGTCCGCGGTCGATCCATGCATGCCGCTGACTGGTCGCGCACCCGCTCGAAGATGTCGCCCGTGACGATCGACACTTCGACGACGTGCAGGCCCCACTCGGGTGGGTTCGTGGTAGCCCGAACGATGGGAGCACGCTGTTGTCGAAGCGGGCGGTCCTAAGCCTCACGTAGCTCGCCATCGACATGGCAGACGCACCGAGAACCTGTGGTTCCACTGGCCGATGCTGGGCACAGGGCGAGCACGGCCATCGTCCTCCTGGGCGTCGGCGGCCCGTTCGGAGTCGACTGGC
>JGI25407J50210_10000057_pt1 | contig 13359 bp, 17 predicted proteins | sample TabmetS5T2R1_FD_50210 | JGI IMG/M metagenome (IMG submission 50210) | reverse complement strand
CTTCACATTACCAGCCGATGATCAAGACTCAGACGCAGAGGCCGGCTGTCAAGTTGTGGCCGGGCGTTCCAGAGGTTTAACGCTGGAACCTTGTCAAACCTTATATCAAAAATTGACGCCAAGTAGATGATAGATGAGGAAGATCGTAAATGCCAGATCCGACTTTGATCCCATGACCGAGGCAGAAGTTGACGGTTTCCTTGAAAGCAAGCTGAACGTCCAGCAGCTGGCTACCGTTGACGAAACAGGCCATCCCAACATTCAACAACCTTTCTCTCTGGTTCTACTACGACAAGGGCAACAAAAAAGCTCTACGTCACGACCGGCAAGACGACTAAGAAGGTTCAGAATATTCGTAACAAGCCTACTGTGTACTTTTCAAGAATCCTCCAGTAAAAGGTGTCAAGAGCAAAGGAATGGCAACCATATTTGAACACTCTCGAGGAGTCGTGCCAATTGCAGAAAAGATATACTTGAAGTAGCTAGGCACACACTGGATCACCCTGATGATGCCAAGGTGCTCACAGAGTACCCAAGAAACGGCAACACCGTCCTGCTCGAGATCAGCCACAAGTTCTTTTCTGCTTGGGACGCAGGCAAGGCACACAGTAGGTAGTAGTAATCACTTGCGCTTTTGCATGTTTTTTAACCATTGCAGAAATGAAAGAAGAATTCTTGTGCGCGTTCCGAATGCTCCTTTTCCAGTGTGTGGGCATGCTTAAAAGAAGCATTATTATTATTATTACATGTTGTTAAATCAGGCTTTTTCGTGCGTGTGTATTCTATGCTTTTTTGTTGCGTAGCATATAAAACCCGTTGTATGGTCATTGATCGCAGAAGAATGATTTATTCTCTATGTTAAAATACAGCCGCAAGAAGTACTAAATGGCATGTCGGCCAATATCCCCAAGTGGAAGGCTTCAGGAGACTGGTTTGATGTTTGCAAGTGCAGTATCCCTTGCCCGTGTGAATTTGCTCAAGCTCCAACTTATGGAGACTGCGAAGCTGTTTTGGCATATCATATCAGAAATGGGCACTACGGGGAAACTTCGCTCGATTGCTTAAATGCACTTGCACTGTCATATTTCAAAGGCAATATCTGGGCGGGCAATACAAAAGCAAGTATTGCGTTCTTTATTGACGAGCGAGCAAATCAGCAACAGCGACACGCTCTTCAGATGATTTTCACTGGTAAGGCTGGCGGTTTCATGGCAACATTTGCAACGCTCATAGGAGATGACCGTGGGGTGAATTTTGCTCCAATCAAGTTTGAAGTAGCAGATGACCTTTCTTATTGGAGTGTAGAAATACCGGAAAAGGTGATTGCGAAGGCTGAAGCATTAACTGGACCTATGACTCCGCCTGGCAAACGGGTCCAAACTCTTAATCCTCCTGGAAGCGAAGTAGGACCAGGCGCAGTTGCGACATGGGGAAGAGCTGTGGCAGACGAAGTGAATGCCCCAGAACTTCGCTACAAATGGAAGAGAAAGGGCAACTCGAGCAAGCACATTCCATTTGACTGGAGCGGCCCCTAAATACTTTCAGTATTATTATTATTATTATTATTCAGTAAAGAAAGAGAGAGAGTGAACTTGATTCTCTAAGCTACAAATATTTTATAACTAAAGGAAGAAAATGTGTGCATTAGAGTATTCTTCGGACATTAGCTTGGCTATGAGTTCGCTTATCTGGCGCCTGCACTCTTGGGCCACAGGCTCTATCAGGTCCTTGGTGATGACATCTTTCTTTTTCCCCGAAAAGAATCCAAGCACTACCACAAACGGCATGCTGCCTGCTTGCTGCGAGCTAAGGTAGAGCAACTGCCTGCCGTCGTATGAAAGAAAGTTGCATCCCGATGGGTCTTCCGGGTATTCAATCAGGCGTGGTGCTGCTGTTGTTGTTGGTGCTAAGGCGGATTCCATACCTTTCCACTGCCAACAGGTATAACAGGTGGCAAGCTCATGCCTGTTAACAAACTGGTTGATCAGAGCTAGCTTTATTGTTGTACAATCTTAAAATGAAACGCCCGCCCACCCACCTGCAAATTGCCCGGGATAAGGTTTGAAAAGTTGGATCTGGGGGTGCGCTCTTACCCATTCCTTGAGCTAATCCGCTCTTCATGGGAAACCCGTAAATAGCATTTAATCACAATCTGACCGTGTCAGGAGCAAAAACTGGAATCGTGGCATGCAAGCTGTNCAGCGCCACTTTTAACACAGTTGAGGAGGNTTGTGAAACCGAACTCGATGATGTGCATCGGAATGTTGCNCCGGCAAACCTCTGGGGAAACCGATGGACAAGCCTCGAATCTTTTTAGGCTCCTCAGGGAAACAGGANAAGTTGNTTCAAGCATTGACGCGCGGNCTCAGCGACATTGCGCGCGTCGAGCCTTGGATGACATCCTTCAATCCTGGGACATCTACACTGGAACGCCTCATTGAACTCACCCAAGAAGTCGATTTCGCGGCGTTTCTGTTTGCACAAGACGATTGGACAACGAGCAGCCCGTCGGCTTCTTCGCAAACTGGGCCGGGTCAGGCGTCTCCGCGAGATAACGTTGTGTTCGAAGCCGGCCTTTTCGGCGGCGTCCTGGGAATGCGCCGAACCTTTATTCTCCATGCAAATGGGGCGAAGCTCCCGAGCGACCTCTTGGGCTTAACGTGCGTACGGTACGCCGGCGCGATGACGCCGTCCGAGATGAAGGTCATCAACCAGAAAATCCGGAAAGCAATCGAGAACGAGGGTCGCGTTACTCGGATCGAGGGCTCATGGTGGCAGTTCTCCTTGACGGAGCGCACCGCAATGGAGCCTTCTGTCCTGGGCCTCTTGAAAATCTCGCGCAATAGCAACGGCGCGCTTGAACTCACGGGGCGTGCATGGCGAGAGGATGGAAGGCTCTCGGCAAGATACTGGAGCGAAGCGGTGAAGGAGAAGGAACGGTCTTCAGGCGTCTTCTATTATTGGAAGGGAGAGCGACCGTTGGAACCGAACGCGCCGCAACTAGATGGAGTAGGTGAGATCCAGGTAGAATCCGGTAACCGCGCATCCGGGTACTGGACGACTCGCGCAAATACAGATCCGAATGTTAACGCGCGGACAGCTGGTGTATATTGGCGAGCCGATCCAGAGGACATGAGCATTTTGGACGGTCGCGATGATAGAAAACGTGTGGCACTCATTGCGAAGCGGCTGACGCAATGGAAGTCCTCCAGGAATTCCTGATCTTCGACGTGGTCGAGGAATGGAAATGGAGGGGATCCCGAGTTGTCGCACACCGCACCCAGGAACCTAAAAATGCAGCGAAAAAGCCGATTTCAAGTATGGAAATCGAGGTATTAATGGTACTTACGGGATATATTATGAAAATACACCCGTTGGCTACATCTCCTTTGCTGCGTCAAGCATTCTCCTTGAGAAAATGGTCAAAGATTCAAGACTAGATGTCAACTTTACATCGCTCCCCGCGGTGATCATAACCAATTTTGCAATTGATAAAAAATTTAGAGGACGGGGCCTTGGGGATGCAGCGCTGCTATGGCTCAGAGGTTATGCTCGCCAAAAAACAGTGGACATTAGTATTAGATATGTTATCTTGTACGCTAGAGAGGCCATAAAGTTCTATGAAAGGAACAGTTAGCGACTACCAATACAAACACTTCAGGGTTACGGTAGATGTTGAGGAGAAGAGTTGAAAATTGTCAATATCCCTTCAATACATTCCCTAGACGGATTCGAGTGGATATTGGAATGATGGTCAACCTATTGTCTAAACTCACTCTATTATTCTCCTAACTCTATAGCTACTCTTTCCCTTTCACTATCTGCCATTCTTATTATTCCCAGCGCCAAATTTTGATAGTCTCATATGTATCAGTAGGTTACAATTACAAGCTGTTCTGGCTTGACACCTACAGATATCGCAGCCTCTATCCACTTTAGCTCATTCTTGTTTGCATGATCTCCCTTCCCCTTGTATTCTATAAACAAGTAATCATCTCCACGCACTTTCCAAGCAATTACATCAAAAAACCCAGATAACTTACCCTCATTCTTAGCTATTATTTTTTCAAATAGATCCAGTGCATGTAAGGGCAGTTTAGCACAACCTCTATCCTCTAGACTTGACCAAAATTTTCTTTCCCCACCCCTGCTATGAAAAGCATCCACCCAAACGCCATTCCACTCATCTTTAAGAGATCTCAGTATCGCCAGCTCGCCAAATAGTATCTCGTTATCGACTCTAACCAGTGGTTTGCTAGTATAGGTTCTTGATAGGTCGCTAAGGTCTGGTACTGGTTTACCGGCTTTAACTCGTTCAAAGCGAATCTTTAGGCATTCCAAGCTGACAGTTCCTTTAGAGGTCTGCCTAGGTACGTAGGTTCTAGAGGTAGCTATTGAGCGTAGACTGTCCATGTATCAGAATCTTGTTTTTGGAAGACATACTAAAGCATTATGTACAGTCGAAGTCTCACGACCGAGAACACCAACCCTCCCGACTAATATTCTTGGGGGCGAAAAGGAAAATTATGAGGGAAAAACTAAAAGAGGAAATAGAATGACAATGATACAATAGAGCTTTTGGTGCGTATCGAGAACTGTGCAAATGAGTGATAGAGTATGAAGAGAAAATTAGATAGAGGTTCAGTGATAGGAAGAATAAATGATGTATGTAGGGTTATAGGTAACTTGTAGGTATGTGATTATGATTATATAATAGGCATGTACTAATAGCCTCTCCTGATCAAATTAAAAAAAGTAAGGGAGAGCTGCCATTCTCACCGCTTTTCATCTATTACTCCAAATGACAAATCGATACATGTTCTATATTCTACTAACCTTCCGGTTTCTGGATCAACCCTGGCAGTCATGTCTTTGATCTTAATTCCATGTATGCCATGAATTGTTTTTCTTGCTTCTTCAATAGCAACTTGAGCGGCAGCTTCCCAGCTTTCATCAGACATGCCAATTAATTCCACAACTTTGGCTACTCTTGATGTTCCCTTTGATGCTGGTTGGCGTTGCTCTTCCTTCATTCTTTTTTCTGTTGTTGAAGTTGACATATTGTAAATGTACGACTGTATGAAAGATAATGATTGTGAAAGATAATGATTATGAAAGCAGAAGAAGAGATTGCTTTTGCCTTTTGAATAAATTTTTCAGTCGAAAAAATTCACTTTTCATACAATCCTTATTTATCATAACGAGCAGTGAAACGCTACCATGTGCGACTTCATGTATGACGAGATGAAAGAACAACAGCAGGTAAAGAATAGCGCAAAAGCAAGAGCAAAAGAAATTGAAAATGTCCGGGAAGTAACTAGAGAAGAAAAGCCAATGACTACTGCAATGAAATAATTGTTACAGCAGCAGTAAAAAGGACAATCACCTTTCCTTTATTTTTGATTATGTGGTGACTTGCCCTCCCGACTTTTGAACGGGGAATAATGAAAGAAAGTAGTTGATTGAGTATAATGGTAATGAAGTATAATGATCTAAATGGTGATTATATGACCGAAAAAAGTCAGGAAGAAAAACATGAAGATGGCTATACAATAGTAAGAGCATATTCTGAAAATGACAGCTATGATGACATTGTAGCAGGCAAAAGGGATGTTGAAGATTTTGCAGCTAAAGGGGCTACATGTGATAAATGCGGGTTGACTGCTAGAAATGACAGAGAGCTAAAAGATCACCTTAGTCATGCTCACAATCAAACAGATACAAGCTTGGACTCAAGATGATAGGCTAATGAGGTATGATGGTCACAGAGTACTATATGAGCAACAAGTCTCCCGAAAAGGTGTCAGATGAAGATTACAAAGTAGCCCCTACTAGCGCAGATAAACCGATCTTGAACAAGCAAAAAGACAAGAGCAATGTGCAAACTGGAGAGAACTATGAACTTCCGGCTGCGCAAGAATCAAAGGAAGGGATAGTGCAAGAGGAGCTAAATTAAGGAACCAATTCGTGGTCGGCTTAAGACAAGAAAAGCAACCGTTAAAGCTCATGATCAGCGACTTATTCCCTGAAAAAATTACCAAGAAAACTGATGCTAGAAGTCAGTCCACTGCAAAGCCAAAAGGTAAAGGAAAAGATAAAGGAAAAGGTAAGGGTAAAAAGTAAAAGACCATCGACAATTTGTCCAAAAAGCCTTTATCAACCCAAGAGCAATAACCTGTAACACTACGTTTTTCGTGATTTTCCCCTGTATCCTTTAAAATAATTACGACTACCGTAAGCTTACAACGTTAAAATAAAGCGTCAACGGTGCACACTGCTAGATGTACAGGTCCCGGCCAAAGGGCGATCTGGACGACGACGTGCTCCGCTTTCTCTCTTCGATGCAGCATGACCAGTCGATACTGTACTACGACATTGTCGGGAGCGAGGCTCACTCGATAATGCTCTACGAAATGGGCCACATCTCTCTTGCAGAGCTAAAGAAAATCCTGTTGGCGCTTGAGGAGGCAAGGAAGAGCCCGGCCAAGATAGAGACAGAAGGCTTTGAAGACATCCACGAGGCGCTTGAGGCNTTTGTCATAAAGAAGNCAGGAATGGATGCAGGGGGCAAGATGCACACNGCACGGTCGAGGAACGACCAAGTGGTTCTTGATGTCAGGATGAAGATTCGGGANGACATCAACGATATTTGCGCCGTGCTGGCCGACCTTGTAGAAGGCCTCGTCGGGCGGGCAAAAGAAGGCAATATCCCGATGCCGATGTACACACACCTCCAGCAGGGCCAGATAGGCACTTTTTCGCACTTTATGCTTTCGTACGCGTACGCGCTCATGCGCGACATGGAGCGGCTCTACGTGTCGTATGGCAGGATAAACCAGTCGCCACTGGGCGCGTGCGCCATAGGCGGCTCGAGCATCAGCATCGACAGGAAAAAGACGGCAGTCGCTCTAGGCTTTAACTCGGTGGTAAAGAATTCGATAGACGCCACGAGCTCGCGCGATGTGTTCCTAGAGTATGTTGCGACGCTTGCGGTACTGACTTCGACTCTCAGCAGGATGGTAGAGGACTTTATCATTTGGTCAACTACCGAGTTTGGTTACATCGAGATTGCAGACCGCTACAGCTCAACGTCAAGCGCGATGCCGCAAAAGAAAAATCCTGACCCATTAGAGCTGACACGCGCCAAGTCTGCGCTTGTAACCGGCAACCTGATTTCGATGCTGGGCATCGTCAAGGCTCTGCCATCTGGCTACAGCCGCGACTTGCAGGACATCAAGCCGCCGCTGCTCGACGCGTCTTTGACAGCGCTTGATACTATCAAGATAATGAGTGGCGTCGTCAGGTCACTTCAAATTAATAAGAAGAGGATGCACGAAGCTGCCGGGGCAAGCTATGCCATTGCGCTTGACATCGCCGAGCAGCTCGTCATGCAAAAGAAAATGCCATTTCGCACTGCGCACAAGATTCTAGGCGCGCTTGTTGACAAGGCTGCACGCAACAGCAACGCGCCGCTTGCAAAACTAGAGCTGGCAGACGTAGAGTCTGTCCTGAAGGCGCACAAGTCTGACGTCAAGGCAGACGAGCTGCTCAAGATAATCAAAGGAATGACACCGGAAAAGTCGCTTCAGGCGCGAAAATCTGCTGGCTCGCCCAGCCCTCAGGAGCAGGAAGAGATGATAAAGTCCCTGTCGCAAGGAGTCGAGAACTATAGGGTAGGCATCCAGAAGCGTACTAACTTGGTGCTCAGTTCATTCGACCAGCTAGCCAAAACCGTAGAGAAATATCTGCAATCGTGACCGTTATTGCTCTTTTTAAAGAGAATTGCGTCGAATTTCGTGGTTTTTGGCTGCCTATTTGGCGTTTGGAGCTTGAAAAGCTGTTGAAATTCGCTGTTTTAGTTGCGATAACGTTTATATCATGCCCGAAAAGTAGTTAAAGGACATAACAAATGTCGCTAAAATCAGACGATCCAAACTATTATGCGCATCAGTACAACTGGAAGAGCGAAAGCGGCTCAAGCAGAAAGATAAGGATTCTCGATAGCACGCTAAGAGAGGGTGAGCAGCACCCCGGCGTCTCGTTCACGATCAAGCAGAGGATCCAGATAGCATGGATGCTCGACTCTTTTGGAGTTGACCAGATAGAGATCAGCCCCGTGGTGTCGCCTGACCACATGGAGGCTACGAAGACGATAATCAGGCAGGGACTATCGGCAAACATCGTGGCGCACACCCGCGCAATCAAGTCCGACGTTGATGTCGCCATCGACTGCGGCGCGACGTGGGTCGCCACCTACATGGGCATTTCCGATATCCATTTGTCTGCCAAGCTAAAGATATCGCGTGAAGAAGCTAAGGCAAGGGCGCTTGAAGTCGCGGATTACATCAAGGCCCATGGGTTAAAGTCGAGGTTTACGATGGAAGACGCAAGCAGGACAGAGCCGGCATTCCTGATCGAGATGTGCAAGGAGATGAACAGGCGCGGCATCGAAAGGATAAGCATCCCCGACACCGTCGGCATCATGCGGCCGCGCGGCATGTACAACCTAGTCAAGATGGTGCACGACAGCATCGACACTTCAAAGACATCGCTTGACGTGCACTGCCACAACGACGTTGGACTTGCACTGGCAAACGCTCTGGCAGGGTGCGAAGCTGGCGCCGACCAGATCCATACCACGATAGATGGGTTTGGCGAGCGCACTGGAATTCCATCATTAGCGGAAACCGCGGTGGCGCTCACGCTAATTTACAAGTCAAACAACGACCTGAGGCTTCACATGCTAAAGGACCTTTCAAAGACTATATCGGAATATATCAGCCTTCCGGTGCCTGAGTCAAAGCCGATTGTGGGCGACAGCGCGTACAAGCACAAGGCAGGGACGCACCTTGCGGCAATACTGCGCAACCCTGCGGCCTACGAGATAATCGAGCCAAAGGTTGTTGGCAACAGGCGCAAGATAGTATTTGGCGAGCTTGCAGGCAAGAACGGCGCCGCCTACCTGTTGTCGCTGCTTGGGCTTGAAACCGGCAGGCACGAAGCGGAGACGCTGGCCCGCGGCCTGAAGGACCTCCGCATGGGCGACATACTGGAATTGTACCTGGACGACAGGCTGGAGAGAAAGATACTTAACGACGCTGCAGTAAAGGTTAGTCCATCAACAAAGGAGTAAGAATGATGACATGATCAAGTGTCCAGAATGCGATGCAGAGATCAAGATACCTTCTGACTCTATAGAAGGCGAGATCGTGACGTGCCCAGACTGCGGCGCCAGTTACGAGCTTGTAAAATCTGCAGGCGGGTTTAACATAAAACCGGCTCAGGTCGTCGGCGAGGACTGGGGTCAGTGAGGCAGGACGGCGGGAATTCTCTCACCATCCTCTATGACAACATCAGATGGGAAGAGAAGGCTCTGTACGAGACTGCCAAGAAGAAGGGAATCGAAGTCGACAACGTCGACTGCAAGAACCTTGTACTCAATCTGAACGACAGGAATTCAAAGTACCGTGGGCAGGTCGTGCTCCAGCGCTGCGTCAGCTACTTCAAGAACGTCCATTCTACCGCAGGATTGGAAGGACTCGGCGCCCGTGTAATCAACCCGCTCAACGCGGCTATAATGTGCGGAAACAAGATGTATGCCCACATGCTGCTTGAAAAGGCAGGCGTAAGGACTCCAAAGGCGATTTCCGCGTTTTCTGAGGAAGCCGCGATTGCTGCGCTTGACGAGTTTGGCTACCCAGCTGTTATCAAGCCTACTGTCGGCAGTTGGGGAAGGCTCATCGCTCTCCTGCGCGACAGTGAAGCAGCAAGGGCAGTCATAGAGGACAGGGAGCACATGTTTCCCATCTACCGCATCTATTATTTTGAAGAGTTTGTCGAGCGCCCGCCCCGCGACATAAGGGCCATAGTGGTAGGCGACCGCGTGGTTGCTGCAATATACAGGTATTCTGGCGACAGCGGCTGGAAGACCAACATGGCGCTTGGCGGCCATGCGGAGGCGTGCCCAGTCACAAAGGAGCTGGAAGACATTTGCCTCAAGGCTACGCGAGCCCTCGGCGGCCAGATAGTTGGAGTCGACCTGATGGAGAGCAAGAGCGACGGGTTGATGGTTCACGAAGTCAACAATACCACCGAATTTAAAAATACCGTCCGGGTTACCGGAGCTGACATCCCCGGATTGATGGTAGATTACGCAACAGCGCAAGGAAAGTAAGCAAAATTGGTTTCGCCAAGTTATGCAGTAGAACTGCTAAGGAAGGCGCTGGAGCTTTACACACCATCGAGGTCAGAGGCTGCACTTGCCAACCTGATAAAAGACAAGTGCGTAAACGAGCTTGGCTTTGAGCAGGTCAGCATCGACAACGTGGGCAACATCATTGCAACGAAAGGGTCCGGCGAGCCCAGAATTTTGCTCTGCGGCCACATGGACACTGTGCCGGGCCAAGTTCCAGTAAGGATTGAGGACGGTCACATCTATGGCAGGGGCGCATCTGACGCCAAGGCGCCACTGATAGCGATGCTCTTGGCGGCATCTGAGTTTCCAAAGCAGAGCGGCAGCGTCATTTTTGCCGGTGTGGTGGATGAAGAGGGCAACGCAATAGGCGTCAAGCAGCTGGTGAAGAGCAAGCTTGGAGTCGACTATGCAGTCTTTGGCGAGCCCTCCGGCGTGGACAATATCACTGTTGCGTACAAGGGCAGGCTTGCAATACGGCTGACCTGCGACGTGGGCGACAGCGCTCATGCAAGCGCCCCCTGGCTTGCCAAGAACTCAATAGAAGAGATGTATGATTTCTGGAAGACCATCAAGAGCGAAATAGAAAGGGTGGGCACTGCCGAGAACAAGGCAAAATCGATCAGCTGCAGCCTGACTGAAATCATCGGTGGCTCGAGCCACAACGTTACGCCGCAAAGGTGCAAGATAACAATAGACATTAGGATCCCGACGATAACCACGTGTGACAGCGTGCTCCGCATGGTCGATACCGTCATCACAAAGGTCGCCTCAGAAAAGGGGATAAAGGCTACTTACAGGATAGAGGACAAGACTGAGCCATTTGAAGCCGACCATGCTTCGCCCCTTGTCAGGGCGCTCCTGCTTGCGGTGCTAGACGTGCGCGACAAGAGGCCGATGCTGCTCCGCAAGACAGGCACCGGCGACATGAACGTGCTTGGGCATAGCTTCAAGATACCGGTCATCACCTATGGCCCCGGCGACCCGCACGCCTCGCACACAGCTGACGAGCGGGTGAACATTGACGAATACGTGGCAAGCATCGAGGTTTATGAGAGGGCTCTCTTCCACCTGTCGCGCCTGCACCATCTGAAAAAGCGCAAGATGTAGCGATATATATAGGCCGCCGGTGCTCTTTGCGTCATGCTTTGGTTTGTTGGCACAGGCATCAACGGATACCGCGGCTTGAGCCTTGCCGCCCTTGACGTCCTGAAAAAGTGTGACGTGGTCTATATCGAGCGCTTTACCAGCGCGCTACCCGGCAGCGACTTGCAGGGCTTGGGTTCGCTTCTTGGCAAGCAGGTCAAGCCGGTCCAGAGGTGGTTCGTAGAGGACGGTCGAGAGATTCTTGAATCTGCCAGATCAAAAGAAGTTGCGCTCATGACGTACGGCGACCCACTCATTGCCACGACTCATAGCGAGCTGAGAGCAAGGGCCGCCAGAAATTCGATCAGAACAGCTGTCCTGCATTCCGCTTCAGGCATTGCTTCTATCATTGGGGAAACTGGCCTGCACGTCTACAAGTTCGGCAGAATGGTCACCATGATGTCAGAACCCCAGTCGGCGATAAGCGTCTACAGCACGATATTTGAAAACCTGCTTGCAGGGAGCCACACTATCATTTTAACAGAGTACAGCTACGACGAAAGCAAGAAGGAGCCATTCTTTCTCGACCCTGCCTCGGCGTTCAGGATGCTTGCAGAAGTTGAGCGCGACCAGAAGCACCAGATATTTTCTGACGATACGTTCGCTGTCGTTGCCTCACGTGTAGGCATGAGCGACCAGAGAATAGTTTCAGGCAAGGTCAAGTCGCTCATGCGAGCTGACTTTGGCTCGGGCCCGCACTCTGTGATAATTACGGGCGCCCTTCATTTCACCGAAGCCGAAGCCCTCGCTGCGCTGGCAGAAAGCCTTGACAAGCCAAGTGACAATTCGCAGGGCATCAAGAGGATTTCGACCCAGATGGTCGAGCGCTATACCCCAAAGGCCAAGCAGGCGGTACAGCAAATGCGCGACGTCATCAGACAGGAAAGCGACAATGCAGGAAAAAAAGGAATGTACGAAGTGCTGGACAATGCCGAATATTACATCGCAGACGCCGAGCGGTTCCTGCGGCAGGGCAAGTTCGAGCTTGCTGTGCTGAGCATCGGCTACGCAGAAGGCCTCGTTGACGCATTGCGGTTCCAAAAGGGCATAAACCCCTGGGAGCTTCGTAGTTGATGACATTATGTACATATATTGGAGACAGGCAAATGGACAGGCGTGTCCGGCGCTCATGAAGAAGGCTTTAAACTTCTTACCGAAGACAAGGTACAAGAGTTCAATAGCTGGAGGATGAGGAACCTGACTGTCAAGCTGAATTTTGCGGGCAGAAACTTTTCCGGCAAGAACATTTCTGGCGCGTACCTGAACGGGGTCATAGCCGACAAGGCAAATTTTGGGCACGCCAACCTGACTGGCGCGAACCTTGTGCAGGCCACCCTGAACAGCGCCAGCTTTGAAGGTGCCGATTTGACAGAAGCGCTGTTGATGTACACTGAAATGAAAGATGCTCGCCTAGTCGGCGCGAACCTGACAAAGACAAACCTGATGTGGGCAAACCTGCAGGGAGCAGACTTTACAGGCAGCAAGATCTTCCAGACCGTGATGGTGGAAGCCAATGCGCAGAACGCCAAAGTTGCAGGCATCGACAAGGCAGGCGCCTACTTAAAGTACGCAATGCTTGAAGGCACTGCATGGTTTGAGCCGGCAGACCGAAAAGCATTAGACTAAACTAAACTATTGTCCAAACGTTTGGATCAATCATTATATATCACATCAATACTCAGGACCAGTTCTGGCCGTGACTGGCAACAACTCAGTTTTCCTTCCGCAGCTGCTGCTGATGTTTTCCAAAGATTTATTAATTATCAGAGAATCATTTTCTATTGGTATGGCACAGAATCCTCCACTTACGGGAGGAAAGGTATCGCGGCGTGACTTTCTCAAATTGATGGCAGCTGCTGGTACCGTCATGACATTTACGCCTTTTGTTGACTGGGGCAAGTTTCTGCCAAACCCGGCGGCCAACGTGTCTGAGAGGTCAAAAGTTGAGCTTCCAGACGGCAACCAGGGAAGCATCAACAATATCGATGTTAACAGCTCTGTTACTATTATCTACCCCAGGT
>JGI25407J50210_10000056_pt1 | contig 13387 bp, 12 predicted proteins | sample TabmetS5T2R1_FD_50210 | JGI IMG/M metagenome (IMG submission 50210) | reverse complement strand
GCACTACAGGCCTATCAAGACGCGCGCTTGGCACTGGTCGAGGAGCTGGGGATCGAGCCAGGCGAGCGTCTGCGCGAGCTGGAGAAGGCGATCCTCGTGCAGGACCCGAAGCTCCACCTGACGACGGAGAAGCCGGCGACGGCCGAACCGGCCGCGAAGGCGCCACGCGGCGCGTTCGTGGGCCGCGAGCGCGAGCTCGCCACTCTGGTGGACGGTCTCGATGACGCCTTCGCCGGCCGCGGGCGCGTGGTGCTGCTCGCCGGCGAGCCGGGCATCGGCAAGAGCCGCCTCGCCGAGGAGTTGGCCGTGGACGCCCGAGCGCGCGGCGCGCGCGTCNTGGTCGGCCGCTGCTGGGAGGCCGGCGGCGCGCCCGCCTACTGGCCCTGGGTCCAGGCGCTGCGCGCGTATGTCCGCGAGGCAGAGCCCGAAGGGCTGCGGGCACAGCTCGGCGATGGCGCGGCCGAAGTCGGTCAGCTCCTCCCCGAGCTGAGGACGCTCCTTCCGGACATCGCCGAGCGGCCGGTGCCGCAGTCGGAGGGTGCCCGCTTCCGGCTCTTCGACGCGACCAGCTCCTTCATGGTGAACGCCGCGCAGGCATGCCCGCTCGTGATCGTGCTCGACGACCTGCACGCCGCGGACGAGCCTTCGCTCCTGCTTCTACAGTTCGTCGCCCGCGAGCTCGGCGAGAGCCGCCTGATGGTCCTCGGCGCCTACCGCGACCTTGATCCCGCCCTCGCGGATCCGCTGAGGGCGACGGTCACGGAGCTCGCTCGTGAGCATGTCACGCGGAAGGTCGAGCTCACTGGCCTCGGCGAGGCCGAGGTCGCGCGTTTCCTCGAGCTCGCGGCGCCGGGAGCCCCCGCGGCCGGCCTCGCGCCGGCGGTACACGCCGAGACCGAGGGCAACCCCCTCTTCGTCGGCGAGATCGTCCGGCTGCTCGCGACGGAGCACCGCCTGGACGAGCCCGCCTCGGCCCGCCTCGCCATCCCGCAGAGCGTGAGAGAGGTGATCGGTCGCCGGTTGCGCCATCTCTCGTACGAGTGCAACGAGCTGCTCGTGTTGGCCTCGGTCCTCGGACGGGAGTTCGATCTGGATGCGCTCGCACACATAAGCGGACTTGAGCGGACCGCGATCCTCGAGCTGCTCGACGAGGCAATGGAAGCGCGCGTCGTCTCGGAGGTTCCGGGCGTGATCGGCCGCATGCGCTTCGCCCATGCGTTGATCCGCGACGCCGCATACCACGGGCTGGCGAGGAGCCGCCGGGTACAGCTCCACCAGCGGGTCGGCGAGGGTCTCGAGGCGCTGTACTCCTCCGACCTCGAGCCGCACCTCGCGGAGCTGGCGCATCACTTCTTCGAGGCCGCCGCGGGCGGGGACGGTCAGAAAGCCGCCGACTATGCCCGGCGGGCCGGCTCACGGGCCGTCGCCCTCCTCGCGTACGAGGAGGCGGTTCGCCTCTACATCATGGCGCTCGAGGCGCTCGGACCGGAAAGCGCCGCTACGGCACGGCGCCGCTGCGAGCTTCTCCTGGCCCTGGCGGACTCCAAGGGCCGGGCCGGTGACAGTCCGGCGGCCAGGGAGAGCTTCCTTCAGGCGGCCGAGCTTGCACGGTCCGCCGGTCTGCCCGAGGCGCTCGGCCGCGCGGCCATCGGCTACGGAGGCAGGTTCCTCTGGGATCGCGCGATGAGCGACGATCGCCTTGTCCCACTGCTCCAGGACGCGCTCGCCGCCCTGGGCGAGGTGGACAGCGCACTGCGCGTCCAGCTGCTATCTCGCCTGGCCGCCGCGCTGCGGGGCGAGCCCTCCCGCGAACACCGCGAGCGGATATGTCAGGAGGCGGTCGAGACCGCCCGCAGGATCGGCGACCCCGCGGCGGTCGCCTACGCGCTGGCCGCGGCGGAGGCGGCGCTCCAAGCACCGCAGACGGCCCAGAGGCGCCTGGAAAAGGGAAGGGAGATCATCTCGCTGGCCGGCGCGACCGGCGACCGAGAACGTCTCTTCGACGGGCACGAGCACGTGTTCTGGGCCGCCTGGGAGCTCGGCGACCCACCGTACGTGCGGTCGAGCTCGAGTTCCTGACGCGCGTCGCGGAGGAGCTCAGGCAGCCGACCCAGCTCTGGATGCTCGGCGTGGTCCGGGCGACGGTCGCGTTGGCCGAAGGCAGATTCGCCGAGGCGACGGAGCTGATCGAGCACGCGGCGCCGGTCGGCGAACGCGTGCAGAGCTCGACCGCGGCGGCGGTCGCGCGCACGCTCCCTCTGTTCCTGCTGCGCCGCGAGCAGGGACGACTCGAGGACTTCGAGCACGAGATGCATGGGCCCGGGCACGAGTTCTCCGGCCCGCTGGTGCGACGCGCCGTGCTCGCGCAGGTCCATGTGCGCTTGGGGCGCACCGAACAGGCGCGCCATTTCCTCCACGACCTGACCGGCCGTGACCTAGCGGACTGGCACGTGGACGAGGAGTGGCTCATGAGCATCTGCCTGCTCGCGGAGACCTGCGCGCTCCTCGCCGACAAGGAGCCCGCAGCCTACCTCTACGAGCTCCTGCTGCCGTATGCCTCCCTCAACGCCCTGGCCGTCCCCGAGCTGGCTCTGGGCTCGACCAGCCGCCCCCTCGGAATGCTCGCGACGCTGCTGGGCCGTTTCGAGGACGCGGCCCGGCACTTCGACGAGGCGCTGCTGATGGACGAGAGGATGGGGGCACGCCCCTGGCTCGCGCACGCCCAGCAGGAGTACGCCCGCATGCTGCTTCAGCGAAACGCCGAGGGCGATCGAGAGGACGCGGAGAGGCTCCGGTCGCGCGCACGAGCCGCCTACCGGGAGCTCGGCATGGAGGGCCGCTAGCGGGAGCGCACCAGGAGCCGGTGCTCGCCCGACCGCGTCTCCACGGTCACCTCGAGCCCGCGGTTGGTCACCTCGGCGTCCCAGTCGACGCGCCGCCCGTCGAGCCTCACGGAGTCGACCCTCGAGCCGCGCGGCAGGGTGTGTCCGATCACCAGTTCACGCACGCGCGCGCTGCCCGTGTCGACCCTCGTGCGATAGCGGCGCCCTCGGCGCGAGGCCCGCACGAGCTCGAGCTTGCCGGCGCCCAGCCGTATGTCCTCACCGGCGATCGGGGCATTCGACGGAAGCTGAGGCACGACCTCGAGCTCCCTCCGCCCCATGTCGGGCCGTACGCCGAGCTGCTGGTGCACGACCGGCCACACCGTCCCGTAGTGGCCCCAGGCCTGCACGAACATCGCCCGGCAGCTCCAGCAGCGCTCGATGTTGGCGTCGCGCGTGCCGGCGCGGTCGAAGTCGGGCGACGGCAGGATCTCGGGCAGCGACCCGGGCTGCTCGTCCGGCGTGCCGCCCGTGTAGGGCTGGCCGAACATCGGCTCCGCCTCGGCGTCGGTGTAGCGCCGCTGCTGCCCCGGGCCGAGGCGCCCGTAGTTGCCCTCGCCCACGGCCTGGATCGCGGTGTTGAGCCCGAAGATCACCTGCTCGCCGAGGCCGTCGGGCCCGCCCCCGCAGCCGGTGTGGAACAGCCCGAGGTTGTAGGGCCGCTGACCGCTGTAGCAGTCGGTCTCACGCAGCGCGAGCGCCTGGTTGCCGTGGTCGAAGGTGGCCAGGCCGGGCACCGCCATCCCGTCGATCGTCAGCTCGGCCTCCATCGGCGTGACGCCGATCCAGTGCTTGTCCTGCTGCTTGTTGTTGTCCCCGCCGACGGGCGGATCGTCGATCGAGTCCGCGTACTGCGGGCCGTCCGGCGACTGCGGGAACCACCAGGCGTCCTCGAACCGCCGATGGAGCCGGCGCGCGAGATCGCTCGCCCACTCGTTGGTGGCGCGGTCGCCCACGGCGCGAGCCAGGTCGGCGAGGTCGTAGAGGCCGCGGATCAGGTACACGGAGTTGTCGAGCTTCTCGACACCCATGCCGCCGCGCTCCACGTTGCCGGAGCCCTCGGGCCAGCCGTCGTCGTCCTCGTCGAGGCGGTCGACCACCGCGCGCATCCCGCGCACCGAGAAGTCGTACAGCCCTCCCATGAACCGGTCGTCGCCGGTCCAGCGCCACACCAGCGCGACCGCGCTCGGGAACTTGACCGTCTCGTCGGTGTTGAAGTTGTAGGCGCCGGTGGTCGGGTTCCTCGAGTCGTGGCCGAACCAGTTGGAGCCCTCCGAGATCACCTCGTGGGTCACGATGCCCGAGCCGTCGTTGAGGATCTCCGACACGTCGCGCAGGCCGATCAGGTGGTCCTTGATCGGCTCGAACTGGCCCATCGCGACGCTCGCGAACGCCGTGTACTCGCCGTCGGTCGCGAACATCCAGGGGTAGTCGGGGTAGCCGGCGCCGACCCAGCGGGCGCTGTCGACGGTNCCGAGAGGCGCCGTGTACTGCCTGCCTTGGTCGAGCCAACGNATCTGCAGGTCCTCCGCGTAGCGGGTGAGGTCGAGCACGTTCTGCTTTCCCCAGTCGACGGCCTGCTGGAGCCGCCGGTCGCCGGGCAGCGACAGCCGCGTCAGCGCACCCCAGCGCTCGCGGGCCTCGATCTTGGCCTCCAGCGAGCGGGCCGGATTCCTGAGCGCGGCCCGGAGCTCGGAGCGCGCGTCGCTCGGGCCCTTGTCGGAGCCCACCACGGCGATCCACAGCGTCTCCGTGTCCCGGCCGCCGACCGTCACCCGGTAGCGCAGCTGGCCGCCCGCGCCCTTGCCGTACTGGCCGTCGTCGCAGGCGCTGGGCGGCTCTTCGGCCGTGCAGACGTTCGTGCCCTGCGGCCCGCGGTGCCCGTTCGGGGCGGTGTTGACCTCCGCTTCGGAGGGACGGCGGTCGGAGGCCACGTACGCGGCGTAGTCGTGCGGCGCNGCGTTGCGGTGCGGCAGCGTGCCCTGCTCGCGGAAGCGAAGGGCACCGTCCTCCACGGTCGCGGTGTCTGGCAGCTGGTCGCGCGCGTGCGGCTTGTTGTCGAAGCTCCAGGGGTACTCGGCAAGGAGCTCGGAGTGCGCGTCGACCTTGACCGTGACGGTCCGGGACGAGGCGTCCGGGTTGGTCATCTTCAGGCCGATGAGCGCGCCCCGGCGGCCGTCCGGCGCGAAGTCGGTCCGCTCGAGCCGCAAGCCGCCCGTGGTCGGCAGGTCGAACCTCACGTAGCCCCACCCGCTCGTGAACCGGGTCGCCTGCCCGACCCACTGATCGTCGACGCCGAACCAGACGCCGTCGACGAGCTTGATCGGCTCGCTCCAGATGCCGCCCATCTCGCCGGCGATGTGCCAGCCGTTGGCATAGAAGCGGCCGTCCTGGAAGCCGATGATGCGGGCCCGCTCTCCCGCGGCGCCGTAGCGGCGGTCCTGCAGACGGTCGGAGATGGAGAGCTCGGGAGCGGCGAATGCAGTGGGGGCCGCGGTAAGGAGAAGAGCCAGGCCGATCAGCGTCTTGCGCAGCACCGCATTGTGGCTCCCCGGGCCGGCGCAAGCTAAACGCGCGTGACGTTTTCCGAGTGGATCCGGCGCTGAAAGCTGCTGTCGCGCCCCTCGGGCAGGCGCGGGCGCTCCTCGCCGCGTTCGAGGGCCTCGAGGTACTCGAGGTCCTCCTCCAGTAGGCGCCTCGTCACGTCCCCGCCATGGGGGGCGCCGTGCCCGGGCACCACCGTCTCCGCCGCCTCCGTGAGCGGCGCGAGCCTGGCGAGGGTGGCGCGGTACTCCTCCAACGACCCGCCCTTCGATATCCACGGGATCTCCAGGCGGGAGAGATAGTCGCCGACGCACAACACGCCGCACCAGCGGGCGAAGATCGCCATGCCGTCGGATGTGTGGCCGCTCGCGTGGTGAAGCTCGAGCTCACGATCCCCGAGCTCGACCGAGCCGGGCACCGGCAGGGTCTGCACCTGGCCGAGCGACAGCGGGCCGGAGCGCTCCACGTANAGCCGGGCGTCGTAATCCCGCAGCTCGCGCTGGGCCGATCCGGGCTCGCGGTGAAACCGCTCCACGGTGGGCTCGCCCAGCCCGAGCGCCAGGCCGGGGAACGCCACCCGCCCGAGCAGGTGGTCGAAGTCGCCGTGCGTGGCGATCAGCGCGTCGGGCTCGAAGCCGGCGCCGGTGAGCAGCTCGGGCAGGGCCTCGAGCTCCTCCGGGTAGTAGGGCGAGTCGATCAGCATCGCCTCGCCACCGGCGCGAAGCGCGACGGCGTTCGTCTGCCACAGGAGGCTCGTCAGGACCAGCGCGTCCCGGTGGACCGAGACCGCCCGCAACGGAACTACGCGGCCTTCAGCAGCTTGCCGGCCTCTCGAAAGGTCTTCACGTCGGAGTCCGGCTTCNTGCCCTCGACCTGCTCGCCGTGGCGGTTCACCCAAATCACCGGGATCTTCTGCTTGAGGCAGGGCTCCACGTCGGTGGGATAGCCGGAGGCGATGTGGACCCAGTGCCGCTTGGTGGACCCGATCCGCCGCGCGCATTCCTTGAAGTGCGCCTCGTCGGGCTTGTAGGAGCGCACCTGCTGGGCCGTGACCACCAGGTCGAAGTCGGTGCGCAGGTGTCGGCGCGTGGCGCCGAGGAGCTTGTCGTCGATGTTCGAGAGGATGCCCACCTCGTATTTCTTGGCAAAGCGCTCGAGCTGGGCGTTCGACTCGCGAAACGGCTGCCACGCGGGCACGCTGTTCGGCAGAAAGTTGGAACGCGAGGGCTCGAGGTCCCAGCCGAGCTCCCCCGCCACTCGCACCGCGGTGCGACGCAGGACCTCGGCGTAGAGCTCATAGGAACCGCGCTGGATCTCGCGCTGTACCTCGACAAAGCGCGGGATCAGGGCCTCGCGGTCGATGGTGAAGCCGTCGCGGTCGGCCTCCTTCTGGAACGCCTCGTACACACCGGTCTCCCAGTCGATCAGCGTGCCGTAGCAGTCGAAGGTGACGAACTTGACGTCTTTCGGTAGAGCCATAGGTGCGTTTCGATAGGGTCATGCGCCCCGCCTTTGGGAGGGCGCCTCCGGCGGCGGCGCATCCTATCTACCCGGCATGGACTTGCTCGAATACCAGGGCCGTAACCTGACCCAGGTGGCGGAGATCGCGGTCGAGATCCTGGGCGCGCGCGTGTAAGGAACCCGTGGACGAGCGCCTCGACGCGGTGCGCGAGCTGTGGCGGACCTACCGTGAAGACGGGGTCGAGAAGGCGATCCCGCTGCTCCACCCCGAGGTCGAGTTCGTGGCACACGACGGGCGGGTCTTCAACGGACACGACGGCGTGCGTGAATTCTTCGCCGAGTTCGACAGGCGAGGCGAGGTGTTCACGGCCTCCCCGTACAGCTTCGAGCTGCGCGAGCCCGATCTGATCGTGATCGGCCACCGTCGCATCCGATCGCAGGAGGGCACGCGCGGCGACTACCTCTTCTTCGTGCACAGCTTCGTCGACGGACGCGTGTCGCGCATCGCCGCGCACGCGACCAAGGACGCCGCACTGACCGACATCGCAGCCCGCTATCGTGGCCAGGCGTGGCCGAGCTGACCAACATTTCCCTCTCGAGGGGCGCTCCGTCGCTCGACATCGTGGCGGTCGACGACCTCAAGCTGGCCGCCCAGCGAGCGTTTGAACGTGACCCGGCGGGCGCGTTCGCGTACGGCACCTCCGCGGGATACCCGCGCCTGCTCGAGTGGCTTGCGAAGAAGCACGAGGTGGCGCCCGACCGCCTGCTTGCCACGAACGGGTCGATGCAGGCCGACGCTTTCCTGTTCCAAGAGCTCGTCGAGCCGGGCGACGTGGTGGTGGTCGAGGCGCCCACCTACGACCGGACGCTGCTGTCCCTCACCAAGCTCGGCGCCGAGGTGCTTCCGATCCCCCTCGAGGCCGACGGCCTCGACGTCGGGGCGCTCCAAATGGCGCTCGAGGAGGGCGCCCGGCCGAAGCTCGCGCACGTGATCCCTAACTTCCAGAACCCGGCCGGCTGCACTCTCTCGCTGGACAAGCGCCGGCGGCTGCTCGAGCTCGCGCGCGACTATGGCTTCACGATCTTCGAGGACGACCCGTACGTGGAGCTGCGCTTCGAAGGCGAGGGGCACCCCCGCATGCTGGAGCTGGACGAGAGCGATGAGGCGGTCGTGTACGCCTCCTCGTTCTCCAAGACCGTCTGCCCGGGCATTCGCGTGGGCTACCTGGTCGGGCCGCAGGGGGCTGATCGCCAGGATCCGGAAGCGGGCGACCCAGACCTACATCTCGCCGAACATGGTCGCCCAGGCGATCGTCGCCGACTTCTGCGACTCCGGCGCGATCGACCGCTCGATCGAGACCGTCAAGGCAGCGCTGCGCGAGCGGCGCGACGCCACCTGCGAAGCGCTCGCGCGGCATCTGCCCGAGGCGCGCTTCGTCACCCCCCAGGGCGGCTACTTCCTCTGGGTCGACCTGCCCGATGGAAGCGACGTGGCGGCGCTCGAGCGCGGCTCCGCCGATCGGGGCGTCGTCTTCGTAAAGGGCACCGACTTCCTGATCGAGGGCGGTCAGAGCTCGCTGCGGCTCGCCTACTCCGCCGTGCCGCCCGACCAGATCGAGGAGGGCATCGCGCGCGTGGGTGAGGCGTACCGAGAGCTCACGCCGACGGCTGCGTGATCCAGCTCGAGCAGCGGCGCGATCTCGGCGCGCTGCTACGCGACTCCCTCACCGTCTACCTCCGCCACTTCGGCACCTTTCTCGCGCTGGCCGCGCTGGTGGTGGTGCCGTCGCAGCTGATCGTCGGCGGACTCGGGCTCGAGCAGCTCACCTCGGACTACGACGCCTCGCCCGGCTTTGCCGAGACGGCGATTCCGGCGGCGGTGGCCTATCTGGTCGTGGCGCCGCTGGTCACCGCGATCTGCGTGCACGCGCTGCGGTCGGTGGCGATGGGCGGCTCCCCCGGGGCCCGCGAGGCGATCGTGAAGGGCTTCGAGTCGTTCACCCCGATCTTCTTCGCCGTGCTGCTGGCCGCGGCCGGGATCGCGGTCGGGCTGATCCTGATCATCCCCGGCATCTACCTGTTCGTCCGCTGGTACTTCGTGCCCCAATCGGTGGTGCTCGAGGGCGCCCGGGGCCCGGGCGCGCTGCGTGGCAGCGGCAGGCTCGTGGAGGGCGCCTGGTGGCGCACGTTCGCGATGGTCGTGCTGGTCAACCTGATCACGGTGCTGGTGGGGTTCGCCCTGGGCGCCCCGTTCACGGCGCTGGCCGACACCAGCGACCGGGCGATCTGGTGGTTGGCGGGCCAGGTCGTGGCCGCGTCGGTCACCTCGCCGTTCGCCGCGCTCTTCTCGACGCTCCTCTACTACGACCTGCGCGAGCGCAAGCGGGCGGCGGCCGGCGCCGCGTCTTAGCGCTTCACGCCCGGTCCACCTGCTGCACGTGCGAAATGACCTCGCCGTCCAGCAGCACGTGCACGGCGAACCCGGCCGGCTCCGGCACGGTGCGGAGCAGGTTCGACGTGAAGTCGAGCCGAGCCTGCATGTAGGTGCTCGGAACCGCCAACACGGCACGGCCGGCCAGGACTGCGGTGACGGCGCGATGCATGTGGCCGGCCACGAGGCGGCGCACCTGCGGGTGGCGCTCGACCACCGCGGCGAGCGCCCGGCGGTCCTCCGCTGGGAGCCCGATCGCGTCCAGCGCCGGGATCCCGGTGACGAGCGGCGGGTGGTGCATGGCCAGCACGGTCGGCGCCTCGGGCGCGGACCGTAGCTCCGCGTCGAGCCACGACAGCCGCTCCTCGTCGAGGGCGCCGGGATCCTCGCCCGGACTGGTGGTGTCGAGCACGACGAGCCGGAGCGGGCCCAGCTCGGCCGCGTACTGCACGGGCTCGCCGCCCACCCCCGGCAGGTCGAAGTGCCGGCGAAGCGCGGCGCGTTCGTCGTGATTGCCCGGCAGGACATATATGGGCGCGTGGATCGGCGCGAGGAGCTCACGCAGCTGGTCGTACTCGCCGTCCTCCGCGTGCTCGGCGAGGTCGCCCGACACGAGCACCGCGTCGGGGCTCGGCCGGAGCGCCTGCACGGCCTCGACCGCGGCCGCCAGCGCCGAGACAGGATCGCAGCCGTCCCAGGTGGCTCCCACGTGCGGATCGCTGAGTTGCGCGAGCAGAAACGTCGCGCGATGCTAACCCCATGCAGCCCGAAACCGCTACCGATCAGGAGTTCATCGCCGATTTCGCCGAGCGCTGGGAGGCCGCCTGGAACTCCCACCAGCCGGAACGCCTGCTCGAGCTGATGACCGAGGACATCGTGTACGACGACTCCGCCTGGCCCCGCACGATGCGCGGACATGGCGACGTGCGCGAGTTCCTCGACTCCGCCTGGCGCGCGATGCCGGACCTCCGGTTCGAGATGGTCGAGGGGCCGTTCCTCCATCCGAACCTGCCGACGGCGACCTTCTACTGGAAGGGCACCGGCACGTTCACCGGGCCGCTCGACCCGCCCGGCTTCGCTCCCACCGGCGCGCGGATCGAGTTCGACGGATTCGACCTCCAGGAGTACCGCGACGGCCGGGTATGCCGCCTGCGGATCGTGACCGACATGCTGGACGTGAGCCGACAGCTCGGCCTGATGCCGCCGGAGGGCTCGCGGGTAGAGAAGGCCGGCGCGGCCGCCCAGCGGCTGGGCGTGCGGGTGAGGGATCGTCTGCGGCGCAACTGAGGCCGTTCGGCGCGACCGCGTGGATCAGCGCAGCTGCTCCAGCAGGTGCAGATCGTCCGCGGTGCCCCACACCTCGACGATTCGGTCCGTCCCTCGAGCCCCTGGTGCCAACGCCGGTAGAAGGACTCGAGCGGCCGGGGCCAAGCGTGGGTCATGGCCCCTTGGCCTGGCAGCTGAAGAGGGGGCGCCGCTCTAGCGTTGGCCCCGTGAGCGCTTGGCGTCACGCGCGCGCGGTCGTCCTGCTGCCCGGCACCGTCGCGGTCGGGGTGCCCGCGATCATCCTGCTCGCGGGTGACGGCGTGAGCATCGGGTGGGGGCTGGGGGGCCTCCCATCCGTAGCTCTTGTGCTGATTGGGTCTGCGCTGATCGCGGCCGGGCTCGCGCTCTGGGTGTGGACGGTGCACCTCTTCATGCGGATCGGCAAGGGCACGCTCGCACCCTGGGACCCGCCGCGGCACCTGGTCGTGGAGGGCCCCTACAGCCTTGTGCGCAACCCGATGATCACGGCCGTGCTCGCCGTGTTGATCGGCGAGGCGATTGTGTTCGGCTCGCCGGCGCTGCTCATCTGGTGCGCGCTCTTCCTCGGGGTCAACTGGGTCTACTTCGTGGTGTTCGAGGAACCTGGACTCGAGCGGCGATTCGGGGACGACTACCGCGACTACCGGCGCAACGTACCCCGATGGATCCCAAGGCGCGCTCCGTGGACGCCCGCCGCATAGCGGTCGCGCGCTAGACCTGGTTCGCCGCCCTCGCCGGCCGCTCCGCGCGAAGCGCTTCCCGCGCCTCGTCGATCGTGCGCCGGTTCACCATGCGCGTCGCCAGTTCAGCCCCGAAGCGAATGCCCATGCCGAACCGCATGTCCACCTCGATCCCGCTGTCGGTTCCCGTCCCGCGGAACCTGATCGCGGCGAACGCGCAGTCCTCGTCCTCCTCGACGTGCTCGACGTCGATGCGGAACACCTCCCAAGGTGCATGCAGCTGGCCCCAGAACCGCGTGGCCTCGCCGTGGCCGCGGTACTCCACGGAGAGGTCGGGGAAGACCCCGGACGTGCTGATGTGGATGTCCGGATCCAGGTACGCGAGCCAGGCCTCGCAGTCGCCCCGGTTCCAGGCGTCGTACGCGCCGAGGAGCAGCTCGGAGTAAGTCGCCACCCCGTTCATGCAACCACACCCGAGCGCCGGAACCGCCCGCCACTCCCCATACTGCGAAGTCCCGCCAGCCGTTCGCGCGCCCGCGGGCAGCTGCGCTCGTCCGTCACGAGCACCGCGGCTGCCTGAGAGAAGACGATGCTCACAGCGCGTTGGGGCACTCTGCCGCGTGAGCGCCCGGCGACCCCGGTGACATAGGGAAGGACCCCGGTGAAAGTGACGCCCGGTCCCGCCCGTGCGAGAACGTGGCCGTCAGCCAGGGGGCCCGGCGGAGGTCACCGTCCGCGGAACTCGAAGTGCATCGGGTCGGGCACTGTCGGGAAGTCCCCGCCCCAGGAGAAGCCATAGCGCTCCATCGCCCGCACCAGGCGCGGGTCCTGGTTCGACTCGCCGCCGACCGGGTTCGATGCCGCGTTGAGGTCGACCGCGAGGCCCCAGGCGTGGAGGGACAGCGTCCCGCTCGGCTGGATCCGGCGTGGCGCGTAACAGCCGGCGTACTCGGCCGGGTCGACCAGGTGGCCGAGNCCGCGGCCTCGGAGCTCTGCCATCGCTGATCTCAGCGCGGGCATCATCCGGCGGTGGCAGGTCACTGCGCCGAGCAGCGGCATCCGGCCNGTGACGATGTGACGGCGGAGGAAACCGGGGTCCAACCTGACCCAATCTTCGCCGTATGGAAGCCCAACNGCCGGCTCCCCGAAGCGCGCCTTCAGCTCTGCCGGTCGNGCGGGACCATCCTGAGCCTCGCCGACGTCCTCGCCGTCGAGAAGCAGGCGTGCCCGGGTTGGCTGGCCGTCGCTGGCNNCCCGCTCGAGCCGACGCACTCCNAGGTCGGAAGCCGGCCTGAGCAGCACCAGAACGTTCCGCGGACGCGCCTGCACGCGCCGGTCGCGCAGGCGCGCGAGCAGCTCCGCGGAGTGCGCGACCTCGTCCGGTACCACTCCGCGAACCCTGAGGCGCCCGCCCGCGGCGGGTACGAGCGTCGCTCCCCTGCCGACACCCCGCAGCCGCGCAGCGGTCGCGGAAAGCAGCACCTCGCCACGCCGTAGCCGTGCGACCGGCGCCCGCTCCGGCTCGGGCAGCGCCGCCGCCCAGGCGCGCGGCTCGACCGCGGCGACGTCGAGCGCCAGGGCGAATCCGTCGCGCACCCGCTGTACGAGCCGGCCGTGGCGGTCGCGGACCTCCCTTACCAGCGCGGTCCCGCGGGCCACGAGCGCCGTCCGGCGGACACCCCGCAGCCGGCCAAGGCGGCGCGCGGCTGCCCGCAGATCGTCGGGCCCCCGCACGAGCGCGGCGCGCCGCGGCCGAACGGTGGCAGCAGGGGGTTCCGGATCGGGCGGCGCCACGCGGCGGGCCGATGACCCTCGATCCTCGCCTCGCGCCGCGAGGGAGACGGCCACCAGCACGAGGACTGCAAGCGCGGGCAGCCCGAAGCGCAGCATGCGCCGGAGTGTGGCGCACAATGCTTCAAGCCGGCTACTCGCGGTCGGGCGCGCAGCTCAGGTCGCTGATCGACCGGCGAACGCAGTCGTCGGCGCCCACCTCGCCGCCTCCAGGGCCGCCCACTCGCCGGTGTCCAAGGTGAGCACGATCACCGTGGGGGGCGCGTCGACGCACGCCCGCTCCGTCACGGGAA
>JGI25407J50210_10000039_pt1 | contig 14339 bp, 15 predicted proteins | sample TabmetS5T2R1_FD_50210 | JGI IMG/M metagenome (IMG submission 50210) | reverse complement strand
CGCTGGTCCGCCTCGATCTCGTCGATCAGAGCCGCCGCGCCTGGCTCCAGGACGACGATCGCGTAGAGCTGCTCGACGATGAAGCCCCGGGCGTCCCAGAGCGCGCAGGAGGGCTCGATCATCGCCTCGAGGGCCGCGACGGGGTCCTCCAGCTCGAGAGCCTCCCTGATCGCGCGCATCTCGGGACCGGTGAAGCAGTGTTCGACGAGCGCCTCCAGCACGCCGAGCTTCGAGCCGAAGCGGTTGAAGACCGTCGCCCGGGAGACCCCCGCCTTCTCCGCGAGCGCCTCCACGGTTGTGGAGTGGAACTCGCCCTCGCTGATGAGGCGCTCGGCGGCGTCGAGAACGCTGTCCACGCTCTTCGGGTGGGTCCGCCGTCGCGTGTAGGGGCGCGTGGCCATTGCGCTGGACAGCATAACGCCTGGCCATGACGATCTGTACTGCTAGTCTTGACTTTAAGTCTAGATGGCCAGTACAATTCAACTCGAGGAGCATTCAATGGCGACCAAACCGACACTCGTTCTCGGCGGCACCGGCAAGATCGGGCGGCGGGTGGTCGAGCGGCTCACCGCACGCGGCCTGCCCGTTCGCGTCGGCTCCCGCTCGGGCGAGCCTCGTTTCGACTGGGAGGACCGCTCGACCTGGCACCCTGTCGTGGAAGGGGTCGCATCGGCCTACGTCTCCCATCACTGGGACGCGCTTCCGGGTGCCGCGGAGACGCTGGGCTCGTTCGCCGACCTGGCGGTGAGGAGCGGCGTTCCGCGGCTCGTCCTGTTGTCCGGGCGCGGCGAGGAAGAGGCCGAGCGTGCTGAGCGGGCCGTGCGCGACTCCGGCGCCGAGCTGACGGTCTTGCGCTCGACCTGGTTCGCTCAGAACTTCAGCGAGGACTACTGGCGGGAGTACGTCCTGTCAGGCGAGGTCGCGCTTCCGGCCGGAGACACTCCCGAGCCGTTCGTCCACGCCGACGACATCGCCGACGTCGCGGTCGCGGCGCTGACCGACGACCGGCACGTGGGCGAGGTCTACGAGCTCACCGGCCCCCGGCTGCTCACGTTCGCGGAGGCGGTCCTGGAGATCTCCCGGGCGCTGGGCCGCGAGATCCGCTACGTGCCGATCTCGCTCGAGGACTTCGCCGCCGCCGGTGCCGAGCAGGGCGTTCCCGGCGAGGTCGTCGAGATGCTGACCCTCATCTTCGGGGAGGTCCTCGACGGTCGCAACGCCCGCCTGGCCGACGGCGTTCAGCGCGCCCTCGGCCGCGAGCCGCGCGACTTCGGCGACTACGTACGCGACGCGGCCGCCACCGGGATCTGGGACCCGAGGGCCAACCGGGCCGCGTGACGGCAAGTCCACCAGACCCAATGGAGCATCCAATGACGACCGCACAACAAGCACCTGAGGACCGCGCCGGCGTGGACGACCCGGCGAGCGCCGACCGCAGCGCCGGCATCGTGCTGGGAGCGGCCGTGATCGCCATGGGCCTGCTGGCGGGGCTCTACTACTTCTCGGCGATCGCCGTCATGCCGGCCCTCACCGCGGCCGACGACCGCACACTCGTCGATGCGATGCAACAGATGATCGACAAGATCGAGAATCCGGCCTTCTTCCTCGTTCTCCTCGGTGCCCCGGCGCTGGCCGCGGCCGCCCTCGTTCAGGCGCTTGGCTCCGGCCAGGCCAAGATCGCAGGCTGGATCGTCGCCGGCCTCGCCCTCTACACGGTGATGGTCGTCATCACCTTCGCGGTCCACATCCCGCTCAACGACGACCTGAAGCAGGCGGGTGACCCCGACCGCATCGAGAACCTGGCCGAAGTGCGCGACGACTTCGTGACCCCCTGGGTCGCCTGGGACATCGTCCGCACGCTGGCGACGACCGCGGCGTTCGGGGCCCTGACCTGGGCGCTCGTCTTGCGCGGGCGCTTGGGGCGAGCGGAGCAGCCGCTTAGAACGTCGCGGTGAGCCCGCCGTCGATGGTCACGGTCTGCGCGGTGACGTAGGTGTTGGCTGGGCCCGCCAGCCAGAGGATGCAGCCCGCCACCTCGTCGGCCGTGGCGCTGCGCCGCTGCGGCAGCCGTCCCTCGTCGATGTAGGCCCGGTGCAGCGGCCCGCTCTCGAGCACGTCGCGCCCCTCGTCGGACAGCGCCATCCGAGTGGCCACGAAGCCGGGCGCCACCGCGTTCACCAGCACGCCGCTCGACGCGAGCTCGATGCCGAGCGTGCGCGTGGCCCCCTCCAGGCCGGCCTTGGAGGCGTCGTAGGCGATCGCGTCGAGCGCCGAGAAACGGGCGTGCACCGACGTCACGTTGACGATGCGGCCGTAGCCGCGTTCGGACATCCCGGCCGCGGCCGCGGCTGCCAGCAGGATCGGCGCCTGCATGTTCACCGCCAAGGTCCGCCCGAGCGCCTCGGCGGTCAGCCCGGCGAGCGGCGTCGGCTCGTAGATCCCCGCCACGTTGACGAGGGCGTCGAGCGGGCCGACCTCCTCCTCCGCGCGCACCACAAGCGCCGGCAGGGCCTCCAGCTCGGCGAGATCGGCCACGATGGCGGCCCCGCCCCGGGGCGCCGGCGCCTCCTCCCGGTCCACGGCGCACACACGGGCGCCCGCGGCCGCGAGCCGCGCGGCCGTGGCCCGGCCGATGCCGTTGGCCGCGCCGGTCACGAGCGCGCCATGTCCGTCACGCATCGGTGGATCCTCGCTCTTCCATCGCGGCGGCCGCAAGCAGGAGCGGTCCCTGCCCCCACGGCACGACCGCGCCGCGCGGAACGTGGTGGTAGTGCGACGCCACCGTGCAGGCGAACACGTTGGCCGACACGCCCTCGAGCACGCCGTCTTGGCGAACCCGGGCGGCGGTGTACGACCAGGCCCGCCCGGCAGCCTCCAGCCGATCGCGCGGAAGCACCCCCGCGGCCACCGCACCACCCACGCCGGCCACCACGAAGGCGGCCGTCGAGCTCTCGTCCCCGGACTCCGGATCGCCGACGACCGCGTCCCAGCCGCCATCGTCGCGCTGGGCGTCGCACAGCGCCGCGACGAGACGCTCGAGCTTCCGCAGGAGCGGCAGGCGGGCGAGGTGATCCGGTGGCAGCGCCTCCAGCACGTCGACAAGGCCGAGCAGCGCCCAGCCCTGGCCGCGTCCCCACCCCAGCCCGTAGCGCTCGCCGCTCCTCTCGAGAAAGAAATGCCAGAAGAGACCGGACTCGTCCTGGAGCAGCTCCGTGAGCGCGAGCGCCTGTTCGGCGCCGGCGTCGACCAGCTCGCGGGCGCCCGTCATCCTTCCGAGCCGCACCAGGAAGGGCGGGTCGAAGTGGAGCGGGTCGACGAACACGCCGGGCCCCGGCTCTTCGAGCAGGTCGAGATCCGCGGCGCCGAGCGCACCGCCGCCGAAGGGCTCTCGCAGCGGCGCCCGCTCGAACGGCAGCGCCACGGAGCGCAGGGTGCGCCGGGCCGTGAGGTGCTCGGCCGCGTCGAGCGCCGCCTCCGTCAAGAGCTCGTCATCGTGCCGGGCGGCCAGCTCGCACAGGACCTTGCCCGGAAGCGTGTTGTCGATCTCGGCAAACGGGCGACGGCGGGCTGCCCAACCGCGCAGCAGGCCCAGCACCCAGGCCTCGTAGCGCGGCTCTCCGAGCAGCCGGGCCGCCCGCACCAGCCCCTCGACGCCGGTCGACTCGCCGTAGTGCCAGACGCGGAAGGGATACGCGATGAGCAGCTCTGCCGCCGCTCGCAGGCGCTCGCGCGGAACCCGCGCACGGGGCTCGCTCACCCCCTCGGGATCTCCTCGCTGAGCCAGCGGCCGTCCCGGCCGACCCACGACCGGCGCCTGACGGCCTCGGACCGAAAGCCCTCGGTGAGAGCCATCCCGTGGCCCGGGCCGGCAGCGGGGCGGGCGGCGCCGGCCGCCAGCTCGGGCACCCCCGTGACGATCTCGGGATAGAGGTCCCGCGCATAGGACCGCACGCATTCCTGGATCACGGCACCGGGCAGGTGGAGCGCCAGGTGCACTGCCGCCGCCCAGCAGACCGGCCCCGCGCAATCGTGGAGGATCACCCCCAGCCCGCGGGCCTCGGCGTAGCCGGCGATGCGGACCGCCTCGGTCACGCCGCCCACCCAGCCGACGTCCATGCGCACGAGCGACACGCGCCCGCGCTCGATCATGTCGACGTAGCTCGGCAGGCCGCAGCGGTAGTCGTAGCCCGCAAGCGGCATCGTCAGCGCGCCGGCCAGCTCGCCTAAGGCGTCGAGTGACGAGATACGCAGCGGATCCTCGAGCCACATGAGGTCGAAGCGCGACAGCGCCCGCGCGATCTGCAGCGCCGGCGCGAGGGTCCACATGCTCGCCAGGTCGACCGCAAGGTCCAGGCGCTCGCCGACCGCATCCCGTACGGCCTCGAAGGGCGCGAGGTTCTCGGCCAGCTGAGCCGGACTGATGGAAAGGCCCCTGGTGTGGCCCAGGCGGACGAAGGGAAAGAGCTTGAGGGCGGTGAAGCCGTCGTCCACCAGCTCCCGGGCGAGCTCGGCAGGCCGTTCGAGCGAGGCCGTCCAGTCGCGGTGGGCGCTCTGGCGCGATCCGCCGAGCCCCCAGTCGTCGGACTGCCCCAGTTCGTGGGGCTCAGCGCCGCGAGGCGGTAGGTGGTCGGGATCCACCGCGGTGACGTAGACGCGTATCGCCTCCCGCACCCGTCCACCCATCGCCTCGCACAGCGGCAGGCCGAGCATGCGGGCGCGCAGGTCCCACGCGGCGAGGTCGATCGCGGAGCAGGCGCTCGAGTCCACCGAGATGCTGCCGCTATGGGGGCGCCGTCCGTCGGCGAACGCACCGATGCGCTGCCAGAGCTCGGCCACGTTGCCGGCGGGGGCGCCGACCACACGGGGCGCGAGCTCGGTGTGCACGTAGGCCTCGACGGCCGCCGAGTGGTGGAACGTCTCGCCCAGCCCGGCGAGCCCGTCCTCCGCGTGCAGGATCACGTGCGTCAGATTCGGGAAGCCGGGATGGCGGACGGTCTCCACCGCTTCGACATGTCCGGACTGCGCCGTGCTCATCTCAGACGGGCCGGACGGTCATGGTCCAGGACAGCTCTTCCCCCTCGGCGAGCCGCCGAGCCTGGCCCGACTCGAGCGCCGTCTCGAGGCCCAGAAGGTGAGGGACCGAACACGGCTCGATGCAGAGGAGCTCCGTGGCGTTGCGCCACACCCCGCCGCTGCCACGCGCCTCGTGCCAGACGAGCAGATGGGGGAGCACCCCGGCCGACCACGTGATCTCGACCGCCTGATCGCGCCCCTGATTTCGCACCCGCGCGCGGCCCTCCGGCACGTCGCGCACCAGGTACACACGCGCGCGAGTCTCGCGGAGGTCGAAGCGATCGCCGCGCTCGCTGCCGCCGCCGGCCAGCGCTATCTCGGGCCACTCCGGTGCGTCCTCGGGCGGGAGCGGCGGCCCGAGCTGCCCATCGAGCTCCGACGCGCGGCCGGCAGGAAGGGTGAGCTCCACACCCGGCTCGATCAGCTCGAGCCCCAGCGCGAGGTGCTCGAGCGCCACGATCGGCGTGTCGTCGCCCAGGGCGGTCACGCGGGTCGCGATTCCGAGGCCGCCGCCTGCCGCCTCGATCCGCCGCTCGGCGCGCAGCCCGTGACCCTCCCACCTCACCAGGCAGCGGGTGGCCTCCGCCTCCTCGACCTCCCAGGGGTCGTTCGAGGCCCGCCCGTGAAAGCCATGGCGAGTCCCGTTCACGTCGCAGGCCGTCCCGGCGTTGGGCAAGCAGCCCTGCCACCCGCCTCGCCAGGCCGCGGTCCAAGGCCCCTCGTCGAGGTCCCCGGGCCGCGGCAGCTCCGCCCCGAAGGGCGGCCGGCCGAGCAGCTGCCGGCCGCTCCTCAGGTCTACGAGGTCGAGCACCTCCGCGCCGTGCTGCGGATCGACCCGAGCGAGAACGTCGTCCGAGCCCAGGACGAGCACCGGTCAGACCGACGCGCGGGCGGCGTCGGGAACGGCGGCGAGGGTGTCGCCGCTCTCCGGGTCGAAGAAGTACAGCCTGTCCGTGCGAACCGCCAGCTCGAGCCGCTGGCCCGGCGCGATCGGAGGCCGCCCCGCGAGCCGCGCGGTGAACTGGGCGCGATCGTCCTCGGCGAGCAGCTGCTCGTCGTCGGCTGCACGCGCCTCGGCTGCCGCGCGCGTGGCCTCGGAGTCAACGCGCGGGGCCTCGAGCGGGAAGATCACGTTGCTCTCGGAGCCGAGCCGCTCCACGACCAAAGCCTCCACCTCCATGCGCGGCAGCGACGGGTCGGCGCCCGGCAGCTCGAGGTCGCTCGGACGCAAACCCGCGATCACACGGCGCTCGGCGTCCCGCAGCCGCGAACCATCCGGCAGCGGCAGCGAGTGTCCGGCGAACCTGACGGCGCCGGCGGCCAGCTCCGCTTCCACGAGGTTCATCGCCGGCGACCCGATGAAGGCGGCGACGAAGAGGTTGACCGGCCGGTCGTACAGCTCCTCGGGCGTGTCGCACTGCTGGAGAACCCCGTCGCGCAGCACGGCGACGCGCTGCCCGAGCGTCATCGCCTCGATCTGGTCGTGCGTGACGTAGATGGTGGTCACGCCGAGGCGCTCGTGGAGGCGGGCCAGCTCCGCCCGCATCGCCACGCGAAGCTTGGCGTCGAGGTTCGACAGCGGCTCGTCCATGAGGAAGGCGGCCGGCTCCCGGACCATCGCCCGGCCCATCGCGACCCGCTGGCGCTGCCCCCCGGAGAGCGCCGCGGGCTTCCTGTCCATGAGCGCCTCGAGGCCGAGGATGCGCGCAACCTCCTCCACCCGCCGGTCGCGCTCGGCGGCCGGGAGGCGGCGCATGCGCAGAGCGAAGCCGAGGTTTCGGCGCACCGTCATGTGCGGGTAGAGCGCGTAGTTCTGGAACACCATGGCGATGTCGCGGTCGCGCTCGAGCACCCTCGTCACGTCCTGTCCCCCGAGCCGGATGGTCCCCGAGCTCACCTCCTCGAGGCCGGCGATCAGCCGCAGCAGCGTCGACTTGCCGCAGCCCGAGGGACCGACGAGCACCAGGAACTCGCCGTCGTGGATGTCGAGGTCGATCGAGTCGACGGCGCGCACCTCGCCGTCGAANACCTTGCTCACCGCCTGTAGCTGGACGCCTGCCATCAGCTCCCCGGACGCAGGAGAATCTTGGCGATCTCGTCGGGCGCGTCGGCCAGACGGGAGAAGGCCGCCGCCCCCTCGTCCAGGGGCATGATCTCGAGCCAGTCGGTGGCGAGCCGCCCCTCGGCGAGCAGCGCCAGCGCCTCGGCGAACTCGGCGCGCGTGTACGCGAAGTGCCCTCGCACCCGCAGACTGCGCCGGACGAGCTCGGCCACCGGCATTCCGCCGTCGCTCTCGGCCAGGCCGACGATCACGATCTCGCCGCCGGTGCGGGTGCCCGCCACCGGCGGCGCGCCAGGTCGCCTCCGCGCCCACGGCGTCGATCGCCACGTCGGCGTCGAAGCCCCTCGCCTCCGCGGCGTCGGTCAGGACGCGCGCCGCGCCGAGCGCCGCCGCTCGCTCGCGCCGGGCCTCGACCGGCTCCACGGCCAGCACCTCCGCGCCGCGCTCGGCGGCGAGATGGACGCTCAGCAGGCCGATCGGCCCGCAGCCCACCACCAGCACGCGGCGCCCCGGGCCCACGTCCGCGGGCGCGAGGGCGGAAACGCAGACCGCCAGCGGCTCGGCAAGTGCGGCGAGCGAGTCGCTCATCTCCTCCGGCACCTCGAGGAGCGCATCGCGCGGCACCGCAACGCGATCGGCGAACACCCCCGCACGGTGCAGCCCCAGTAGCTGCCTGCTCTCGCACAGGTTCTCGCGCCCGCTGCGGCAGTGCTCGCACACGCCGCATACGGCGAGCGGGAATACGGAGAAGCGGCCGGGCAGGTCGGGCACCGTGCCCACGACCTCGTGCCCGAGGACGAGCGGCGGGCGCCGCGGCCCGTGGTGTCCCTTGAACGGATGGAGGTCGGACCCGCAGATGCCGGCGAGACCGACGTCGAGGACCACCTCGCCGTCGCGGGGCTCGGGCTCGGGCAGGTCCTCAACCGCCAGGTTGCGGCCTCCGTGCCAGACGAGCGCTTGCATGGTCNCCTCGGGATTGACGTGGCCCTGACGGGTGTGCGAGCATAGCAGCGGTCCGATTGTCGAATCGTCATTCTGATAATCGGAACGCTGGCCCGAGTCANGGAGGAGTGAAGATGCCCCAGCTGCGGATCCTTGCGGCCCTGCTCGCNGTNGTCCTCGTCCTGTTCGCCGGCGCCTGCGGAGACGATGACGACGACGATTCCGGCGGGTCGGGCTCCGGCTCNTCCGGGGAGACGGCGAAGGCCAAGCCGGGGACGCTCGAGCTCTGGGTGGGCGGCAACTTCGCCGGCGCCACGCCGGGCACGCCCTACCGCGAGTGGCTCGACTCGCAGATCGAGCGCTTCAAGGCCGAGAACAAGGGCTCGGACGTGAAGATCACGCTGCTCTCGACCGACAACGAGCAGGTCGCGGCGAAGCTCCAGGCGGCCTTCCAGGCGCAGCGGGCGCCGGACATGATGCTCTTCTACTCCGGCGGCTACACCACCCCGTACGAGAACCAGCTGCTCGAGCTGAACCCGTACTTCGACGCCACGCCCGGGTTCTTCGACTCGCTGTCCGGCATGGACCTGTCCTGCAAGGACCTGGACTGCGACGGCGGGAACAACACGATCATCGCCGTGCCGCAGGACTTCGGCACGTACGGCCTCTTCTACAACAAGGCGATGTTCAAGGAGGCGGGCGTGAAGGCNCCGCTCGAGACCTGGGACGACCTGCTGAACGCCTGCACGGCGCTNAAGGAGACCGGTGTCACGCCGATCACCTTCGGCGACCGCGACGGCTACTCGACGGACAACTGGGTCACGCTCATGTACGGCTCCTACTTCGAGGAGGGCGACGTGGCGCGGGTGAACAACGGCGAGCTCCCCTACGCCGACCCCAAGCTCGTGGAGCCGCTGACCCAGCTCGTCGAGCTGCGGGAGCAGGGCTGCCTGAACAAGGACGCGTCGACGCGCGAGAACTTCGACGCCAACTCGGACTTCACGTCCGGGAAGAGCGCCATGGTCCTGATGTACCCGGCGGTCATCCCCGACTTCAAGAAGAAGCTGGGCAAGGACCTGGGCATCATGCCCATCCCCCAGGCCTCGGACGGGCCGCTGGCCGGCCGCTCGGTGGGCAACGCGTTCTACAACTACGTGATCACGAAGCAGTCGGACAACCCGGGGCTCGCCTGGGAGTTCATCAAGGTCGCGAGCGACGAGACCGCCGCCGGCGAGCTGCTCACCATCCTCGGCACGCCGCCCGCCCTCAAGGGTGTCGACGAGAGCCTCGTGGAGGACGAGTTCGTGCAGTTCTTCGTGGACGCCTCCCAGGATCCCGCGATGCCGGTGCTCGACAGCGTCATCCCGGTTCCGGTCGCGCTCACCTACTACAAGGAGCTCCAGCAGGCGCTCTCCGGCGAGAAGACGCCCCAGGAGGCGATGGAATCGATGGACGAGCAGCTGCCGACGCTCGAGTAGCCCAGCGTGGCGAATCGTGACCGGCTGTGGGGGGTCGTCTACGTCCTCCCGGCGTTGGCGCTGGTCCTCGCCTTCATCGCCTATCCGCTCGCGAGCGTGGTCTACCACGCCTTCACCGAGTGGGACGGCATCGCGGCGCCGGAGTGGATCGGGTTCGACAACTTCTCCGAGCTGATCGACGATCCGGTCTTCCGGACTTCGCTGCGCAACAACGCCCTCTTCGCGCTGTCGGTCCCGATCCAGGTCGTGGTGCCGATGGTGTTGGCCTGGCTGATCCACGAGCGCATCCCCGGCTGGCGCTTCTTCCGCTCGACCTTCTTCCTGCCGGCGGTCATCTCGACCGTCGTCGTCGGCCTCGTCGCCCAGGTCGTGTTCCGTCTCGACGGGCCGCTCAACTCGCTGCTCGGGAGCATCGGCCTCTCGTCGCTCGAGCAGGACTGGCTCGGCAAGGCGGAGACCTCGATCCCCGCCGTGCTGCTCGTGCTCGTGTGGGCCAACTTCGGTTACAACACCCTGATCTACCTGGCCGGGATGAGCGCGCTCGACCCGGCGCTCACCGAGGCCGCGCGCATGGACGGCGCGCGGCCCACCCGGATCCTGTTCTCGATCGTCGCGCCGAATCTGAAGCGGGTGATGGAGCTGGTGCTGGTCACGAGCACCGTCACGGCCTTCGCCTTCATGTTCGCCTACATCTACGTGATCACGAACGGCGCGCCGGGGTTCGACACCTACGTCACCGAGTTCATGATCTACAAGGAGGCGTTCGCGCTCGGCAACAGCGGCTATGCCTGCGCGATCGGAGTGGTGCTCACGCTGATCGCCGCTTCCATCGGCGCGCTCCAGATCCGCATCCTCACGCGGGGCGGCGCGTGAGCAAGCGCGAGGGCTGGCGGCGGGGCCCGGTCGTCTTCGGCATGGCGCTGATCTCGGCCTCGGCGCTCTTCCCGCTGTACTTCATGGCTTCGAATGCCTTCCGCACCAACGCGGATTACGACGATTCGAAGGTTGGCCTGCCCACGGTCTTCTCGTTCGACACCCTCGAGCGCGCCTGGGAGGGAGCGAGCATCCCGACATACATGCGCAACTCCCTGGTGGTGGTGGCGGGGACCGTGCTGCTGTCGATCGTCGTCGCCTCGATGGCGGGCTACTCGTTCTCGAAGCTGCGCTGGCNGCCTCGCTCGGCCGTGTACCTGTTCGTGCTCGCCTGGATCGCGGTCCCGCCGCTGATCCTCCTCGTCCCGCTGTACGTCGAGATGGTGGATCTGGGGCTGTTCGACACGCCGTGGGCGGTGATCCTCATCTACAGCGCGGTCAACCTGCCCTTCAACACCTACTTGATGACGGCGTACTTCCGCGGCGTGCCGGACGAGCTGGTCGACGCGGCGCGGCTGGACGGGGCGAATGCGCACCGGGTGTTCTTCGGCGTGATGCTGCCGCTTGCCCGCCCGGCGCTGGCCACACTCGTGATCTTCAACTTCCTGTGGGCCTGGAACGAGTTCATCTTCGCCCTGCTGCTCCTGCCGAGCGAGAGCACCAAGACGCTCACCGTCGGTGTGTTGCAGCTCCAGGGCCGCTTCAACCTCGACCCCACCGCGCTCATGGCCGGCCTGTTCATCTCGACGCTGCCGGTGATCGGGGTCTACCTGATCTTCCAGCGCCATCTCGTCCGCGCCGTCGCCGCGGGGATCGGACGGTAGGCGATGGGCACGGGCGACGGGAGCGCGGCGCTCACCGGCGCCGACCGCGTGCTCGACGCGCTGAAGAAGCTCGCCGGTCACTCGTCGGGGGTGTCGCTGGAGGCGCTGTCGCGCGAGCTGGGCGCCCCGAAGTCGAGCACGCATCGCGCGCTGGCCGCGCTGCGGCGGGCGGGCTTCGCCGAGCAGGACGAGCGCGGGCGCTACCGCCTCGGAAGCGAGCTCGTGCGCATCGCCTTCGACTACCACGAGCACCGTGACGAGGTGGACCTGGTCCGTCCGGTCCTTCAGACGCTCTCCGACTGGCTCTCCGAGACGGCCCACTACGCGCAGCTGGAGGGCGCCGAGGTGGTCTACCTGGCGAAGATCCAGCCGACGGACCAGGCGATCACGATGAGCTCCAGCATCGGCGGCCGCAACCCGGCCCACGCGACGGGAGTGGGCAAGGCGCTGCTCGCGCACGTGCTGCCCGACGACGAGGCGGTCCGCGAGTTCGTGGCGCGCTACGGGCCGCTCGAGAAGCGCACGCGCAACACCCTGGTGTCGGCCCGGGCGCTGGCGAACGACCTGCGCCTGGGCCGCGAGCGCGGCTACGCGCTCGACCGTGAGGAGAGCGAGCTGGGCGTGAACTGCATCGCCTTCCCGCTGTTTCTCGGCTCGGGGCGGCGGCCGTCCGGAGCCGTGAGCGTGTCGGCGGTGGCGATGCGGACCGACGTCGCGCGGCTCGAGGCGGTGGCGGAGCGCATTCGCTCGGCGATCGAAAAGGCACTCGGCCCGGTCACTCGGCCGGGGATCGAGAGATCGGTGTGAGCGGCCGGCTGAGCGCGCGGCGGGTGGTGGTGACGGGCGCCGGCGGAGGTCTCGGACGAGCGATCAGCGTGGCCGTGGCTCGCGAGGGCGCGGCCGTGGGGCTGGTGGGGCGCACGCGCGACCCGCTCGAGGACGTTGCGCGCGCCGCGCGGGCGTACGGGGTCGATGCGGCGGTGGCGCCGGCGGACGTGGCGGATGCGGAGGCGGTCGCGGCCGCGCTCGGCGAGGCGTCGGAGCGGCTCGGCGGGCTGGACGGCCTAGTGACCGCGGCGGCAATCGACTGCGCCTGGGCGCCGACGGGCGAGATGGACCTCGCCGAGTGGGACCGCACGGTGGCGGTGAACCTGTCCGGCGCGTTCTACTGCTGCCGCTTCGCCCTGCCGATGCTCGCCTCGGCCGAGCACAGCGCCATCGTGAACGTCACCTCGGTCGCGGCCACACGCGCCTGGCCCGACGACGTGGCCTACAACGCCTCGAAGGCCGGCGTGGAGATGCTGACCAAGACGATCGCCGTGGAGTACGCGGCGCACGGGGTACGCGCCAATTGCCTCGCCCCGGGCGTGATCGACGCCGGGATGACGGACGACCTGCCGAGCGAGGAGGAGCGGCAGCTGCTGACCCGCCGGCATCCGGCCGGCCGCTTCGGCCGTGCCGACGAGGTGGCGGAGGCGGCGGTGTGGCTCCTGTCGGACGCGTCGTCGTTCACGACGGGCACGACGCTGACCGTGGACGGGGGCTTCCTCGCGTAGGCCGCGCGGCCGCGCTCAGCGGTAGCGGACCAGGTCCAGGCGACCCTCCGGGAACTCCTCGCGGACAAGCCCGACCCCGGGGCAGTAGTACTTGAACTCCGTCAGCTTGTCCAGGGGGGCGAAGTCCTCGGTCTTGATGCAGTCGTCGAAGCGCCCGGCCGGCGTGGTCACGCCGACGCCCACGGCCACGACCTTCGAGCGATCCTCGGCGATTCCCGGAGCGCGCTCCTGCTCGAAGGCGTCGCCGACCTTCGGGTCGGCGGGCATGAAGACGCCGGGCTTGGCTCCGTTCCTTCCGGCGAGCCACTGGCCCTCGTGGCCAACGACCTTGCCGTCCTCGATGTCGTCGACGGCCTCTCCCATGTACATCGCGGTCCCGTCCGCCCGCTGCGAGTAGTAGTCACGCGTGTGCTCGACGAGCTCGCCGTCCTCGTACTCCCGGACGTCCACGACGGTCACCGGGGCTCCCGACACGCGCTTGGTGCGCTCGAGCACACGGGACTCCGAGCGGATGGCCACCGTCTCGTCCGAGTCCGGCTCGCCCTCGCTTCCTCTGTAGGCCATTACACGAAGTTTCGAGAGCGGGAAAAATGGATTGTCCACTTTTGCCGAGAACTCCGCCGGCTCGAGGGCCGGCGTGGGCTCGGCGGCGGGTTCAGCCCCCTCGTCATCATCGTCGTCGCCGCAAGCGGGGATGGCGAGGAGCAGAAGCGCGCCTATAACGAGGGGGTATCGGCTTCGCTTCGGGGGAAACACGAAGCCTCCTTTCTGTGCCCGGGGAAGCAACCCTCCTTCCTGCGCCAAGTCGATGACGGAGGGTTGCATCACCTGTACGGCGTGCGTCGAGCCCGGCACCGACGTCTATCGCGCCCGGCAGCTCGTCAAGGAGCGCCTGGGCTCTGAGGCGGCGGTGTGGGCCGGCGGGAGAGCGGCTGGGAAGGAGGTCTGGGTCCGATGGCCCGCGGTGGGTCGGTTCGAGCGGCGCTGCCGGCAAGCGTCCGGCCTTGGTGTTGGCGGCTTCAGGCGGTCATCGCAACAGCTCCGGCATCTTCTCGGCCGGGGTGCGCCAGCCCAAGGGGTCTGCCCTGGTCGGCCGTTGAGTGGGGCGGCCACGGGGTCGAGCTCGGTCTGGTCGTGGGCCCGCCGGTCGGTGCGCTTGGGAAGTACTGGGCGCAGCAGGCCGATGGTGTTCTCGTTGCCGCCGCGCAGTTGATCTGGGCCCGAAACACCGCCGCCAGACAGGGGTCCAACAAGTTGCGGCCACATGTTGGCCGCAACTTCAGGCACCCCTCCGCTCGGCCTCCCCCAGCCCCGGCCAGGACCGTGGCGACCGTGCTCTCCGGTCGTCGCCACGACGCCCGCGCCCGCGGCCGCGTTAGCCCCCCGGAGAGAGACATCCGATCCCGATGCGACCACCGATGAAGACCACCGTTCCATACGAACACCAGGCCGGACACTTGACCGTGCTGGGACCAAATCACACGGCTCCCCTTCCCCAGCCCAAACCACTCCCCGCAGACCACCCGCCGCT
>JGI25407J50210_10000037_pt1 | contig 14577 bp, 12 predicted proteins | sample TabmetS5T2R1_FD_50210 | JGI IMG/M metagenome (IMG submission 50210) | reverse complement strand
GGCTGGTAAATTGGTCGATTCTGCAATTCTGCTCTAGAGCAAGCCTCTATTATTGCAAATATTCCTTTATCCACCTGTCGACATAGCGTTCTTGGTTCTGGAGCACTACTATCCTTGAAATCTCGCTCTCGTCCATTACCCTGAACGAGGGCATCTTTTCGCACAGGCTGTTTGCAAAGTACCTCACCTCGTGCATTTCGAGCATGTGTTCCTGCTCCAGCCGCTGAGTCGACATGCCGATGTGCATGTACGACTTGATCTCGATAAAGTGCGGGTTGCCATCTGCCATCATCTCTGCAAACTCACCAGCAAAGTCGGTGGCGCGGTCGTTGTAGCCCCTTATCATGGTCATCCGGAGCACCGTCCTCGTGTTGACGGTCGCAAGGAACCGCAGGCTGTCCCACCAGCGCTTCCACGCGTCTCTGTGGCGGGGCCGATTTATCCGGTAAAACATCTTTTTGTTCGATGCATTAATTGACAGGTAAATCTGGGTCGGCAGTGCATCCTCCGCGGCAAGCCTCCGAAGCATGTCCGGCTCTTGGCCGTTGGTGACAAGGAATATCGATTTTGTTGCCTTGAGGGACCTGAGGTATTTTATCAGCTGCGGCAGCTTGGGGTACATTGTGGGCTCGCCTGACAGAGAAATAGCATAGTGCGCCGGCAGGAGCGACTCGTCCAGTTTTTTCTTGTCATTCTTGGGATTGCCATAAAAGCCATTTATCAGCTTTTTCCGCTCGGCCATCAGCTGCTCGACTATGACATCCGGCTCGTCCACGAGCTGTTCTGGCATCTGTAGCGTATCATAAAATTCTGTGGGGCGCCAACAGTAGATGCACCTGTTCTCGCAGTTCATCGCAGTCGGTGTCATCTCCATGCACTGGTGCGTCGAAATGCCGTAGAACTTGTGCTTGTAGCAGCTGCTGCCCTCGTTTGCAAACGACTTTTTCGTCCAGTGGCACAGCTCGACGGCTGAGTGGTTGTAGACACCGTACTTTGCCTTTTGCAGCCTAGCCTTGAGCTGGGGCGTTATCTGTATAAGGTCGCCTGTCGAGTGCGAAACGTGCTCATCGGAGCAGCTCATATTTTGGTTTGAAAAGCAGCCAGATCAGATTTAAATTTTGCACTGCATTCTAGCAGAGTGGCTATGACACCAGTCGACACAGAGGAGATAATGAAAATCGGACTGGAGCTTGCCGGTTGGAAAAAAATGCCGGCAGACAGCGCGGTGCACGTAAAAGGCAAGAACATCAAGAAAGTATTGATAGCAATAGACGTAGGCACAGCAGAACTGATGCTTGCAAAAAGCTTGAGGTGCGACGCCGTGATCGCACACCACCCGATAGGCGTTGCTGCTGTGAACCTTTACAAAGTGTTTGACAGGCACGTCGAGTATATGGTCGAGCACGGCGTGCCAGAGAGAGTTGCCCGGCAGGCTGTCCGGAAATTAAAAGAGCGAGTTGAGACAAGGAGCCATGCCAATATTTACAGCGACGTGGTAGGTGCCGCCAGAGCGATGGGCATGCCGCTTGTCAACATACACCAGCCCTGCGACGAATACATGAGGCAGATCATACTGCAGAGCATCAAGTCCGGCAACAGGACGGAATATGTGTCTGATATTGTCAGGTCGGTCAGCATGATACCAGAATTCAGAAACGCGGAAACAAAGGTGCAAGTGAGATTTGGAAGCGGGAAAAACAAAGCCGGCCGCTGGGCTCTTGTAATCGCGGCAGGCACCAACGGCGGCTACCCTGTGGCGCGTGCATATTTCGAGCACGGCGTTTCCACAGTCATTTACCTGCATGTGGACTATGGCGACCTGACAAAGATGAAGGAGGACAAGCTAAAGGGCAACCTGGTGGTGCTTGGGCACTTGGCAGGCGACTCTATAGGTCTCAATGGTCTTGCGAAGCGGCTAGAAGGCGTGGGCGTTGAAACCGTCAGAATAGGCATCCTGTCCGGTAGGTAATCGAACGATTATATACTGCAGCAGTTGCAAATTTTCTGGCTGGCCTTCGTAGTATAGCCTGGTTAGTATAGGCGGCTGTGGCCGTTTTCCAAAATTTTCGGCAGAGACCGCTTGAGGAGGGTTCAAATCCCTCCGAAGGCCCCATTTTTAAAAACGATACCTTGCGGTGGGTTATTGTTGTATCTAAATAATAAAAACAAAAAAGGAAAAGAAAGGAAAGAGAAGAGGAGAGGCTTAGTGCCTCGGCAGGAAGCTGCTGAACTTGCTGTATCTTGTGGTTGCTACGATGATTCCGACAATTGCGATCGCAAGGATGATTGCAGCTATTGCGCCGAACTCTGGCACTACCCACGTTCCGACGATTTCGATTTCTTCTGCGCCCTGATCAAAGGGGATCGTCAGCTCTCTTACTGTCCTATTTGTCATTGTTTCATCAAAGATTCCGCCTTCGGTGTCGACAAAGGCTTCAAAGTCTGTGTCGTTGCCTCCTGTTGGAGCGCCAACTTCAGAAAGTGACTGGATTATGCTTCTTGGAAGCTCGACAACGAGCGCTCCAGGAGCTGTCGAATTTATCGCTGCAGTCAGTGTCGCAGTCTCTGGGTCAGCTGTCATGTTTGTAAGTGTTCCGTTGTTGATCTGGTATCTGATTGGGTGTTCTCTTCCTGCTATATCTACTGTGACTGTTCTCCATGTCTGTCCTCCTTCAGATGTAATAAAGTTGAATGCCGTCTCTTCTGTGCTGTTCCTGTATGTTACTGCTGCTCTGTATTCTCCACTAACGCCCATCAGAGGGCCTCCAGCCGGAAATGAATAAGTATATGATCCATCTGCGACCGGAGTTATCTGATCAGTTCTGGCGAGGGCACCATTAGGGTTGAATACCCGGATCAATACAGGCAGGCCAGCCTGTACAGTCCCGACTTCTCCAGATACCTCGATGGTGTCGCCTGCTGCGTAGCTTGGCTGCCCAGTCTCTACCGTCAGTGCTTGTGCATTCGCAGTACCGACCAGTGCAACTGATGCAACTGATGCCAGTAATATTGCCATTAGTGCATATGCTTTATAGTCCATTACCCCTCACGCATACCTACCACGGCTATATTTCCATTACTATTTTTTATCCTTTTTGTGAATAAACTCTAACGCGTTAGTTCACTTCAAGTAACCCGATTAAATATCGCGTCTCACTTTTCAAAAGAAAATGAATTTTGCAAACGATAAATTGCAAATACTTATATATACTCACCCGATATTCATTAAATTTGACTTATGATGTCTTCTCTCGAGCACAAGCTATTTTCCTGTTTGGAGGCGCGTTCAATTGTCTGAAAAGAAAGTAGTCAAGATAACGAACCACATTTACCAGCCCAAGCACGAAATCCTGCCTAGAAAGGAGGCTGAAGAAATCTTGAAAAAGTACAACACAAAGCCCAGTCAGCTGCCGTACATCATGATAAGCGACAAGGCAATCGAGGACCTTGACGTGAGACCCGGCGATATTATCAAGATAACAAGAAAGAGCCCGACTGCGGGTGAAAGTGTATATTACCGATTCGTCGTAGAGGGTTGAGTACGAGCAATGATAGAGCATTCTATCGAAATGTGGCCAATTATTAATGACATTTTGAGAAGGGAAGGCGTTGCAAGGCAGCACCTCAACTCTTACAACGAGTTCATGGAGCGCGGGCTTCAGAGCATTATTGACGAAGTTGGCGAAATTGAAATAGAAACTGCCGAGTACCCATACAAGATAAAGCTGGGCAAGATAAAGCTCCAGCAGCCAAGGATAATGGAGCTTGACGGATCGATAACTCATGTCGCGCCGATGGAAGCAAGGCTCCGCAACCTGACGTACGCGTCGCCGGTGATGTTAGAATGCAGCGTGGTGGAGGACGGCAAGATCTTGGAATCACGCTTTATCCACATTGGCGACATGCCGGTGATGGTCAAGTCCAACACGTGCATCCTACATAACCTGCCTGATCCAAGCTCGTGGAATTTGGCGAGGACCCAAGGGACCCAGGTGGCTATTTCATTATCAACGGCTCAGAGCGCGTCATAGTAGGGCTTGAAGACCTGTCCTACAACAAGATAATTGTAGACGCCGAGGAAACGACAGGCACCATGCTGTATAAGGCCAAGGTGTATTCTTCAATAGTTGGCTACAGGGCCAAGCTCGAGCTGGTCATGAGGCCGGACGGCTCGATAGTGACCAAGATCCCCGGCTCGCCGGTGGACATACCGCTTATCACCCTGGTAAGGGCACTTGGGCTAGAATCGGACAAGGACATCGCCGATTCCGTTTCGCTGAACGACACCATCCAAGACGAGCTCGAGCCTTCGTTTGAAAAGGCCGGCGACGTCAACACGAGCAGGGACGCTATTGTTTACATTAGCAAGAGAATTGCGCCCGGCATGCTTGAAGAATTCCAGATCAAGAGGGCCGAGACATTGCTTGACTGGGGACTTCTTCCCCATATCGGCAAGAACCCTGACAACAGGCACGAAAAAGCGCTGTTTCTTGGCGAGGCAGCGTGCAAGCTGGTCGAGCTAAAGCTTGGCTGGATCGACTCTGATGATAAGGATCACTATGGCAACAAGGTGATCAAGTTCGCCGGCCAGATGCTTGCAGACTTGTTCAGGACTGCGTTCCGTAATCTTATAAGGGACATGAAGTACCAATTAGAGCGCTCAGGTCAAAAGCGCGGCATTAATGCAGTCGCCGCAGCGGTTCGCCCGGGCATCGTGTCGGACAAGCTCAACAACGCCATTGCAACCGGCAACTGGGGCAGGGGCAGGGTCGGAGTGACTCAGCTATTAGACAGGACAAACTACATGTCCACTATTTCGCACCTGAGGAGGATACAGTCTCCACTCAGCAGGAGCCAGCCCAACTTTGAGGCAAGGGATCTGCACGCGACGCACTTTGGCAGGATTTGCCCTGCAGAAACTCCAGAAGGCTCTAACTGCGGCCTTGTAAAGAACCTGGCGCTTTCTGCGATTATTTCGGTCAACGTCCAGAGCGCCGAAGTCACCGAAAAATTGTATGAACTGGGCGTTCAGAACGTCGAGGAAGCCGACGAGGACCTGCGTGCAGGCGGCACACGCGTCTTCGTGGATGGCCGGCTCATCGGCTACATCGAAAAGGGCGAAAACCTTTCCGACACGCTGCGGTCAATGAGGAGATCGGGCAAGATCCCGTCGCACGTGGGCATCTATCTCTACGCCTCGCAGAACCGGAAAGCCACAAAGCGCCTCTACATCAGCTGCAATGCCGGCAGAGTGCTCAGACCGCTTGTGGTGATAAGGGAAGGCAAGCCGCTCGTCACCTACGAAACAATAGAGAAGGTTTCAAAGAAGTTCCTCTCTTGGAATGACCTGCTCTACATGGGCGTGATCGAGCTTACGGACGCAAACGAGGAGGAGAACTGCTACATCGCAATCGATCCGAAAAAGATAGAGCCCAAGCACACACACCTAGAGATATTCCCGTCTGCAATCTTGGGCGTCGGTGCATCAATCATCCCATACCCGGAGCACAACCAATCGCCGAGAAACACCTACGAGAGCGCGATGGCAAAGCAGAGCCTCGGGTTCTCTACGCCGCTAATGAACGCAAGCACCTACGTCCGGCAACACTTCATGCTATACCCGCAGACGCCGGTGGTGAGCACTAAGGCCATCAACCTCTTGGGACTGGAGGAGCGCCCGACGGGCCAGAACTGCGTCGTGGCGGTGCTGCCTTTTGAAGGCTACAACATTGAAGACGCAGTGGTTTTCAACAAGTCGTCAGTCGACAGGGGCATTGGCAGGACGTTCTTTTACAGGATCTACGAAGCCGAAGCCAAGCAGTACCCCGGCGGCATGAAGGACAATTTCGAGCTGCCGCAGGCAGACGCCAACATTCGCGGCTACCGCGGCGAAAAGGCGTACCGCCTACTAGAGCAGGACGGCGCCATCATGCACGAGGCCGTGGTAAGCGGAGGCGACATCCTGATCGGAAGGACTTCGCCTCCAAGGTTCATGGAAGAATACAAAGAGTTCGAGGTAAAGGGTCCATATAGGCGCGACACTTCAGTCGGCGTCAGGCCATCAGAAAACGGCGTCGTCGACACAGTAATAGTCACGCAGTCGGTTGAAGGCGGCAAGATGTACAAGATCAGGGTCCGGGACATGCGCATCCCTGAGATAGGAGACAAGTTTGCCTCAAGGCACGGCCAGAAGGGGGTCGTGGGCATGCTGGTCAGCCAAGAAGACCTGCCCTACACCGAGGAAGGCATAGTGCCGGACATCATGATAAACCCGCACGCATTCCCGTCAAGGATGACGGTCGGCCAGTTCATGGAATCGCTTGGCGGCAAAGCCGCAAGCCTCCGCGGCAAAATAGTCGACGGCTCGGCGTTCCTTGGCGAAAAGCTGGACGACATCAAGGGCGCGATGGAGCAATACGGCTTCAAGTACACGGGCAAGGAAGTGATGTACGACGGCAGGACGGGGAGAAAGTTCCCGGCGGACGTCTATATTGGCGTCGTGTATTACCAAAAGCTTCACCATATGGTCGCAGACAAGATCCACAGCCGCGCAAGGGGGCAGGTCCAGATGCTTACAAAGCAGCCTACCGAGGGCAGGGCCCGCGGCGGCGGCCTCAGGTTCGGAGAGATGGAGCGCGACTGTCTCATCGCTTACGGCGCGTCTATGATGCTCAAGGACAGGCTACTGGAAGAGTCAGATAAAGCAGAAGTTAACGTCTGCGAGCGGTGTGGGCTGCTCGCGTATTACGACGTCAAGCAGCGCAGGTACGTCTGTCGTGTCTGCGGAGAAAAGGCCAAGATATCTTCTGTAGTGATTGCATACGCGTTCAAGCTGCTCCTGCAGGAGATGATGAGCCTCAACGTCGCTCCCAGGCTGCTTGTAAAGGAGAAGGTGTAGTAGAGGAGGTAGAGATAGAAAATGATGGAAGAATCTGCAAAAATCTTGGGTGGAATAAAATTCAGCGTATGGTCGCCAACTGAAGTGCGCAAGTTCTCTGTTGCAGAAATCACTGCGCCAGAGACGTACGACGAAGGACGGGATGCCGGTGCAGGGAGGCCTCATGGACAACAGGCTAGGCACTCTCGAGCCGGGCCAAAAGTGCGCTACCTGTGGCAATACGTCAGCAAAGTGCCCAGGCCACTTTGGGCACATCGAGCTAGCAGAGCCGGTGCTCCACATTGCATTCGTGGACGACATACACAAGCTGCTCCTGATAACGTGCAGATCATGCAATAGGATCAAGCTCGAACCAGAAGAGCTTGCAAAATACAAGTCGATAAGAGACACAAAAGCCGCGTATGCCGTCATTACGCTTGAGAATATTAAGGACGAGATAATCGAGCGGTCGAAAAAGGTCAAGGTCTGCCCGCACTGCGGCAAAGACCAGTATGATCTGATATTCACCAAGCCGACGATATTCGTGGAAAAGACGGACGCCGGCGAAAATAGGCTGCTCCCAATCACGATACGCGAAAGGCTGAGCCATGTCCCTGATGACGACCTTACGCTCTTGGGCTACGACCCAAAAACTGCAAGGCCCGAGTGGTTCGTGCTGCAGGTGCTGCCTGTGCCCCCGGTGACCGTGAGGCCGTCAATCATCCTTGAAACAGGCATCAGGTCTGAAGACGACCTGACCCACAAGCTTGTTGACATCATCAGGGTTAACCAGCGCCTCAAGGAGAGCAAGGAGGCAGGAACCCCGCCGCTCATAGTACAGGATTTGGTAGATCTATTGCAGTACCACGTCACCACGTACTTTGACAACGAAGTTTCCGGCATCCCGCAGGCCCACCACAGGTCGGGCAGGCCGCTCAAAACGCTGACCCAGAGACTCAAGGGCAAGGAGGGAAGGTTCAGGGGCTCGCTTTCAGGCAAGCGTGTCGACTTTTCAAGCAGGACGGTAATTTCGCCAGACCCCAACCTGAGGATCTCGGACGTCGGCGTCCCGACGGACGTTGCGAAAAAGCTCACAATACCAGAGACAGTGTCGCAGTGGAACCTTGAAAGGCTCAAGGAACTCGTGATTAACGGCCCCAACACATACCCTGGCGCCAACTACATCATAAGGCCGGACGGCGTCAAGATCAGGCTTGACTACGTGAGCGACAGGAAAGCCATTGCAGACTCGCTTGCCCCAAGCTACGTCGTCGAGCGCCACCTTGCGAACGACGACATCGTGATTTTCAACAGGCAGCCGTCGCTCCACAGGATGTCCATAATGGCGCATAGCGTCGTGGTGCTGCCCTACCGCACGTTCAGGCTTCACCCCGCAGTGTGCCCGCCGTACAATGCTGACTTTGACGGAGACGAAATGAACCTCCACGTGCCGCAGAGCGAGGAAGCAAGGGCGGAAGCCACGCTTCTCATGCGCGTACAGGATCAAATGATATCGCCAAGGTATGGAGGCCCAATCATCGGAGCTATCAGGGACTTTATTACCGGCGCGTTCATGCTGACACGGGACGGCTCGACTCTGACAAAGGACGAATTCGCAAACCTTGCCATGATCGGCGGCTACGAAGGCCCGCTGCCAGAGCCAGCGGTGACAACAAAGGACGGGCAAAAGCTGTATTATTCCGGAAAGCAGCTGTTTTCGCTTTTCCTTCCAAGGGACTTTAACTTCATCATCACATCGAAATGGAACAAGGCTGCAAAAGGCGAGGGCAGGGATGTCGTAGTCAAGAACGGTGATCTCATCAGCGGAGTCATCGACAAGGCGTCAATAGGCGCAGAAGAACCGGACAGCGTGCTCCACAGGATTGCCAAGGACTATGGCACCGGAACCGCAAGGCGGTTCCTCGACTCGATACTTACTATGCTCAAGACATACATCACTCACCGTGGCTTTACCTACGGCTACTCAGACCTCTGGCTCTCNCCGGAGACAAGGCAGGAGATAAGTGANATCNTCCAGAAAACCTATGAGAAGGTCTACGAGCTGATACAGCAGTACAACGACGGCACGTTGCCGCTGACAAGAGGTCTTTCGGGAGAAGAAGCGCTTGAGCTGTACGTCGTAAACGAGCTGTCACGTGCCCGCGACAGGGCCGGCAGGACTGCGGACAGGGCATTCCCCGACGAAAACTCGGGCGTGATAATGGCATCTACAGGCGCAAGGGGATCAACCCTTAACATCGGCCAGATGACCGCGGCCCTTGGGCAGCAGTCTATAAGGGGCAAGAGGATCCAGAAGGGCTATCATAACAGGGCACTCTCGCACTTCAGGCCGATGGAAGCCAGCCCCGATGCCAAGGGCTTTGTCAAGTCAAACTACCGCGACGGGCTGTCGCCGCTAGAGTTCTTCTTCCACGCGATGGGTGGGCGCGAGGGCCTTGTGGACACTGCAGTCAGGACACAGCAGTCCGGCTACATGCAGAGAAGGCTTATCAACGCGCTTGAGCACTTGAAGATAGAGTACGACCTGACTGTCCGCGACCCGCACGGCAACATCGTGCAGTACCTCTATGGCGAGGACGGCATCGACCCGGCTAAGAGCGATCACGGTGAGGCAGTCAACATTTCAAGGCTCATAGAAGCTGAATCGATTGTCGACGGAGGGCGCAAGGCTACAGAGAACGACACCAAGAACATCATTGCTAAATATGACGAGAACCTCAATCCGAGGATGAAGGGCAACCTCGAAAAGGCGCTACTCGAGAACAGGCTCTCCAAGGAAGGAGCCGAGAAGGTCATGAAGAAGGTGCTCGACCTCATTGACAGGGCGCTTGCAGAGCCGGGCGAGGCAGTCGGCGTGGTGACGGCACAGTCGATAGGTGAGCCAGGAACCCAGATGACTCTCAGGACATTCCACTTTGCAGGCGTAAAAGAAAGAAACGTGACGCTCGGCCTTCCAAGGCTAATAGAGCTCGTGGACGCGAGGAAAAAGCCGGTGACGCCCACGATGGACATCTACCTTGACGAAGAACATAGGGTGTCAAGGGAAAAGGCCCTTGAGGTCGCAAAAGAGATCCTGTTCACAGAAATAGGCGACCTTATCGACAGGACAGAGACCGACTATAGTGGCGTCCTGACGTTCCACCTTTCAGAGGTCAAGCTCGCAGAGCGCGGGTGCACTTTTGCAGAAGTGATGGAAGTGCTTGAAGGTGCCAAGAAAAAGTACCAGGTCAAGCCAAACGAAAACAAGGGCTACATCAAGATAACTATCCCAGATGAGCCCGACGCTCAGACGCTTCTTGCGCTTAAGAGCAAGCTCCTTGGAACAAGGGTCAAGGGAGTGCCGGACATCGAGCGCGTCACCATAGTCAAGCAGGACGATGAGTGGGTTATACAGACCGCCGGCTCGAACCTTGCCAAAGTCGTGATCATTGACGGCGTGGACACCACCAGAATCGCCACAAACAACGTCTACGAGATATGGCAGACACTTGGCATCGAGGCCGCAAGGACGGCATTGATAAAAGAAATCACTAACACGCTCGAAGAGCAAGGATTGGAAGTCGACACGAGGCACATCATGCTAGTGGCAGACCTGATGACGTCAAAGGGCTACTTGCAGCAGATAGGAAGGCACGGCATTGCAGGAACCAAGACATCAGTGCTTGCAAGAGCGGCATTTGAAATTACCGTTCCGACAATTGCAAAAGCGTCTCTTGAAGGCCAGATAGAAACCTTGAAAGGAGTGACAGAGAACGTTATAGTAGGTGCCACTGTACCTGTCGGCACCGGAATGGTAGACCTATACATGAAGGTGAAGGGTAACAACAATGAGGGCACTGGAAAAAGTAATTAAGGACGCTATAGCCACCGACAAGTACAAGAGCGGCGTCAAGGAAGTATTGCAGTCAATCAAGGGATCGAAATTGATAATCGTCAGCAAGTCTGTTGCTTCTGACGACAGGGTGAAACTGGAAGAGCAGGCCAAGGCTTCAAACATCGCTGTGTACGAATACCCTGGCAACTCGGTGCAGCTAGGCAAGCTCTGCAACAAGCCTTTCAGGATGACTGTAATAGCAATCAAGAGCGGGACTGCAGAAGAAATAGACGCGAGCATCTCAGAAAAAGAGGGCAAATAAAAAAGGCGCCAAGACTTAAATTGGACTTTACTGAGCAAGTGATGATATTGTTGTTGCTGTTGTTCGTCTGACGACGGAACGTACGTAATGACAGGGATGCTGCGCTGAAAATGACCGAGATCAAGCTGACTTCTGACGAGCTGCGTTTGATGTCCCTTTTCCAGAGCATCACAAGCGCCACTGCAAGGGACTGCATAGTCGATGACAGGATGGAGCGCGTTATTTTCGTCGTAAATAAGGGCCAGATGGGCCTTGCAATTGGCAAAGGCGGCTCGACGATAAAGCAGCTCCAGAACGTGGTCGGGAAAAAAGTGGAACTTGTCGAGTTTTCAGACGACCCTGCTGAATTCATACGCAACATGCTAAACGCCGACATGGTAAACGACGTCAGGATATCTGACAGGAACGACGGGACAAAGCAGGCCGTCGTCATCGTCGACCAGCGCAAAAAGGGCGCCGTCGTGGGCAGGGAGGGCAGAAACGCCGAGAAGGCTAGGCTCTTTGCGAAGCGATACTTCCAAATATCCAATGTTCTGATAGTTAGCCCTGAACAGCAGGGAAGTTACAATAAGGTGAGTATGTAAAAAATGGGTAAATCTCCACTAGGGTTGTTTGCCGGCGGTGTGCTCAGGGCAAAGAAGAGCCGGGGCAGGTGGGCAGACAAGTATTACAAGAGAAGGATGCTTATGCTTGACAAGAAGGCAAACCCGCTAGAGGGCGCGCCGCAGGCANGAGGCATAGTGCTGGAAAAAGTAGGAATAGAGTCAAAGCAGCCCAACTCTGCCGTGCGCAAGTGCGTCAGGGTGCAGCTGATAAAGAACGGCAAGTCGGTCACCGCCTTCCTCCCANAGGACGGCGCTCTNAACTTTGTTGACGAGCATGATGAGGTCATCATCGGCGGCATCGGCGGCTCGATGGGTGGCGCAATGGGCGACATCCCTGGCGTTAGGTGGCAGGTCTTCAAGGTGAACGGAGTGTCGCTCAACGAGCTTGTGCACGGAAGAAAGGAGAAGCCGAGAAGATGAGTGGCAAAGAGCAGGTAAACATACAGCTTTTCAACAAGTGGGACACAAGCGAGATCAAGGTAAACGACGCTGGTCTAAAGACAGTANTCAAGCTCCCGCCCGCAGTCATACCAGTAACATTTGGCAGGCACGAGCACCAGCGGTTAAAAAAGGCTGAGGTCCACATCGTGGAGAGGCTTGCAAACAAGATGATGCACTTTGGCAAAAAGTATGCCAAGAACACAGGCAGGATGGGTGGCAAGAAAGCCCGTGCGCTCAAGACAGTCAAGACGGCTTTTGACATCATACACCTTGAAACGGGCAAGAACCCGGTCGAGCTCTTGGTGAGGGCAATAGAGAACTCGTCGCCAAACGAGGACACGACCCGCATCGTGTATGGTGGCGTAGTCTACCACGTTTCAGTGGATGTTGCTCCGCTGCGCAGGGTGGACCTAGCGCTTAGGTTCATTGCAGAGGGCATAAGGGAGTCGACCTACTCTAAGCCGCAAACAATCGAGGAGGCGCTTGCCAAGGAGATAATCTTGGCTTCCAACAATGACATGGCAAGCCATGCCGTCAAGAAAAAGAACGAGCAAGAAAGAATCGCGATGGCTTCAAGATAAAAGCCGCAAAAACACTTTTTCTCTCTTTTTACCGCACTCATGAAGGAGCAAGCCTGAGCCATGAGAAAGGTCAAGCTATTCATCGCCTCAAGCCTCGACGGCTACATTGCCAGACAGGACGGGGGCATAGACTGTGGCTGTTCACGGATGCAGATGCAGACTATGGCTACTCGCAGTTCTACGATTCAATTGATAGAATTCGGATAGGCAGAAAAACATACGATCAATCCCTTGAATTTTGACGAATACCCGTACAAGGGCAAAACAAAAAGGTGTGTACGTGTTTACTGAAAATGCAAAGCGGACAGGCGATTAAAATGCAGAGTTTGTCTCTTCCGATGTCCCGGAATTTGTAAGGAAACTGATCCGCTCGCAGGGCAGGGACATCTGGCTTGTTGGCGGCGCGGATATCATTTCTATCCTGCTGAATGCTGGATTGGTAGACGAGTTCATTTTATCGATTCATCCCATAATCCTCAGCAGCGGCATAATACTGCTGTTCAAGGATATACAAGGCAGATGAAGATGAAATTAACCAAGTCTATTTCTTGCAAAAGCGGGTTGGTACAGTTATGGTATGAATTGTAATTCCAGTCGTCCAACCTGTATTCTAGCTTCACAAAAAATAAATGCGATTGCTGCAAGTCTGCTACAAAAGGGGCTAGGCTGAGCAGGCCCGATGCGAGAGCGTGATGGGAAGAGCTCCCCTAGCCTCTAATAACAACAACTACGCTTATCAATGGCTGGCTAACCATAGGTAGCAGAATCTGGAGAAATAATATGAGCAACAAGGACGAGTCTGTCTTTTCAAAGGAGGCCCTGATGGGTACGCAGGCCGGCAAGGAGATAATGAAGCAAGGGTTGCTGCGGAGCAAGGGCTACAGGCAGTTCAACCAATACAAAGAAAAGACAGGGAACGAATTCCAAGGATTTGCGGATCGCTTCGTCATGTCGCTGCACAAGGCGATAGCTGCCGATGACAACCCTGCCGGCACGATATGTAAGTTTGCCGAGGAGGTGAACTCACCTGAGCTTGTGCCCGCAGGCAACGTGACAGACATCAAGGCAAGACTGTCAAGCCCTGAAGATCTTGGCGACAGGGTCAAACGCATACTGAATTCAAATTTTGTCAAGATGACGTTCCCAGTTTTCAACGCGCTATTTGACGGCGCAACCCAATACTTTAACAACAGTATCTCTGAGGAAAGCAGGAACGCAGTGATAGACGGCCATATCATTGCCATCGATCTGTCAGAACCGATGGACAGGATTGTCGACAAGGACGAGGATCTGGAATACCTCGAGGACTACAAGTTCATGAACCCCTACATCCTTGCGATTGCCCGGAGCAAGATAGCGCAGGGAGGAGACATCGTCCTAAAGGCCTTTGAAGAAGGGTTCCGCGACGCCCGTGTCGGACAGTACATCGATGTGAAATTAAAGATAAAGCCAGCGTCAATAAGCGACGAGAACATGACCGAGTGCTACAAAAAGTACCGGGCTGTGATGGGCACGGCTGGCAGGAATATGGCGCTCAACCGCCGGCCGCTGGGCGACATATTCCATTTAGGAATGGCCAAGGCCGGCGAGTGCGTCGGCTGCGGCAACGAGATCGAGGACGCCATCAAGAACAACGCAGTCAAGGTGCCGTCGTGGCCGCTCTACTTTGCCATCAACACCGGAGACGTCAGGCGCGGCTTTGAGCTTACGATGGCAAAGAGTGAGCTCTACCTTGACGAAGCCAAGATTGCGCTTGACATGCTGCCTGAAAGCTTTCAATTAAAGCCGTTCCTTGAATTCCTATTTCTTACTGTCAGGCATTACAACCAGCACTGGTACAACGAGCTTGTCCGCCGCGCGCCTTTCGAAGAGTTCCAGCAAAAGATAGAGAAGCTGATGTCATGAAATGATGTGGT
>JGI25407J50210_10000036_pt1 | contig 14603 bp, 13 predicted proteins | sample TabmetS5T2R1_FD_50210 | JGI IMG/M metagenome (IMG submission 50210) | reverse complement strand
CGCGTCCGCGGGCTGGCGATCTTCGCGTGCTCGGCCGACCGGCTCTGGGAGGTCATCGAGCTGCCGATGCCGGTCCACAGCCGCGTGGTGATCAATCACGTCCCGGCCGTGGCCGAGCTCGAGGTGCTGCTGCGCGAGCACGAGCCCATGGGCGTCCTCCTGGCCGATCGTCAGCGGGCTCGCATGTTCGTGTTCGAGCTCGGGGAGCTGGCCGAGCGGTCCGAGCTGTTCGAGGCCGTGCCCCGCGACCTCGGCGTCCGCGGCGAGCGCGACCGCGGCAGCGACGTCAAGCAGGTCGTTGAGTCCCACACCCAGCAGCATGTTCGCCACGCCGCCCGCGTGGCGTTCGAGGTGTGGAACCAACATCCCTTCCGGCACCTGATCGTCGGTGCCTCCGATCCCCATGTCCGGGCACAGCTCGAGTCCGACCTGCATCCCTACCTACGGTCGCGGCTCTGCGGGCAGATCTCCGTGCCGGTCACGGCGGGCGATGCCGAGGTGCTGGCCGCCGCCCAGGCCGCCGAGGCCGACGTCGAGCGCCGTCGCGAGGCCGCGCTCGTCGAGCGGCTGCGGACCGCCGTCGCCGCTCGACGCCGGGGGGTGGCGGGCCTCGGTCCGGTGGTCGAGGCACTGGCCACCCATCGCGTCGACACGCTGATCGTCTCCAAGGGCTACGCGTCCCCCGGCTGGCGGTGCACGGGCTGCGACACGCTCGCCACCGTCGGTCGCCGCTGCAAGGGCTGCCGCGGGGAGATGGTGCCGGTCGACGACCTGGTCGAGGACGCCATCGAGGAAGCGCTGGCGCAGTCGTGCCAGGTGGAGATCTGCGTCGGCAACGCCGACCTCGACGTCATGGGGCGGATCGGCGCCCTGCTCCGCTATTGAGCCGTCCCAGTTCTTCGGTGTTCGAGCGGGAAACCGGATTGCTTGCAGGCATCGACGTCGGGGGGACCAAGGTCCTCGGTGTGGCTCTGCGAGCCGAGGACCCCACCGCGGTGCTAGGCGAGGCCCGAGTGCCCACGCCGGACTCGAAGACCGGGCTCCTCGACGCCATGGCGGACGTGGTACGCCAGCTCGACGTCGAGGCCGGGAGCCCAGGGATCACCTCGGTGGGCGTGGGCATCGCCGGTCTCATCGACCGCACCGGCCGCCTCCGCGTCAGCCCCAACCTGCCGGGTCGCCGCAACATCGACATCGGGGTCGAGTTGGACAAGCGGCTCGGCCTGCCGATCCGCGTCGACAACGATGCCACCTGCGCCGCCTGGGCCGAGTACCTCGCCGGCGCCGCTCGTGGCGCCGACGACGCGGTGCTGGTCACGCTCGGCACCGGCATCGGTGCCGGCATCATCGCCGACGGCGAGCTGGTGCGGGGTGCCCACGGCTTCGGCGGCGAGGCCGGCCACATCGTGGTCGATCCCCGGGGGCCGCGTTGTCCCTGCGGGCGCCGGGGCTGCTGGGAGCGCTTCGCATCGGGCAGCGGTCTCGGCTGGCTCGCGCGGCAGGCGGCGGAGGCGGGCCAGTTTGCCCGGGGGGTCGAGCTTGCCGGGGGCGCAGCGGGCAACGTGCTGGGCGAACACGTCACCGAGGCCGCCCGCGAGGGCGACGCGGACGCCCTCGAGGTGATGCGCGAGTTCGCCGGGTGGGTTGCGCTAGGGGTCGGCAACCTCGTCACGCTGCTCGACTGTTCCCTGGTGGTGATCGGTGGGGGACTGGTCGAGGCGGGCGAGGTCCTGATGGAGCCCGTGCGCGCCGCCTACCTGCGACAGGTCATGGCGCCCGAGGAGCGCGAGGACGTGCGCATCGTGTCGGCCGAGCTGGGGGAGCGGGCCGGTGCCACCGGCGCGGCGTTGCTCGGCGGCCGGGAGGCATCGGCGATCGGCGGTTGACCCGGCACCAACTTGTGGTGGCTGGAGCCCCTGTGGGGCCTCAACCGCCGCCAGTTCGGGTCTCGGCGTACCGCCGGCGGCACGCGTCGATCTCGCTGGCGGCGGCGTCGGCGCCCTCGAAGCCGCGCACGCTGGAGTGCTTGTCGGGCTCCAGCACCTTGTAGACCTCGAAGAAGTGCTCGATCTCCGCGCTCAGGTGCGGGGGCAGGTCGGCGATGTCCGAGACCCCCTCCCAGCGGGGATCGCCGGCGGGCACGCAGAGCACCTTGGCATCGGGACCCTTGTCGTCCTCCATCCAGAACACCCCGACCGGACGCGCGCTCACCCAGCAGCCCGGAAAAGTGGGATCGTCCAGCAGCACCAGCGCGTCGAGTGGGTCGCCGTCCTCCGACAGGGTGTCGGGGATGAATCCGTAGTCGGCGGGATAGACGGTGGCGGTGAAGAGGCGCCGGTCGAGGCGGAAGACGTGGCGCTCGTGGTCGAACTCGTACTTGTTGCGGCTGCCCCGGGGGATCTCGATCACGACGTCGATCGGCGCGGTCACGGGGGAATGATCCCCGACGGCCCGGCCCGTGACCAGGGCTGAAATCGGCTGCGGGGCCGCGAAACGGACCCATGTACCGTGGCCCCATGGAGTTCCGCCGCATCACCGGGTTGCCCCCCTACGTCTTCACGATCATCGACGGTCTGAAGGTCGACGCCCGGCGAGCTGGCGTCGACGTGATCGATCTCGGCTTCGGCAACCCCGACCTGCCGTCGCCGTCGGTGGCCGTCGACAAGCTGTGCGAGGCCGCCCACAACACCCGCAACCACCGGTACTCCGCCAGCCGGGGCATCCCCAAGCTGCGCTTGGCGCTCGCCGACCTGTACCAGCGGCGCTTCGGCGTGTCGCTCGACCCCGAGCGGGAGGTCATCAGCACCATCGGCGCCAAGGAGGGCTACTCGCACGTGATGTGGGTGTTGCTCGGGCCCGGGGACGCGGCGTTGGTGCCGTCGCCGTCGTATCCCATCCACATCTTCGGCCCCCTGTTCGCCGGGGCATCGGCCCGCGAGATCCCGATGTCGACCGACGGCAACTTCATCGAGCGTGTGCACGAGGCCTACGAGTACTCGTGGCCCAAGCCGCGAGTCATCGTGCTGAGCTTCCCCCACAACCCGACGACGGCAATCGTCGACCTCGAGTTCTTCCAGCAGGTGGTCGACTTCGCACGCGAGCACGAGGTGATGGTCGTGCACGACAACGCGTACGCCGAGCTGGGCTACGACGGGTTCGAGCCGCCGTCGATCCTGCAGGCCGAGGGGGCGAAGGAGTGCGCGGTCGAGCTGTACTCGATGACCAAGGCGTTCTCGATGGCGGGATGGCGCGTCGGGTTCCTCGTCGGCAACGCCGATGTGGTCCAGGCGCTGGCGAGGCTCAAGTCCTACCTCGACTACGGCACGTTCCAGCCCATCCAGATCGCCGCGACGGTCACGCTCAACGACGCCGCCGACACGCCCAACGAGGTGCGGGAGGTGTACCAGCGGCGCCGCGACGTGCTCATCGACGGCCTCCACCGCATCGGCTGGGACGTGCCCCGGCCGCGGGGGACGATGTTCGCGTGGGCGCCGATCCCCGAGCCCTACCGGGACATGGGTTCGGTCGAGTTCGCCTCCATGCTGGTGCGGGAGGCCCAGGTGGCGCTGTCACCCGGTGTCGGCTTCGGTCCCGGCGGTGAGGGCTACGTCCGCTTCGCGATGATCGAGAACGAGCAGCGCACGCAGCAGGCCATCCGCAATCTCAGGAGGTCGCTCACCAAGTTGGGGTGAGCGCGAGGTCAGCCGCTGCCGTTGTCCTCGCCCGAGCGGTCCGGGGGCCGGGAATCGTCGAGGCCCCGCTGCACGCCGGCGGTGAAGCTGGTCAGGAAGCTGTAGACGTCGTCGGCGGAGCGGGTCTGTCGAGGCGGCTGGGCTCGGTCGGGTGACTCCGCCGCGGGGCCGCCGGGTGCGACGCGATGCTCGCCGGTCGAGCGACGGAGCGACATCGGGCTCGTGGGCGGCATCTGCGCACCACGGACGCGACGTGTTAGGGGGGGACCGGTATCGGTGCCGCCGGCCGGCACCGGTCCGGTCGGTCCGCCCGGCCCCGGGACCCCGCTCGGCGGGCGCGGCGGCTGCTGTCCGGCACCGACGTCGGGCCCACGCATAGGCATCTCCCCCGGGGCGGCGGGGCGTTGCCGCCCTTCGCCCTCGGGAACGCGGTCGTGGCGTGCCGTGGCGACGTCGAACCCCGATGCCGGCCGCTGGGTCGGCGGGAGCGGCGGGGCGCCCCCCGGCGGCACCGACTGCGGCGCACGTGCCGAGGGTGGCGGGTACGGGGGCTGCCCGGCCATGCCCGGGACGCCCTGGAGGTTCGCCGAGTGGCGGCGCAACGCGGCCAGCAGGTCCCCGCTGGGGCCGGCGCCGGGCGCGACGGGAGCCGCCTCGGCGGCGCCCGGTCCGGGTTGGGGTTCGACGGGCCCGGTGCCGTTGGCGCGGGCGCGCTTGACGAGCCCACTTTGGGTTCGACCCTGTCCAGGATCGGGAGGCGGGGTACCCGCGGCCAGCCCGACGGGCGCCGGCCAGCTGCTGGTCACCGCCGGCTGGTACTCGCCGTTGCGCCACGGATCGCCCGCGTCCTCGGGGCCCGCTTCCGTTGCCGACGTGACCAACCCTCCCGCCACGGCTCCGACGCCGACCGGCTCGGGTGCGGCGGGCGCCCCTGCGGCCGGGAGCTCTCGGCGGTCATCGGACGCCGTCGGGACGCCGACGACCGGTTCGGTGGTGAGCAGGGCCGGTGGAATGTTCACGGTGGCGGTGATCCCGTTGCCCGGGGACGCGTCGAGCCTCACGCCGATGCCATGCCGGGCGGCCAGGTTGCCCGCCACGTAGTGGCCCAGGTACTTCGAGGGGGCGATCGTGAACGACTCGGCGCCGGCAAGGCGGCGGTTGGCGGCCTCGATGTCGGCGGGGGGCATGCCGAGCCCGGAGTCGATGACCGCGAGGGTGTAGCCGGACACCTGGTCCGCGCCGCCGGCCTCGGGGGGCCTGCCCTCCGCCCCCGCGACCTCGCGGGGCCTGCCTTCCGCCGACACGGCCGGTCGGGACATGCTTTCCGCTCGGGACATGCCCTCCGCTCCCACGGCCGCTCGGGACATGCCCTCCGCTCCCACGGCCGCTCGGGACATGCCCTCCGCTCCCACGGCCGCTCGGGCCGGGCGGCTGCGGCCGCGGATGTCGACGGTCTGGTCGGGGGGTGAGAACACGAGGGCGTTCTCGATCAGTTCGGCGAGGAGGTGGGCGAGGTCGGCGGCGGCGGCGCCCACGATGGTGGCGGGCTCGACGCCCCGCACGGTGACCCGCTGGTAGTCCTCGACCTCGCCCAGGGCGGCGCGGATCACGTCGGTCAACCGCACCGGCGCCGCCCACTTGCGGGGCGGCTCCACGCCCGGCGAGCACCAGCAGCGATTCGGCGTTGCGGCGCATGCGGGTGGCCAGGTGATCGAGCCGGAACAGGTTGGAGAGGGTGTCGGGGTTGGTTTCGTTGGTTTCGAGCTCGGTGATGAAGTCGAGCTGGCGGCCCAGCAGGTTCTGGTTGCGGCGGCCCAGGTTGACGAACGAGTCGGCGATGTTGCGGCGCAGCACCGCCTGTTCCACCGCCAGATCCAACGCCGTGTCCTGCACGGTGTTGAGGGCGTCGGCGACGTCGGAGACCTCGTCGCGGGTGTGCACCGCCACCGGGTCGACCTCGGGGACCTCCACGTCCTCGCCCAGCGGGGTGTCGAGGATGTCCAGCACCGCCTCCGGCAGCCGGTGNTCGGCCATCGCCGTCGCCTGGCGGGTCAGCGACCGCAGCGGCCGCGTGATCGACCGCGACACCAACCAGGTGATGACCAGCGCCGCCGCCAGCGTGGTGGCCGCCAGCACGATGTACCAGCGCTGCCGCACCTCGGCGGCGTGTCTGAGATCGTCGGCGCGGGCGATGACGTCCTCGGCGAGCTGGTCGCGCATCCCCCCGTAGCCCTCGTCCGGCGGAAGGCTGATCAGCTCCAGGATCGTCGGCACGTCGGCGTGGCCGGTGGTGATGGCCCTGTCGACCTGCTCGGACAGCTGGCCCACCATCTCCTCGGGGTACAACTCGTCGACGAGGGCGGCGTACGGCTCGCCGATGTCGAGGATGTCGCGGTTGTTCTGCTCGAACGTGGACCGCGCCTGCGAGATGCCGGTGATCTCGGCCGCCGTGTCGACGGCACCCCCCTGGAGCGTCACGCCCACGACGGTCAGGCGGATGAGCTCGGCCTGGTCCTCCACCTGCCGCGTGGTGAGGTCGACGACGGCCGCCCCCTGGCGGAGCTCGGGGTCGTCGATCGCCGCTACCACCAGCCCGTTGGCGCTGAGGAGCGGCTGGATCACNTCCGAGTAGCGGGCATAGATCTCGTTCGCCGTGTCGATGTTGTCGAGATCCTTCTTGCCGGCGAAGGCGTCGATGTCGGCACGGACGCCTTCCAGCCCGGAGAGCGCCTCCACGGCCGGCAGGAACGCCTCACGGACGGGCTCCTCCTCGTCCGCNAGCTGCGCCTCGAACGCCGTGATGGCGGCGTCCGTCTCGGCGCGCGTGTCCTCGTAGCCCTCCGTCTCGAGGACGTATGTGTCCTGCTGCCCGACCAGCTCGACGGACGCCCAGCTGCGTTCGTTCTGCAGCGTGGTGATGAGTCCCTGGTGCCCCGTGGCGGCCCTGGCCAGGCTGCTCTCGCTGCGCACCTGCTCCGCCTCCTCGGTGGACTGCGCCACCTCCAGCGCGGTGACGATGGCCAGGGCGAAGAGGGGCATTGCCAGCGCTGCCGCCAGCTTCACACGGATCGGTATGCGACGCACCTACGCTTCCCCCTGGCGTTTGGCGGCGCCTGCGTCCCCACCCAACGCACGGCCAGCGACTCAGAGCGTCATGATCGCAGATCGCGGCCGCGCCTGTCGCCATATGGGCGCCGAACGAAATTCCCGGCACCCCGGTGCTACAGGATCGCGCCCTTCAGCTTGAGATCGATGAGCTGCTCCGTGTCGAGCCCGAGCAGCTCCCCCAGGACCTGGTCGGTGTGCTCACCGTGATCGGGGGCCCGCACGAGGTCCGGCGGGGTCTCGTCGAACTGGAGCGGCGACGGCACCATGCGGAACGTCGTGCCGCTCTGGGCGACGACCTCCCGCACGTAGCCGTTGGCGAGCACCTGGGGGTCCTCGAGCAGCTCCCCGGGGGTCTCGACGGGTGCCCAGACGCCTTCGACGTCCGTGAGCAGCGCGCGCCACTCGTCGAACGGACGGGTGGCGAATATCGCGTCCAGCGTCTCCACGCACTCCCGGCGGTTCTCGGCGCGGGCAGCGGCGTCGGCGAAGCGCTCGTCGTCGACGAGCTCGGGATGCCCGATCTTGGTGACGAACTCGGGCCAGTAGCGATCGGCCTGGAGCATGATCAGCGACAGGAAGCGGCCGTCGCTGGTGCGGTACGTGTTGACGATCGGATTGGGAACCTCGAGGCGATCGAAGCTGGGCATCTTGCCGATGCCGAACAGCCCGGCCGCCAGCATGCTGGCGGACGTGGCCCACAGCGCGGTGGCCAGCAGCGAGTTGTCGACGACNAGGGCCTCGCCGGTGCGCTCGCGGTGGTAGAGGGCGGCCGAGATCCCGCCNGCGATCATGGCNCCGCCGATGAGGTCGCCGAAGGCCGGGCCCGGCTGTGCGATCGGCCACTCCAACCCGGCCGGCGTCGCGATGTCGGCCACGACCCTGGCCCAGAACGAGCAGCCGTCGTACCCGCCCCGGTCGGCCTCCGGCCCACGCTGCCCCTGCCCGGAGCCCCGCACGTAGACGATGCGGGGGTTGGCGGCGCGCACATCGTCCACCTCCAGCCGCAGCGCCTTGCGGGCCGGGGGGAGGAAGTTGGTGAGGAACACGTCGCTCTCGGCGGCCAGCCGCATCAGGAGATCGTGGCCCTCGTCGGTGCGCAGGTCGATCGCGACGCTCCGCTTGCCCCGGTTCGGGAGCTCGATCATGTGGTTGACGCCACCGGGCCCGCTCGGCACCAGNCCAGACGACACCAGGCCCCGCTGGGGGTCNCCCGATTCCGGGTGCTCGATCTTGATGACGTCGGCGCCCCACTCGGCCAGCACNGCTCCCGCCGACGGGACGTAGGTCCAGGCCGCCACCTCGAGCACGCGAACGCCGTCCATGATCCCCATTGGTCCTACCCCTCTCCCGCCGTGATGGTCCGATCGTGACACAGTGGTTAGAAACCGTAGTGCGATCCGATCGGCCCGGGGTCAGGGAGCCCGAGCGGGCGGGTCACGCGCCCGGAGTGACCGGGCCGGCCGATTGACGCACCTGTCAGAAACGCCTTACGCTCTCCGCTGGCCATCCGTCGGCCACAGGCGAGTTCCCCTGCACGACAGAGAGGTTCGACGTGCCTTCCCGATCGCTGGACTTCGACGTCTTCGACGCCGACAACCACATGTACGAGACGAAGGAAGCGCTGACCAAGCACGTCCCCGACCAGTACTCGGGCGTCATCGACTACGTCGAGGTCAAGGGCCGCACCAAGATCGTCGTCAACGGCACCATCAGCGAGTACATCCCCAACCCCACCTTCGACGTCATCGCCAAGCCCGGGGCCCAGGAGGAGTACTTCAAGCGGGGCAATCCCGAGGGCAAGAGCTACCGCGAGATCGTCGGCGAGCCCATGCGGGCCATCCCCGCATTCCGGGAGCCCGGCCCGCGCCTCGAGCTGATGGACGAGCTGGGGATCGATCGGGCCCTGATGTTCCCCACGCTCGCCAGCCTGGTCGAGGAACGCCTGCGCGACGACGTGCGCGCCACCCACGCCATCATCCACGCCCTCAACGAGTGGATGCTCGAGACGTGGACATACGACTACGAGGACCGCATCTTCCCCACCCCGGTCATCACGCTGCCGATCGTCGAGCGCGCCATCGAGGAGCTCGAGTGGGTGGTGGAGCGGGGCGCCAGGGTCGTGCTCATCCGTCCGGCGCCGGTGCCGAGCCTCGACGGGACCTCCCGCTCCCCCGGTCTCCCGGAGTTCGACCCGGTCTGGCAGCGGGTCGTCGACCTCGACGTGCTGGTCGCGATGCACGCGTCCGACAGCGGCTACGCCCGCTACGTCAACGACTGGGAGGGCACCCGCGAGTTCCTGCCCTTCAAGCTCAGCGCGTTCCGGTCGGTCGCCATGGGTCACCGGCCCATCGAGGATGCGATGGCGGCGATGATCTGTCACGGCGCCCTGTCCCGGTTCCCGGATCTGCGGATCGCGGTCGTCGAGAACGGCAGCGCCTTCGTCCGGCCCCTCTTCCACAACCTGAAGGAGGCCTACCGGATGATGCCGCAGGGGTTCATGGAGCACCCCATCGACGTGTTCCAACGCAACGTCTACGTCCATCCCTTCCACGAGGAGGACATCAAGGGGCTCGTCGAGCTGCTCGGCGCCGACCACGTCCTGTTCGGGTCGGACTTCCCCCACCCCGAGGGCATGGCCGATCCGATCACCTACGTCGACGAGCTCCGGGGGATGCCCCGCGACGACATCGTGAAGATCATGGGCGGAAACTTGGCCGGGCTCATGGGGATCGGCGTGGCCGCCTGAGGCAGGGCCGGGGCCGGGTCTGGGGGCGGAGGCGGGGCGCCGCGGGCGCCGCGGGGGCGGTGTTCCACCGGGAAACGTGACGGCGCTGCTAGATTTCAGGCCTCCGTCGCCGAGCCGAGAGTTGATGAATGGGTCCGCACGCTGCCAAGCAGCTCCCCGACGGGGATCCCACTTCGGTTCTCAGGCGGTCCCCNTTCTCCGACAACCCTCGGGTGGGCGCCCGGGGCCAGCGCGCCCACCAGCGCATCCTCGAGGCNGCGCTGCAGGTGTTCGGTGAGGAGGGCTACCACCAGTGCGGCGTCATCCGGATCACNGAGGTGGCCGGATGCTCACGCGCNGCCTTCTACCAGTACTTCTCCAGCAAGGAGGACGTGTTCCGCCACCTCGCCGGGCAGGTGGCGCGCCAGCTCGTGGCCTCCGCCGAGGCCCTCGGCCCGATCACCGCGGACCTCGCCGGCTGGCAGNNCCTGCGGGCCTGGGTCGCGCGCCACGGCGAGATCTACGACCGNTACGAGCCGGTGTTCGAGGCGCACCAGGCGGCGGCCGAGAGCGACGAGGCCATCGCCAGTGGGTCCGCCCGCATCGCGGACCGCACGGTCGCCGACGTCNGGGCCAAGCTCACGACGTCGGTGCTGCCGAGCCGGCAGCTGGACGAGGCGATCGGCATCCTGCTCGAGTGCATGACGAGGGCCCGCGGNGTCGCCGGGATCGTCGGCCGCGCGTTGATGCCAGGGCCCGCGGGCGCGTCCGCCTATCCCCGCTCCCGCGTCGACGACGCCATCACCGACATCGTGCACCGGAGCCTGGTCGGCCGGCTCGATCCCGACGTGAACGTCCACCCCCCGCCGAAGCGTCGCCCACCCCGCGTGCGGATGGGTCCGGTGATGCTCGAGGGCCTGCAGCCCGACGACGGCGTCGACGACTTGGGGCCCACGGGTGCCCGCACCCTGTCGGCGCTCCTGGCCGCCGGCCACGACGTGCTCGTGACCCGGGGCTATCACGGCACCCGGGTCGACGACATCACCCAGGCGGCCAAGGTCTCCCACGGCGCCTTCTACCGCTACTTCGACAACAAGGACCACCTGATCCGGCTGCTGGCGGTGCGGGCGATCCGCACGGTGTCGGTGGCCATGGCGGAGATCCCCGACATCGCCGGCNGCCCCGGTCCGCCCGGCACCGCCGGCAAGGCGAGGTCGGCGACCCTGCGCCAGTGGCTGCGCCGCTACCAGACCACGCAGGCGTCCGAGGCGGCCATGATCCGCGTGTGGCTCGACGCCACCGCCGACGACCCGAGCCTGCAGCCCGAGTCGGCCGCCGCGCTGGATTGGGGCCGGCGCCGGTTGGCGCGATTCCTCGAGCCCCGCGGCTTCGGCGACGTCGACACCGAGGCGCTCGTCATGGTCGCGCTGCTCGACGCCTTCGGGGCCCGCCGCCAGGGCCCGGCCACGGTCCCCGCCACCGCCCACATCGTCGAGCGCGGCTTCCTCGGCCAGTGANCGGCGGCGTCACTCCTCGACGGTGATCGCCCGCTCCGGGCAGTTGTTGGCCGCCCGGCGGGCCACCTCCTCGAGGCCGGCCGGGACCTCGCCCCCGTGCAGCACCAGGCCGTGGCCGTCCTCGTCGGGCTCGAACACCTCGGGCGCCAGNGCGTAGCAGCGACCGTGCCCGGTGCACNTCTCGGNATCGATCCGCAGCCTCATCACCANGGCCGAGCGTACCCCCNACCTGACGCCAGCGTCAGTATCGGACGTGGCTCGGCGTCCGACCGGTCGAACCGGCGTCAGCGGGGTCGGAAGAGGGGGACGAACCACTCGCCGTTGGCTTCGAACGTGACCTCCACGGGCATGCCGATGCGGACGTCCTCGATCGCGCAGTCGACGATGTTGGTGGTCAGCCGGACCGTGGGGTCGTCCTCCAGCTCCACGATGGCGATCACGTAAGGGGGCTCGAAGCCCGGCACGAACGGCTGGTGGTTCACCGTGTAGGTCGCCACGCTGCCGCGGCCGGACACGGCTCCGGGCGCGACGTCGCGGCTGCCGCAGTGGGGGCAGCGCGGCACCGGCGGGTGGTGGATCCGCCCGCAGTTGGCACAGCGCAGGAACCGCAGGACCCCGTCGGCGCCGCTGCGCCAGAAGAACTCGTCGCCCTCGTCTGCGGCGATGAACCTCGGCGGGACACTCATCCCGGTCCCTTGGTCAGCAGGAGGCAGCCGCACTCGGGACCGCCGCCGGCGGCCACCATCGCGACCTCGGCATCCTGCACCTGCCGGGCCCCGGCGGCGCCGCGCAGCTGCAGCACCCCCTCGTGGAGGAAGCCGAAGCCGTGCAGCCGCCCCGACGAGAGCTGGCCGCCCCAGGTGTTGAGCGGCAGCGTGCCGCCGAGCCCGATGCGCTTGCCGCCCTCGACGAACGGGCCGCCCTCGCCCCGCCCGCAGAACCCGAGCGCCTCGAGCCAGGCCATCGTGAGCCAGCTGAAGCCGTCGTAGAGCTGGGCGGTGTCGACGTCGTCGGCGGTGAGGTCGGTCCGGGCCCACAGCGACGCCGCGGAGTCCCGCATGGTCATGGTTGTGAGGTCGTCGAACTGGTCCCAGCTCGGGCGGCCGCGGATCCCCGTGCCGATGGCGCTGACGTGGGCGGCGCCCTGGGGCGCATCGGGGGCGTAGTCCCGGTGCGAGACGACCACGACGGTGGACCCGTCGCAGGGGACGTCGCAGTCGTACAGGCAGAAGGGCTCCGAGATCATGCGGACGCCCAGGTAGTCGTCCATGGTCATCGGCTCGGTGTAGATCGCCTTGGGATTCAGCGCCGCGAACGTGCGGGCGTTGATGGCGATGGCGCCCAGCTGCTCGCGGGTCGTCCCGTAGTCGTGCATGTGGCGCATGGCGTAGCAGGCGATCCAGTTGGCGGCCGACCCGGCGCCGTAGGGGATCAGGTATCGCATCGATGCCGGCAGTCCCCCGCCGCCACCGGCGGCGCCACCCGGACGCGCGGGCTTGCCGCTCCCCTCCACGACGGTGCGGAACACCACGACGTGGTGGGCGAGCCCGGCGGCCACCGCCAACACGGCCTTGTGCACCGCGCCCAGCTGCCCGGCGGTCTCGAGGCCGCCGTCGCGCCATGCGAGCCGGAGCCGCAGGGCGTCGTGCAGGTCGGCGCCCGACGCGCCACCGAACGGCCCGCCGGAGCCGGGATAGGTGGAGACGCCGTCGATGTCGTCGAGGGTCAGCCCGGCGTCGGCGACGGCGCGCTCTGTGGCCTCGATGGTGAGGTCGATCCCGCTGCGGTGGAGCCGGCGGCCGATGTCGGATTGGCCGATGCCGGAGATCACGGCCCGGCGCTCGAGGGGCTCACCCATCGGCGGTCAGGGGGCCGCCGGTTCGAACAGCTCGGCGAGCACCCGGTCGGCGGCCTCGTGGCTCGGTCCCTCCCAGGTGACGGCGCCGTGGTGGAGCAGGAGCACGCGGTGACAAAGGTCGAGGGCGTGGCCGACGTGCTGCTCGACGATGAGCAGTGCGCTGCCGTTCTCCCGCAACCTGGTGAGGCTCTCGTAGACGGCGTCGACGACCTTGGGCGCGAGCCCGAGCGACAGCTCGTCGGCGACCAGCACGGCCGGCGACTCGACCAGCACGCGCGCCATGGAGAGCATGCGCTGCTCCCCACCGGACAACGTGCCCGCCAGCTGCCGCCGCCGCTGGCCGAGCACCGGGAACATGCCGAACGCCTGCTCGAGCCCGGACCCCACCCCGTCCCGCCCCCGGGATTGCCGGAACGAGAGGGAGAGGTTCTCCTCGACGGTCAGCGTGGCGAACACCGAGCGGCCCTCGGGGGCGTGGGCCACGCCCGCCCGNGTGAACTTGAAGGCGCCCGTCCCGGTGAAGTCCTCGCCCTCGACCAGCACCGATCCGCTGGTGGGTGCCACCAGCCCGGTCGCCACCCGGGCCACCGTGGTCTTGCCGGCACCGTTGGCGCCCANCAGGGCGACGGCCTCGCCCGGTCCGACGGAGAGGCTCACGCCGAACAGCGCCCGGAACGGACCGTACGCCGCCGAGACGTCCCGCAGCTCCAGGATCGCGGTCATCGACANGCCTCGACTCGGCCGAAGGCCGAGGCCATTTCCCGCCTCCGGCGAAGGGCGGGCAGCGAGCGGGTGGCGCTGAGGATGCGGGGCCGCTGCCGGCGCCTTGCAGGCGCCGGGGGCGGTAGGGCCCGCACCGGAGGCGACAGGACCCGTGAGCGGGGGGGAGCGGACGGGCGTAGTCGGCTCAATTGGCGACCTCCACGTCGCCGAAGTACGCCGTCCGCACCTCGTCGCTCGCCATCACGTCGGCCGTCGGACCCGACGCGATGAGGCAGCCGAAGTCGAGGACGTAGCACCGCTCGGTGAAGCTCGATACCAGCTCGACGTCGTGCTCGACGAGGAGGATGGCGAAGCCCTGCGCGGCCTGCACGTCCTGGAGGGTACGCGCCAGGTCGGCGGTCTCGTCCCGGTCGAGTCCCGACGACGGCTCGTCGAGCAGCAGGAGCTTGGGATCGGTCATCAGCGCCCTGCCCACCTCGACCAGGCGGCCCTTGCCGAGGCTGAGGCGCTCGATCGGCTCGTCGGCCAGGTCGGCCAGGCCGAGCAGCTCGAGCACCTCGTCACAGCGGGCGATCTCGTCGGGCCGGGGACGGCCGCGTCCCAACAGGTCCTTCCACAGGCGCCCGTCGCCCCGCCGCGTGCGCTCGGCGATCAGCAGGTGCTCGCGCACCGTCGACTCCGTGAACAGCTCGATGCGCTGGAACGTGCGGCCGATGCCGAGCAGCGCCCGCGCATGCACGGGCAGGCCGCCGATGTCCCGGCCTTCCAGGAGCACCCGGCCGCCGTCGGGCCTGACCACACCGAGGACGCAGTTGAAGAACGTCGTCTTTCCGGCGCCGTTGGGGCCGATGAGCCCGACCCGCTCGCCCGACTCCACCTGCAGCGAGACGTCGTCGAGGGCGACGATCCCGGCGAACCTCTTGGTGACGCCCGTGGCCCCGAGCACCGTCCCCATCAGCGCGACTCCTCGGCGCCGATGG
>JGI25407J50210_10000029_pt1 | contig 15001 bp, 19 predicted proteins | sample TabmetS5T2R1_FD_50210 | JGI IMG/M metagenome (IMG submission 50210) | reverse complement strand
CGGCAGATTGAGCGGTGGCGTTGTCCATGGTGGCACGCGGCAACAGCGGGAGAAGCCGAGGCGATCTCTAGCGGCGATGAACAGGGTGTCCATGGCCCTGGCGGTACGCGACGCTCGGGAACTGCGCCGTGAGCGGATCGCGGCCCCGACGATCACGGCCGCGCACCCAGGCCACCGATGGGCAAGATCACGGGACCCTTCCGGTCGGGCCAACCCAAGCCCGTCCGATGTCACCAGCCTGCGGCTCGAGACCTCGTCCCGTGGTGTCAACATGAGGATGGGGTGTGATAGTTAGACAACTAACTCACGGCCTTTGTATGGTCCAACCAATGCGATCTCCACGTAAGGGTGCGTCAGAACCGAAAGGAGGCAAGCGCGAACACCTCGTCACCGCGGCGTGCGAGCTATTCCATCGCCAAGGCGTCGCCGCCACGACGCTGGCCGACATCGCAGGCCGGTCGGGCGTACCGCTCGGGAACGTCTACTACTACTTCAAGGCCAAAGACGACATCGTCGCCGCGGTCGTCGAGGCGCGATCACGCGAGATCCAAAGCCTTGGTGCGATGTTGGAGCAGCGTCACCGAAGCCCCAAGGCGCGGCTGAAGGCACTCGTGAGCCTGACCGCCGACCAGCGGGAGGTCATCACGAGGTACGGCTGCCCGTACGGGACGCTGTGCGCCGAACTCGTGAACAAAGACGAGGACACGCCCCGTTCCCTCGCTGCTGGTTTGATGCGGTCGCTGGTGGCCTGGACGGAGCAGCAGTTCCGACAGATGGGGCGGCGTGACGCCCGCGAACTTGCCGTCGAACTGGTAGCCATGTACCAGGGCGGCGCGGCGGTCGCCAGCGCACTCGACGCTCCCGATGTGTTCGCTCAGCAGGCGCGTCGGATGCAGCGATGGCTCGACGCAATCAAGACATGACCGGTGCCTANCGGACATGTAAGGAGGAAGCGTCGTGATTGACGTTGCCGACTTCACCGACCTGGTACGGCTCGACCANGGGCTCTGCGTCGTCACTACCCTGCGCGCCGACGGCACGGCCCACGCGACCGTCGTAAACGCCGGCGTTCTCGCCCATCCGCTGACCGGTAAGCCGGTCGTCGGCCTGGTCGCCGCTGGTGGGTCACGAAAGCTCCACAACCTTCGCGCTGACCCGCGGTGCACGATCGTCGCGCGAGCCGGCTGGGAGTGGGCGACAGTCGAAGGCATCGCCCAGATCATCGGGCCCGACGACGCTCATCCGGACGTCGATGCCAGAGCGCTGCGCTTCCTGTTGCGCTCGATCTTCGAGGCTGCCGGTGGAACACACGACGACTGGAACACCTACGACGGCGTAATGGCCGAGGAGCGCCGCGCCGCGGTCCTCATCACACCGCGGCGCACCTACAGCGGCCCGACGACTTGACGCCGATCCCGGTGACGGTTCAGGCGGAGTGGCTCCCGCGACGGTTCACATCAGCGAGCGCGCAGGCCTATTCCCGGAGCTAATGCCGGTCGTCACGGACTCGCAGTTGCGTGGGGCGCCGAACCCGCTAGTGGAGTGGTGTCCACGTACTTGACCTCGTAGAGGCGGTCGGCGAACTTCCACCCGTCGGGGGTGCGCCCGTAGCGGTCGTGGTAGCCGGCGTAGTTCAGTTGCGAGCTGCCCTCGCGTAAGCGCCCGAACTCTGCGATGTACGCGAAGCCGTGAATCCTCTTCGCTGCCGGCGGTTCATGACGGCTGGGACACGCCTAGTGCCTGATCCCCGGTGGGTATTGAGCACAGCGATGGTGCCTGTCAGGGACGAGACGATCAGGCCGACGACCATGAGCCATGCGCCAACGAAGGCAAGGAGCGGGCTTGCGTCGATGAGCCGATCGAGACCCCCGACGACCGCAAAGGCACCCAGGTTGAACACGCCGGCGGCGACCGCGACCAGGGGAGCCGACGGCCACGGCGTGAATGCCACCAGGGCGGCAGCCGCGACGATGGCGACAAGACCAGGAGGGATGGTGGGGGTGTCGGTGACGCCAGCGACCATCTGCGCAATGAATCCGGCAGCCGCGACAAGCAGACCGACTATGAGCGTGCGTTGCATGGCTGCCTCCCGATGCCCTAGCGAGGATGACGAATCCGCCTGCCGGAAGGCGGGATGCCGGAAACGATGGCTCCGGCCTCGACGACACGCGCCATCCAGCTGTCGCTCACCCGCCGTGGCGTCGAGGTAGTCACCCAGGCACGTCGCATCGCCGTCAGGCTCGATGGGCAGCGGCTCGCGACCTTCGGCGGGGCATCGAGCGAACGGGCCGCACATCTCAAGGCCTCACTGCAGGTCCTGCTGCACGAGGCGGAAGACCTTCACCGCCAGGCGCCGTCGACCCCGATGCCGCCCGCGTCCCGAAAAAGGCAGCNCCGNCTGAACCGCTTACCGAACGACGCACCCGAGGGCGCGATCTAGTGCTGGCCGGGCGTCACGAGCCCGGACTCGTAGGCGGCGACGACCAGCTGGGCGCGGTCGCGGGCGTGGAGCTTGGTCATGGCCCGGCTCACGTGGGTCCGTGCGGTGGCGACGCTGATGAACAGCTTGGCGGCGATCTCTTCGTTGCTGAGACCACCGCCGACCAGGGCCAGCACTTCTCGCTCGCGGTCGGTCAGGAAGTCGAGCGCCGGGCTGGGGGTCACGGACAAGCCCGACCGGTTGACGAACTCACCGATGAGCCGGCGGGTGACGCTGGGCGACAGTAGCGAGTCGCCTGCCGCCACGACCTTGACGGCCCGGACTAGGTCGACTGGCTGGGTGTCCTTGATGAGGAAGCCGCTGGCGCCGGCCTGTAGGGCCTCGACGATGTACTCGTCGAGCTCGAAGGTCGTGAGGATCAGCACCCGCACGTCGTCAAGTGCGGGGTCGGCAGCGATCTGGCGGGTCGCCTCGATGCCGCTGATCTCCGGCATGCGGATGTCCATGAGCATCACCTGGGGCCGGTGCGCCCGGGCCAGCTCGATCGCTTGGCGTCCGTCTTCGGCTTCGCCGACCACCTCGAAACCGGGCTCGGCGTTGAGCAGCACGCGGAACCCGGCGCGCACCAGGGCCTGGTCGTCTGCGAGGGCGACACGAATCACCGGGGAACTCGGGCCCGCACGCGGAAGCCGCCGGAGGGGCGCGGGCCGGCGTAGAGCTCGCCGCCGAGGAGCGTGACCCGCTCTCGCATCCCGGCTAGCCCGTGACCGCCACTGGCGCCGTTTGCGTCGCGGTTGCGGTCGACGGGACCTCGTCCATCGTCGGTCACCTCGATCTCAATGCGATCGTCGCCGTGGCGAACTGCAACGGTGGCTCGGGCGGGGCCGGCGTGACGGATCACATTCGTGAGCGACTCTTGCACGATCCGGAAGGCGGCCGTGTCGACGGCCGGCGGCAGCGGCCGGGCATCCCCCTCGATCACGACGTCGACCGGGAGGCCCGCGGCGCGAGAGTTCTCGACCAACGAGGGGAGCCGGTCGAGCCCAGCGGCCGGTTCGTCGGGCGCCGCCTGGTCCGAGCGGAGCATGCCCAGCGTCGTCCGTAGCTCGGTGAGCGCCTCGCCGCTGGTGTGCTTGATGGCGAGCAGGGCGTCCAGGACGTCCTTCGGCCGTTCGTCCAGCACATGCGCTCCGACCCCGGCCTGCACCGAGATGCTTGCCAGCGTGTGGGCGACCGAGTCGTGGAGATCGCGGGCGATCCGCAGCCGCTCCTCGGTGACGCGACGACGAGCTTCCTCCTCCCGGGTCTCGGCGAGGTGCCGAGCCCGTTGCTCCAGCGCCGCACGCTCGGCCCGCCTACCGAGAATGGAGCCGCCCAGCAGCACTGCACCCACACCCCAGCTGACGAATAGCGCCTGTTCGCTGCCCGTGGAGCCGTGGAGGGCGGTGACGACCAGCATCACCGCTAGCGATGCTGCCGCGGGAACCGCTGCCTTGGCGGGGCCCCATGCCAGCGACACCGCGAGAAGCGCGGCGATCACCGTGAAGTAGATGGGGCCGCCCGGGTAATCCCGAAGGACGTACAGCGCCGTGGCCGACGTGGTGACGGTGAGCACCACGATGGGAGCCCGCCGATGCAGCGCGAGCACACCCCCGGCGGCGACGACCAGCACCCCGGCAAGGAGTTCGAATGAGCGGTCGTCGGCGTCGCCATTCATGACGGCCGTCACGACCACGAGCGCCGTGGCGACGACCGCAGCCACGGCGACGTCAACGATCCGTACCTGCGACACCACCTTCCGGGTCGCCAGCGCATGCATCGCCGTCACGGTACGCCGCCACAACCGCCGTGCACATCGGCCCCAGCGCGTACGCGCCCGGTCGTAGGCGCGGGCACGCCAAGCCGCCTCCCAGCCGACGACACGGCGCCGCCCCATCCCGACCATGGGAACCATGACTTTCACCGCATCCCCCACATCCCCCACACGCCGACCCTCGTCCATCACGGCCGCCAGGCCGGTCGACATCACCAAGGCCTACGGCTCGGGTGACAGCGCCGGGCGGCCCGCTGAGACCGCCGTCCACGCGGAAGGTTCGCCCACGCTCAACCCGGCGCAGCTCCGCTACGAGCAGCAGCGCACCCTGGGCGCCCCCGAGACCCGCCCGCGGCTCGTTCTGCGCCTGCTGTTCGGGTCGATCGACCTCCTGTACGGGCGCCGACCATCGATCGAGAAGTTCCTTGTGCTCGAGCATCTCGCCCAGGTGCCGTACCGGTCCTGGGAGCGGGTGGCCCAGCGCCAGGTCGCCCGGACCCACGGCCGGTCCGTCCTGGCTCGCCGCATCCAGAAGCGAGTCGCGGAGGCTCGCGCCCAGCACGACAACGAGCAGTGGCACATGCTGGTGATGGAGGAGCTGATCGTCCGCCGGGGGCGGCGGCTTGGTCGGCTCCGCCACCGGCTGCTTCCCCAGCTGTTGGCCCTGCCTTGGCAGATCGGCACGTGGCTGCTGCATCTCGTGCGGCCCGACTGGAGCTACCGGCTCAACGCCGCCTTCGAGGCGCACGCCGAGCGCAGCTACATGCGGTTCGTGGCCCTGCATCCCGACGCCGAGCGACAGATCTTTGGCGGTCCCCTGGCGGACCGCTGGCAGGCGCCGGTGACGGTGGCCGACGTGCTGCGCCAGGTCGGTCACGACGAGCGGATGCACAAGCTTGACAGCGAGCAGGCCGCCCTCGATGCCGGCGTCGCCCGGCGGGGCGAGACCGGCTCCGACGCCCGGCAGGTGGCGTGATGCTGCGCAGGCTCGTGACCTGGAGCTACGACCGCCGGCGGCGGGTCGTGGCCCTGTGGGTGGCGGCGCTCGTCGCCGCGTCGGTGCTCGCCGGCGTGGCCGGTGGCGACAACGAGACCGACTTCACCGTGCCGGGCAGCAATTCGGCTGAGGCGGTCGAGCTGCTCCAGGAGCGCTTCCCCCGCTTCGCCGGGGGGACGGTCGACGTGGTCTACACGGCCGACGGCGGGGTCGCCGGCCCCGAGGTCACCGACCGCGTCGCCGGGCTGGCCGACCGGATCGCCGAGGTCGACCACGTGATCGCCACCGAGCCCGGACCGGTCTCGCCGGACCAGACGACCGGCGTGCTGACGGTGCGCTTCGACGAGGCGGGCGAGACGCTGCCGTCGGACGTGGCGGAGCGCGTGATGGAGCTAGCGGGCGAGGCAGAGCAGGACGGGCTGCGCATCGAGCTCGGGGGCTACCCGATCGAGAGGGCCGAGCGCCAGGAGGCCGGGTCCGAGACCGTGGGCTTGGCCGCCGCCGTGGTGATCCTGCTGGTGGCGTTCGGGTCGGTGCTGGCGGCGGGCGTCCCGCTGGTCGTCGCCGGGCTCGGCCTAGGCGTGGCCCTCGGCGGCGTGTGGCTGATGGCCAACGTGCTCGAGGTCCCCGACTTCGGCGTGCAGCTCGCGACGATGATCGGCATCGGGGTGGGCATCGACTACGCCCTGTTTGTCGTGACCCGCTTCCGAGCCGCGCTCGACGACGGCCACGAACCGCGCCAGGCCGTCATCACCGCCGGCGCCACCGCCGGTCGGGCGGTGGTCTTCGCTGGGACTGCGGTCGTGATCTCGCTGGGCGGGCTCCTGTTCATGGGCCGCGACTACCTGTGGGGCGTCGCCTTGGCGACGTCGCTGACCGTGCTGGTCGTGGTGGCCGCGTCGGTGACGGTGCTCCCAGCGCTGCTCGGCTTCGCCGGACGGAACATCGACCGGCTGCGCCTGCCGTGGTTCCGCCACGGCAACAGCGGTCGCCGCACGCTGTCGTGGCGTTGGAGCCGAGTCGTGCAACGCCGCCCGCTGCTGGCGGGCCTCGCCGCCCTCGCCACGCTGCTGGCGCTGGCCGCTCCCGCCCTTGACCTGCGCCTCGGCAACCCCGACGCCGGCAACGGCCCGACCAACTTCACCAGCCGACGGGCCTACGACCTCATGAGCGACAGCTTCGGCACCGGGGCGAACGGGCCCCTCCTCGTGGCCGTCGACCTCGGCGACGGTGATGCCCAGGGCTCGGTGCCGGCGGTCGACCGCGTCGTCGCCGGCATCGAAGCGACCGACGGTGTCGCCTCGGTCGTCCCTGCGGTCCTCAACGACGCCGGGAACGCGGCCGTCGTCACGGTCGTGCCGACGACCGGCCCGCAGGAGAAGGGCACGGAGGACCTGGTCCACACGCTGCGCGACGACGTCCTGCCGGCCGCACTCGGCGGCACCGGCGCCGACGCGTCGGTGGGTGGCACGACCGCCTCGTTCATCGACGACAGCGAGCACACCTCCAGCCGGCTCCCGTGGTTCATCGTCGGGGTCCTGGCCCTGTCCTTCCTGCTGCTCACGATGGCGTTCCGCTCACTGGCCGTCCCCATCAAGGCGGCGGTGATGAACCTGCTGTCGATCGGCGCCGCCTACGGGGTGATGGCGTTGGCCGCCAACGGCGGCTGGCTCGGCGACCTTGTCGGCATCGAGAGCGCGACGCCCGTGCCGGCGTGGCTGCCGATGTTCATGTTCGCNATCCTGTTCGGCCTGTCGATGGACTACGAGGTGTTCCTGCTGNCCCGCGTGCGNGAGGAGTATCTGCGAACCCGCCAGAACCGCCGGGCCGTGGCCGACGGCCTGGCCAGCACCGCCCGGGTCATCACCGCCGCAGCGGCGATCATGGTCACCGTGTTCGGTGCCTTCGTCCTGGAAGACATCGTGTTCCTCAAACTCGCCGGCCTCGGCCTGGCCACCGCCGTCCTCGTCGACGCCACCGTCGTGCGGATGGTGCTGGTTCCCGCGACCATGGAACTGCTCGGCGACCGCAACTGGTGGCTTCCCCGATGGCTCGACCGGCGGCTACCGCACCTCGACGTCGAAGGTGACATCGCCGCTCCCGCGCCGACAGCGGCGACGAACAGCGGTGACGCCGCGCGAGACGTCCTGCCCTAGCGGCGGCGACCGGTTCCCGTGCCGTGACCGGGTGTGGTACCTGTGCACCACACCNGAAGCACACCCCACAGCCGGACGGGAGCTCCCCCGGTTTCCCGGACACCTAGCGCTTGCGGCTGAGGCCGGGGGAGGAGTCCGAGCTGCCTGGACCGCACCCGCCGGAGTTCCGGCGTCGTGCTGTGGAGCTCGCTCGGGAGCTCGACGATGACGGCAACCGGAGGTACCCGATTGCACAGCTGGCCGGGATCTGAAGATCTCCGAGTCGTGTCTGCGGAACTGGTTGGCGGCGGAGGCTGTCGAGGCCGGCGACAAGCCGGGGGTGACCAAGGCGGAGCGCGAGGAGCCGGTGCGGTTGCGGCGCGAGAACCGGGTGTTGCGGGCGGAGCGTGATCTGCTCTCTCGCGCACAGTGGCCGAAAATAGGCTCTGACCAGCGTGGGCGCGGAGGGACTCGAACCCCCGACATCTGCCTTGTAAGAACCCCGCGAACCCCACCACCAGGTGATATGCGTTGTACTCGACGCCAGCTGCCATTCACCAAGACGCCATGAGCCGCCCGTACGTTGGCAAGATGTTGGCAAGCTGGTGCGGCTCGCGGGTGCCGCTGGGTGGTTGGAATCGAGCTGCGGAGCGACGGCACGCCGGCTTGGCGGGTCGTTTCAGCCGATTGCCGCCCCAAACCCGCCCTGCCCTTGCGCGCAAGGGGGTTATGGATCACGTCGCCCTGACGGCCGATGCTTCCTTGGTTGCCATATGCCTGGGCGGTGTCTATGTGGCGGTAGCCCGCCCCGACCGCCCAGCTCACTCGTTGTTCGGCCGAACGCTCTTACTTACGAGTCCGGAGACGGCCAGTACATGCCGACGGGACGGACCTCGACTGCGCCGCCGATGCGGGCGGCGGGGATCTGCGCGGCGAAGGCGATCGCTGCGTCCTGTCTTCGGCCACGAAGACGTAGAAGCTGCCTGGCGTCGCGTCAGTCCCGCCCACGGTTCCGTCGGACGTGATCGTCCCCTTGCGTTCATACCGTGGACTGGGCCGTGCGCTGGCGATGAGTTCTCGAGTCGCCGCCCGTCCAACCTCGTACCGACGTGTAGCGACGGAGGAGCCGCTACCAAGGACAGGGAGACGACCATGCCAGAACTCCTCGTCGACTTCATCACCTCCCTCGACGGCTACGCGTCGGCAGAGGGCTGGCCGGGCTTCTGGGGTCTCCAGGGGCCTGAGTACCTCGCCTGGCTCGACGAGCAACCGGATGCAACGTTGCTGATGGGAGCGAACACCTACCGACTGATGTCGGGCTTCGCCGCCGGCGAGACCCCAGCAGGAGTGGACGAGTTCACCGCCGACGAGGAGGCCTCCGTCGACGGACTCACGCGAGCGTCGAAGGTGGTGTTCTCCACCTCTCTCGAGGAGCCGCTCACGTGGGCTAACACCACGCGCGTGCGCGACGACGCCGTCGAAGCGGTTCGGGCGATGAAGGAGAGCGGCTCGCGCCTCATGAGCACGATCGGCAGCATCAGCCTGTGCCGGTCGCTGCTGCGAGCCGGGCTCGTCGATCGCTTCCGTGTCGTCATGTTCCCGGTGATCACCGGCGCCACGGGAGCAGAACGCATCTACGACGGCTACCCGGACGTCGCCCTCGACATGATCGACAACCGCACCTTCGACGGCCGCATCCAGCTGGTCGAGTACCGGCCCCGCGTGCTCGAGCATCCACCACTCGACCCCACCGCATGATTCGGTTCGAGGACCACCCGGGTGCCGCCCGACCGCTCTGCTCTCAAGATGCAACGGGCGACTCGAATGGCCGCGCCGCCCAGGCGTCTGAAGGTTACGGACGCATGGTCTATCGCGCGACAACGGCAACTCGCACCGTCGTTCTGTCGCGCTCGTGCGAGGCAGCGGTGCGCTGGTCCGACAGCCCGAGCAATAGGTGGCGTACGCACCACTCGGCTATCGGGCAATGCCTAGGGCTGTTGCCTCGCCCCCTGTGGAAGGTTGGTCTCGGTGAGTTTGCGGTCGTACTAGGCACGGCCGGGACTGCGGGAATTGCGGATCTGAGTGATGACGACCATATGGACGGCGTGGGTTAGCTTGCGGTTGACCTTGATGTTCTCGCAGTAGGCGGGACGTCCCGCGTGCCTTTGTCGTCGGGGGCGGTGCCGTTGTAGCTGGCGAAGTGGTGCCTGGTCTTGACTCGGGCGACGTCGCCGACCTCGCCGAGGATGATCCCGGTGATGACCGGTCCCCCGCCGTAGAGCTCTGGCAGCGAGGTGGGAGTCGTCATCACCAGCGTCTTCAGCTGGGCCTCGTTGGCAGAGAGCTTGCGGTCCAGGGTCACCAGATCGGCCAGCTGGTCGGCGGCGAGGCGCCGGCGGAGTCGGCCCATCTCGTCACGAGGCCGCACCATCGGGTTCGATCACTTGCCAGGGCCGTCCAAATTCAGGTTCGACCTCGGATCCGAGCCCTACGGCGGGCCGAGGTTCGGTCCCTTCGACAATGAAGCCAGCGTCTTGTCCGGCACCACACGCACGTTCCGCGATGAAATGCACCGTCCTTCCAGCGCAGCTTTGCTCACCAACCTGAGCTTCCCCTTCTCCGCCATGTAGACCCTTAACTTCTGTTGCTCTTGTAGCAGCGTCCCGTCGAACGGATATTTGTTGAGCTTGGCGGCGCCTCCTGGAGGCAACAGTCTGACTTGACTAGAACTGAATCCAAGGCTGCTGCGCGTGGCTGCGTCAGGAATCTGGAACCTTGCACCGCCAAAGATCACATACTCCTGCGATTTAAAGAGCTCGCGAACCAGCGTGAAGTCGACTGGACTAGAGGGAAGCGGCGTAGACGGGATCGCGAGGCTCGGAGAAAGCCCCCACACGCTCGGAATAAGACTAACGAAGGTCGGGGGTACGGCGAAGTCCGTTCCCCCAAAGACCAAGCTGAAGTTCCCCATCGCGTCGCGCATCAGCGTGGAGTCTGGGAGAGAGACGAGCGGGTAGCTCGGCGCGGGGATTTGGTCGGCCCAAAGTCCTCTGTTCGTATCAGAGAACCAGTCCAAGGTGACGTTGAAGCCACCCCAGAAGTCCCAGAAATCCGCTGGCGAAAACAAATACCAGGCCTGCCAGTTGTTGAATGCTTGGGAACGTCGACGTAGCACGATCGTGTCCGTGCCCTGGCCGCAACTTAGCCCCATGCTCGAGGATCTCCGGATTGTCATAGACGACGGAAGACCAAGTCCTGGGCTGCCGATTCGATCGACCAGGTCTGCCGTGAAGAAATTCCATGCCAAGATGTCTTTGGGCTCGGCAAGCGTCGTTGTCAAGTTAACCCGCATCTCGCAGCCTGAGAGTTGCGGATTCCTCTTGAGCACGACCACGATGCCGTCGGCGGCAAGGTTGTACCCAAAGCGACGGCTATATCCGGGCAGGAACCCAGTAGTCCGACGTGGATCCAAAGCAGAGTATTCGCCGCGCGAAGAAAGGTTCGTGATGGTGACGCAGGCGGTCATGGTCGCCGGCCCTCGCCTGCAATGCGCTCCGCAACGAGCATCCGGATCAGGTCGCGCAACTTCTCCTCGTCGCGAGAGTCGAGCATGAGTCCGTGCAGAGCCACGTCAACCTCCTCAGGCTGATCGAGAGATCGCGACCTGCCAGATGATTCCGGCAGAAGACCTGCGGTTATCTCCTGGGCAAGCGCGGTTCCACCGGCGGCGAACGCCAGCGCCAGCACTCTTAGATCATCCTCCAAGCCGATCGCCCAAGTCGCGGACTCGGCGTCACCAGATAAGGAAACGTAGACCTGCGAATCGTATGACGACCCGGGTGGACGCCCTTCATCAGGCTCCAAAGGTAAGCCCACGATACCGTCGAACTCGTTGACATTATCGAGTGGCGACTCATCCGTGGGCCCTTCTGGCGTGCCATCCATAATCCCACCCCCCATCCCCTCGAACACCGCCTTTCCCGCCCTGACCCTCACCATCGTCCCGGTAATGGAACCTGACCCGCACTGTGTCATTCGGCCAGCCGACTTGGCACTCTAGCTGCTTCGGCGCCTACGTGTCCGTCCATACATAGAATCACTCAACTACAGTCACGTAATCAAGGGGCAACGTATGGGCTCTCTGGGAAGGGGAGCCATGCCGAGCAAGAGGCCGTGCGCGCTAGAGCTGACCCGAGAGCGACGGCGGGAGCTCGAAGCCAGAGCCCGCGGATATACGTTGCCGTATCGGGATGTCGTGCGAGCGATGATCGTGCTCATCGCCGCTGCTCGACTCGCCAACGACGAGATCGCTGCCCGCCTCGACATCCGTCGGGAGACCCTGTCCAGATGGCGCAACCGGTTCTTCAAACGGGGAATGGCTGGCCTCGAGGAACGCCCCCGAGGCGGCACCCCCAGTGTTCCCCCCTGAGGTCGTCGTCGCGGTCAAGGCTCTCGCCTGCGAGCTGCCTTCCCGGCTGAGCGTGCCGCTGTCGCGACTGCACGTGCCGGACATCGCTGCCGAAAGGCACGGCCGGTCGAGGTCTAGATCGGTAGGCCGTTGAAGATCCCCGGCCGCGTTTGGCCCCACCCGATGTCAGCGGACCAGGGCGGCGACGTCGGCCGGCGAGTCGAGGTGGACGGCATGCGAGGCTCCCGCGACGAGATGGGATTCGACTCGCGGCAGCAGCCGCTCGAGATGTCTCCCGATGCGGTGGAAATAGGACTGGCTGCGCTCGCCGATGACGAGTGTGACCGGCAGGTCGAGCGCCCGGAGTTGCGGGTTCGACGGGTAGCGGAGGGTGAGTTCGTGGGATTGCTCGGCGGCCACCGCATCGGCGTGGGCGAGGACCTCCTCCTGCCAGGCGGTCGGCATCGCATCCCAGGCGCTTCGGTGTAGGCCGCAGTAGGCGAAGGTCCAGCGGTAGGAGAGGTCAGTGGCCGCCCGCTGGCCGCTTCCCAGCTTCGCGATCCGGGAACGCAGGGTCATCGCGACGGCTGAGGCGGTAATGGCACGCAGCCCGTGAACCGACGGTTCAATGAGAACCAGCGAAGGGCAGGCATCGGGGTGCTCGGTGGCGAGCGCCAAGGCGACCAGACCGCCGGCGGTCCAGCCCACGACGTCGGCCGGCAACGCGTCGGCAAGTGCGAGGATCGAGTTGGCGTCGTCGGCGTTGACCCGCATGTCGTGCGCAGGATCGGGCGCCGCCGCAGTGAAGCCGCGGCGGTCATAGGCGATTACTCGCCGACGCGCCGCCAGCAGATCGCCGAACTCGCCCCAGGTCCCTCCACCGAAACCAGTGCCCGGGACGAGCAGCGTCGGCTCCCCGGCACCACGCACGTCGAAGGGGAGCGCTCGGCGATCTCGCGCGTCGGCGCTCATGGCCGCGTCACAGCGTCCGGTGATCAGGGTTGCTCAGCTCGCTCGACTCTGGACGGACATGATCTCGCACAACCGGTGCGGGCGACCTCACCAGCCGGCGTCCGGACAAGGTTGACGGGTACGCCCGCAGCCACTTGGCCCCGACTTCCGAAGCTGTCACGAGCGGGGCAAGCTAGGCGCTGCGCGACACCGGGACTCGCCGCCCCCACCGCGGCCACGACCCGTTCTCATCTGGCGAACCAAAACTCGATCTCCGCCGTGTCAACATCGAAGCGGGCGGCGTGCACCACGCCGCGGGGCACCTCGTACCAGTCGCCAGGTCCGTGCCGCGTCTCACGCGCGCCGACCTTGAGGATCAGTTGGCCTTGGGTGATGACGCCAACGTTGTCGGTGTCGTGCGAGTGGTCACCGATGGTGGTCCCTGCCGGATAGCTGGCGAACAGCACGTCGCAGCCGTCGGCGGCGAGCCGGTACGCGTCGAATGGACCGTCGAAGGGCGGCAGCGTCGCGATCAGCGACGGGAACGTCATGATGCACCGTCCAGGGTGAGCAGTCTGCGGATCGTCTCCATGGCTTCCAACAGCTCCTTCACTTGGCTCGGGCGAAGGTGCGCCGCAAGGGCGTCCATGCAATCGTTTGACCGTTGCTCCACCGCCCCGAGCAGTCGCCGGCGTTTGGCGGTGAGCGATACGACTCGGCGACGGCGGTCGTCTTCTGCTGGGGCCAACCGGAGTCGGCCCGCCCGCTCGCCTCGAGATACGAGGCGGCTGACATAGCCGACGTCGAGGCCGAGCGTCTCTGCGACCTGGCCGATATCAGGTGTGCAGGGTCGCCTGACGCTGAACAAGCCCCGGGACTCGGCGATGGTGATGGCCAAGGCTTCGTAGCGCCCATCGGGCACCGATCCCCCGCGATGCGAGGTGGCACCGCTGGCGAGGCCGGTCATCATGGTGGCGTCCCCTGCTTGTTCGGCCAGGCTGGTGTGCCGCCGATCCAGGTTTGGACGACGCGGCTGGCGTTGTGGAACGGGTCGCCGTCGCAGATGGCGAGGTCGGCGATCTCGCCCGAGGCGAGGCCGCCGGCCCTGGGCGCGTGCAGGGAGTTGGCGGCGGTGACGGTGGCGGCCCGGACGGCTTCGCTAGGGGTGAGTGCCTGGCCTGGCTGCAGTTGCATGGGCTGGCCGTCTGGGCCGGTGAAGGGTCGGTGGATCGCGGCGCGCAGGTTATACAGCGGGTCGACCGCGCCGCAGGGGTGGTCGGAGCTGAGGGCGAGCGGAACGCCGGCATCGAGCAGGCGCCTGCCGCCGGCGACGGTCAGGTAGCGGTCGACCCCGGCTGCGGTCAGCATGGCGCCGTAGCGGGGCAGGAAGCCGGGCTGGTAGGAGACCGCGACTCCGGTGGCGGCGACCCGCTCGGCGGTGGCGGGGTCGAGCAGCAGCAGATGATCGATGGTGGCTGCATCTGACGGCACGCCAACGCGGGCCAGCACTGTGGCGGCCTGCCCGCCGGCCAGGTTGCCGAGCGCGTGGATGCGGACCCGCACCCCGGCTTGCACGTAGTCGCTGACCAGGTTGGCCAGCTCGGCGTCGCTGTAGCGCAGATAGGGGGTGGCGAGATGGCGGGGATGGAGGGCCACTTTGCGGCGAAGCGCCTCGCGCAGCGGCCCGGTGGCGCGGAGCCGCCAGGACTCGCCGAGTGCGCCGCCGAGCAGCCCGGCCACAGCCCGTGTGGGCTGGCGTAGCGCGCAGCGGTCGCCGCCGTCGGCGAACAGCTTCACCTCCCGGCCCGAGTCACCGTAGGGGCCCTCGGGCGCCAATGCGGGACCCGGTGGCCGGGCTTGCATGCCCGCCGGGTCACCGGTGCCCCACGACAGCCGCAGCGGACACGCGCCGCGCAGGGCGAGCATCTGGTCATGCCAGTCCGGCGCCACGTACGGGTCGTGGGCGTGGGTGATGCCATAGGCGAGCAGCCGGGCCGCCTCAGCCTGCAGCACCGCAGCCGTGCCCACCTCCCGGGTATGGGTGGCGAGGGCGGTGAGGGCGCGCTGCAGCGCGAGGGTGTAGGCCGCCTCCCACAGCTCTCCGGTGGGCCGGCCGCGTCGGTCGCGGGTGATGTCGTCACCGAACCGGGCCGCACTTCCCCCTCCACCTGACCGCGGTCACCCAGGTCGGCCACGACACGCCGGGTCGCGCCTACTACCAGCGCAAGATCGCCGAGGGGAAGTCCAAGAAGGAGGC
>JGI25407J50210_10000027_pt1 | contig 15777 bp, 15 predicted proteins | sample TabmetS5T2R1_FD_50210 | JGI IMG/M metagenome (IMG submission 50210) | reverse complement strand
CGGTGGCGAGCATCGGCCAGTACTGCCGACGACTGGCGGGCTCGGGCGTGCCCTCCTCGCGCTTCTTGAGCAGCAGCCAGTTCTTCTCCTTGCCGTCGAGCTTCGCCGGGACGAGCGTCCAGACGCCGTCCAGCCGCTCGCCGTGCAGGCGCACTGTCAGGCCGCCGTTGCGCTTCTCCTCGAGCAGCTCGTAGGTGCCCCGGTCCCAGATCTCGACGCTCCCGGCGCCGTATTCGCCCTTGGGAATCTCGCCCTCGAACGTCGCGTACTCGAGCGGGTGGTCCTCGACGTGCACCGCCAGCGCGCGCTGTCCCGGCTCGAGGGGGACGCCCTTCGGGACCGCCCAACTGGCGAGCGCGCCGTCGCGCTCGAGCCGGAAGTCGTAGTGGAGGGCGCGCGCGTCGTGGCGCTGGACGACGAAGATCGGCTCCTTGCCCTTCTTCTTGCCGCCGAAGGGCTCCGGAGTCTTCTTCGGGTCGCGCTTCTTCCGGTACTCGGTGAGCTTGGCCACCGAGTGGAGGCTAGCTGGCCTTCTTCGTCCGCTTCCTGGTCTGCTTCCTCGTCCGCTTCTTCGTCTGCTCCACGGACTCGCGCAGTGCCGCCATCAGGTCGATGACCTCGCCGCCCTCGGGCTCCTGGGGCTCGGGGAGCTCCTTGCCCTTGGCCTTGGCGCGGATCAGCGCGAGCAGCTCCTTGCGATACGTGTCGTCGTACTTATCCGGCTTGAACGACGAGCTGAGGTTCTCGACGAGCGACTTCGCCATCTCCACCTCCGCCTTCTGGAGCCTTGTGCCGCCGTCGACGGCTTCAGGCTCGCGGAGCTCGTCCGCGTAGTACATCGTCTCGAGAATCAGGCGGCCGTCGTGGGCACGCAACGCGGCGAGGTGCTGCTTGTTGCGGATCACGACCTTGGCGATCCCGACCTTCTCCGTCTCGTCGAGCGCCCGCACAAGCAGGCGGTACGGCTTCTCGGCCCCGTCCTGCGGGAGGAGGTAGTAGGCCTTGCGGTAGTAGATCGGGTCGATCTCCTCGAGCGAGACGAAGTCGCAGATGTCGATTGAGTGGGTGAGCTCGATGTCGAGGCGATCGAGATCCTCGTCCTCGAGCGGCACGTATTTGCCCTTCTCGATCTCGAAGCCGCGAACGATTCGGTCCGGCGGCACCGACCTGCCGGTGTCCTTGCGCACCTTGTCGTAGCCGATCGGCTTCAGGTCACGCTTGTCGAGGAGGTGGAACTTGAGCTCCTTCGACTCCGTCGCCGAGTACATCCGCACCGGGACGCTGACGAGCCCGAACGAGATCGTTCCGCTCCAGATCGCCCTCATGACCGCGTGATACCCGCCGCGGCGAGCGAGAAACCGCTACTCGCGCGCGGCCGCCGGCTCCGGCGCGGCTGCCGAGAAGACGCCGAGCGAGCGGAACTTCGCCCGGCGCAGGCGTCGCAGCTCCTCGCCGGGGACCTTCTGGAGGTCCTCGACCGAGCACTCGAGCGCCTCGCCGAGCAGGCGCGCCGCCTCGTCGGGGTTGAGGTGCGCCCCGCCCTCGGGCTCGGGGACGACCGCGTCGATCACGCCGAGCTGGAGACAGTTGGCGGCGTCGGGCTTGAGCGCTGCGGCGGCCTTCACCTTCTCGCCGGCGTCGCGCCAGAGGATGGCGGCGCACCCCTCCGGCGAGATGACCGTGTACATCGCGTTCTCCTGCATCAGGACCCGGTCGGCGAGCGCCGTCGCGATCGCGCCGCCGGAGCCGCCCTCGCCGATGATGCAGGTGACGATCGGCACCGTCAGGCGGCTCATCAGCGCCTGACTGCGTGCGATCGCCCCGCCCTGGCCGTGCTGCTCGGCGGCGACGCCGGGGTACGCGCCCGGCGTGTCCACCAGCGAGATGATCGGGAAGCGGTGCCGCTCGGCCAGGTCCATGACGCGCATCGCCTTGCGGTACCCCTCTGGAAAGGTCATGCCGAAGTTCCGGCGGGTGCGCTCGTGGACGTCCCGGCCCTTCTGGTGGCCCATGAAGGCCACGGTCCGGTTGCCGAAGCGGGCCAGGCCGGTGACCATCGCCGGATCCTCGGCCCGGGCCCGGTCGCCGTGGAGCTCGACGAAGTCCTGGAAGATGCGCTCGACGTAGTCCAGCGAGTACGGGCGGTCCGGGTGCCGGGCCAGCTCGACGTGCTGCCAGATCTCCTCGTCGCTCGCCTCCGAGATCTTCTCGAGCTGCCGCTGGAGCCGGCCGAGCTCGCCGGAGATCCGCGTGCCGCGGAGGAGGGGGATCCCCCTCAGGCGGCCGAGGCGGCCGCGCGCATGGAGCTCGGCTTCACCGGCCATCTCGGGCGAAGAGGCGGAGGACGCGGCCGAGGTACGGACGGAGGTCCTGCCGGCCGACGATGCCGTCGAGGTGGCCGAAGCGGATGTTCGACTCGGCGAGTCCAAAGTCGTCGGGAAGCTTCTCACGAGTCGTCTGCTGCACGACGCGAGGACCGGTGAAGGCGAGCAGTGCACCCGGCTCGGCGACGATCACGTCTCCGAGGGAGGCGAAGCTCGCGATCACGCCGGCCGTGGTCGGGTGGGCCATCACGCTGATCAGCGCCCCGCCGCTGTCCTTCAGGTCCTCCACGGCGCAGACGGTCTTCGGCAGCTGCATCAGCGACAGGATTCCCTCCTGCATGCGAGCACCGCCCGACGAGGTGACGCTCACGACCGGGACACCTTGGTCGGCGGCGCTCTCGCACGCCCGGACGAACTTCTCGCCGACGACGCTGCCCATGGAGCCGCCCATGAACTGGAAGTCCATGACGGCGAGCTCGCAGTGGATGCGCTCGATCGCGGCCCGGCCGATGATCATCGCATCGCCGAGCCCGGTGTCGACCTCCGCGGCCGCGAGGCGCTCGGGGTACGGCTTCAGGTCGAAGAACCCGAGCGGGTCCTCGGAGCGCAGATCTGCTGCCTCCTCCTCGAACGTCCCCTCGTCGGCGAGCTGCTTGATGCGCTCGCGCGCCCGGACTCCGAAGTGGTGGTTGCACTGCGGGCAGACCCAGAGGTTCGCGGCGAGCTCGTCGTCGCGGTAGTGCGAGCCGCAGCGGGGGCACGTGTTGGGGTGCGGCCGCTCGTCGGTCGACGGCTTCGGGAGATTGCGGTGCTCGATCGAGACGTCGATGCGGTCTGCCACGCGGTGAGTCTAGAGACCGAGTGCGGCCGTGAGCCGGGAAATCGGGCCGAGATTCTCTTCGCGGGGCAGCATCGCGCTGAACCCGGCGCCAAGGACCGGCTTCTGCTCGCGCACGGAGACGAGCGCCTCTTCGGCCTCGGCGATTCGGAGGCCGCCGGGCTCGGGCATGAACGCCGCCACCTCGTCCTCGCCGAACGCGTCGAGGTCGAGCGCGACGTACACGCCCGCCGTGCCCTCGAGCGCGCCGTCGACCGCCTCGAAGCCGAGGCCGAGCCCACTGGCCGCGATGAACTCCTCCTCGGGAGGATCGAGATTGCGTGCGCCCACGAGCGCCAGGTCGGCCGTGGCGACCGCCCCCGAGTCGAGCAGCATCCTGAGCGGCATGCCCCACGCGTTGCCCGTCGGCGAGGTCTCGGGCGTGTTCAGGTCTCCGTGGGCGTCGAACCAGAGCAGCGCGATCCGGTCGTAGCGGGCGGCAAGCGCCTCGACGGCGCCGATGTGTGCGCAGCAGCAGCCGCCGAGGACGAGCGGCCGCTCCGGGAGCTCGAGGGCGACCGCGAAGCTCTGCTCCGAGAGCGAGCCCTCCTCGATCACGGCGGCCTCCGGATAGGGCAGAGGCAGCGCGGCGGCCTCGGCCAGCGCCTCGCCGTCCTTGCCCCAGGCCCGCGGCACGCGCACGAGCCCGGCGGCGAACATCCGCCCACAGGAGTGGCACTCGTAGTCGGGACCGACCGCGACAGCGGTGTGAGCGCGGCACTCCGGGCACTTCGCGCGCAGTCGGGACACTGCGGCTACACGCTACCGGCGGCCAGCTCCTTCTCGTAGGTGTGGGACTGACGAACGACCCGCATCCCCACGCTCTCGTACAGCCGGTTCGCGCCGGTCAGGCTCGTAGCGTCCACCCCGAGCGCAGCCGCGTGGAACCCCCGCCGCCGGAATTCAGCGAAGGCGTGCAGCAGCATCGCCCGGCCGAGTCCACGACGACGCCACGGCCGGCGGACGCCCAGGACCCGCACCCAGCCGAGACCCGCCTCGGCCTCGTGCTCCAGGCAGATCGCGACCGCCGCCACGTCGGGGCCGTCCTCGGCGAGGAACCAGAGCGTCGGATCGACGTCCTCGGGCATGAGCCAGTGCCGCCACTCGTCGAGGGACATCCGGTTGTGCTCCCAGGAATCCTCGAACGTCTCCTGATGGGCCTCGTACACCGGCTCGGCGTCGTCCGGCGTCGCGGCGCGCACGGTGATCCCCGCGGGCCACTCGGCCTCCGGCACGTCCTCTGTGAGCTCGATCCGCATGCGGTAGAAGTCGCGGATCTGCCGGTAGCCCCTGGTTGACAGCATCGTCTTCATGGGCTCGTCGCTGCTGGCGGCGAAGAACCGCAGCCGTGCACCGGCCCGGCCGTTGGCCCGCTCCTCGGCACGGTGCTCGGCCCAGTCCATCAGCGCCGAGCGAACCTCCTCGCCCTCGGAAGGCGGGACGCGGAGGTCGGCCCAGTAGGTCGGGTCCGGATGGGCCTCGACGTCGACGTAGCCCCGGAAGGTGCCCTCCACCAGGGCGACCCGGATGTCGGTCTCGGNATCGACTGCCGGCGCGGTCAGCCACAGCCGCATCGACTCGACCGACTCCTCATCCATGCCGTAGAGCTCCTGGCCGTCGCGGTTGATGAGGTCGGTGAGCTGCTCGAGGTCGTCGAGCGTCGGTGCCCGCAGCTCGACGGTCACGCCGGGACGAGCTCGTCGAGCGTGTCCGGGAGCCTGCTGAGGTCGGGCAGCTCGCGATCCGGTTCCGGCTCCGCCTGCTCGCCGAGCCTGTTGATCCACACGCTCTTCAGCTCCAGCTCCCGCGCCGGCGCAATGTCGTGGCGGAGGCTCGCGGCGACATGCACGTGGTGCTCCCGGTCCGCGGTGGTGGTCTCGAAGAAGCGCTCCCAGTGCATGTGGGCCGGCTTGTACGACCCGATCTCGCCGGCGACGATCGCGAAGTCGAACGGGACGCCGATGCGCACCATCGACGCCTCGATCAGGTCACGGTCGGAGTTGGAGAGGATCACGAGGTTCCAGCCCCGGCTTCGAAGCTCCACGAGCGGGTCGTGAACGTCCGGGAACGGGTTCCACTCGGGGAGCGAGCGGGCGAGCGCATCCGACTCGCCCTCGGGGATCGCGAGACGCTCCTCCTCGGCCAGCCGGATCAGCGCCTCCGTCATCACGGCGCGGTACGAGAGCGAGCTGTCCTGCTGGATCTCGGGCTCGAGCTCGTGGTAGCGCGCCAGCAGCCGCGGCGCCGCCTGGACGCCGAAGAGACGCTCGAGCTGATCGAGGATCCCGCCGTTCCAGTCGATCAGCGTGCCGTAGCAGTCGAAGGTCGCCCAGCGCATCTCAGCTCCCGAGTCTCACGCTGCCGATCCGCCGCCCGCGGACGTCGAACACCGAGACGGAGCGTGCCGCCGCCCGCGTGCGCCGGAACGCGTTCACGACGATGAACCGGATCGGACCGCCCAGCGCCCGCCTGAAGGCCGGCGGCCCGAGACGCGTCACGGTCGTGACCTGCTGCCCGTCGGCGAAGGTGATCCTCGCAAGCCGGGCGCGGGCGACGGTGAAGCCTCCGACGAGGTTCGCATCGAGGCTTCCTCCGTAGCCGGACGCGATCGGAAAGACGTTGTTCCAAGCGCGGAGCGTGCCGGCGGCGCAGCCCGTGTTCGAGAACTCAACCCCCTCCCGACTCCTGGTCGTGAAGCTCAGGCAGAGAGCGCGGCGGCCGGCGATCGTTCGCCGCTTCGCCGAGAGGTCCCAGTGGCCGCCAGTGGGTGGGTTGCCCGCGAAGATCGTCCTGTAGCCGGGGGGCGAGGGCGACGAGGACGGAACATGGACCGCTGCTGCGGCCGCGGCGAGAAACACGACGACAAGCGCTCGAACCGGTGCCACCGCCGCAACCTATCCCGTTCGGGCCGGAAAGCCTAGGTGTCGAACTGCCGGATGACGATGCAGGCGTTGTGGCCGCCGAAGCCGAAGGAGTTGGAGACGCCCACGCGCACATCGGCCTCGCGCGCCTCGTTCGGGATGTAGTCGAGATCGCACTCCGGATCGGGCTGCTCGTAGTTGATCGTCGGCGGCAGCGTGTTCCGGTTGACCGCAAGCGTCGTGAAGATCGCCTCGATCGCGCCGGCGGCGCCGAGGCAGTGGCCGGTCGACCCTTTGGTCGAGGAGATCGGCGTCTTGCGCGCGTTCTCCTCGCCGAGCGCAAGCTTGATCACTCGTGTCTCACTGGCGTCGCCGAGCGGTGTCGAGGTCCCGTGCGCGTTGATGTAGTCGATCTCGTCCGGGTTGATGCCGGCATCCGCCATCGCCATCGTCATCGCGCGCGCGGGGTTCTCGCCGCTCGGGTCGGGCTCGGTCACGTGGCGGGCGTCCGACGAGAGCCCGTAGCCGAGCAGCTCCGCGTAGATCGGCGCGCCGCGGCTCTTCGCCCGCTCGAGCTCCTCGAGGACGAGCACCGCGCCCGCCTCGCCCATGACGAAGCCGTCGCGGCCCGCGTCGAAGGGGCGGCTGGCCTTCTCGGGGGCATCGTTGCGCCGAGACAGGGCCCGCATCGCGCTGAACCCCGCGATGCCGACGGCGGTGATCCCTGCCTCGGTCCCGCCCGCGAGCATCGCGTCGGCGCGGCCCAGCCGGATCGCGTCGGCCGCCTCGCCGATCGCCATGTTCGACGCCGCACAGGCCGTGCACTGCGACGACAGCGGCCCGCGGGTGCCGAGGTACATCGACACCCAGCCGGCCCCCATGTTCGGGATGATCTGGGGGATCGAGAACGGGTTCACACGATCAGGGCCGCGCTCGATCAGCGTCTCGAAGCAGTCCTGGAACGCCTTCAGGCCGCCGATCCCCGTCGCGATCGACGCACCGATCCGGTCTCCGTCGGCGTCGATGTCGAGCCCGGAGTCGTCCCGGGCCTGGATCGCGGCAGCCACGATCATCTGGGCGAAACGGTCCATGCGCCGCGCCTGCTTCTTCTCGATCCAGTCGGCGGCGTCGAAGCCCTTCAGCTCGCAGGCGAAGTGCACCGGGTACTCGTCGGCGTCGAAGCCGGTGATCGTCGCGGCCCCCGACTTGCCGGCAGTGAGCGTCGCCCACGACGTCTCGACGTCGTTCCCGAGCGGCGAGACCGCACCCATCCCGGTGATCACCACTCGTCTGCGCCCGTTCATCGACATCGCTACCTACATTCCCAATCCGCCGTCCACGAGCAACACCTCGCCCGTGATGAAGGATGACGCGTCCGAGCTCAGAAAGCGCACCGCGCCGGCGACATCCTCGGGATCGCCGAAGCGTCCCAGCGGCGTCGACGCCAGCATCGACTGCTGAAGCTCCTCCGGCAGCTCGTTCGTCAGGCGGGTCGAGATGTAGCCCGGAGCGACGACGTTCGCCCGGACACCGCGGCTGCCGAGCTCGCGCGCGAGCGCCTTCGTAAAGCCGATGATCCCGGCCTTGGACGCCGAGTAGTTGGTCTGTCCGGGGTTCCCGTGCACGCCGACGATGCTCGAGACGTTGACGATTGCCCCGCCGCGCCGTTTCATCATCCCGCGGCTCACCGCCCGGCAGGTGTTGAACGTGCCGCCGAGGTTCGTGTCGAGCACGACGCGCCAGTCCTCGTCGGACATGCGCGCCAGCAGGCCGTCTCGAGTGACCCCGGCGTTGTTCACGAGGATGTCGACGTCGCCCGCCTCGTCGACGAGCCGCTTCGCCTGCTCGGGATCCGAGATGTCGGCCTGGATCGCACGGCAGCCGACCTCGCCGGCCAGCTCCTCCGCTTCCTCGCTGCCCGAGCGATAGCCGATCACAACCTCCGCGCCGGCATTCACCAGCTCGGCGGCGATCGCTCGGCCGATGCCGCGGGAGCCGCCGGTGACGAGGGCCGTGCGGCCTTCGAGAGTGCAGAAGTCCGGCATGGCTCAGACGGTCTCTTCGACCTTCTTCAGACCGGCGAGGTTGTTCACCGAGATCGTCCGGACGCTGCGGTCGATGCGCTTGACGAGGCCGGAGAGGACGTTGCCCGGCCCGACCTCGACGAAGGTCTTCACGCCTTCCTTGGCGAGCCCGTGGGCGGCCTGCGTGAACTTGACCGGCGCCGTGACCTGCTCGACGAGCAGGCCGGCCATCCGCTGCGCGGGCTCGATCTTCGCCGTCACCGTCGACATGAACGGGGAGACCGGATCGGCGAAGCGCACCTTGTCGACCGCCGGCTTCAGGCGCTCTGCCGCCTTGGCGACGAGCGGGCTGTGGAAGGCGCCGGACACCTTGAGCCGGACCGTCCGCTTGGCGCCCAGCTGAGACGCCCGTCCGATCAGCTCCTCGACGGCGTGCTCCTCGCCCGACACGACAATCTGCCCCGGACAGTTGTAGTTCGCGGGCCAGACCCCGGCGATCTCGGAGCACAGGTCCTCGACGACGGCGTCGTCCAGTCCGAGGATCGCAGCCATCGTCCCGTCGCTCTCGCGCGCAGCCTCCGCCATGGCCAGGCCGCGTTCACGGACGAGACCGATCGCCGCACTGGTGTCGATCGAGTTCGCGGCGGCGATCGCGGCGAACTCGCCGACCGAGTGGCCGACGACATAGTCCGGCGCGATCCCCCGGGCCCGGAGCGCAGCGAGCACGGCCAGGCTCGTCGCGACGAGGGCCGGCTGCTGGACGTCGGTCCGCACGAGCTCCTCGAGCGGCGCCTCGAAGCAGAGGTGCTTCAGGTCGAGCCCGGATGCGTCCGTCCCCAGCCGGTAGACCTCCATGGCCTCGGGCACGGCCTCGGCGATCTCCCGGCCCATGCCCTGTGCGAGCGACCCCTGTCCTGGAAAGCAGAACGCAATCATGTCGACCTTCCGTCAGCTGTCCACTCCATGAACGCCGAGCCCCAGGTGAGGCCGGCCCCCATGCCGGTCATCAGCACCGTCGCGCCGGACGCCAGCCGGCCGTCTGCTTCCGCATCGGCGAGTGCGAGCGGAATCGATCCCGATGAGGTGTTTCCGTACTTGTCGACGTTCACGATCACGCGATCTTCGGGGATTCCCAGCTTTCGTGCCGCGTAATCGATGATTCTGGTGTTCGCCTGGTGTGGGACGTAGACGTCGACGTCATCGATCTTGCGCCCGACCTGCTCGAGCAGCGCCTCGGCTGACGAGACCATGACCCGCGTCGCGAACTTGAACACCTCACGCCCGTTCATCTTCACCAGCCGGTCGGCATCCTCGAACGTGCGGGAGCCGCTGCCGGGCAGCCAGAGGTGCCGGCCGCCTCCGCCGTCCGCGCCGAGCTCGAAGCCGAGGAAACCGCCGTTGTCGACGCGCTCCAACACGACTGCGCCGGCGCCGTCGCCGAACAGCACGAGCGTGGAGCGGTCGGTCCAGTCGAGGATCTTCGAGAGCACGTCGCCGCCGACGACGAGCGCCTTGTGTGCGAGGCCTGCGGAGACCATCGAGTGCGCCTGGGCGAGGGCGTAGACGAAGCCGGTGCAGCCCGCGAGGAGGTCGTAGGCCGCGGCATCGGGAGCGGGCAGAAGATCGCCCAGAAGCGATCCGGTGGTCGGGAACATCATGTCCGGCGTGACCGTCGCGACGATGATCAGGTCGAGCTCGGTCGACTTCACACCCGCGCGCTCGAGCGCGATTCGCGCCGCGGGCAGCGCGAGATCGGTCATGGCCTGCTCCGGGGCGGCGATGCGCCGTTCCTTGATCCCCGTGCGCTCCGTGATCCACTCGTCGGAGGTATCGACGAGCCCGGCGAGCTCGTCGTTCGTGAGCACACGGTCCGGCGCGTAGGTGCCCAGGCCGGTGATCGACACCGGCGCCCCATTCGCGCGGCCGATCACTGGTGCCTCTTCAAGTGCTGTTGCTGCTTCTCTGGCGCGCGAAAAGCAAGCCAGGCTGCGGACTCGGGACGTGGCCATATCGATGAGATATGGGTGCGGCCCGAGGCTCCAGCGTGGCGCCGCTTTGCAGCCGCCAGAGGAGCGGATGACAGTGCTTGGAGAGGCACTATCGCTCCACCGCGAACGTCAAGGTTCCGCGGGCGGCGAGCTTCCCGTCGACCATGGCCGTCGCCTTCCCCCGGCCGACCGGGCCGCGGACCCGTTCGAGGTCGCACGTCAGCTCGAGCTCGTCACCCGGCTCGACGACGCGCTTGAAGCGGACGCCGTCGATCCCGGCGAACAGCGCGAGCTTGCCCCGGTTCGCCTCCTCCGAGAGCACGGCGACGGCGCCGGCCTGCGCCATCGCCTCGACGATCAGGACGCCGGGCATGATCGGGCGGCCCGGGAAGTGACCCGAGAGGTACCACTCGTCTGGGCGGACCCGCTTGCGCGCAACGACGCGCTCACCGGGCTCGAGCTCAACCACCTCGTCGAGCAGCAGGAACGGGTCGCGGTGCGGCAGCACCGCCTCGATGTCTTCCTTCGACAAGACTGGCAACTTGGTGAGTGTAGTGCCCGAGGACGCACTGTCCCCCGAAAACGTCGCACCGCTGCTTCGCGGCCGCTTCGGCCGTCCCTACGCGTACTTCGAGCGCTGCGAGTCGACCCAGCGGGAGCTCGCGGCAGACGCGCCCGAGGGAGCAGTCGCGGTTGCCGAGGAGCAGACGTCGGGCCGGGGACGGCTGGGTCGTCGCTGGCACGCGGCTCCGCGGACGAGCGTGCTCGCGTCGGTGAACCTCAGGCCGGACGTCCCCACCAGACGCCTGCCGGAGCTCTCGCTCGTCGGCGGCGCAGCGGTTGCCGAGGCGATCGCGGCGGAGACGGGGCTTCGACCCGAGGTGAAGTTCCCGAACGACGTCCTGATCGGCGGCCGCAAGGTCGCGGGCATCCTCGCCGAGGCGCGGGAGGACCGGGTGGTGCTGGGGATCGGAATCAACGCGAACATCCCGTCGGGGAGTTGCCGACCGGGCTGGAGACCCCGGCGACGTCGCTGCAGATCGAGACCGGCGTGCCGGTTGACCGGGCGACGCTGCTCGCGGCGGTGCTCGAGCGTCTCGAAGCCGGCTACGACGCCTGGCTCAGCGAAGCACGACGCGCGGGCTGACGTTCCCGGCGGCGTCCTGCGCAAAGGCCTCGACGCGCCTGGCCGACGCACCGGCATTGACCCGGAAGGTCCCGGCCTTCGAGCGACTGAAGGTGATCCGGGTGTGGCCGGCCAGCACGGTCACGCGGGCGGACTCGCTGAGCGAGACGCGGAGGGGGCGCCGGCTGACTAGCGTCAGCTTCGGCCGGATCCGATCGACGCGCACCGGCACGAGCTGCGTGACGGGGCCCGTCGAGTCGGTCACGGTCAGCGCGAGGTCGTAGTCCCCGTCCCGCACGCCTCCCGGCCAGGTAAACGATTGCGGCCCCGCGGCAAGCGGCTCGAAGAGCGGGCGGACGACCTGCCTCGCACCGCGGAGCACCTGCAGCCTGGCGAAGGCCGGCTGGAGAAGGGAGAACGAGACCGAGGCGGTGTCGTTCCGCCCGTCTCCGTTCGGCGACAGGACGGTCGGCGTGACGAGGAACCCGAAGAGGGTGCGGCTGAGGACGATCGAGGTCGCCGCGACAACCTGCCGCCCGCGTGATCCCCGCGCCGTGACCACGATCCGGTACCGGCCGTCGGGATAGCCGCCGCCGTTCCAGACGAAGGTCTGGCTACCGGCCGGTTTCGGGCCGGCATGAAGCTGAGCAACGGAGATCCCGTCGGCGGTCTGCAGGTCGATGCTGACCGTTGCCGCGGTCGCGAGCCGGTACGTGATCCGCGTGACGTCGGTCACTCCGTCGCCGTTCGGCGTGAAGCCGGCAGGGTTGGCGCGCAGCGTCGAGATCGCTGGCGCGGTCGGTGCCGCCGTCCCGATCGTCCCCTCGACCGGGCGAGCATTCAGGCCGGCGGCGATCTGGTAACGGTACGACGCTCCGCGCACCGCGAGTCGCGAGTCCCACGTCCACTGCACGAGCGTCCCGAAACCGGCTCCGAACCCGACCTGTCGTCCGCTCGAGTCGGTGACGGTCACCGTCCAGGCCAGTGGGCTGGAGAGCCGCGCCGAGAAGCTGACGAAGCTCCCGAGCGACCCTTCGATCTCCGGCGTGAAGATCTTCGGCAGGCCGATCGACCTTGCCCGGCTCGCGAGCGCGCCGAGCTGCCCGTAGAGACCGGCGCCCGGGCAGCTCGTGAAGCCCGTGTCGCGGTGGCCGGAGACCGCCCGCAGCCAGGTCGGGAGCCCGGACCGAAAGCGCGGATTGCCGTTCGAGATCATCGACACGCGCGAGACCGGATCGACGTGGGCGACGTCCAGTCGCCACGCGATGAGGCGCGCGAGCGCCTCCCGCGCCTGCACCGACGGCCCACTGCCGCCGTAGCTCCCGAGCAGCGCGATGCCAACGGAGCCGGTGTTGAACCCCTGCGCGTGTGCTCCGACGACGTTCCGCTCGATGCCGCCGTACCGGCCTTCGAAGACCTGGCCGAAGCGATCGACGAGGAAGTTGTAGCCGATGTCGTTCCACCCGTTCCCACGCACGTGATACGTCTGGATTCCTCGGACGATCGCCGCCGACTGCGACGGCGAGCTGCCCGCCGCACCGGCCGTGTGATGCACGACCGCCGCCTGAAGCGTCGTCGCGTAGCTCACCGAGCCGCGCCGGATCGCCTCGTTGGCGCCCCAGCTGCGGCGCAGGATGATCCTCGGCTGGTCGGCCGACTGGAGCGCCCGGTCGTCGGAGTGAGCCTCTTCGGGGCTCCAGACGTAGTACGCGCGGACCCGCTGCACCCGGCCGCGAGCCCGCACCTGAACGCGCTCGGCGGCGCCCGTCCACCAGGGGCTGCCGATTCGCCAGCCCCGCGACCGCCGAGCCTCCGGGGTCCCGCGGTCCGGCAGGTCGCCGGGCTCGGCGTCCGCTTCCCGCCACGGGCTCCACCCCGCGGAGCCGCGGACGCGGAAGAACACGCGGCCCGGGCCGCGCCAGTGAAGGCCGAGCATGTTGAACCGGACCGGCGCCTCACCGGCCGCAAGCGTGCGGGCGCCGTTCACCGGCAGNTCACGCGCGATGAGCGTCGCCTCGCCCCACGCCGCAGCGGGGAAGGCAANCGCGACGGCAACGACGACGAGCAGCTTCATAGAACCCCTTCCCAAGCGAAGCAGCCTCGACGGCCGCCCGCAAGCCTGTTGATACGATCTTTACACCGTGAAAAGCCGCGCTCTGCGGGGAATTCTCGCCGCGTTCGCGGCCGCGATCTTCATTCCTGCCGCGCATGCGGCCACCCCGCCACAGGTCCTCGCCGTCGAGTTCGACAACGACGTGAACCCGGTCACGGCGGACTACGTCGTCGACGAGATCAAGCGCGCGAACGAGGAGCGCCTCGACGCCGTCGTCATCCTGCTCGACACGCCCGGCGGGCTCGCGGACGCGATGAAGGACATCTACGAGGCCGAGCTCGCTTCCAAGGTCCCGGTGATCGTCTACGTCTCGCCGGACGGGGCTCGGGCCGCCTCGGCCGGGGTCTGGATCGGCGAGGCCGGGGACATCCTGGCGATGGCGCCACAGACGAACATCGGATCCTCGACGCCCGTGTCGTCGAGCGGGGGAGAGATCCCGAGCGACCTGAAACGCAAGGTCGTCAACGACGCCGCGAAGTCGCTCCGGGCNATCTCCGAGGAGCACGGACGCAACGGCGACTGGGCCGAGGCGGCAGTGCGGAAGGCGGACAACCTCACGGCCCGCCAGGCGCTCGAGATGAACGTCATCGACGTCATCGCACCGACGCTTCCCGCGCTGCTCGACCAGGTCGACGGCCGAAAGACGAAGCCGAAGGGAATCGTGCTGAACACGGCCGGCGCGCAGGTCGAGACCGTGCAGATGTCGCTCTGGAAGCGGATCCTCGACACGCTGATCGACCCGAACCTCATCCTGATCCTGATGTCCCTCGGCGTGCTCGGGATCACGATCGAGCTCTGGAGCCCGGGCCTGATCTTCCCCGGCACGATCGGAGCGATCTGCCTGATCGTGGGGCTCTTCGGGCTCCAGGTGCTTCCGATCAGCTGGGCCGGGCTGCTGCTGATGCTGCTCGCCGCCGGCTTCTTCCTCGCCGAGCTGTTCGTGACGAGCCACGGGGCGCTCGCCCTCGCGGGCGCCGTCGCGTTCGTGATCGGCGCGCTGATCCTGTTCGACCCCGCCGGCGACACGTATCAGGTCTCAGTACCCGTCGCCCTCGGCATCGGCGCGACGCTGGCGCTGATGACCGCCTTCGTGGTGGCGAAGATCATCCAGGTGCGCCGTGCGACGGTCGTCACCGGGCAGGAGGACCTGATCGGCCAGGTCGGTGTCGTCCGCCAGGCGCTCGATCCCGAGGGGCTCGTGTTCGTCCACGGTGAGCTGTGGCGGGCGAAGACGGACGGTGACGCCGTGCTCCCCGGCGCGCCCGTTCGGGTCGAGGGTCTCGAGGACGCCCTGACGCTGCGGGTCGCGCCCGCGTAGGATCAGGTCGTGGTCGCCCTCATCGTCCTTGCGGCAATCGCGGTCGTCGTCATCGTGCTGCTGGCGGCCTCGGTTCGAGTCGCGCGCGAGTACGAGCGCGGTGTCATCTTCCGACTCGGCCGGCTCCGCTCGCCGCCCAAGGGCCCGGGCCTCTTCCTGCTCATCCCGGTCGTCGACAAGATGGTGCGCGTCGACCTGCGGACGGTGACGCTCAACGTCCCGCCGCAGGAAGTGATCACCAAGGACAACGTCCCGGTGCGGGTCAACGCCGTCGCCTACTTCCGGATCATCGATCCGGAGAAGGCGATCGTGCAGGTCGAGAACTTCATGGTCGCGACCTCCCAGATCGCCCAGACGACGCTGCGGAGCGTGCTCGGCCAGCACGTGCTCGACGAGCTCCTGTCCGAGCGGGACAAGATCAACACGATCCTCCAGCAGATCATCGACGAGGCCACCTCGCCCTGGGGGGTCAAGGTCTCGATCGTCGAGGTCAAGGACGTCGAGATCCCGACCGGGATGCAGCGCGCGATGGCGCGCCAGGCCGAAGCCGAGCGGGAGCGGCGGGCGAAGGTCATCGCCGCCGAGGGCGAGTTCCAGGCCTCCGAGAAGCTGCGCGACGCGGCCAACGTCATGGCCGGCAACCCGATCACACTCCAGCTCCGCTTCCTCCAGACGATGCTGGAGGTGAGCTCGGAGCGGAGCTCGACGCTCATCCTTCCGCTCCCGATCGAGCTCTTCCGCCCGCTGGTCGAGCTGGGCGGAAACAGCGACCGCAGCAGCAGTAGCAGCTGACCGACCTCCGCGTCGATCCGCTGTCCGGTCGCCGCGTCCTGTTCGCGCCCGGCCGAAGCGGCCGTCCGGGCGCTTGGCTGCCGGAGCTCGACCCGGTGACAACCGAGGAGCTCGAGCAGTGTCCGTTCTGCCGAGGCCGCGAAGATCGCACGCCGCCGGAAACGTTTCGCCTCGGCGAGCCGTGGCGTGTCCGCGTCGTCCCGAACCTCTTTCCCGCGTTCGAGCGGCAGGAGGTCGTCATCCACTCGCCCGACCACGTTCGCTCGTTCGCGGAGCTCGACGACGACCAGGTGGCNCTCGTCGCCGAGGCGTGGACGAAGCGAACCGACGACCTAGGTGGCGGCGTCCTGGCGC
>JGI25407J50210_10000026_pt1 | contig 15827 bp, 15 predicted proteins | sample TabmetS5T2R1_FD_50210 | JGI IMG/M metagenome (IMG submission 50210) | reverse complement strand
TCACCCCTTCATAGACCCGGCGAACTATCTCGACGTTTTCATCCGACATCGCCTTGCAGTATCTCGTGGGCGGAATGCTTGCGCTTTCCATGCAATCTGAGCAGCCGCGATCACGGCCGACCTGCCGCCGGCCGCGCTATCGCCATCTCAGTTCGCCCGGAGCCCGGGACCTGTACTGATCGCCGAGCCCGGCGCGGCGCTCGATGTCGCGCTTCTTGCGTCGCCTGCACTCGAGGCAGCGCGGGTGCGCGCTCGTCTTGCCGGTGTGCCGGTACACGCCGAAGTTCCCGACCGCGCCGCAGTCGAGGCATTCGCGCTACAACGGGCCGGGATCGTAGGTTCGAGATCGATTGCGTCGGCCTCAGGGTTGCTGCTGCTCGATGGCATCCAAACGCTGCTCGAGCTCCTCGACACTGCCCTGAAGTGTTTCGAACGCGACGGCGGTCTCCTCGGCGTCCTGGGCCGCCGCGCGGGCCTCCTCGACCATCGTCTCGAGGGCCTGTACTCGCTGCCGGAGAGCCCCCTGCCTTTCGCGGATCGCCGCCAGACTGCGCTGTGACGCCGCCGCGCCGACCTGGCTCTCGAGACGATCGACGCGATCCTCGAGCCGCTCGACGCGCACGCGACTTGCGCCCGTCCGGTCCGCGTCATCGACGTCATCGAGCAGCGCCCACAGCGCGACGCCGAGCGCCGCGAGCGCCAGCACCGCGACGACGACGAGCCCCGTACGCAGCGAGCCCAGCCGGTCGAGCACCTCGGCCCACAGCGTTTCCTCCGCCTCCGTCCGTACGACCGCGCGCTCGGTCACGATCGGGTGGGCCGGCGGAATTGGGCGCGTTGGCTCCTCAGGTGGTTGCCCGGCGCTCATATGAGGCACGACTACCCGCGGCAGCGGAGTCGACCCATCCAAGGTGCGCCACGCGGGCGGAGTCTGGCTAACAGGGGACCGGTCGCTGCGCGGCAACAGACCGCGGTCGAACGTATCCAAGCGAGTCGCTATCGGCTTTCGCGTGCGCTGTCTTGGACGACGCACGAGCGTCTCGAGGCGGCAGGCCTGATCGCGGGGGGACGCTCGATCTGCCGACCGAAGCGGTAGCACGGTCGTGGCCGGCGGTATAGGGAAGCAGCGATATCGAGTTCACGCGAACGCGACACGGAGCACAGGGCCCAGGTGACCCGCCTGCGGCGCTACGTCGGGCTCGGCCCAACGACCAGCGGCAGCACGTCTTCACGGAAACGCTCGAGCTGAACTACGTCCTCTGCGAGCGGCCAGACGAAGATCCGTTCTGCGCCCGCCGCCCAGAAGGCGCTGACTCGTTGCGCGCACTGCTCGGCCGAGCCGATCGGAAGCGCGAGCTCGCGCAGGGCCTCGATCGGACGGTTGAGCATCGGAGCGAGAACGTCCGCCAGCATCCGCTCGGCGTCACGACGCTTGTCCGTCACGTAGAGCCACATCGTGGCGATCCCGTTTGGGAACGCTGCGCGGGTCCGCCCCGCGGCCTCGAGCTCCGCGGACAAGCGGCCGAGGGCCTCTTTGAATCTGGACGGGGTTGTGTTGTAGCCGGACGCGAGCCAGCCGTCGCCGAGGCGAGCGACACGGCGCACACCCGCGGGGGAGCCCCAGCTCGCGACCCAGATCGGCGGCCCCGTCGGGCTCCTCGGGGGCGGGTCGAGCTCGACGCCCTCCGTTGAGTAGTACCTCCCCGAGAAGCTCTCGGCGCTGCGACCAAGCAACGAGCGCAGCACGCGGATCGCCTCGTCAAAGCGCTGCCAGCGCTGCTCGAATGGCAAACCGATCGCGGCATAGTCGCGACCCGACGATCCCGGACCGACGCCCGCCACGAGCCGGCCGCCCGAAAGGATGTCGATCGCGCCGAGTAGCTTCGCGGTCTGCACGGGACCGCGCACGACAGGAAGACAGACCGTGGTAGCGAGTGTCATGTCCTCCGATGCTCCGATCGTCGCAGCGAGCGCGGTGGGCCCGTCGAGCCACGGCCGGCCGAAGAGAACGTGGTCGTTCACACACAGATAGCGGTACCCGAGAGCTGCGGCGCCCTGCGCATAGGCACGAAGACCGGCAAACGTCCGCGGCGCGCCGTCGAACTCGATCAGGGGAAGATGGGCTCCGTACTCCATCAATCGTCGGCTCCCGCCGGTGAACAAGCCTCTCACGATCACGCTTGCCTGCGATACGAGTTCCGCGTTGCGCGAGCGTCAGGAGCGCGAGGCGCCGGTGCTGCTCGGCGAACGAGAGAGAGGTGGAACGCGATTGACGTGGGCGGCCGGCGAGGCCGCGTTGACGCGCGCCGCCAGTGGGTTTGGGCCTCCCGATCGCCGCTCAGCGTGCGGTCAAGGCCGCGGCCAGGGTGGCGTACCCGCGGGCGCCCGCGTGGAGCTCGTCCAGCTCGATGTACTCGTCGACGCGGTGGGCGAGGCTAGGGTCGCCGGGCCCGAAGCCGAGCGTGGGGATCCCCAGGGCCGCGGTGCCGCTGCCGTTGGTGCAGAACAGCCAGTGCGTCGGCTCGGTGCGCAGCGCGTCGATGGCCGCCGCCGCTAGGTCGGGCGGGGTGGACCAGGCGGCCGCGAAGTTCGGCGCCTCCACCGGCGCGCCCGAATACGAGGCGAAGCGATCCACGCCGATCGCGACCTCGACCGTCGCCCCGTGTGGCGCGACCGCCGCCTCGGCCACCGTCCGCAGCTGCGCCACGACATCCGCCTCGCGCTCCCCCGGCAGCGTGCGGCGGTCGAAGATCACCTCGCAGAAATCGGGCACGACCGAAAGCGCGGGGTACGGGCGGCTGACGATCTCGGTCGGCACAAGGATCGCGCCGACGAGCTCCGGGTGCGAGGGCAGTTCGATGTCCCGCGCCGCGCGCAGCACGTCAGCCATAGCCTCGACTGCATTGACGCCGAGCTCCGGCCGCGAGGAGTGTGTCGGCCGACCGTGGACGGAGACCACGAGCTCGGCCCTGCCCCGCTGGCCGACCGCCACGCGCAGCGCCGTCGCCTCGCAGATGACGGCCACGTCGGGTCGGACGCGCCGCGCCACCTCCACGGTCGCGAACCCCTCGATCATCTCCTCCGCGATCGACGCGCTCACTACGACGCGCCCGCCCGAGATCCCCGCCGCCGCGACGCCATGGATCAGCGCCGCCAACGGTCCTTTCATGTCCATCGCGCCGCGTCCATAAAGGCGACCGCCGGCCAGCTCGCCCCCGGGGTCGAACGACCACGCCGACGGATCGGTCACGCCGACCGTATCCATGTGCGCGTCGAGCAGCACGCACGGGCCGGGACCCGCGTCGAGCGTCCCGATGACGTTCCCGAGCGCATCGACCTCGACTGAGTAGCCGAGCCGCTCGAGCTCCGCCCGCACGAGCTCGGCGACAGCACCTTCCGCCCGCGACGGGCTCGGTGTCCTCACCAGCGTCAGCGCGAAGGTTTCCAGTGCGTCCCGGTCGAGCGCCACTCCGGCGACATACTGCCTGCCCCGCCACGCGAAAGTCTCCTTCGCGTGCTGGCCTGCCGATCACGAAGCGCTAATCGACCGTGATATTGCCACTCGAGAGCACGCCGGCCCGGGTGTAGAACACGGTCGCGGGGTCGAGCTCACCAACTAGAGATGTCTCGCTCGACAGCCTGATCTCGAAGTAATCGCCTGTCCCCTGGCCGCCGTTGATGTCGTTGTCCCGGACGACAACCTCGAACCGACACAACGGCGTGGTCTCGGTCTCACGCGCCGGGCATGTCGACGGGAAGCCGTCCGGCGTCGATGACACCGGCCGGAAGCGCCCCATGAAGATCAGCTCATTCCCGCCGGGAGGCGGCTCGTCACCGATGCAGATCATCGATTCCACCACCGGATCGATCTCGTCGACGATCCCGTGGATTCCGAACGACGAGCCGATGGGGTTGCTGCCGTGGTCGCGGTAGCTCAGCTGGACGCGGAGCCGGCCGGGTTTCGGATGGAGGTTGGTGCTGCGGGCCGAGCGCTCGCAGCTGACGCTGAAGCCGAACGACGCCGGACCCGTAAATACTGTGCCGTCGGGCGGCAATTGTCCGCCGCCACGGGCCGAGCACGCCGTCAGCGCCACAGCGAGAATGCCGACAGCGGCGACTGATAGGGGTCGCGGGAGGTGCCGATGTAGGCCGGTCTTCATGGGTCTCCTCAAGGCCGTGGGGCCACGCAGGCCAGGTTGGCAGCTAGGCAGTGTAGGCGGACTTCCCGGTCGCGACGGTCTGAATCAGGCGGGAGTCGTCGCCGCCGCCCAGCGGCCGCACCCGGTGATGCTCGCGGCGTTCGGGCTGCGCGGCCGTCGGGCTGACCGCTTTCCTGTATCAATGCTCACGCCACGACGCGCAGGTGCCGGAACGGCCGGCCGCGAAGCTCGCGGACCACGGCCTCCACGAGCCGCTCCTCGTCGCGCACCTGGCCGTCCGTGACGGCGTCGATCAGGCCACGCTTGCGCTCGAGCAGCTCCGCCATGGTCTCGTCGATCGTGTCCGGCGCCAGCAGGTACCACGCGGTCACGGCGCTCTCCTGACCGATCCGGTGCAGCCGGTCCTCGGCCTGGTCGTGGCGGGCCGGGGTCCAGTCGAGCTCCANAAACGCCACGTTTGACGCCCGCGTGAGCGTGATNCCCTGCGACGCCGCCTTCAGCGCGCAGACGATCAGCTGAGGGCCGTCCTCGGTCTGGAACGCGTCCACCGCCTGCTGGCGCGCCTGGGCCGAATCGGACCCGAGGATGTGGACGGCGCCCGGGAAGCGCTCGAGCACAGCCCGCTGGATCGCGATGTGCTCCGCGAAGACGACAAGCGGCTCGCCCGAGGCCATGAAATCGTCGATCCAGGCGAGCGCGGTGGGGAGCTTGCCGGTCACGGCCAGCTGGCGCAGGTTGTTGAGCCGCACGAGCTGCTCGGCGCGCAACGCGGCAGCCACCTTGGCATCGATCGCGCGCAAGTCGAGCGGCAGGGACTGGAGCCAGGCGATCACGTCCTGCTCGGCGAGCCGGTACTCCTGCTCGTTCGAGAGCAGCACCGGCACGGTGTCGTGGCGCTTTGCGGGTAGCTGCGGGAGCACCTGCTTCTTCGTGCGCCGCACGTAGCAGTGGGCGCGCAGGTTCCAGTGCAGGCGATCGTCGCTGCCCGCCGCCCGGAAGCGGCGCGTCAGGCGAGCGCCGCTGCCGAAGTCGCGCAGGCGCCCAAGCACGCGCAACTGCGACACGAGCTCGTCGGCGCGGTTGAGCACCGGGGTGCCGGTCAGCGCGAGGCGCAGCGCGCCGTCGGGCATGCGCCCGGCAAGCTCGAGCGCCGCCTTCGTCCGGGCCGCGCCCGGGTTCTTCACGTAGTGCGACTCGTCGAACACGACCGCGCGCGGGTGCCGCGCGACCAGCCGCTCCAGGTGGGCCTCGAGGATGTCGTAGTTGAGCACCACGATCTCGGCCTCCCCCGCCTCCTCGGTCCAGCCGGTCTCGGCGCGCCCGTCCAGGACCGTAACGCTCCGCCCCGGCAGCCAGTGAAGGCTCTCGCGCTCCCACGTGAGCTTCATGCTGGCCGGGCAGACCACCACGGCCGGAAACGCCTCGTCCGACTCGATCGTGGCCAGCGCCTGCACCGTCTTGCCGAGACCCTGTTCGTCCGCGATGAACGTGCGCCGCCGGGCGAGGGCATAGCGCACGCCGGCACGCTGGAACGGGTGCAGCTCGCCGCCCAGCACGAGGCCGTCGAGCTCGGCGTCCTCGGCGTAGGAGAGAGCGACGGTCTCCGCGGCCCGGTCGTGCTCATCCANCAGCTCGTCGATCAGGTCGCGGGCCCGGTCCTCGAGCTCTACGCCGGGATGCTCGCGGAGGAACTCGGCGAACNAGGGCGCCAGCGCGGGGTCCCCGGGCACGGCGACCGCCCAGCCGCCGTCNCGCTTGAAGTAGCGNCCGTGGAGCGGCACCGGGTGGGCCTCGGGCAGGCGGTTGTATGCCCGCGCGGGCTCGGGGTCCCACCACGTCTGCAGCATGAGCGCCGGCTCGCCGTCCTCGCCGATCTCGAGCGTCAGCTCGGCCCCGGCCGGCTCGCGGCCGGCGCGCAGCCAGCGTGCGCAGTGCCGGGCAAGGTCGTCCAGCTGGAGGCCTTCGAGCTCCCTGAGCAGCTCGGCGTTGTCCGCGTCGAAGGGCAGCAGCAGCCTTGCCTCGCCGACCCTCTCGGCCCGGGCGAGCTCGGCCGGCGGGTTGCCGGAGATCGTGCGTAGCACGAACGCCCCTCGCGCGCCCCGGGCCACCACGGTGACGAGCGCCTTGAAGCGCCCGGAGTCTGTCAGCCACTCGAGCACCTCGGGGGCCGCCTCCAGCTCGGGGAAGCGTCCCAGCACCTCCTCGACCGCCCCCCCGAGACGCGGGTCGGCGGGCACGCGCCAGTGCTTGCGGCGCCAGTCGAACCAGCGCCGCGGTAGGCGCTTGACCGCCTCGTTCAGCTCCTCGTTGAAGGGGAAGTCGAAGACGAGCTCGGGCTCGCGCGGGTTGTCGGCGAGTAGCCAGACCCTGCCCGCGGCCGCCGAGGCTTGCTGCGTGGGCTCGGACATCGAACCTTCGAGACTAGTCGCGCAGAGATGAGTTGACGCGGCGTGCGCTGTTCCGGCGTTCGGGCTACCGCCGGTCCAGGCTCAGCGCCCGTAGCGTTCCTTGCCGAGCACGAGCTGATCCGGCAGCGCGGTGCGGGCCGGCGGCGAGGGATCGGCCACCACCGAGACGGTCTCGGCCACGCTGCGGGTGACCGAGTGCCGCGAGTCGCCGGCCTCGAGCACGATCTCGTCGCCGCCCGCCCGTGCGAGCGTGCCCTCGAGGCCCGGGTGCAGCCCGCTGTCCTTCAGGTAGTGGAGCAGGTCCTCGGCCTCGTTCTCGAAGCGAAGCACGCGCACGCTCGCCCCCTCGGCCACGTCGGCGAGCGGCACCCCGGTCTCGCGCACGCCCTCGAAGATCGGGTGGCCGTGGGGGCAGGTCTTGGCGTCGCCGATCGCCTTCAGCATCCGCTCCTCAACCACCGGCGACATCCAGTGCTCGAGCCGCTCCGCCTCCTCGTGGACCTGGTCCCANGGGATCTCGAAGACGTCGGTGAGGAAGCGCTCGATCAGCCGGTGGCGGCGCACGATCTGGGACGCGTGCTCGCGACCGGAGTCGGTGAACTCGAGATGCTTGTCGGGGCCGCGGGTCACGTAGCCGTCGTTCTCGAGACGGCCGACCATCTCGTGCACGGTCGGGGCNGAGACCTGCATCGCGCGGGCGATGTTGGCGCCGGTGATCGGCAGGCCGGCCTCTTGGAGCCAGTAGATGATCTGGAGGTACTCCTCCTCGGCGACGGTGGCGTGATCGTGCGACATGGGGCAATCGTAAAGGCGCCCGCCATTAGAGTGCCCGGCGTGCAGATCGGCCCCGGGACTCGCGTGCTCGTGACCGGCGCATCGCGCGGAATCGGCGCGGCGGTGGCGAACGCCTTCGCCGCGCGCGGGTGCGAGGTGGGGCGCGTGTCGCGCTCTGGCGAGCTGGCGGGGGACGTGTCCGATCCGGACTCGATCGCCCGCGTCGTCGAGCGGTTCGGCGCGCTGGACGTGCTGGTGGCGAACGCCGGCATCGCGCACTACCTGCCCTTCAAGGACATGCCTCTGGCGGTCGTCGAGGAGCTCACGCGCGTGAACTGGATGGGCACGGTCCACACGGTGCGCGCCGCGCTGCCGGGCATGCTCTCGCGGGGGCGCGGGCAGATCGCGATCGTCTCGTCGGGCGCCGGGATCCGCTCGTTTCCGAACGCCGCCGTCTACGGCGCCACGAAGGCGGCGCAACGCGGCTTCGGCGAGGCGCTGCGGCATGAGCTGAAGGGGAGCGGCGTGGGCGTGACGATGGTCTACCCCGGTCAGATCCGGAGCTCGCTGCACGATCACGAGAGGGAGCGCATGCCGTCCTGGTACCAGCCGGAGCGAACGTCGCCGCCCGAGCCGCTCGCCGAGGCGATCGTGAGGGGCGTCGAGAAGGGAAGCCGCGAGGTCTTCTACCCTCGCAACGTGCGGCTGCTTCGAATCGTCCACGGACTCCAGCCGGGACTCGCCGACCAGATGCTCCGGCGGATCATGGACAGGAGCGCCGCGCCGTGACCCTGCCGCTCTCCCCGCCTGTCCAGCCCCAGCTCGCGAAGAGCGCCCGCGACCTTCCCCCCGGCGACGGCTGGTGCTACGAGCCGAAATGGGACGGCTTTCGCACGATCGTGTTTCGCGACGGCGACGACGTGCATCTCCAGAGCCGCAACGGCCGGCCGATGAACCGCTACTTCCCGGAGATCGTGGAGCAGGTGCTGGCGCTGCCGTCGGAGCGCCTCGTGCTCGACGGCGAGATGGTGGTGACCGTGGACGGCATCCAGGAGTTCGACCTGCTCTCCCAGCGGATCCACCCGGCGGCGTCGCGCGTGGAGCGCCTCCGTCAGGAGACGCCGGCGGACCTGGTGGCGTTCGACCTGCTGGCCCAGGGGGACGAGACCCTGCTCGAGCTGCCGTACACGGAGCGGCGCTCGCGCCTGGCCGCGCTGGTCACGGATCCGGTGGAGCTGACGCCGGCGACGTCGGACCCGGACGACGCCGCCGAATGGCTCGCCGGCACCGGCGAGGGCGTGATCGCCAAGCGGGCGGACGCGCCGTACCGGCCGGGCGAGCGGACCGGGATGGTCAAGATCAAGCGGGTGCGCACGGCGGACACCGTGGTGGTGGCGTTCCGCTTCGGCAAGGAGGAAGGGACGGTGGGCTCCCTGATCCTCGGGCTCTACGGAGACGACGACGGCGAGCTACACGTGGTGGGGCACACCTCGAGCTTCCGGGCAAAGCAGAAGCGCGAGCTGATCGAGTTGCTGGAGCCCTACCGGACGGGCGAGCGCGGCGCCGGCGAGCCGAGCCGCTGGAAGTCGGAGGAGGAGCTCGTCTGGGAGGGCCTCCGCCCGGAGCTGGTCTGCGAGGTCGAGTTCGACCACATCACCGGCCACCGAATCCGCCACGGCGCGAAGTTCGCGCGCTGGCGGACCGACAAGGAGCCGCACGAGTGCGTGCTCTCGCAGCTGCGTTCGTAGGGGCGCTGGCGCTGACCGCCTGGCCCGCTCTTGCGAGCGGGCAGAGCTACCGGATCCCGGCCGACAACCCCTTCGTAGGACGGCCCGGGGCCGCGCCCGAGGTGTACGCGCTGGGCCTCCGCAACCCGTTCCGGTTCTCGTTCGATCGGGCGACAGGCGATCTTCTGATCGGGGACGTGGGGGGCGGGCAGCGCGAGGAGATCGACTGGATCAGCCGCGCCGCGGCCCGTGGGGCCAACTTCGGCTGGCCCTGCCGGGAGGGGAAGGTGGCGGGCCCCGTGGGCCCGCCGGACCCGCGCTGTCCGTCGCCCGCGCCGGCGTACGTCGAGCCGCTGTTCGACTACGTGAACACGGGCGGAGCCGTCGTCACCGGCGGCTACGTCGTGCGCGATCCCGCACTCACTGGGCTGTTCGGCCGTGCGCTGTACGCGGATTTCACAGGCGGCGCAATCCGCTCCCTGGCACTCAACCCCGCCGCACCCGGCGACGCCTCCGCCGGGCTTGCCGTGCCGAGCCTCGCGTCCTTCGGTGAGGACGCGGACGGGCGGCTCTACGCCGCCAACCTCTTCGGCAACGAGGTCCGCCGCTTGACCGCGGACGGCTCCGGCGGCCTGGCCTCCACGCTCCTCAACGGCCCGTGGGACCAGCCGATCGCGATCGGAGCGGTGCCCGGCCAACCCGATCGTCTGGTCGTGGCGGAGCGTCCGGGGCGCGTTCGGCTGGTAGTGGGCAACGCGGTGCAGCCGGGGGCGATCGCCACCGTGCCGACCCCTCCCGGAGTGACCACCGGCGGCGAGCGCGGTCTGCTCTCGGTGGCGGCCGCGCCCGACTTCCCCACCACCGGGCGGCTCTACGTCTACTACACCGACGGGGGCGGGGACATCCGCATCGACGAATTCAGGGGCGGCGCCCGGCGCGAGATCCTCGCGATCGAGCACTCGAGCGCCGGCAATCACAACGGCGGCCAGCTTCAGTTCGGGCCCGACGGCTGCCTGTGGATCACGACCGGGGACGGCGGCGGGCAGGGTGACCAGTTCATGAACGCGCAGAACCCCGGCACGCACCTCGGGAAGATCCTGCGCATCGACCCGAATCTCTCCGGCCCGGTGTGCGGCGGCCCCCCAACGCCGGCCGGGCCGCCTGTCGTGGCTCTGCAGGACACGCCCCCTACCCTTCGCGTGCAAGCCAAGCGGCGCCAGCGCGTGCGGCGCCTCCGCGGCGCGGTCGCCTACGCCAGCTGCAGCGAGAGCTGTCGAGTCGCGGTCAGGGGCCGCCTGCGGGTCGGGCGCGCGAGGTTCCAGATGCGCTCGCTCGCTCGGGCCGCGCAGGTGGGCGACCGGGTGCGGCTGAAGGTCCGGCTGACGCAGCGCGGCCGCCGGGCGCTCCGGCGAGCCGCCAGGCGCGGCCGGCTTCGCCGGGCCTCGGTACGCCTGAGCCTGCGCGCCACCGACGCGGCGGGCCTCCGCTCGCCGATCGTGCGGCGCACCGTGCGGGTCAGGCGCTGAGCTCTCGCAGCCGCCGCTCCAGGAAGGCCCGCTCCGCCGGGTTCTCCGTCAGCTCGCGTGCGCGACGGTAGGCCTGTGCCGCCTCNTCGCGGCGGTCCAGCCGCCGGAGCAGGTCGGCGCGCGTGGCGTGCAGCAGGTGGTAGCGCTCGAGCAGCCCGCCCTCCAGTCCCGCGACCAGCTCGAGGCCGCGTTCCGGGCCCTCGGCCATCGCCACCGCCACCGCCCGGTTCAGCTCCACGACCGGCGACGGCTCGACCTGGGCGAGGAGCGCGTAGAGGGCAGCGATGCGTTTCCAGTCGGTGCTCTCGCCCGTGTGCTCGGCGGCGATCCGGGCCTGCAGCGCGTAGGGCCCCGCACGGCCCGCGGTGGCGGCTCGGGCGAGGGCCACCCCCTCCGCGATCTCGTCGCGGTGCCAGAGCGAGCGGTCCTGGTCCTCCAGCAGCACCAGCTCGCCGCGCTCGTCCACGCGGGCGTCGCGGCGCGAGTGGTGCAGCAGCATCAGCGCGAGGAGGCCGCGGNCCTCGCTTTCATCCGGCATCAGGACNAGCAGCAGGCGNGCGAGCCGGATCGCCTCGTCGCACAGCTCCCGCCGCACGACCGAGTCGGCGCTCGTGGCCAGGTAGCCCTCGTTGAAGATCAGGTAGAGCGCGGCGAGCACCGAGCGCAGGCGGTCCGGGAGGTCATGGTCGGGCGGCACCGCGTAGGGGATCCGGGCCGCCCGGATCTTGCGCTTGGCGCGCACCAGGCGCTGCTGCATTGCGCGCTCGCCGACCAGGAAGGCGCGCGCCACCTCCGTGGTCGAGAGCCCGCCGAGCGTGCGGAGGGTGAGCGAGACTCGCGCCTCCGGCGCCAGCGCCGGGTGACAGCAGGTGAAGAAGAGGCGCAGGCGATCGTCGGGCAGCGACGTGTCCGGCAGGTCCTCGGGCTCGCCCGGCATCAGCAGCTCCAGATCGCGGAGCTTCTCCTCGTAGCGGCGGTCGCGGCGCAGCCGGTCGATGGCGCGGTTGCGCGCCGTGCGCACGATCCACGCGCCGGGGTTGTCCGGAAGCCCGTCGCGCGGCCAGCGCTCCAGCGCCACCACGAACGCCTCCTGTACCGCCTCCTCGGCGAGGTCGAAGTCGCCGAGGATGCGGATGAGGGTCGCCACCGCCCGCCCCGACTCGCGCCGGAACAGGCGGTCGGCAACCTCCGCGGAAGCTCCTACCGGCCTGCCTCCGCCGTCGCTTCGTTGTGGTGGAGCTCCGAGCCCACGGCCTCGTAGTCCATCACCGGCCGCACCTCCACGCTCCCGCCCGGCATCGGGATCCGCTTCGCCCAGGCGAGGGCGTCGTCGAGGTCCTTGCAGTCGAGGAGGTAGTAGCCGCCGAGCTGCTCCTTCGTCTCGGCGAACGGGCCGTCGGAGACGATCGGATCTCCGCTCTCCCGAATCTGGACGGTCGTGGCGGTGGAGCTCGGCTGGAGTCCCTCGCCTCCCAGGTGTACGCCGGCGTCGATGGCGGCCTGGGTGAACGCGTCCCAGGCCTTCATCGCCTCCGCCTGCTGCTGGGGCGTGATTTCGGCGAAGCGGCTCTCGTCACCGAAGAGACTGAGCAGGTACTTCATGAGGTCGAACCTCCCGGGTCGGGGCGGCGCGATTCGCCGCCATCACCCTAACGACGAACGCCCGGAGCCGAGATCGACAGCATCAGGGAGCCTCCACCGGACGCTGCGTGTCCTCCAGCCCCATCTCCTCGTACGGAATCACCGGCCGGATCTCGGTGGATCCCTGCTCGGCGCTCGGCAGCTTGGAGGCCCACTCGAGCGCCTGGTCGAAGGAATCGCATTCGATTACGTAGAAGCCGCCCAGCTGCTCCTTCGTCTCGGCGAACGGCCCGTCGGTCACCACTCGCTCGCCGTTTTCGACCCGCAGCGTCTTCGAGGTGGCGCTCGGCTGCAGGCCCTCGCCGGACACCATGACGCCGGCGGCGACCAACTCGTTCGTGTACGCCTCCCAGCGCGCCATCTCGGCCGCGGACTCCTCCTCGGACATGTCCGCCCACTGGCCCTCGTCGCCCCAGAGCAGCAGCGTGAACTTCATTTGACCCTCCATTGTTCGCGCGGCGCGTTTCGCCGCAGTCACCCTAGCGACGAACGGGCGGAGCCGGGATCGACAGTGGCGCTTGCCTCGCCGTGCCAATAGCGTGCGCACGGCTTGCGGATCCTCTTCGCCACGACGCGAGGGGCCGGCCACTTCAACCCGCTGGTCCCGTTCATCGATGCGGCTCTTCGCGAGGGGCACGAGGTGCTCGTCGCCGGACCGGACGTCCTTGCCGACACGGTGGAGCGCGCCGGATACCCGTTCTGGCCCTGCGAGGCCCCGCCCGAGCACCTGCTCGGACCGGCCTGGGGTCGTGTGCAGTCGGCCGCCACGCATGAGGAGGCGGACGCCATCGTGATCGGGGAGATCTTCGGGCGTCTCAACGTACAGGCGGCGCTGCCGCGCATGCGGGAGGCGTGTGACGAGTGGCGCCCCGACCTGGTGCTGCGGGAGGGGGCGGAGTTCGCTTCCGCGATCGCCGCCGAGGCCGCCGCGATCCCGCACGCGCGGGTGGGGATCGCGCTCGCATCCTCCGAGCGGCACCTGGTGAAGGTCGCGAGGCCCTCCATCGAGGAGCAGTCGCCCGGGATCGCCGAGGCGATCCTCGGGTCGCCCTACCTGACGACGTGGCCGGCCTCGGTCGAGGATCCTGATGATGCGGGCCCTCCGGACACCCGGCGCTTTCGCGATCCGGCAGCGGACTCACCGCCGGGAACGCTCTACGACCGGTGGCCGGGAGACGACCGCCCGCTCGTCTACCTCAGCTTCGGAAGCGTGACCGGCGGCCTGCCGATGGCGCCCGCCCTCTACGGCGCGGCCCTCCAGGCCGCAGAGCAGGTTCCCGCACGTGTTCTGGTCACCGTGGGCAACGAGCTCGATCTGGATGTGCTCGGTGCGGCGCCGCCGAACGTCCACCTGACGCGGTGGGTCCCGCAGTGGACGCGTTCGCCGCTGCGCGCCTCGTCGTCTGCCATGGCGGGTCGGGGACCACGCTTGGAGCGCTCGCCGCCGGGCTGCCGCTGGTGATCGTGCCGCTCTTCGCGGATCAGGCGCCGAACGCGAGACGGGTGGCCGAGGTGGGCGCGGGTCTCGTGGTCCAGCCCCTTTACGACGGCACGTCGAAGGCGCTGCCCAGCTCGATCGACCCCGGCCTGCTGCGCGAGGCGATCCTGGCCGGCCTCCGGGACGACGCCCTGGCAAGAAGCGCCCAGGCGATCGCGGAAGAGATGCGCGCGCTGCCTCCGGTGGACGACGCGCTGCGGGCGCCAATCGCTTGATAGAACCACGGCTCGTCTGGGCGCGGCCTACTGCCCCCTGCACGAGTAGGCGAGGGAATAGCCTTGGAGCGATGGGGATCTATGGCGACCACGTCCTCCCGCGGATAGTCAACTGCGCCTGTGGATTGAAGGCCGTCGATCCGCTGCGGCAGCGGGTCTGCGAGGGGCTCGAGGGGGACGTGGTCGAGATCGGCTTCGGCTCCGGGCTCAACGTGCCGTTCTATCCGGAGAGCGTAGCCCGGGTCGCCGCGGTCGAGCCCGCCGACGTCGGCTGGAAGCTGGCCGAGAAGCGCGTCAGCGCTTCGAGCGTCCCGGTTGAGCGGTCGGGCCTGGACGGCCAGTCCCTGCCGTTCGAGGACGACAGCTACGACTCGGCGCTGTCGACCTGGACGCTCTGCACCATCCCGGACGTCGCCGCCGCCCTTCGCGAGGTGCGACGCGTCCTAAAGCCCGGGGGCGCGCCTCCACTTCGTCGAGCACGGGCTGGCCCCCGACGAGAGCGTGCGCCGCTGGCAGCGTCGCCTNGGAGCCGATCCAGAAGCGCGCCTTCGGCGGCTGCCACCTCACCCGGCAGGTCGTGCAGCTGCTTACGAATGCCGGCTTCACCATCAGCGAGGTCGACGTCTTCTACGAGGAGGGCACCCCGAAGTTCCTGGGCGCCGACTCGCTCGGCACCGCGGTNTCTCCCTGACGNCGGCNCCAGCCGGTCCNGGCTTCGCGGCCGCGCTCCATTCGTCAGCATGTGACGGGTGGCGGAGCTCGAGGTCATAGCTGGGGACGTNACGAAGCTCGAAGTGGATGCGATCGCCAACGCCGCCAACACCCAGCTGAGGCACGGCGGCGGCGTGGCCGGGGCGATCTCGCGTGCGGGCGGACCGGCCGTGCAGAACGAGTCGGACGAGCGCGCCCCGATCGGGCTGGGCGAGGCGGTGGAGACCACGGCCGGCGAGATGCCGGCCCGCTGGGTGATCCACGCGGCCACCATGGAGCTGGGCGGGCCCACCTCCGCCGACATCATCGAGCGGGCCACGCTGTCGACGCTCGCGAAGGCGGAGGAGCTCGGCTGCCGCTCCCTCGCCCTCGTTGCGTTCGGGACCGGAGTGGGGGGATTCCCGGTGGACGAGGCGGCCCGCCTGATGGTCGGCGCCGCGCGCTCACACTCCGGAGAGCTCGAGCGGATCGTGTTCGCCGTGCACGGGGCGGAGGCGGAGCGGGCGTTCCGCGAAGCGGTTGGCTGAGCACCCGGCGCTCGTCTCGCCCGATTCCTTCAAGGGCACCTTCTCCGCACCGGAGGTGGCCGGGGCCATCGCCGCCGGCCTGCGCGAGGCAGGGCGCGCGGCCGAAGAGCTTCCCGTGGCCGACGGCGGAGAGGGCACGATGGACGTCCTGCTCGATGCCCTCGGCGGCGAGCGGCGCACGGTGGAGGCGAGCGATCCGCTCGGCCGGCCGGTGCAGGCCAGCTTCGCCCTGATCGACGACGGCAGCGCCGCGATCGTCGAGACCGCCCAGGCGAGCGGCCTCGGCCTCGTCGAGGAGGACGAGCGCGACGCCTGGTCCGCATCCACGCGTGGAACGGGCGAGCTGATCGTGGCCGCGGTCGAGGCCGGCGCCGAGCGCGTGATCGTCACCGTGGGCGGCTCCGCCACCACCGACGGCGGGGCCGGCGCGCTGGAGGCGCTGAGCGACGCCGGCGTGCGGGTCGAGCTCGACGTGCTCTGCGACGTGCGCACGCCATTCGAGCAGGCGCCGCGCGTGTTCGCCCCCCAGAAGGGCGCCGACGCCAGGGTGGTGAAGCGGCTCGAGGGCCGCCTCGACACCCTCGCGAGCACGTTCCGCCGCGACCCGCGCGGTCAGCCCATGACCGGCGCGGCCGGCGGG
>JGI25407J50210_10000025_pt1 | contig 16366 bp, 16 predicted proteins | sample TabmetS5T2R1_FD_50210 | JGI IMG/M metagenome (IMG submission 50210) | reverse complement strand
GCACGGGTAAACCTAGCCCGGCCATGCGTGAGGATCTTGGCAGCAATCCATACCGGGATCGAGACTATGATCCACAGCACCAGCAGGCCGATGATGACTACGATGGCTACGGCCGCAAGTTCAGTCCCGCTCATCTGAAGCAAAAGCTCCTGCTGCTGCAGCAACTGGATTTGTGCACCATGCATCACGATTTAAGGGTTATCGGTGAAACTTGTTAGGCTGCCACCGCAGCTCTTTCTAGCACAGAGCTGTGTAAAGAAGTCGGTCGTCAGTGACGAACTGCTGCTGATTGGACAGAGCTAGTCTGCCAAAAACATATTCATATGACCGCGCGCCAAGCAGTACCGGCATTTGCAGCAGGTCGAGCGCCGCAGCAGCGAAGAGAGATATAGAGAAGCGTTTGCCGCAGCGGGCCTGCACAAGAGTCACCTTGTATCCCCGGTCTTTGTTTCTGAAAAGCCCAGCAAGATAGATGCAATGCCGGGCATGGCTGTCATGCCGCTGGGCAAGTTATCACAGCACATCCAGTCGATTGCTGACAGCGGCATTTCTTCCATCATTGTATTTGGAATACCAAAGAGTCGGGACAGCTCCGGGTCGGCGGCCGCAGACAGAAACGGCATAGTCCAGCAGGCGGTCAGGGCGATAAAATCGAGCTTTGGCGGTCCCATTTGCATTGCGACAGATGTCTGCATCTGCCAGTACAACCTGTCGGGGCATTGCGGCCTTGTCCGCAATGACGACAGGGTCGACAACGATTCGACGCTAGACATGTTGGCAGAAATCGCGTCAAGCCACGCGGAGGCTGGAGCCGACATTGTCGCGCCTTCTTCAATGATGGACGGCCAGGTTTTTGCGATAAAAAGTGCGCTTTCTAGCCGCGGGCTGAAGGCAACAAGGATACTGTCATACTCTGCCAAGCATGCCTCGTCACTTTACACGCCTTTCAGGTCGGCCGCATTTGCAAGGCCGTCTTTGCCCATCGACAAGTCCTCGTACCAGGTGTCGTACGCAAATCCGAGACAGGCGCTAATGGAAGTGGAGACGGACATCAACGAAGGCGCGGACATGGTCATGATAAAGCCGGCCCTTGCGTATCTTGACCTTGTCAGGATGGTCAAGGACAGGTTTGACCTGCCGGTGGCAGTGCAGAACGTCAGCGGCGAGTATGCGATGATAAAGGCTGCCGCGATGAAAGGGTGGATCGACGAAGAAGAGTGGAAGGTCTTCTCGCTTGCCTCGATTAGGAGGGCAGGTGCCGACAGAATAGTTTCGTATTTTTCTCTCGATGCAGCAAAATACCTGTGACGCCATCACAATTATATAGCATTCTAGCAACAAACGGAAATGTCCCGCGGTAGCTCAGCCTGGTAGAGCTTTCGGCTGTAGATGTCGGCTTGTGTCTCATTAGCTGACCACGTGAAGCAGCCTATCAGGCGCACAACGTAGCAGTAACCGAAGAGTCGCAGGCTCAAACAAGATGGCCGACAAGCCGTTTTGGGGCAAATCCTGCCCGCGGGATATATATACATAATTTCTTATTAGCATGAAAGTGTAAAATTCTCCCGTGTCTAGGATCGAGACCATCAACCCTGCAACAGGGAAGGTTATTGCGACTTATGATAACGAAAGCCCGGAGCAAGTCAGCCAGAAGGTCAAGGCCGCAAGGGCCGCCTTTGCAAAGTGGAAAAAGCTGGAGATGTCCGAGCGGGTCGAATACATGCGCCGGCTCGGGCGCGTGATGAGGAAGAACCGCGAACAATACGCACGGATTGTAACCGAAGAAATGGGCAAGCCTATCAGGCAGTCACTGGCCGAGATCGAAAAATGCGCGTGGGTATGCGACTATTATGCGGATCACGCAGAAGTGTTCCTGCGCGATGAGCTGATACCGACAGAATTTCGCAAGAGCTTTGTGTCATTTGAGCCGCTTGGCGTCGTGGCGTGTATAATGCCGTGGAACTTTCCGTTCTGGCAGGTCATGAGATTTGCAGTGCCAGCGCTGACGGCAGGCAATGTGGGCGTGCTAAAGCATTCCAGCATATGCCTTGGAAGTGCGATGAAGCTAGAGCAGGCATTCAAAGACGCGGGCTTTCCGGAAAACGTGTTTCAGGTGGTCATCGGCGACTATCGCGCTGGCGAGGCGCTCGTGCAGTCGAGCATCGATGCCGTGTCTGTCACAGGGAGCGTGAACACGGGCAGGCGAGTGGCTGAGCTTGCCTCTCAGGACCTGAAAAAGTTCGTGCTAGAGCTTGGAGGAAGCGACCCTTTCATTGTGCTTGAAGACGCCGATCTGAACCAGACTGCTTACATGGCGACCCAGTCAAGGCTGCTGAACACTGGCCAGAGCTGCATTGCAGCCAAGCGCTTTATCGTCGTAAAAGAAGTTGCCGAGAAATTTACAAAGCTGTTCGTGGAAAACACGCAGGCAGAAGTCATGGGCGACCCACTTGACTCCAAGACCACCGTGGGACCGCTTGTGCGAGACAGCCAGAGGCAGGCGCTTGCCAAGCAAGTAGAGGACGCAAGGAGCAAGGGAGGCAGGATACTTGCCGGCGGCCAGCCCGTGAAAAGGGACGGCTTCTTTTACGAGCCGACGATAATTTCAAATGTGAACCACGAAATGGAAGTGGTGAAGGAAGAAGTGTTTGGGCCTGCCGCTCCGATAATCATCGTCAATAATGAAGAGGAGGCAGTCAGGGAGGCGAACAACTCTGAATTCGGCCTTGGAGCAAGTATATGGACAAACAACATCGACCGCGGCATAAAGCTGGCAAGGCAAATAGAAAGCGGCATAGTATCTGTCAATGAAATGGTCAGGTCAGACCCGCGCCTTCCGTTTGGCGGGATAAAGAAATCCGGCATCGGCCGCGAGCTGTCTGAGTTTGGCATCAAGGAATTCGTCAATATCAAGTCGGTAGTGGTGAAGGACATCACTAGCAAGCTGCTAGTCGAATAATAATAATAATAATAATGGGTCAGGCGCCTGGCTTGAGGCGCTTGGCCATGTTCATCCTTGCATTGATGACGTTTATCTGTTCCTCGAGCAGCTTTTTGTAGCCCACAAGCAGCCTTTCCTGCTCGTCGTACGGCTCTTTGCGTATCTCCGTCATGGTGTCCTCAAAGACGGCTATCAGTTTCTCGACGTCGTCGCCGAGGTGCTGTATGTCCCGCGCGTCAGAAGTGGCGCTCATATCGACTGACTGGGCTTTTAGCTCCCTTGTCTTCTCCTCGGTCACTTCCTTGGTTTTCCTGCCAAGCGAATAGACGAGGTCCTTGAGAGACCTGCCTGCCTCTTTGGCCTTTGTAGAGACAGATTCTTCTTCCTCTGGCGTTGTGACAGACTGCACTTCATATGTCTGGACATCGCTGGACTGCGCCGGCGTTATCGACTCCTCTTTCACGACTGTTACTTCTGTTTCTGTCTCTGTATCAGCCTCGGGGTCGGACTTTGTCCGGCTCACTGTCTCCTCATAAGTACTAGTTTTATCCTCGCCTGACATGACATTACATTTGCCTTTAAACCTTATAAGAGATTCAAAAACTGTTGAGACAATGCATCATAGAAGTATGTCAGTTAAGAAACATACGAGTGTGTTAATAACCAAATTGTTTCTCCTTTTGGCATGGAAACGCGGATTGCCACAGAAACTGCCCTTGACACTTACAAGGCAGTAAGGAGGAGGTTCTTTGAAGCAGGCGACATTGTGTTTGGCCCCGGATTTCTCAGCATGGCCGAGTACTACTTTATGAAAAAGAATGGTCACAACCCGTTTGCCATGCTCTTCTCAGAGCCACGAGCAGTCTATGACGAGTGGGTCAGGATGTTCAAGGGAGAAGAAGCAGTGAGAAAACTTCTTGAAGAGGCAGTCGGCCCCGGCTACGTGCGTGTGCTTGAGGGCATCAAGAGAAACAACGGGCTTGAGGTATGGAACTCGCTGTACAAGATGGCGTCGTCGGCCAGCGGCAGAATGGCTGTCGCCTGACTAACTAGGGGTTTATGACTGCCCTACCGATTATCTTGCCTGCTTTGAGTTCTTCTAACGCAGTATTTGCCTGATCCAGCATAAACTTTCTCGACACGACTGACTGGACCTTGCTCATTCTCGCAAGCGCCACAAGCTCGACTAGATCTGCAAACTTGCCTGTATAGGCGCCGGTGAGCGTGAACGCCCTCAATGGCACGAGCGGGAGGTTCAGCTCGAGCGCGCCGCCAAAGAGCCCTACCATCACCAGCCTGCCCCTCTTTCTCAGCATGTTAAGCGAGTTTGGCGCGGTTTTGGCATTGTTTACAAAGTCAATTATTGCCTCTGCTCCAAGACCGTTGGTGATGTCCTTGACGCCCTTGACAGGGTCGCCAGCCCCTGAGTTGATAGTCTCATCGGCTCCAAGCCTCTTTGCTTCTGCAAGCTTTTTGTCGTCAATGTCGACTATTGTGATCCTTGCATTTGTAATCGCCTTGGCAAGCTGCACTGCCATGAGCCCGAGGCCGCCGGCTCCAACGAGGACGAGCGTATCACCGGGCTGCGCGTTTGCTTTTTTGACAGCAGTGTATGCCGTCAAGCCAGAGCATGCAAGCGACGCCGCGGCGTTGGGGTCAAACTCTTGAAGTTTTACGAGGTACTTGTGGCTTGGGACAAGGACCAGCTCCGAGTAGCCGCCGTCTTGGTACACGCCAAGGCTCCTTGGCGAGTCGCAGATGTTCTCTTCGCCGACCCGGCACGCCGGGCATGTGCCCTCGCCTATCCATGGGTATACGAGGACCCTGTCGCCCCTTGAAAAGCCTGTGGCTGACTCGCCCATCTCCTCTATGGTTCCGGCCACTTCGTGCCCGGGAGTCAGGGGGAACTTTACCCCGCGGTCTTCAACTTTCATGAAAACGCCCTGCGGGCCGGCGTAGCCGCCTTCCCACAGGTGCAGGTCGCTGTGGCAAACACCTGCGCTTTCAACCCTTACAAGAACCTGATCATTCCGTGGCTTTGGAGTGTTAACGTCTTTGATTTCTAGCGGCTCTTTTGTCCTGATGATCCGCGCAGCCTTCATACTGTGTGAGAATGTCAGCTTGTATTATTAATAGTTAGCATGATGAAACGCTTTAATTGAAATGCTGCGCAATGGCTGTGGATGCCATTTAGCCCTGTTACGGCAGTGCTAGCGGCGATAAGCGTTGTCGGAGCAATCGCTATCCCTTTTGGCGATCCGCAGTTCTTGGACAGGGCGATAGCGCTCGAGCTGTCGTTTATTGCGCTGACTGTGCTGACGTACAAAGGATTTCGGAAAGCGCTGTACGCCTGCATCCCAATTGCAGTGCTTGTAATGGTCGGGAATTCGACTGCCTCGCCCCATGTAGAGATAATGACAACGTTCTCAAAGCCGCTCAACGCAGTGGTGTTGATAATTGGCGGTTACGTGCTCCAGGCCGCGCTTATTGGCACTGCAATCTATGAATTGGCAAAAACGCGGCGGGAGGTAGTCCAGAAACAGAGCTAGCTGGCGCCATCAAGAATGTTTTGTTTTGACAGCGCCTTGTCCAGCTGCTCCTTTGTCATGAGCCCCTTTCCCAGCACCAGCTCCCTGATGCTCTTACCGGTCTTGAGCGACTCCTTGTAGACTTCAGCCGCCTTCAGGTAGCCGATGTACGGGTTAAGCAGCGTTACAAGCACTGGGCTCTTTTCGATGTACGACTCCAGCCGCTCCTTGTTCGCCTTTATGCCGTCTATCATGTTTGACGCAAATACTGGCAAAATGTTCTTCAGCATGTCAGTCGAGTCAAGAACGCACTTTAGCATTCCTGGCAGCATCACATTGAGCTCAAACTGGCCTGCCTGCGCGGCCATGGCCACTGAAACGTCGTTGCCAATCACGTTAAAGCATATCATGTTGAGGCACTCTGCAAGCGATGGGTTGACCTTGCCCGGCATTATCGAAGAGCCGGCATGGACCGCCGGGATCAGGATTTCTGCAAGGCCGGCTGTAGGGCCCGAGGCCATGAGCCGGATATCGTTTGCCATCTTGTTCAGCTCTATTGCAAGGTTCCTGAGCGCCGACGAGCAGCTGGCGACGTCGAATTTGCTCTGGAGCGAGTAAAACATGTTCTCTGACGGCTTTAGGTTCAGGCCTGAGACCTTGGACAGGTGCTTGATTGCAAGCTGCCTGTAGCCCTTGGGGGTGTTTGCGCCAGTGCCTACCGCGGTGCCTCCAAGCCCCACGTGCTCAAGCCCTTCAATTGATTGTACAAGTTTTGTTCTTGCCTGCTTGAGCGCGTAGGCGTACTGCTCAAATTCTGCGCCAAAGGTCACCGGGATTGCGTCCATCAGGTGCGTCCGGCCGATCTTGATAATAGCGGCAAATTCTTTTGCCTTCTTTTCAAGGGACGATATCAGCCTATCAAGTGACGTCATTGTTTCCTTCATGTTCAGCAAAATAGCAACGTGCATTGCTGTGGGGAAGGTGTCGTTGCTTGACTGTGACATGTTGACGTGGTCGTTGGGACTGATGACGTCGTACTGGCCTTTCTTCTTGCCGAGTATCTCAAGTGCCCTGTTTGCGATGAGTTCGTTGCTGTTCATGTTAAATGCTGTACCGGCGCCAGAGTTTATCGCCTCCACCTTGAACTGGTCGAGCAGCTTGCCGCCCAGAATTTCGTCGCATGCCTTTACTATCGCGTCGGCCTTTTGCGCATCAAGTGCTTTCAGCTCCTTGTTTGCCACCGCGGCCGAGCGCTTGATCATGGCGTACGCCTTTATCAAATTGATGTGAGCCTTCTGGCCTGTCACCTTGTATTGCTCCATTGCGCGGGCGGTAAACGGTCCATAATACGTGTCCGATGGAACCTTGACATCCAAGGGAATCCTTGTCAATTCTGAATGACGACGACATCGCGGGATGCACTACTATTGCGGCCATAATAAATTAATCGACAACCATCACAAGGTTATTATCCTGACAGGTGCAAGGGCCTCAATTTTCGAAACATCTGCGCCCGCGATGCTTGCGCCGTGCAGCATGAGTGGGTTCTGACCCGCGGCAGGGGTATCTTGCACAGGCACCGCCGGGCGGAACCTTGTCAGCTTGGCAAACAGCAGTTTGCCGTACCAGTTGTTTTCAAGGCACAGCTTTCTTTCGCCTTCGCCCATCTCGTCCAGGTCAACTATTCTATCGATTGCGCCGGAGCCGATGAAAGCATCGGCCTTTCTGACAAACAGGATTTTTGTACCGCGCGACCAATCGCGCTTTATGCCGACGTAGAGCGACTTGCCTGCATACAGCTGCCTCTCAAGCTCGTCCCTCTGTATGCGCAGGATGTAGCAGCTTGTCTGTTCGTCAGCAGGCATTTGAGCTTGGAGTTAGTGCGCCGGGATAATTATAAAACCATTTTTCAAAATGAAACAAACATTATATTACTACTCTGGAATTTTCAACCCATAGTATGCAAGTCAGCGGCAAGGTGCTTGTCTGCGACTCTATCGACCAGGCAGGCATCGACAGCATGAAGCGCGCAGGCTTGGCTGTCGACTACAAGCCAGAGATAAAGCCAGCCGAGCTCGTTTCTTCCGTTAAGGATTACGACGTTATTGTAGTGAGGAGCAAGACCAAGGTTACAAAGGAAGTAGTCGACGCCGCGGCAAGAGCCAAGATAATCGCTAGGGTAGGCGTAGGGCTTGACAACGTCGACGTTAAGGCGGCAGAGGCCAAAAAGATCAGAGTCATCAACGCTCCTGAAGCCGCTTCTACAGCGGTGGCAGAGCTTGCCATCGGGCTCATGATCTCGCTTGCAAGGAGCATACCAAGGGCCGACGCAGAGACAAAAAAGGGCAACTGGATCAAGAATGACCTTATGGGGACGCAACTCTCAGGCAAGTACCTTGGCATCGTGGGCGTCGGCAACATCGGCCGCAATGTGGGCAGGCTGGCCAAGGCGCTCCGCATGAACTTGATAGGCCACGACCCGTACCCGATAAACCGGGAATTTATCAGCGAAACCGGCATGATAGTCACCGATCTCAACACACTCCTTGAAAGCGCCGACTTTGTGACATGCCACGTGCCGGCGACGCCGGAGACAAAGCACATGTTCAACGCAGAGCGCTTTGCAAAAATGAAGCCGACCGCCTACCTGATAAACACGTCAAGGGGCGAGATAATCGACGAGAACGCCCTTTACGAAGCGTTGAAAAACGGCAAGATTGCTGGCGCGGCTCTGGACGTCTTTGAAGTGGAGCCGCCAACCAACAAGCAACTGTTGAGCCTGCCAAACCTCATCTGCATGCCGCACGTCGGCGCCCAGACAAAGGAGGCGCAAGAGCTCGCGTCTACCGTCATTGCGGAAAAGGTAATCCAGATATTGCGTGGAGTAATTTGAGATAGCATATAAAGGGGTCAGGATCAGGAGATCGATATAACAAAATGCACAGCTATATGACCCAGACTTGGCTCAAGATGTGGAAGAGCAACTCCGATGAGCTGAAATCCAAGGCCATCTCTTGGAGGGCAGAGCCCACCATCAACAGGATAGAGAGGCCGAGCAGGCTCGACAGAGCTAGGAGGCTGGGCTACAAGGCCAAGCAGGGCATAGTCGTCGTCCGCGTGCGAGTTGGCAGGGGCGGCATGAGGAAGCAGAGGCCGGTGTCAGGCAGGAGACCAAAGCATATAGGTGTCGTCCACATCAAGCAGGGCATCAGCATGCGCAAGGTCGCCGAGCGAAGGGTGAATGAAAAATACCCCAACCTTGAAGCGCTCGGCTCGTACTTTCTCCACAAGGACGGCACAAACATCTGGTACGAAGTGATTCTGGCGGACCCGGCTCACCCGGCAATTTGAAGGACCGGGAGATGCGGGGCAAGCTCAGGGCGTTTGCAAAATAATTTCTCAATGAGAGCTATAACAATCATCTATAAGGCAGCTACAGCTATCTTAAAACTTTTCCAAGTGGAACTATATAATAAATACACGATACCCTCAGGTGGTGTCAAAGAAATAATTCCCCACACCTTGTCCTTGCGCTAGACAAATCGATACGCCATTGCGCGATTATCAACAGGCTGGGTTATATGTGGTTGCAAGCGATTTCCGCGAGAATTTGTGCTGCCATTAATGACCGAAGTGAACGGCCAAAGGCAGGCGCTGCAATTGGTAATCCGCCATTTCAAACGGCAATCCTGGGAGGCGAGAACCTGGGCAAAACATATACTATATGCCGTAATGCGATACGAGAAAAGGTGATAGGAGCAACAATACCAATGTCAAACGAAACTATCTACTTTTGGTTTCGTTTGACGCTGGCACAAACAACTTCGACAGCATTATCATGGAAAAGATAGTGCCACTAATCAAAGAATACCACTCTTCTGATGCGGCAACATTGTAGACTTTAGTTTCTGCGCGAAAAATCAACCAAAAAATTCATAAAATATCTTGAACCGGGAATCTGGTGTGCAGAAGAGGATAACCGTCGGCATCCCTGCTTACAACGAGGAGCAGAACATCCTCAACCTGCTGCAGTCGCTTGAGGAGCAGCAGCATGCGCGCGGCTTGGCGATCTCGCAGGTGATAGTGTCTGACGACTCTTCAGACGGCACGCCCAGCCTTGTAGAAAAATTTGCGCTGCACTCGCCCCTTGACATCAAGATTGTCCACCACAGGGCGAGGAGGGGCGCTGCTGCGGCGTGGAATGAGATTTTCCAGCTGGCAGCTGGCGATGTCATAGTTTTATACGACGCAGACACTGTGCCGCACCCTTGCTGCACAGAGGAGCTTGCGTCACGCATACGTGGCGATGCAGTGCTGTGCGCGTCAAACTCGCAGCCTGTCCAGGCGACTGGCGCCGCTGGCAGGGCATCGATCTTCCTTTCAAACTGGCTCCGTTCGGTGAGGCTGGCAGAAGACCTCTCGCAGTACACTGTGATGGGCAGGGCTCTTGCAATCGATTCGCGTGCCGCCAGTAGAATAGAGATACCGCCAGAGATAATCGCAATCGACCTGTACCTGCAGTGTAGAGTGCTCGAGATGGGGCTGAATGTAGTTTACAACGATAATGCAATCATCTACTTCAAGCCGCCGGAAGCATGCAGGACCTGGCCTCGCAGGTGGTGAGGGCGGTCAACGGCCACAGCCAGCTCAGGGACTACATCTCAAGGCTCGACATCGGCCTGCCGGCGCAGGCGGCGATCGCAGAGGCCGCAAAGAACGCCGCAAAAGATCCGCTTGGGGCTGCGTCGGCCGCCATAGGGTACTCGCTGATGCCGTACTACATGTCCCGGCTCAAGAATGCCAACTCGGCAAAGTGGCACACCGCCGAGACGTCAAAGTCCATAGACTACCAGCAGCTGAAGACCAGATTTTAACTTGCACACTTTTTTATAACAGCGGTTGCCTGTAACGAAACAAGAGAGCAATGGGGAGGGAGGAGTAAAGAAAAATGTCGGACTCGGAGAGGAGGCTTGAGACGATAAGCAGCAACGGAGTGCTCTGGACTAACATCCAAAAGCCTACCTATTTGGACATGACCGTGCTTGGGCAGAAATACCCGTTCCACAGGCTCAACCTTGAGGACTGCCTCTCAAAAATCCAGATACCCAAGATAGACCGCTACCAGGATCACACCTTTGTCATCCTGCATTTCCCTACGCCGGACAAGGAGAAGGGCTTCATCTTTAGCCAGCTTGCCATCTTTATCGGCACCGACTACTTGGTGACGATACATCACGGCGACCTCAAGCCACTCGAGGAGCTCTTTGCCATGTGCAAAATTGACCAGCGGCAGCGCCAAGTAATAATGGGCAAGTCGGCGGGGTACCTGCTCTACAAGATAATCGACATGCTCGTGGACGACCTGCTCCACATCCTGATGAAGGTCGTGGGCAACATCGATGACATCGAGGACAGCGTCTTTGACGAGCGCATATCTATACCGCGCCAGATCTCGCTCCTGAGGAGGGAGATAACTACGCTCCGCAGGATCGTGATACCGCTCCGCAGGACGGTAGTCGACCTTTCAAAGGACGTGCAGCGCTTTTCAAGAGAAGACCTGGCGGTCTACTTCAAGGACGTGCAGGATCACATCGAGAAGGTGTACGAGGCTCTGGAGGAAGCGAAGGAAACGGTCGAGATATACAAGGACACCGACTTTATGCTCAGCAACGAAAAGACAAACAAGATACTAGCAGTGCTCACAATCGTATTCACACTGTCAATCCCTGCCACCGTGATCGGCACGTTCTACGGAATGAACATCAACCTGCCCGGCGGCACTGAAACAGGGCCTTGGAACCAGCTGGGAATATACACTGCCCTGATATTCGTGCTGGTTACGTCGTCTGTTTCTGCCCTATTTATGGTATTATACTTTAGAAGGCTCGGGTGGTTGGGACCGTCGATGTAGCTCTGCTAGATCTACCAATCGGCATTTACCTAAGAGCATATATACCAGTCGCCTTACCTCTGTGTAGGGTTGGCGGCGGAAAGAGGCAAAATGGGGATACAGGGCTACGTTTGTACTCCCCACGACAAGCAATCGGACTCGCTGATCGAAAATTGGAAGAAAAGCGACAACGTCGTCGACATTTACTTTGTCACTGCCACGTTTTCCGAAGAAAGCATGCCCTATTTCCCGAACAAGGCCAACCACTACATCCTTGCGTCCTTCAGGGACATGCCCGGCATTCTGGCGGACATCCGGAAGAACAACATGGATAGGCTGTCCTTCATGTTCAGCTTTTCAGGGCCGCTCTTTGAGCGAAGCGGCGAGAAGCTCAACTACGTTTCTCTTTACTTCACGCGATACACGAATGGCGACCCGGAGATAGGCGACTTGGCAAACGCCATTGCCCGGCGCGAAAGAGTAAAGAAGGCAAGCCTTGCGCAGATGCAGCTTCTAGCTGCTGAGCAGCCCAAGTTCACGTTCCCGTACTCGAAGAACCTCGTGATACTTGAAGTAGAGGGCGAAAAAACTCATCAGACTGACCAGAAATACTGCGAGCGCACAAGGCGCGACGTGGCGAGGAAGGGCATCTCGCTCAACAATCTCGTCAGCTTTTCCATCCTTGAAAAATTAAAGTGAGCAGATTTAGCTCAAAGCTTAAATATGCATCATTTTCTCTAGCGATTTGATTTAATTCATGAGCAAGCCGATGGATCTTGGCGCACTTAAGATCGGTTCTTACATCATCATCGACAGAGAACCTTGCAGGATTGTTTCATACGACCATAGCAAGCCGGGCAAACACGGCTCTGCAAAAGCCAGAATAACCGCGGTAGGCGTCTTTGATGGCAGGCCGCATCCGTTCGTCGGCCCGGTGTCAACCAAGGTCGATGTGCCTCTGATAGACAAGCGCAATGGCCAGATAATATCAAAGCAGGGCGACACACTCCAGATAATGGACCTCGAAACCTTTGAAATCTTCGATACCACGGACGTCGAAGACGAGATAAAGGAGCGGCTTGCTCAGGGCGACGTGCAGGGTCGCGAGGTCGAGTACTGGAAGGTGCTTGACAGGATCAAAATAGTCAGGGTCAAGGGCTAAAAGTTCATACAATAGAACTGCAGATCATTTTTTCGGATGCTGATGAAGTGTAGGAAGAGCCGGCTGATCATCTTATAATGATGAAGATTATGAGTCCTGAGGCATCCATTATTCTTACATTCTTCTTGACCGTGGGTTCACTATGGCATCAAGCGCGTTACCGATTAGCGCAAACGCAAGCCCTGTTATAGCTATCATCAGTCCCGGCGGTATTATCCACCACCAGAGGCCCCTTTCCGCGGCGCCGGCGGTGTTTGCCTCGTGCAGGATCTGGCCCCATGTCGGGATCGTTGGATCGCCAAGGCCCAGAAATGACAACGCCGCCTCGCCAAGAATGGCCGCAGGGACGGCTATTGCAATGCTGGCAAAGGTAAGCGGAAGCAGCTGCGGGATTATGTGCCGGAATATGATGTTGAAATCCGACTGGCCCATCAATTTTGCAGCCTCGACGTATTGCAGGTTCTTTATCTGGAGCGCAATGCTCCTGCTTATTTTCGCCATGCCGACCCAGCCAAATATAACCAGAAACCCAGTGATGAGGAATATGCTCTGGCCCACAGTCACGGACAGTATTATCAGCAGCGGCAAGGTTGGCAGGCAATAGAACACGTCATTTATGCGCATAAGGCCCTCGTCGGTGCGGTTCCCCTTGTAGCCGGCCACGACGCCATATATCAGGCCGATGAGGATGGCAGCTATTGACACGGTGAGGCCAATGAAAAGCGCCACGGGCGCACCCCACAGGATGCCGATGGCAAGGTCGCGGCGCAGCTCATCGGTGCCCATGAGCCCATAGACCTTGCCGCCAAGTANGACCCCGGAGTCAAGCACAGANTCATTTGGCTCGAANAGGTAGAACGTTTCGCGGATGACGTANGTGCCCTTCAGTACCTTGTTCTCCTGCGAGTCGGCAAATATCATCACCTGCGGCCTTGAAGGGTCCTGCCTGTATGCAAAAACACCGGTATAGTCACGCAGACTCTCCTCTATCGCTCTGTCGGTGGAAAAGACCCTTGCCGAGAACTCGTTGTCGCCGCCCTGCTGGGACGACGGGAGCGACGCAAAGTAGATCTGGAACTCGTTGCCGTCTGGCCGGAGCACGTCTACCTGGAGCACCGGCTGCGTGCCGCCGTACCTTACGGAATAAAGCAGCATAAAGTCGCTTGGGTAGCTGTCATAGTTAAAATTCACAGTGTAGGAATGCACCACCGTCCTGATGCCGCCTTCAGAAGAGCTTGATATCGACGCGTCATCAGCAGCATGCAGCACCATATGCTCCGGAATCTTTGGCCCGAACCCAAAGTTGGTCCACGCGGGCGCGGCCGCCTTTGGCAGGTCTATCCAAAAGTTGGGACTGTTCCACTGCCGGAAGGACTCTAGTGGCACCGCAGCCGCCGAGTAGATGGTCATTATTATGAGGCTGAGCAGTATCGCGATCCCTACAAGGCCGCTCTTGGATCGCCGGAATTCTCTAATTATCTCGTACCTGGAAAGAACCTCAGCCGCAGCTGTCATTTCATGCCACCTTCACCCTCGGGTCAAAGTAGGCATAAACAATGTCTGTAAGAAACACCGTGATCACGAAAATTACAGTCGACACGTAAGTGAGCCCGATTATTATCGGGATGTCTAAAGCGCCTATCGCGTCGTAGTACAGCTTGCCCATCCCGGGCCAGTCAAACACGGCCTCCACAATTATTGCGCCGCCAAACGAGCCGGCAAGGCTCAGCGCGATCACCGTGACAATGGGCAGCGCGGCATTTTTGAGCGCGTGGGAGTAGACTATCCTCTTTTCCGGTATTCCTGCAGCCCTCTTGGCCGCGATGTAATCCTCGCTCAATACGCCGACTACAAAGTAGCGCACGATATACGCCCACGACCAAAAGCCTACGATCACTAGTGTTATCAGAGGCAAAAGCATATGGTAGAGCAGGTCAAGGGCATACGCCGGGTCAGACGGCGGCGTCAGGGGAGTGGAGCGGGCCGGGAATATATGGTAGGCGAACGCGAATGCAAAGATCATGAGCATGCCGACCCACCACGTCGGAAAGCTGCTGCTAAACACCGCAAAAGCAGAGTTGAGCCTGTCCCAGAGCGAGCCAGAACGGTTGGCCACAAAGGCGCCAAGGTAAAGGCCGATGACCGTGATTATCAGAGTCGATGTTGTGAACAGGAGCACAGTATTGGGCACCCTTTCAAGAATGATGTCCCGGACGTTTGAAGAGCCGCTGTCGCTTGTGAAGTAATTCGACTTGCCAAGGTCGAGAATCATCACTTTAAGCACAGTATTGGTGAAGCGCTTGGGAGAATACCACGGCTCGTCAAGGCCAAGCGTCCTTACCTGCAGGTCAGTACGTTCGTCGATGTAGCTCTGGCGCTCCGCGGCAGTCGAGAACCTCAGGTCTCTGTTGTAGTTTACCTCCTCGACCACATTGACCCTGATAGCGTCCACCAGTATCTTGTCCATCGTGGAGCCAAGCAGAAAAACGGTGAGGACAAGGGTGGCAAAGAGCACGATGACCATGTTTATGGAACGCTTCAAGAGAAAGCGGCTAAAGCCACCCAAATCTACTCACTCGATATAGCGTTATTTTCTATTAATGTTTTGTTTGCCTGCAGTAATAATTGCGCCAACGCCCTTCCTTGCAAGCCTGCCTACAAGCATGGCTGACGCGGTTGCTATCGACAGCACAAAGAGCGATGTGCTTGCTGACAGCAGCTGGACGTTGCCTGAAGCGATGCCTATGGCGACAAGCGCTGCAGCGGCTGACAAGACAATGAGCGATATCTTGGTAATTGTGCTGAATCTGCTCTGCAGCCTTGTCAAAAGGGCCGCCGGCCAGAGGTAGACCGCGCCTATAAGCATGCTTGCAGTTGCGCCAGCCAATATCGCGCCGGCCTCGCCTCCTACTGCAGAATGGGCGCGCTCTGACGCCATCAGGATGCCAAAGAGAGGATACAATCCTGTCTTCACAGTAGCCTGCAGCCAAGGCTGCTCCCTTTCATAATCTGCTACCTGCGGGCTGAACGAATAGTAGACAGAGTTGAAAGCGTTCATAAAGGCAGCTCCAGACGTAGTGGACAGGATGTAGTGTTCCCTAAAATTGCGAAGATACTGCACCTGCGGCGTCAGCTCTGACTCAAACGCAGCAGTCGCGATTAGGCAGCCGGACGGCTGCGACTGAGTAGGAGTCTGCTCCTGCGAGCCGCTACCACCTGTCTGGACGGGTGTCTGATCGTTGTTGTTGTTGTTGCTGCTGCTGCTGTTGCCGCTGGTAGTTGCCGCCGCAGCTGCCGCCAAAATGGTAGTCTCTGAAATGTCCGGGCGGAATGCATAGTCGCTGTTTGCAAAGATTCTCAGCCGGTTGGGACCCGGCGACAGCTTTGATGTCTCTTCGGCGGGCAGCTCTATGCTGAACACGCCTGCACTATCGGCAGCAGGCTCGCCTTCGCCCTTCACTGCCACTTTGCCGTTCTTGTCCAGAATAAAGTAGTTGACAGTGGCTTCGCTGCTTGGCCGGCCGTCGACCTGCACGCTGACTGTCATGGCCGCCGGCTTGCCTATCTGTATTAACCTTGCACCATCTACTTTGCTAATGTCTGCGAGCCTGGGCGTCGCAAACTTAGACCAGTGACCTACCTCAAACGGGTACGAGCTGTCATTGGTAGCCCTGATGGTTATAGTCCTGCCGGCAATGTTGTAGCTGTCAAGGTAGAATGGACCGTTACTAATGATTGCGTGGTTGTGGTCGTTTATCCACTGGATGCTTGCGTCGTAGCGCCTTATTGCGTCCTCGGGGCTGACAATGCCTCTCAGAGCGGCAGGTACAAAGTTTTCACTCTTC
>JGI25407J50210_10000024_pt1 | contig 16523 bp, 16 predicted proteins | sample TabmetS5T2R1_FD_50210 | JGI IMG/M metagenome (IMG submission 50210) | reverse complement strand
CCGCCGGGGATCAACGCCTCGATGGTTGCCACCGCAGCAGCCGCACTCGAGGTGGCCGAACGGCACGGGTTGCTGGCCCCGCGACTGATCGATGCCGATCTGCAGGGTGACGTAGCAGGAGTGTCCGCGACACTTGAGACGCTCGTCCCGGGCACGACGGTATGGCCGGCGACTTCGTCGGTCGAACGATTGCGTGCTGCCGGCGCCGCCCTTGCCCGTGTCCACACCGTCGTGATGGCCCCGCGGGAGCATTTGCCCTTCCGGCCGCGACCGATCGCCGTGGACCATTTCGCCTATGCCCGCCGAAAGGGCTGGATGCCGACGACACCCCGCTGCAAGCGGCCGACGACGTGATCNGGGCTCACGGCCTACCGCTCGGCGAAACCGTCTTCGTCCATGGCGACGTCTGGCCCGGCAACCTCCTCTGGGCAGGCGACGAGGTCGCNGCGCTCATTGACTGGAAGACGGCCGGCGTCGGCGCGCCCGGAGTCGACGTATCTGAGCTCCGCAAGCAGGTCGCAATCATCTTCGGTCCAGAAGCCCCCGACCTTGTCCTCGAGGGTTGGGAGCGNGCGACGGGCACGAAGGCTCGGGACGTCTCGTATTGGGACGCGGTCGCGGCCCTCAACACTCGCACCGAGCTAGACGACGGTTATCGCTCCGGCGGGTGGGCGCCGCTGCTGGACGCCGCGGGCGCGACCGACCGCCGTGACGCGTTCCTGAGGGTCGCGCTAACGAATCTGGGGAGTTGATCAGCGACCGATCGACGGATGTCGCGCATACCCCGGGGCTGCCGGTGACGCGACAGAACGAGCTCCGAACGTGCTGCTGGATCTCTTCGCCACCCTCCGTGACGGCCGCGTCTGACTCGAGCGTGACCTTTAGTCGCAGAGCCTCAAGGGATCCAGTCGAACGTGTCTGGGTTGGGGCCGAAGCGTCCGCTATCGCCCTTGTCGAGCGCGTCGATCGTCGCCATCTCGTCGTCGGCGAGTTCGAAGTCGAGGAGAGCGTGATTTTCTTCCATTCGCTCGCGGCGGATCGTCTTCGGGAAGACGATGTGGCCGTGCTGGATGTGCCAGCGCAGGATCACCTGAGCGGTGGTGCGCTCGTGCTCTGCCGCGATCCGGCTGATGACGGGGTCGTCGAGGTACCTGCCCTGCGCCAGCGGGCTCCACGCCTCGACGGCTAGATGCGCCGTCCGAAGAGCGCGTCGATGATCTGCTCCTTGTTGTCGAAGCGCCGGTAGGCGGTGCCGGCGCCGAGGCCGGCGTGGTGGGCGATGTCGTATCCCGTGGCGGGCGCAGGCGTCGCGGACCTCGGTGTTGGCGAAGACGGTAGCGGCGGCGGGCGCCTCGTCGTTGTCTTGTCTGGCAGCAGCACGCGGACACAAAACGGACACATCAGAAACGACACGCGCGACGCCTCGCGACGCATCATCGAGACCTCATTCACCTCGATTTGCAGGAGGAACTGTGTCGTGAATGATCGCGCGTGTACGCGCGTGACGCTCCCAAACCTCCATGGTAAGGAATGCCATGACGAAGGGCCTCCCCGGGTGACAGGCTCCGGCTTGCCATCCAGGAGCTATCGCAGAGGAGGCCCGCTTCGATGTTGTACGCCGGTTTGGATCTCAGTCGCAAGCGTCTCGACTTCCACCTGCTCGACGGTGACGGTGCGACGCTCGAGGTTGGTGCTGCGCCGCCGGATGCAGACGGCCTCGATGGATTGATCGAACGTCTCGCTCGGCACGGCGCGCCGATTCGCGCCGCTATTGAGTCGATGAACGGCGCCCGCTTCGTGCATGACCGGCTCGAGCTCGCGGGCTGGCAGGTGGAGATCGCCGACGCGCAGAAAGTAAAAGGACTGGCGCCGCTCGCGTGCAAGACCGACCGGATCGACGCCTGGGTGCTGGCCGAGCTGGTGCGTCGCGACCTGGTGCCGGCGATCTGGCTGCCCGACCCGCGCGTGCGCGCCGAGCGCGAGCGGGCACGCTGGCGGCTGCACCTCGTCCGCCACCGCTCGAGCCTGAAGCAGCGCGTGCACGCGGTGCTGCTCACGCACGGCAAGCCCTGCCCCGTCTCCGACCTCTTCGGCCTCCGCGGCCGCCAGCTGCTCGCCCGGCTCGACCTCCCGGAGCCGTGGCAGGGCACGATCGAGGCCAGCCTGCGCCTGATCGACGAGCTCGATCGCGAGATCGGCGAGTGCGAGCGCGAGCTGCGCCGACTCGGCGCCGACCACCGCTACGTGCCGCTCCTCCTGACCGTGCCGGGGATCAGCTGGGTGCTCGCGTACACGATCGCGGCCGAGCTCGGCGACATCGGCCGCTTCCCCAGCCCGCGCAAGCTCGCCGGCTACAGCGGCCTCTGCCCGCGCGTCTACCAATCAGGCGAGCGCGACCTGCGCGGCCCCCTCGCCAAACAGGGACCCCGCTACCTGCGCTGGGCGCTCGTCGAGGCCGCCACCCACGCCTGCACGCACCCTGTCTACCGCCAGCGCTACCAGCAAACGAAAGCGCGCATCGGCAAACAGCGCGGCGCCAAGGTCGCCCAGATCGACCTCGCCCGCCGCCTCGCCGAAGCGATCTGGCACATGCTCACCCGCAACCAACCCTTCGCTCCCAAAGGCGCCACCGACCCCCTGGCCGCCTGACGGTCCCTAAGGAGCTGCGCCACCGGAGCGAACTCCAATCAGCCTTGTCCTCCCACCAGGAGGCGATAGAGAGATGAGCCCCGCTCGCCACCCACCACCGCAACGCCCGCCNTGACCGGGCGATACGAACCGAGTCCTTGACCCACGGCCCTTCTTCATAGAGAGGGGGTCGACGGTTCGAGTCCGTCAGAGGGCTTGCGTTCGAAGTCGCTGCAAACCGGCACGTTTGCTGGGGTCGCATCGCCGGCTGGGGCCGCATCACCGAACGGCTATCGGCACCACGTGATGCGGTGAAATGACCCAAGCGTCAAATTGGGGAGCCAGTGGGTCGACCTTTCCCGCGGCCAGCCAACGAGTCGACTCGCGCCGTGGCTCTGTGGCCGATGCGCACGCCCGCGAATCGGGCGGGATCGGTGACGACAGGCGCTATAGCCGGTTCGGATACCGAACTAGGCGCGAACGAGCGACCGCCAGAACCCTTCGACGAGGCCAAGCAGCACCCGCAGCACCGGCTCCCCGCGCGCAGGCAACGCCGCGAGCGACACGGCCGCGAGCTCCATCTCCGCGAGCGTGACGCGGTCCGCTTCGAGCGCGAACCGGGCGAGCCAGCGCACCGCTGCCTTGTCGAACTTCGGATCGCCTGCGCTGGCGTAGAGGCCCGTCAGCCGGAGCGCGTCATCCAGCCCGAGGTAGCCGGCCTCGGTCGCCGCGATCTCGGCGAGGATCAGGCTCTCCCGCTCTACCGCTCGGGGGAAACGGGTCAGCGGCGAGCCCTGCGCGGTCACGAACACATGTTCGCACGAGCCGGGGAAACTGGTTGGCCGTCACCATCGCTCTATTCCTTCGGTTAGTGACGGCGCACGTAGAGACGTGGGAGGATCGTCGCCCGCTAGGGCAATCCAACAAGCGTCCAAGAAGGGGAGCGAGCACGAGCCGGTCGTCGGGCGAACTGCTCGCCAAGAACCGTGCCGCGTCGCATCGCGCACCGCTCCGCGCGTCGGTCGCGTTCACATGGGTGAAACGGATCGAGCCTCGTTCGTCTCGGATCGCCGCCTCTTACCCTCGCGCTGTCAAGAAGGAGCAGCCCGGACAGACGTTTCGGCTTGCTCCGTAACACACGGCATCCGACGTTCCGAGAGGGAGGTAAGGGTGAATAGCAAGAGCATGGCAGGGTGGATCGGCTTCGCCGGAATCCTGCTGGTGATGGTCGGCGGGCTCGACTTCTTCCAGGGTCTGATCGCTCTATTCGAGGACGAGTACTGGGTGCCCACTGAGTCTGGCTTCCTCGTCTTCGACGCGACGGGCTGGGGATGGGTGATGCTGTTCTGGGGACTGCTGCTCGCTCTCGCAGGTTTCGGGTTGCTCGCCGGGCAAGGGTGGGCACGCTGGTTCGCGATCGTCGTCGTCGTTCTGAACGTCATCGGCCAGCTCGGCTTTCTCGGCAACACCCAGAACCCGCTCTGGTCACTGACCGTGATCGCGCTGAACATCATCGTGCTCTTCGCGCTGACAGCGCGCTGGAGCGAGAGTCAGGCCGCCCCCCAGATGGGGATGTACGGCGACCAGGGCGGCGGCGAGGAGTACTCCGCGGAGCCGGCGGCGCCGGCGGAGCCGGATCCGATGGAGGAGGTAGAGAAGCTCGCGAAGCTGCACAAAGAGGGCGTCCTCACCGACGAGGAGTTCGCCGCACAGAAGGCAAAGCTACTCGGCTGAGCTGAAGTTAGACAGCGGACGGCCGGCGCGTACGCCCCGTCCGCTGTCGCTCCGAGAACCTTCAGGTCTACTCGTTGGCGAAGAGCGCGCGGATCCTGGGGATAGGTTTTGGGGACAGGTGCCGGGCTCCTCAAGTTCACTCGGGCTACCTCGAGGAACACTTCAAGAAGAGCATCAAAGCCGCATAGAACCACGAAAACAAGGCGGGAAGCGCGAACCTCCCACCCGCCGATGAACCGCTCAGCCTCCATGGTAAGGAGGGGGTCGACGGTTCGAGTCCGTCAGAGGGCTTCGATAAAGTGCCTGCAAATCGGCACTTTAGTGTTGCCTGTTCGTTGAACACGCGGACACATTTCAGACACATCTGCGGTACGCGCGACGCAGTGCGACGTCCCACGACGCCTCCTGACACACCTCGCTCGAGCAGGGATAGCGGCGAGCTCTTGGAAAGTCCCTGCTAAGAGGTGACTGTCGTTGCCTGACGAGGCGAGACCCTGATCCCCTCCCACATGAGAGGGGTCGAGGGCTACGCACGGCATGATCTCGTGGCTGGGGAGCGCGCCTTCGAGCAGACAACGCTCTACCCTCGGCGTCACGAACTCGGTTGCGGCGGCAATGCAGTCGTCGAGTGGCAGAGAACGCGCGGGACCTCCGTCGTCACCGAGATCGACGCTCTGCGAATCCCGCAGGACGCGCCACGGTTTAGGACATCGCTTGAGCATCGAGAAGCGGGTGCCCTTCGGCGGTCGCTGCCGGACGTCGACGGACGCATCCCGCGCGACGCGCTCATGCCTCGCTCCAATGAACGCTGACTCACCGTCCTCCGACAAAGCGGAGGGAGCCGGCGTTGAAATGCAAGCCGGCTCCCTCCACGTCTGGCCGTTCTCTCTGGCGTTGTGCAGTTTCCGTCGTGCCGTTACTGCTGATTTCGAAGCAACTGCATCGAGCTCGCATCGACGTAGTTGGCCGCCGCTTCGCCGGCGGCGTCGCTAACCGCAACCGTGCTGGGGTAATGCATCCCGCCCCAGACCCGGGCATCGTTGCCATCGGCGCGCGCTTGCGAAATGCTGGTGTACGTCTGACTGGGCTGTCCGAACGTCGTCAGCGTGAATGTCTGGGCGTCAGCAAAGTGAGTCGAGAGTACGGTCGCAGCAGCGCCGTTTAGGGCCGGGTGGCCCGCAGGATATTCCGGGTGCGACGGTGTCGTGACGAGCGGGAGCCAGCTGGGATCCGCCGCTGTCTCCGCAATGCCGTCCGTGTCCGCCAGCGTAATCGCCGTCAGCGGCCGCCAGGTCACTTCGGCCGGATTGGCGCCATAGTGTCGCTTCGCGCTCCAGATCGTGACTGCCGTGTCGGCCATGGCGATGTTGAGAACCGCGAGGAGCCGATTGCTGTCGGACATCGAGAGATCGTTCGTGCGCGCAATCTGGTTGGCCGCCTGATTCCAATGGACGCTGGCGTTGCCCTCCCAGAACGGCGCGAGCTCCGTCTGAGCTTCGGTACGCGTCGATCCGGTTCGGCGACCGAGCGCCTTTACTGCATTGAAGTCCTCCGTGTAGGTAGCGCTCGCGAGAGCTCGCGGGGAATCGGGCCGGAACTGCGTGTTACTGGCAAGGACGAACGGCGCGGTGAATGCCAACCCTTGCGCGCTCATCATCGTGGCCGGCGGTATCGGACGCCACTGTCCGACCGCCGTTCCTCCGGTGAAGGGCGGGTAGCTCGCGCTGAACCCATCTGTCGCGCGCCAGGCGAGTACAGCCCGCGCGACCTGCGTGCCCCACGCGATCCCGCGCTCCCGTGATTGTCCGCCGTCTCCGCCATCGTCGCTGAGCGCCGCTAGAGATGCCGCGTAACGGTCATTCAGCTGTCTCTCGCGTAAGGGAAACAGCGCCACCAACGCCGTGTACGCGGCAGCAATGACCGCTGCTCGGCGCGACGCTCCCCGAGGAACGAGGGTCTCTCCGTTGCCGTCGACGTTCGGAACGAATACCGGCGTGTAGCGGCCCTCGATCCCGTTGTAGGCATCGAAGATGGCCGTGTGAACGATGGCTCCCAGGCGCTGACTCGACGAATTCGGCGTGCCCGTCGCGATGAGCGTCTCGATGAAGATCTGATTCCATTCCAGAACTTGGTCCGGGTGCTGTTCCGACGCCGGCGAAACCCTCGCGCCGGAACTCGGACTACCGAGCGCAGTCGCTGCGGTCGTTGCGAAAGAAGTCGCTAGGGCGATGAGTACGAGCAGAGCGCGCGTGCGGTTGAGCTTCAGCGCGCCTTGTAGTTGGTATCTCCCGGGGCTTCGCCTGATGCGCTCACGAGGAGAAACGCGAGCTTCAATTGAGGTCTGCATTTGGTGATTCCTTTCCGGACGAGATGGCCTCGACAACCCGGAAGGGGTCGAGCGCGGCCCGCTGCGCCACCAGCGCGGCCTCACGTCCCGACCGAGCGTCGAAGACGAAGAAGCAGATCTCGTCCTCGGGAACGTGGATTGTGCGGTCGAAGCGGACGCGCGTCCCCTGCCGCGTCAGCTCCTCGGCGGCGGAATGCGCCCGCTGCTCGCGCGCCGTGCGCTCGCCTGCCGCTCCACGTGGGAGGAAGGTCTCGACGAGGTAGCTCGGCATGCCCTCGACGCTACGACGGCGTCCGAGCGGAGGAAACGTCAGAACGTCTGAACTTTGCTCTCGTGGCGAGCGGTCTTTACTGTGCCCTGCGGGCGAGCTCCGTCCGTGAGCGAATACCGAGCTTGGCGTAGATGTGGGTCAGGTGGCTAGCGACGGTCCGCTCGCCGAGAAAGAGGGCGGCGGCGACCTCGCGATTCGTTCGCCCCTGAGCGACGAGATCTGCAACGCGCCGTTCGGCCGGTGTCAAACCCTCTACGCGGGTGCGCCCACCGACGCGACCGAGCTCGGCGCGTGCCCTTGCCGCCCAGCTCGCAGCCCCTAGCTCGTCGAACCCGGCGAGCGCCGCCTCGATCGCCTCGCGGGCTCCGCGCTTCTGCCGCGCGCGCCGCCTGACGACGCCGAGCGCGAGCAGCGCCCGCGCACGGCCGAACGGGTCTCCGACTGCCTCGTGCTTCGCGACTGCTTCCTCGAATAGGGATTGAGCCTGCTCGACGTCGGCCTCGGTCGCGGCGACGAGCCCGCGGCAGCGTGCCACCTGCGCAAGCACCCACTCGCGGCCGACGCGCGCCGCGTCCGCCTCCCAGGCGTTCAGCAGGCCGACGGCGTCGTCGATCCGGCCGAGCTCGAGCAGCGCCTCGACGTGGTCCGCGCGCCACCAGCGCATGTTCGGCTCACGCCACCCTCTGGCGTCTGCCGTTAGCTCGGCAGCCGCGAAGGATGCGGCAGCTGCGGGCGCGTCTCCGGTCCAGAAGTCGAGGAGCCCCGGCACCGCCACGAGTCCGGCCAAGAGCGCCCCCTGTCTCTCCGCCAATGCGGCGCCGCGCTCGGCAGCGTCGCGGGCTCGCTCGAGTTCGCCGCGATGGGCAGCGACGAGCGCCATGAGAAAGAAGTGCGGCGGCCATTCCAGTTCGTACTGGGCGCCGACCTCCCGGCTGCGCTCGGCGTACTCGGCCGCCAGCGACCAGCGGCCGGCTCGAAGCTCGACGAAGGACAGGTACCACAGCGCGTATGAGCTCCGAAGCTCGTCACGCTCGCTCCACTCCCGATGCTGGCTCTCGAGCATCGTCCGCGCGCGGACAGTGTCGGCCGACCACATGAGCATGTAGGCGAGCTCCATGCCGGCATCCTTCAGCAGCTCCTCGTCGGCGACCACGGCCGCAGCCTCATACGCTCGCTCTGCGAGTCGAGGCGCTTCCGGGTCTCCCATCTCGAAGCGGAGGGCAGCGAGTACCGACAACGCGCCCGCTCGAAGCGCGTCGTCGTCGAGGCTCTCGGCAAGGTCGAGCGATGCGCACGCATGCTCCTGCGCCCATTCTCGTCCCTTCGTCACGCGTCCGCGCTCGGCGAGCCGCCGGTGAATCACCGCCCGCAGCGCCGGACGCGCGGCCGCCTCTACAAGGGCTTCGTGAAGCAGGGCGACCGAGCGATCTAGGCTCTCGAGCTCTGCGAGAAGGAGCAGAGCCTCGGCTCGCGATGGGCCTGCTCGCGTCCGAGCAAGGAGGTCGACAGCGATCGTCCGGGCGCGCGTCCCTTCGCCTGCCTGCAAGTGCGCACGCGTCGTCGCGACCGCCCGGCGATGAAAGTCGTCGCGCGCCTCCGAGGGCGTCAGCCGGAGCGCATGCTCGCCGAGCTCAGCGGCGGCGATGAGTGCGCCGCGGGTGCTTGCCAGGGCCGTGGCGTCCTCGAGGGCGGCGGCGATCTCGGTGTCCGGGCGCTCGGTAGATAGCGCAAGGTGGCGGGCACGCAAGATCGGATCGTCGACGATCTGCGCAACGAGTCCGTGCGCGCGCCGTCGCTCGTCCGCGGACACGCCTTGGTAGACGACCGACGCGAGCAGCGGGTGCGTGAAGCGAATCGTCCCGTTCGCACGTTCGATCACGCGCGCGGCAACCGCGGGCTCGAGCACGTCCTGGGTGACGCCCACGTCGGCGATGAGCGCTGCAGATGGACGGCCCAGTGCCGATGCGAGCAGTAGGCCCTGGCGCGTGGCCGGCGGAAGTCCATCGAGGCGTGCGCGCACCAGTCCTTCCAGCGTTGCGGGAACGTGCAGCGGCTCCATGGGGTCGACGTCGGCACTCAGAACCAGGGCCAATTCGAGCGCGTAGAACGGATTTCCACCGGAAACCTCGTGCACGCGCAAGAGCGTCGCCCGTGAGAACGTCCGGCCGAGCCGTGCCCGCAGGAGGCGCTGTGTGGCGCCGAGACTGAGGGGGCCGATGCACAGCCGCTCAACGCGGTCGCCCTCGATCGCCCACTCGAGCTCAGACGGCTCCGCTCCTTCGCCGAGGCGACGGGCGACCAGCAGGAGGATCGTCTGCTCGCGCATCCGCCGCAGGGCAAACGCCAGCGCGCTCGCCGAGGACGGGTCGAGCCACTGCACGTCGTCGACAGCGAGCACGAGCGGGGCCTGCGCAGTGAGAACGTCCAGCGCGCTCCGGACGGCCACGCCGAGTGTGCGCGGATCCGAGCCATCGGCGGCATCCTCGACGAGGAGCGCCACTTCGAGCGCGCGGCGCCTCGGCGGCGACAACGCCGGCAGCACGCTCTCGAGCGAGCTCTCGAAGAGGTCGCCGAGGCCGGCGTAGGCAAGGCCTCGCTCCACCTCCGCCGGCTGCGCCAGCAGAACCCGGAATCCGCGCGCGCGTGCGGCGTCGACGCCCGCACGCCAGAGCGTCGACTTCCCGATCCCCGCCTCGCCCTCGAGCAGGAGTGCCGCCGGTCCCGCGGCGGCCCGGTCGAGGACGGCGTACAGGGAGCTGAGCTCCCCGTCTCTGCCTACGATTTCGCCTGACATCTCCTCTCACCATGGCACAGAGCCAAGCCGCGACCAATTGATTCGGAGGCTGGCGACTGGTCGGCGATCCGACTAAGAGGCCGCTGCGTCAATGGTGTGAACTGCTATGGGCGGTCGGCATGCCGGCACCCGAGCGGTTCGAGTCTGGTCCGATCCTCAGACGCCCAGAGGACTGGTGGCTGGGCGTCGTTGTAGCCGAGTCGGCCTGTCACGCCGGAGGACGAGTCGGATCCTCGACCTCCACGACCTCAACCGCTGACGCCCTCTTTACCGCCCTCGAGCAATCGCGGCCGAAGTTAAGCCGCCGCGGCGCCCCGACGTGCTCCTCCACGCGCTGACGCCAGTGGGCGCCGCATGAGGTGCGTTGCCTCGCTCGGCATCAGCGCGCGGACACAAAACGGACACATCAGAAACGACACGCGCGACGTCTCGCGACGCATCCTCGAGCCGTCAATCGGGCCGATTTGCAGGAAAAACTGTGTCGCGAGTGATCGCGCGTGTACGCGCGTGACGCCTGGGAACCTCCATGGTAAGGAGGGGGTCGACGGTTCGAGTCCGTCAGAGGGCTTTCGATTCCTCCCTGCTATCGGCTTTTTTCGTTGTCGGTGATGGCGTCGGATGACGCGTTGAGTGTCCACCGGGAGTCCACCGCGTGGACGTCGGATGATTCAGGAGCTCTGTAGGCGTCCAGCAGCCTGATCGCGTGGTCGCGCCCGTCGCGGGCGAGGTGGCCGTAGTGGCGGTCGATCATCGCGAGGCTGGTTCCCATGTAGCGGGAGAGGTCGAAAGTCGAGATGCCGGCACGGAGTGCGAAGGTCGCGAACGTGTGCCGCAGATCGTAGACCCGGCGCAAGGGCTGGATCCCGGCCGCGCGCTGAGCAGGCTTCCACGCCCGGGTGCGGAAGTTGTGCAGATCGAGGTAGCCGCCACGCACGGAGGGAAACAGCAACGCGCAGTGTGGGTTGGGCGATAGCTCGTCGAGGGCGGCGAGCGCGAGCGCCTACAAGGGAACGGCGCGTACGCTCGCTTTCGTCTTCGGCGTCTTGATGCGGCCGTTTCTGAACGTGCGGCGGACGTAGACGACCCGGGCCGCGCGGTGGACATCCCGGTGCTCGAGCGCAAGCCACCCACCGGGCCGCAGCCCGGTCGCTGCGGCAAAGAGCACCATGGGGCCGTGGCGCCGGCCGAGCTCGCCGGCGAGCGCGTGGAGTTCGTCCCAGGACTCGAACGGGCGCTTCTCCCAGTAGCGGCGCTGCGGGTTCTCGACCCCGAGCTTGGCCGGATTGACGTCGAGGAGGCCCCAGCTGACCGCGCGCCCGAGCACCTGCCGGAGCGCCTGGGTCGCCTCGAAGCGGTGCCCGGTAGGGATCGTCATCCGCCAGGCCGCTATCTCCGGCGAGCGAAGCTCGCTCAGGCGCCGATCGCCAAAACCGCGAACCGCCTTCCGAAGCAGCCAGCGCAGCTTCGCGGTCGTCTCCGGCTCGCCCTCATGCTGGGCGAGGTACATCTCGACGAACTCGGCGAGCGTCGGCGACTCCACCAAGCCGTGCTCGCGGCGCAGCTGCTCGAGCACCCGCTCGAGCGCCTCCGCCGCCGCCTGCTCGGACTCGAACCCGCCTCGCTGCGCGCGTCTGGAGTCACGTCCACCGACCCGGTATCGGTACGCCCACGGCCTCCCATCCCCGCCCGCACCGGCGAGCGGAAACACCTGTCCCCGCTGTGCCATCTCGTCACCTCCCGACTGTCGTGGAGGACGACATGGTGTTTGCGCCTCGGACGAAGGACGTACCCAGCGGCGGCCGACATGCAAGCGCTCCTAGACGCAAGGCTCGCCTGCTCTCTCTCGTCTCCGACTCCGTCGAGCCTGGCGTCCCTGAATTCGTGGAGCAAGACGGTGGCCTCGCCGGGAGGGCACAGCCTTGCTGATCGCGCGAACGATGGCGCACGACGTGCATCGGTGCGCAGCGTGCGCATAGGTGCCGGGGTTGATGGCGATCGCTCCGGAGGGTGCTCGGCCCGCGCGAGGGCGCGCCGCCGTCATCCGCGAGGACGACGCCGGCGCGTCCTTGGCCACCTCTGCACGCACCCGGTCGAACTTGGCGACCGGTCCTGGTCCTAGTGAGCCCAGTCTTCTTGCCGACCGAGGCGTGCGCGGGCGGCGTCCACGTTAGGGCTGGTGACCTGCTTTCACAACCATGTTCGGGTGACGCTCGCTCAACGCTTTCAGTGCGAGCAGGTTCTTATGACTGCGTTCCCGGTTCCACAAGTACGTGCCTGGCTCGACGCCGTGGTCCCAGCCCCAGCGCGTGTGGGAGGTGTCGGTAGCCAGAAGGACCGGACCCGTCGTTGTGCGAGCGAGGAAAGAGAGATGTCCGACGGTATGGCCGGGAGTCAGGATCGCAAAGAACGAGCCGTCGCCGAAGACATCGAGTACCCCCTCGAGTTTTCCGTCTGGGTCCTTCGGGATCTGAAGTTCCCTGGGCGGGGGCCTTTCCGCAAGCAGGCGATCGTTCGTTCCCTGGGCAAACAGGTTCAAGAAGAGCGATGCCTGCGCTTCATTGGGTCCGATGTAGATCGGGACGTCCTTTGGAATGTCTGGCAATCCGGAGACGTGATCGAGGTGGATGTGGCTCAGAATGACCCCTTTTAGGGGAGCTCCTTCCGCTGCGATGACAGCCGACGTACTCGGTTGACCTTCCATCTGTTGGATGCCCCCGTATTTCCTGAGGACCCACCCAACCCCCACTGCGGCGGGATCCTTCACGAACTGCTCAGCGACACCGGTATCGATCAGGAAGAAGCCTTGGGTGGGGTGTCGTACGACATGGAGGTAGATCTGGATCGGCTCTTTGTGGTTCGTGAGTCCCGCCTGAACGGCTTGTGGATCTTTCAGGTTGAGCAGTCCTGAAAGAGGGGCAGCCCAACTCGAGCCGATCGTCTTGAGCTCAATCGGCCCCGGCTGATCGATCAAGGCCTCCATGGCCGATGAGCTGACGGGTGTGCCAATACCCGCTGGGGTCGTTTGATGGGTCGTGGTCCTGAAGGTGAGGAGGTTCATAGGGGACTCCTTAAACTAGAGGTTAGGCTACAATCGTAGGGTAACGTACATACATTGGTTTGTCAACGAATAACGGAAAACCGACGTCTGACCGGGGATCGGGTATGCTGTGTACGTGGCCATGAGCGACAACAGCAGCGCATCCACTGGCGATCGGCGCGTGCGGCGTACACGGGCGAGCCTGCAACGCGCCCTGATCGAGCTCGTCGCCGAACAGGACCTGTCACAGATCAGCGTCGCCGACGTTGTCGACCGCGCCGACGTCAGCCGCTCGACGTTCTACGACCACTATCGGGACGTGCACGAGCTGGCCGAGGCCGCCTGCGCGTCCATGATCGACGAGCTGCTCGCCTCCCTCACCACCATCGACCCCGCCCCGGCGAAACCCTCGGATCCGTCAGAGGATCCGAATCCCGCAGTGACCGCGTTCTTCACGCACTTCGCCAAGCACGCGGCCCTCTACCGCAGCGTGTTGGGGCCAACCGGGAGCGCACGCGTCATCGAACATGTACGCCAGCGCACCACGGCGGCGGCCCGCCTCCACCCTCTCCTTCCCGCGACGAACGACATCCCAGACCGGGGCGCGGCCGACCCATCGGACGGGTCGCGCGACGTTCCCGCAGCGTTCGTCGCGGGCGCCCTCCTCGGCGTGGCCAACGACTGGCTACAGCGCGGATGCCCGCGACCGCCGCGCGAGATGACCCTCCTGACCGAGCCTCTCCTGACCGCCCTACGCGACAGCACCGGGACGGCGACGGCGTAACAGAGGGACCGAGTCCGCTTGCGTCCGGCTGTGTGTTGCCTTTGAGGAAGACACAGGATGGAGCATTAATGGAGCAGAGCGGTCGCAACCGGTCGCAAATAGGTCGGCCCTGAAAACGGCTCGGACAAGCGAAAACCGTTGCCATGGGTTGCGACCAGCTGCCGATCGGAGCGCATGGTAAGGGTGCACTCCCTCCGTGTTATGGAGGGGGTCGCTTCCCTAGCTCCGCAACGAGAGGTCGAGTCCCGCGAACCCGAGGGCTCGCAGGACTCGCCTCGACTCTAACACCTTGAAGGCTCGCGCGAAGGTGTCGCGAGCTAGTCATCCTCGGGTCATCGGTTCCGCCGGGCATGGAGAAGGAACTCGATCGCTCCGCGCGCCCCCTTCACGGGCGACCGCGCACTACTTCGCAGAACACGACCAGCAAGCCGCGGCGCTACTCCACCGACGCGCCCTCGACTTCCTCCAAGCGCTCGTAGGCGATGAATTTCGCGCCGCCCGGCGGTCTCACGATTTCGAGACGACTGGGCGATGTGTTGTGCGTCGCCGAGTGCACGATGAGCGCGCCGCTTCGGCAATCGAAGGAGGAGAAGTGTCCACGTCCGTGACCAGACCGTTCCGGTTCGGGGTCGTTTGCCCGCTCACAACTGATCTCCGGGCCTGGCGAGATCGGGTTCGTCGCGTCGCAGACAGCGGCTACTCGACGCTGCTGATGCCCGACGTCCCCGGATGGCAACCGGCGCCGGGCCCGACGCTGGCCCTCGCAGCGGAGCTCGCCGAAATACGGGTCGGCACCTGGGTGTACGCCTCGCCCGTACGTCCTGCTTGGACCGCTGCGTGGGAAGCGCACTCGCTGTCGGTGCTCAGCGAGGGTCGCTTCGAGATGGGCATCGGCCTCGGACGGCCAGGCATCGAGGACCAGCTCCGCGAACTCGGCCTGCCCGTTGTTCCACGAGGCGAGCGGCTCGCCCAGGTACGTCACACCGTCGCGGCGCTACGACAGCTCGACGGCCTCGACCTGCACACACCGGTGGTGATGGCAGTGCGCGGACCGAAGAGTCGAGCACTTGCTGCCGAGCTGGCGGACACGGTTACCGTCATGGCGATGCCGGATGACCCTGGCGTCGAGATCGCCCAGCTCGCCCGTAACGTCCGCGCGCTCCGAGACGTCGAGCTCGCGCTCCACGTGCCGGTTGTCGGCGACGCGGTCGCGCCGTTCATGGCCCCGCCCGACACCGACCCGGTCGCACTGCGCGCCATCGACTCACTGGCCATCCTCCCCGCGGACCCGGCGGCGGCAACCGAGCAAATCCAGCGGCGACGGGAGGAGATCGGCTTCTCCTACTTCGTCATCGGCGCCGGCTCTGCCGACACGCTCGCCCCGGTCGTTGCTGCGTTGGCCGGACACTGAGCCCGAAATTCGTCAGGTGATCCGTTGTGGAACGGGCGCGGCCCGCGGCGTGCCCGTCGCGCAAACGATCGCCCAACGGCACTTGATCGTCTCCGGCTTGATCGTCTCCGGTGAGCACGACTCCGCTCGTGTTCCGGTGGGCCGCCTCCCGCCTCCAGGAGCCGCGGGCACGACGGTCTAACATCGGTATGGCGGCCATCGAGGAGGTCCACGCGGCGTGCGGCTGCTGACGATAAGTCGTGCCGCACCAGCGATGAGTTACTGGCGTTTGGACGGTCTATGGAGGCAATGCCGCAGTCCGGGAGGTCAACGATGCATCCACACGGTTCTTCCGTTCCGCACGCCCGACGGCACCATGGCGCCGGCGCCGGCACCATGACGACGGTCGAGGCCAATGGCGTCACGCTCGGCGTCGAGCACTTCGGCGAGACGGCGGCGCCGCTGATCTTGCTCGCCGGCGGCACGACGATGCTCTCTTGGCCCGACGCCCTCTGCGAGGCGCTCGCGCGCGGCGGATGTCACGTCGTGCGGTACGACCTGCGCGACAGCGGCGCGTCGTCCATGGTCGATCCCGAGGCACCCACGTACACGCTGCGTGATCTCGCCGCCGACGCCGCAGCGCTCGCGCGCGAACTCGACGACCGGCCGGCGCACTTGGCGGGCATCGGCGTCGGTGGCATGGTGGCCCAGGTCGCCGCGCTCGACCATCCGGACGCGTTCTCGGCGCTCACCCTCGCCGGGACGCGGCCCGTCGCACCTGGCCGGGTCGACGAGGACCTGCCTGACCATGACGCGGCGACGATGGAGCGGCTGTTCTCGCGCCCGATGCCCGACTGGTCCGACCGGGCTGCCGTGGCAGAGTTCGCCACCGCCGGCGCGGAGATCCTCGGTGACGACCCCGCCGCCGCGCGCACGACCGCCAAGCGCATCTGGGACCGCACGCCCGGCACAGAGCCCGCGGTGCAGATGGCCAACCAGGTGGGCATGGTGTTCGCCAAGCTCGACTGCAAGCCGCGCTGGCGCGAGCGCCTGCCCGAGCTCGCGATGCCAGCGCTCGTGGTGCACGGTCGCCGCAACCCGTTCTTCCCAGTCGGCAACGGCGAAGCACTTGCGCGCGAGATCCCCGGTGCACGACTGCTTGTGCTCGAACGAGCCGCGACCGCGATCCCCGATGCGGTCGCCGGTCGAGTCGCGGCAGCGATGCTTGCGCTCCAGGCGCACACGGTCCCAGCGCCAACAGCAGGAGGCCGCTACAGGAGAGCGGTGCGGCCCTTGTCCGGAAAAGGCAGAGCGTAGGGCATGGCGAGCAAGCCCTCGGAACGGTTCGTGTGGGCGGTGGACACCCTGGCGCTCGACCCAACCGATCGCGTGCTGGAGGTCGGCTGCGGACACGGCGTGGCCGTATCGCTGGTCTGCGAGCGGCTGACCAGCGGACGGATCACCGCGATCGATCGCTCGAAGAAGATGATTGAGATGGCCGCGCGTAGGAATCGCGAGCACGTCGCGGGAGGCAGGGC
>JGI25407J50210_10000023_pt1 | contig 16555 bp, 17 predicted proteins | sample TabmetS5T2R1_FD_50210 | JGI IMG/M metagenome (IMG submission 50210) | reverse complement strand
GTGGTGGCGGCCCACTGCCACGGCAAGCCCGGGATCATGGCCGCGCTCGAGGCCGGGGTGCGCACCATCGAGCACGGCACCTATCTGGACGAGGAGGCCTGCGCCGCCATGCGGGAGACCGGGGCCATCCTGGTCCCGACNCGCACAATNCTGCAGGAGATGCTGGACAGCACCGCAGTGCCACCCTATGCGGTCCGCAAGCTGGAGGTGATCGGTGACCGGCACGCCAAGGCGGTGGCGCTGGCCTACCAGCAGGGAGTGACCATCGCCATGGGCACCGACATCGCCCTCAGTGGCGCGGAGCTGATCGACTCCTGGGGTCGCAACGGCCGCGAGCTGCCGCTGCTGGTCGAGTCGGGCTTTTCGCCGTTGGAGGCGATCCAGGCCGCCACCTTCAACGGCCCGCTCACCTTGGGTCGCCAGGCACCGCGCAGCGGCCAACTCGCCGACAGCTATAACGCTGACCTCATCATCGTGGATGGCGACCCGCTGGCCGACATCACTATCCTGGCCGATCCAGCTCACATCGTCGGGGTGTGGAAGGCCGGCCGCCGGGTCAAGGGCCCACGCTCGGACTCGGACCTGACAGAGCACTCCTCGTCCGTAGGAGAACCCATATCTACGCGTTGAGAGAGTGCTTAACTTTGGCTCCGACGGTCGGGCGTGACCTGCGAGTACGGCGGTTCGCACAGCGGCTCCTGGTGATTCCATGGTNAGGATGGGGTCGCCGGTTCGATTCCGGCGGGGGGCTCCGCTGGGTGCGGGACCCGCTCACGCGGCGGCGCTGGTAGGTTCGGCTCGCTGGCGCAGGCCGAGGAGCTGGCGGCGGCCCATGACGAAGTGACCCGGCTCCACCAGCAGCCACATGTACGGCGCCCACTTGGCCGTCGGCCGGTAGCCGACCCGCATCCGGACCAGCAGCCGGGTCGTAGCCGCATCGACTGGTTCCAGCACGAACGCCCAGCTCCAGGCCACGTGGTTGTCACCCCAGGGCCTGGCTGGGTCGATCGCCTTGCCTCCTACGGTGACCTGCCAGAGCACCAGCGCATATGGGGGATCGGCGACCGCTACCGTCATCGGCGCGCCTGGGTAGAACGGCATGGTGTCGCCGGCGGCCAGGGGTGGGAGGTTCGGGTCGATCCGGTGGAGGTTGCGGCCAGTGCTTCGCTCGAACAGGTCGTAGCTGTAGGTGCCAGCGCGGTCCTCGTAGCCCATCTGGGCCAGCCATGGCCAGATTTGCTCGGCTGGGGCGTGGATGGTGATGGCCTGGGTGGAGTCGAGTTTGGACTCCGCGATGAGGTCGTCGCCGGGCAAGGGCCGGGCGATCTCCTCCTCGGTGGCGCCCCAGTGCTGGTGCCAGCGGCGGGTGGCGACCAGTACGGCGAGGGAGCCGCCGGCCAACGCGAGCGCTGCTGCTGAGGCGTGTCGGGTCTTCATCTAGACCTCCTCCCTGCCGGCTAGGCCTGCGGCAGGCCCTGGAACCCGGCGTAGAGGATCCCGGCGCTGATGGCGATGCCGGCCAGCAGCCAGGGGTTGAAGAACAAGGTCATCAACAGCAGCGCCACGGCCCCGGCGCCGACCCCGGTGAACGCCCACCAGGCCTGCTGGGTGATGAGGCCGACCCCGGCGAGCACGAAGCCGGCCGCGGCGACCAGGGCGATGACGACGGCCAGGGGCCGGGCGTCGCCAACCAGCCAGGAATGGGTGGTACGGAACGGAGCATCGGCCTTGGCGGGGCTGATCCAGATGAAGGCGGTCAGTAGCCCGTGGGCGACCATGACGGCTCCAAGAAGGAATCGGATCATCTCAGGCACCTCCTTCGGTTCTGCTCCTCTAGCGTCGCCCACCTGATAGAGGGCGGTCAGGGTCGTTGGACCCCCAAGGGAGAGGACCACTGGCGGGCCAAATCCTTGGCGGCGGCGTAAGTGCTCGCTGCAGTCAAGGCGGACGCTGACCACGACCAGCGGCTGGGCTGCCGTGATCGTGCCGTGCGGAGTGCCGTTGGCGTCCAGCCGAACCCCGCGGGGCTTAGAAGGCGGGTGCAGCCACGCGCCCAGTGGGACGCCGTGGGCGTCTACAGCGACGGAGCGCTTCAGGCCCTGCTTGCGGCGGTCTGTCAAAGACAACCCGGGTCGGGATGCGCGGGCGGGTCACCGGCCAGGGTCCGGGAATTGGCCGATGACCGGCTCCAGGTCAGTGATCCGGTAACGGAAGAACTCACCGGCTGGCCAGCGGTCCTCGCCGTAAAACCAGCCCAGCCGACCCTCGCTGGGAATGGCCAGCCCCTGGAAGTTGCGGTAGCCAGTGAATTCACCACCGAACCGGTGCCAGCCGAAGGTGCCGGAGTTGCCGGGGTCGCCCCAGCGGTCGAAGGCCAGTGAGGCGATCCGTCCCGACGCATCCAGCCGCAGCCGGAGCTGCACCGGCACGTCCCCGACCCGGAAGCCGGCTGTCGCCTGGTCGCCGTCAGCGGCCGACCAGCGCACGCCGAAGCGGGGTAGCAGCGTGGTGGGTAGCCAGATGGCCTCAGCGCCGGTCCGGCCGGCGGCGCTGCGGGCGACGTCGCGGCCTTTGGCGTGGGCGACGCTGAGCAGACCCAGGAGCTTCCAGTCCAGGCGGCCGTCGCCGTCCACGTAGCGGTCGGAGCCAACGATGATGCCGGCGGCCCGGGCGGTCCACACAAAGCCGCTCTGGGGGTTGAGGACCTGGTGGGCGCGGAAGGGCAGCCAGCGGCCGACCTTGATGTGGCCGCGCATGCGCAGCCGCGCCGAGGTGATCAGGGGCGTGCCCGGAGCGATCGCGTGGGCGAGGTGGCGTCGCGCCGGCTCGGGCAGCCTCTCCAGTTCCGCGGCGCCGAACCTACCCGGCTCGGGCGATTGCAGGAGGTGAGCCTCCGGCTTCGACAGCCGCGGTGTGCGCATCGTGTCCCTCTGCCTGGTCGGCCTTCGAAGATGGCGTACCCATCATGCCTGGCGAGTCGTGGGCCATGGCCAGGCCGGCCCGCCATCCCGGGGCCGGCCGCCGGCCGGGGGCCGGATCGCATCAACGGGTAGGCCGCTGCGGGCCAGCAGCCAGGCGATCACCGAGTTGGAGTTCCACATCTCGCCCGTCCCGAGCTCGTCCCGACCCCACACCGGACTGGNCAGGGAACCGACCAGCNCCAGGAGCCGACGGGCCACCACCGGGTCCTCGCTGAGCAGGTGGGGGCTGGCCACCGCCTGGTCGGCGTCGGCGATCTCTCCGTCCGGCCAGCAGCGGACCTCGTAGCGGAACACCCGCCAGCGGCCCAGCCGGCGGCTGGCGACCGGGCCTTCCACCAGCACGCCGCGTGCTGGGCCGTCGGCGTCCGAGATGGGCCAGCAGTTCTCGACCACCTAGCGGCCCTCGGGGACGCGCACGACCAGGGCGGTGTGGTAGAGGTCGAGCGGTTGCCGGCGCTCGCGGCGGGCGTGGATGGCCTCCCAGATGCGCCCAGGGCGCGGCTGGGAGGCAACCAGAGAACCCATCTTCGCCTCCTCGTTCCGGGGCACCCTCGGCGGCCCGGTGGCCATCAGCACGGTGGCTGGTGGCCACGGACTCCGNCTGGGTGCGGTCAGACGAGCCAGCGGTTGCGCTGCACGAGCGGCAGTCTGGCCCACAGCCTGCCCAGTCCCCAGGTGTGGCCGGCGTAGGTCAGGGCCAGGGCGATCAGGGCCAGGGCGTAGATGAGGTGGTAGTCGACGATCGGGTTGGTCGACATGGTGGGCTCGCCTGCCGAGGTGAATCGGGCCAGGGGCCATTCGGCGGCCCACATTCCCAGCATCATCAGGGTGCCGCTGATGGCCGCGATCCGCAGGCCGATCCCGAAGACGAGCGCGATCCCGATGCCGAGCAGGCCGAGCATGAACAGCCAGTCCGCCCACGCGGCCCCGGCCCAGGCGTGGAAGGTCGACTCGAAGGGCCCGACCGCCACCCGGCTGAGGAACCCCTTGGTGGGTGAGCCGCCGTTGATCCAGGCTCTGGCCGAGGGGGTGGCGTACCCGAGCCCGAACGTCTTGTCCAGGAACGCCCAGAGGAACTCGACGCCGANCACCACGCGCACGATGGCGAGGAACTTGGTGGCGCGCTCGGTGATGATTCTCCCGGACGCCGGTTCGGTCCTGGTGGTCCGTTCGGCTGTCGGCAACGAGCCGTCCAGCCCCTTGATCTCCTGAATGGCCATTGATGGCCTCCTTTGCTCTGCCGGCAGTCTCGCCTGGTTGGCGCGTTCGGGCATGGGCCGAACGGCCCGCTTCCCACAGGCCCGTTGGCCGATCCGGTCGGCGACCTGACGTGGGAGGGTTGATCCCAGTTGGGGGGTGAGCGAGGAAGATGACCATGANCACCCATCCGAGCTCTCGGGAGGTCGACGTNGTGCTCCGGGACGGCTCGATCGTGCACGTGTGCCCGGTCAAACCCTCCGACGCGCCCGCCGTGACGCTGCTCCTAAAGGGGTTGTCCGGTCGAAGCCGGTGGCTGCGGTTCTTCTCCGCCTTCCCGGACCTGGCAAAGGCTGCCCGATGGGCTACGGAGGTCGACAATGACCGCCGCTATGGGCTCGTGGCGACCATCGATGGCCATGGTCAAATGGTCGGCCACGCCGGTTTGGAGCGTGAGTCGGACCGGCCGGAGCGGGCCGAGGTCGCGCTTGAGATCGCCGACGCCATGCAGGGCAAGGGGTTGGGCACCGCGCTACTCTGTCAGCTGGCCGAGGCCGCCCACGAACTCGGCATCCAGGTGTTGGACGCCGAGGTGCTGCCCGAGAACCGACAGATGATCCGGGTGTTCTGCGACTGCGGCTACCCCGTCAAGGTCCACAGCCTCCCCGGGGCGCAGCNGGTCGAAGTGCGAACTTCGTTGACCGCAACCAGTCAGGCAGACTCCTGAGGTTTGCCGAAGCAAGCTTGCGGTTGCTCATACTCGTCGGCGTGGTGCAGCGTCGTGCACCACGCCGACCTCTCCCGATCGCTACCCGGAGCTGCGCACAACCTCCCTGTGACCATCAAGGGCACGTGCCGCCGTATCGGGGGGTGGCGCCTCGGACACTTCGGCGGGATGGCTGGCCGTGAGGTAGCCGCCGAAGCCAACTAGCCACAGCAGGATCGGGTAGACCATCCACCGTTCCACGCCGCCAAGGTCGAGGCGGGCGAACGGGCCCCACTCCAGCAGGAACACGCTGGCCACGGTGAACCCCAGCGAGATCGCGCCCATGGCCGCGAAGACGGCCCGCAGCGGTTGGGGGGCCACTTTGGCCGACAGCAGCACAGCCAGCCCGCCGGCCACGAAAGCGGTGAAGGCGAACAGCGGGTGCTGGGGGTGGATGTTGCCTGGGAAGATCCCCACGCCGAGCACGCCGATGCCGAGTAGACCGGTCGGGATGGTGACCGCCCGACGATGCAGGGCTTGGTGGGCGAAGAAGGCGGCGGCGATGATCATGGCGCCGGCCGCCAGCATGGTGGCGTTGAAGATGGTGGCCGAGGGCTGGAGGATGACGCCGGTCTCGCTGGCGCCCAGGTCGCTGATCTCCATCCTGGCGTTGTAGGGGGCGGTGTAGAGGGCCTCAGCGGTGATGATTCCCATGACGATCGTGGTGCCGGCGACGAGCAGCAGCCCGCCGGCTGTCTTGTGCCGCGCCCGTCCGAGGGCGTTCCGGGCAGCCATCTGCGTGCCTCTCTTGCGTGGTGTCCTTCATCTCGGACGCTATGGCCTGGCCATGGTGTTGGGTGAGGGCCGTTGGTCCTGTGGGTCCTGGGCCGGATGCCGCTGCCGGACCCGTGGCCATGCCAGCCATCCTTGACCTGAGGGCCTGTGGGCCGTTCCGATCGGCCGAGGAGGCTGCTGATGGGCCAGTGGCGCGGCAAGTACCTGGACACCGGACCACCCCGTGGTCCCGGTCACTACTCGCAAGACGGTCGCTGGTGGTGGGATGACCATCAGCAGCACTGGTTCCGGGTCACCGACCAGGAGGACGTGCTGGAGATCGAGGCCGAGGACGTCGGCGGCATCTCGCTGGCGGCGAGCCTGGTGTCAACGCTGTCCAGCCAGTANGGCGACGGCTACTTCCGGTTCGTGGCCCGGGCCCGCAGCGCCGACCCACGCTGGCCCACCTATGCCATGGCCGGGGCGACCTTCCCGGCCACCCGGCCATCGCTGGAGGACGTCGGCGCCCAGGGTGCCTGGCTGGAGTCCCAGCGGGAGCGGTTGCAGAAGCTGCACCGGCAGCTGCTGGCCGAGGGGTGGCGCCCGGCGGGCCATGGGGCCCATTGGTGGTCGGGGATCTACCGGCGGCCGGACCTCGACTGGGACACCCCGCCCGGTGCCTACGAACGGACGCAGAGGAGCGCATGATGCGGGTGTTGGTGACGGCCCACCCGCGCATGACGTCGGCATGCCCGTAGTTGTCGGCGAGCGTCGCCCGGTACTCCCCGGCGGTGGGATCCCAGCCGGCGACCCAGTGCAGCTGCCAGGTCAGCACAAACGTGTTGTCGAGCAGGAACTGGTCCTGGTGGTAGGTGCCGACGATCCAACGGCCGTCCTGGATGGTCTGATGCTGGCCCCACCCGACCGCGGTCATGGCCGGCGTGTCCGGGCCCATGCCGCCCGCCTGGATGCTGCCGGTCCAGGTGACGTCGGTGTGGAAGCGGGCCAGCGCCGCCATCTCGGGCCCTGGGGTGATCGGCTTGGGAACGCTGTCGAGGCCAGCGCCGAGGGTCATCGTTCTCCTCCTGTTCTTCAGCGGGTCGTCGAGCCCTCGAGCGCCTCCCGGAGGCGGTGCATGTTCTTGTGGTCCTGGCATCGCATGGCCAGCAGGGCAAGGGGGGCAACCAGCCGGGCCAGGCGCTCGGGTTGGAGCTGCAGGTAGGCGGTGTAGCGCACCCCTGGCACCGCGTCGGTGACGGTCCCTTGGAACCGGATGCTCAGGCCCCTGGCCTTGGCCTTCGTCTCCCACCTGCGGGGGCGGTCGAACTGTACGACCTCCACGGTGGTAGGTCCGCTGTTGGCCCACCGGGCCCGATAGCGGGTGCCGACCCCGACGGGTCCGTCGGTGAGCTTCTCGACATACTTCGCCTTCGGGTTCCACCCCAGCTCACTGCGCAGGTCGCTGCAGTAGTCGAAGACGTCCTCCTGAGGTCTGTGGATCACGGTCTCGATGCGGTATGCCAGGGCGCTCATGTCCGTCAGCCTCCTCCATGCCTACTGTGGGCGCTCCCATCGCCGACCGGCAGGGCAGGAAGTCCCCTCGGTCCAGGCCCATTCGGCCGCCTGGTACGACGCAGCCTCGTGCCACTCGCGTGCCACATGCACCGGTCAAGCCGGGACTCTCGCGGCCACTGGCGGTCACTCCTGTCCCGTTGACCTGCGGCCGCCTACTACAGGTGCGCGGCAACACGAGTGGTGAGGATGGGGTCGCCGGTTCGATTCCGGCGGGGGGCTCCATCCATCCGATGACCAGCGCAAACGCTGGTCGGTTCGGCGTTCGGGGGTTCGTTAGACGGCTGGAGAGCACTTCCCACGTAGGGATGCGATCTGTCTGCCGGTCATCTGTCGGTGGCTGTTGACCGACTGTGACCAGCATCATTGGTCGTCCCTGGTCCTTCTCCATCCGGGGTCGTTCGGCTCCACAGCGGTTGGAGAACGCATACCTGGACGGCCGAGTAGGAGTCGTATGTCCGGCCGCCATCGAAGAGAGGATTTCGGGGTCACCAGGCCATTGGAATCCGCGCTCGGCAGCATGATGCGCATCCTGCTGATGAGGTGAGGGAAGGAGCTGATCATCCCAGGAGCGGCAATCAACCTTGACGGTCCCCGGCCTGCGTGGTGCCATCCAACCGCCGGCCGCCGCCGATCGAGGCTACCAGGATGACGCTCGCAGAACCCCGCGACTCGACGATCGCCATCGTCGGCGACGGGTTCGGGTCGGCGCTGGTCTACACGACCGCGGTCTACCTCGGCTTCCGACCCGAGCAGGTGACCGTCTACGGGCCCAGCCTCAGCTCGGTCGCGACCTACCAGCGGTCCGCCTACAACCTGGGCCAGACGATCCTTCGTTCGGAGTCCGAGTCGCATTTCCTTCCCGCCGACTGGCCGACCTTCGCCCAGCTGGACGCCTGGACCCATCGCAGCCTGGCGCCGCTGCTGCGGTCGATTCGGCGACGGTACAACCCGGGGGTCGCCGAGATCCTCGCCGAGGCGACGACCGTGCAGCGCCTGCTGGGGTGGGACGACAACCGGCTGCCGCGGCGGATCGGCTGGCTCCAGCGCGAGCAGGAGCCGACCCCGCACTTCACGCTCTACGACGAGCAGGCTGGCTATGCCGGCCGGGCCAGGCACGTGATGCTGGCGCTCGGCCACGGGCCGCTGGCCTTTCCGCCCGTGCTCGCCAAGACCAGGGAGGACCCGGAGCTCGCCGACCGCATCGTGCAGGCGTACGAGCCCAAGGCCTACGCCGCCGAGGGCCGCTACGTGGTGATCGGGGCGGGCATCGCCTCGGTGAACGAGTGGGCCAACGCGTTGGACGCCGGCGCCAAGGTCATCTCGCTGCTGCGCAGCCCCACCCCGGACGAGCAGGACCTGAACACCCCCCGCTGCTTCTTCGAGGCCCGCGGGATCGACGCGTACCTGGGGCTGCCCTTCGACCGGCGCCTGGAGTTCCTGGGCGAGATCCTGAAGGGCACTGCGCCGCGACGGCGTGGGTGGGAGCAGAAGGTCCGGGAGGCGCGGCGGGAGGGCCGCTTCGAGCAGCTCATGGGCGAGATCGACGAGGTCCGCCAAGGGCCGGCCGGCCTGCGGATCTACGTCACCAGCCGTCACGGGCCGGATCCTGGCTGGCTCGACGTGACCGGGGTGGTGGCCGGCACCGGGTTCCAGAAATCGGGCCTGACCCTGCCGCTGCTGCGGCGGCTGGTTCAGTTCTACGGCCTCCCGCTGCAGGACGGCCGGCTGCTGCTGCGCNGCAACTGCGGGATCCCCGGGCTGGACCTTCCGTCCTCGCGGCTNTGCGTGATGGGCATCCACGCCAACCCCGTGATTCCCAACGGCGACACCATCGCCGGCCTGAAGTATGTCGCCCGCCGCTTCGTGGCGGACTGCGCCCGCGCCGAGCGTATCCACTANCGGCCGTTCGGCTCGCGTCTGCGGTTGCAGCTCAGGCTGGCCGCCGGCTCGGCTAGGGCCATGCGGCAGGTCCGCCACGCGGAGCAGCTGGCCTGATGTGTCCGACCGTGCTGGGCCGCGTCCAGACCAGGGTGGCCATCCTGGTCGGCCCCGCGATCCTGGCCGCCATCCTCTCGCTGCTCACCGACGACGAGGGCTGGATCGTCACCATCGGGATCTACCTGCTGATCGGGGTGGCGCTGGACACNACCTTCTACCCNCGGGTGATCAAGTGGCAGCCGCCATGGCTGACATTCCTGCTGGGCGTGACCGAGTTCGTNCTGGTGTTCGTGCTGGTGAAGGTGTTGCGGCCGGGGCAGCCTGGCTTCGGCGACCCGGACGCGCTGCTCGGCGCCGCCGACGCCAAGCCGATCCTGCTGTTCTGGGTGAGCTGGCTGCTGGCGGTGGCCACCCGGATCGTGGTGTTGCCGATCGTGTCGCTGTCGTGGCTGGAGAACGGCGGGGAGTTCCGGGTGACCGGTTGGTCGATCCCGCCTGAGGCGGAGCCGCTGCCGCTGCTGGCGGAGGTGAGCCCGGCGGCCTCCGGGGGCCGGCTGGTGCGCGAGTTCTCCTCTGTGCACCAGGCGCCGGTGCAGCGGCGTCCGCCCCTGTCCGGGGCGCACGCGCGACCCCCTACCGGGCGGTCGCCAGATAGATGATCAGCACCAGGGCCACCAGCACGAACAGGGCGAGCGGCGCCGTTCTCGCTTTGCCCTTGGTCTCCGCATCGAGCAGCTGGTCGAGCTCATCGCGGGGCGTCGCCCCGCCCGCCGGGGTGCGCTCGGGGTCGGCGCCCAGGCCGGCGGGCAGGTAGTCCGGGGGCCGCTCGGGCACCGCCAGCGGGGGCGGGACCGGGTGGACCGCCGACGGGCGCTCGGCGATCTGCCTGGCGGTGCGGAGCTCCACCAGCGTCACCCCGAGCTGGAGCTGGTCGCCTGGCTCCAGGCGGGTGGGGCCGTGGGTCTGATTGCCGTTGACGAAGGTGCCGTTGCGCGAGCCGAGGTCCTCGACCACGGCCCCGGTGCCGCTAGGGCTGACTCGCGCGTGTCGCCGCGAGACGAGCTCATCGGCGAGGACCAGGTCCGCATCGACACCGCGGCCCACCGTCAGCGTGGACGACAGCGCGACCCGAGACCCGGCCCCCGCCCCCTCGACGATCTCCAGGCTCAGCTCGCTCACGGCGACCTCCCTCAGGTGCCGGCCAGGCAGCCGGCCATGGCTGCGGGCAGCCGGTAGGCGCCGCCTCGGACCGTGCGCCAGTCCGAGGAGCGGTAGCCTCTGCTGCCGTAGGGTGCCTCCGCCACCACGTGTCGCTCGCCAGCCTGCGGCTCCTCCACCAGCCAGCGCCCCCGCATCGACCGGTCGGCCTCCTGGTAGGCCTTGACGTACCAGCGCCGCACTCCATCCGACCCGGTGAACAGGCGCATGTCCACGCCGGCGAAACGGCCGTCCACCCCCAGCCTCGCGCGGATCGCCCGCAGCGGCGCCAGGCGGTCGGGNGTGCCCGCCTCGGGCTCGACCCAGCCGCCGGCGCACGTCGGCGCTGTCCCGCCGGCCTGGGTCGCCACCGCGCCGGCGACCTGGGACGCGTGGTCGCCGGTGCTCTTGGCCCTGGCGAAGATCTGCACGGCAACCAAATAGGTGACGGCGGGTAGCAGNAGCAACGCCAGCACGGTGGGCCAGCGGCGGCTGCGGGCGCGGTGGCCGCGCGGCCGGACGTGCGGCGGCGGGGAGGCCGNCCGGGCGGCCGNCAGTGGGGCGGGTGGCCGGNCGAGCGGGGGAGTGGCCGGTCNAGCAGCGGCCGGTCGGGGGGCCGCCGGCGCGGGTGGCCAGGCGGCCGGTTGGGCGAGCGGGGGAGCGGGTCGCGGTGCCGCCGGGTCGGTCNGGGCGGCGGGGCTCGTGCCGGCTGCCGCAGGAGGCCGGACCGTCGCCCTGGTGGCGTCGTCGGGCCGNGGGCTGCCGCGCCGGCCAGCGGCTGCGACCTGTGCGGCGGCGGCCTCCATCAGCGCCGAGCAGGTCGGGTAGCGGTCCTCCTTGGCCTTGGCCATGGCGCGAGCCAGCACCCCGTCCAGGGCCGGCGGGAGCTCGGGGGCGCGGGACGACAGCGGCGGCAGCGGTTCGCTGAGGTGGGCGAAGACCACCTCGACGTCGGTCTCGCCCCGGTAGGGCGGCGAGCCGCTGAGGCAGTGGAACAGGACGCAGCCGAGCGAGTACACGTCGGTGCGCCCGTCGATCGCCCGGCCCTCCACCTGCTCGGGGGCCACGTAGGGTACGCTGCCGACGAACTGGTCGGTGCCGGTCAGGGCGACCTCGGCGTCCAGCTCCTTCATCAGCCCGAAATCGCAGAGGTAGGCGTGCTCGCGGCCGCCCCCCGCCGCCGGGAGCAGCAGGATGTTGGCCGGCTTGACGTCACGGTGGACCAGCCCGCGGGCGTGGGCGGCATCCAGCGCGTGGCCCATCTGGGACAGGATCGCGATGGTGCGGGGCGGCTCCAAGCGGCCCTCCCGCTGCAGCAGCGTGGCCAGGTCGAGGCCCTCCACGTAGCGCATGGCGATGTAGAGCAGGCCATCGTCCTCGCCCGCCTCGTATATCGGGATGACGTTGGGGTGGTCGATGGCGGCCGCGATCCGCGACTCGCGGAGGAAGCGGCGCCGGAAGCGATCGTCGGCCGCCAGGTCCGGGCGGAGGACCTTGAGCGCCACCTTGCGGCCGAGGCTGAGTTGCTCGGCGCGGTACACCTCGCCCATGCCACCGCGCCCGATGGGGGCCTCGATGCGGTAGCCGGTGACGCGGATGACGGGTTCGCGCTGCATGCTCACATCAGTGTTGTAGCACNGCGCCGAGGCGGGCAGAAGAGCGTCTAGTCCGGGGAACGCGGCCCGACCGCCGACCANGTGAAGCGGGTGAGGCTGTCGTGCGGGGCCAGCGCGCCCTGGCGGGACCCGCGCCGCACGAACAGGGTGGANGNCGGCGCGGTCCTGGCGATCTGCGACCGCACCGGGCCCAGACCCTCCTGGCGCCACCGCTCGGACAGGCCGACCACCAGCAGCCCGGCGCCCTCGGCGGCGCGCACGACTCCCTCGCGGCCCGGCTCGATCAGCAGCGGCTCGGCCGGGATGCCGACGAGCTGCTGCAACACCAGTGAGGCATTGCCCAGCAGCCGGCTGGCGTCGCGCCGGCCGTCGTCGCCAGCGGCGGTGCCGAGCAGCCGCAGCGGCGCCCCGTAGGCGCTGGCGATCCAGGCGCCAAGCTCCAGCGCGGCCCAGTCGTGCTCGGNGCCGCCGAACGGCACCAGCACGGGGTGGTCAGGGCCGATCGCGACCGGGCCGCCCTCCCGCTNCACCAGCACCCCGACGTCGCAGGGCGCCCGCAGCAGCACCTCGCCGACCGAGCCGCGGGGCACGCCCTCGCCGAGCAGGGGGCGGCGGCCGTCCAGCAGGATCAGGTCGATCGGGTGCTCGGACGCCAGCCGCAGCAGGTCCCCGGCGACGTCGGCAGAGGTGAAGGCGAGGCTGCGGACCGCAAGCCCCTCGCCGAGCAGCCGGGCGCGGCGGCGGTGCAGGTCGGCGGCGACGCGGTCGAGCTCGTGGTCGTCGGCGGCCAGGCCGGTCGCGATGCGGGTCGGGACGACCAGGCCGGCCAGGATCAGCTCCCGCCGCGGCGTCGAGTGCGCCAGCGGCGCGGCGAGCGCGAGCAACCAGTCCAGGTGCTTCTCGTACTGGGGGGCGACCAGGATCGCCCGCTCGGGCGCCGCCGGCGGCGGGGCGGCGGCCTGCAGCTCTTCCTCCGGCCGCACGCTGAGGGTGCCCCGCGGGTCGATCAGGCGTAGCAGGGGACCGGTCATGAAGGTGGTGACGAGGGCGACGATCACCATGGAGGTGAACAGCGCCGGGGTGATGACGCCCAGCTCCAGCCCGATGTTGAGCACGATCAGCTCGGTCAGGCCGCGCGTATTCATCAACGCCGCGATCGCGCTGGACTCGCGGAGCGAGAAGCCCGTGAAGCGGGCGGCGGCCAGCGCACCGATCCACTTGCCTGCGATGGCGACCAGCAGCAGCACCAGGGTCAGCAGCCACAGCGCCGGGCTGTCGAGCAGGCCGACCTGCACGCGCAGGCCGGTGACCACGAAGAACAGCGGCAGCAGCACGATGACAACGAAGTCCTCCACCCGCCGGGTGATGTCATGGGTCAGGTCGGCCCGCCGCGGCATGATCAGGCCCATGACGAAGGCGCCGAAGATCGCGGCGATGCCGATCCGCTGCGACGCGAACGACGNCAGCAGCACGCCGGTGAAGATCCCCGCGATCCAGCCGCCCGGCAGGTGCCCGGCCTCGTCGTAGGCGCGCGACACCCGCGCCAGAAGCGGCCGCACGGCCAAGACCATCACCGCGCAGAAGGCGACCGCCAGGGTCACGATCCGCACCACCGCCAGGCCCGAGCCGCTCCCGGCCACCGCCGCCGCCAGCGCCAGCAGCCCCCAGGCCGTCACGTCGTCGATCGCGGCCGCGGCCATGGCCATGGCACCGACCGGGTGCCTGAGCATGCGTCGCTCCACCAGGATGCGCGCCAGCACCGGGAACGCCGTGATCGACATGGCCACGCCCATGAACAGGGCGAAGGAGACGAAGGAGGTGTCGGGCGCCACCAGCTCGTACAGCGGCAGCGCCACCGCGATCCCCAGCCCCAGCGGCAGCGCGATGCTCGCATGGGAGATCAGCGCCGCTTGCTCGGAGCGCTCCCGCAGCAACTGCGGGTCGAGCTCCAGGCCGACCAGGAACATGTAGAAGGCCAGGCCGATGTCGGCGGCGGCCCGGAGCAGCGGCACCACGAAGGCTGGGAACACCAGCTCGGTGAGGCGCGGGGCGACCGTGGCCAGCAGCGTCGGCCCGAGCAGAACGCCGGCGAGCACCTCACCCATTACCTGCGGCTGGCCGAGGCGGGCCACCGCCGCGCCCATCGCCCTGGCGGCCAGCACCACCACGGCGATGGCCAGCATCAGCTGGCCGAAGGTCTCCTCGGCGCCCGGCGCCCGCGCCGCCGCCGTGGCCCCCGCCTCCGCCTCGGGCTGCGGGAGCCTGGTCGCCGTCAGCGCCGCGCCGCCGGCCGACCCGCGCAGGCTGGCCCCGTCGGCCCGAGCGGTCAGCCGGTCCCGGTCACCGGCGCGGCAGGTGACGGGCCCGTCCAGCTGGCCGCCCTGCAAGCGCAGCCCTCCGGCGACCTCGCCAGGTCCCTTCAGGTCGACGAACTGGCCCGACTGCTCCAGCCGCAGCCGCTGGTCGCGGTCGCCCAGGCAGGGCGAGGGCCCGTCGAGTCGGTAGGCGCCGGCGACCGGCGGCGCGGGCCGGATCGCGGCGCCGGCCTGGAAGACCACCACGGCCACCGCGGCGACGAACCCTAGGAGCAGCAAGTAGCCGAACGCCACCTGGCGGCCGGATCGCCCTTCCCCGCCGCTTCTGCCCATACCGGTATCATAGGCGGCGCGCTCGGACGCCAAGATCCCCGAGAAACCATGGGAGCCATTCTCGAGGCCGGCCAGCGGCTCGGGCCGTACCGGATTGAGGCGCGGCTGGGCCAGGGTGGAATGGGGATCGTATTTCGGGCGACCCACGTCGGCGACGGCGCCACGGTGGCGCTCAAGGTGTTGCGCGACGAGCTCAGCCAGGACGAGGGCTACAAGCGGCGGCTGGCACGCGAGGCAAGGGCCGCCGCCGAGGTCGACCATCCCCACCTCGCCCGCGTCCTGGCGGTAGGGGAGGCGGACGGCCGCTCGTACCTGGCGGTGCGCTACGTGGAGGGACGCTCGCTGGCCGAGAGGTTGGCCGCCGAGGGACCACTGGACCCGCCCGCCCTGCTGCGGCTGGCGGCCGAGGTCGGCGGCGGCCTGGACGCGCTGCACGACCGCGGCCTGGTGCATCGCGACATCAAGTCGGCCAATGTCCTGCTGGCCGCCGACGGTGGCGCGGTGCTGGGCGACTTCGGCCTGGCCAAGGGTCGGGCCGACACGCTGCTGACCCGGCCCGGGCAGGTCCTCGGCACCCTCGACTACCTTGCACCCGAGCTGATCCGCGGCGAGCCGGCCGCGCCCGCCAGCGACCTGTATGCGTTCGGCTGCCTGCTCTTCGAGTGCATCGCGGGCGCCCCGCCGTTCGCGGGGCGGGGGATCCTACGCACCGGCATGGCGCACCTGGAGGAGGAGCCGGGCGACCCCACCACCGGCCGCGCCGACCTGCCGCCGGCGGTCTCCTGGACGGTGCGACAGGCGCTCGCCAAGGATCCCCGCCGCCGCCCATCGAGTGGGATCGCGTTGGCCCGTATGCTGCGCCTGGCAGCCACCGGCGACCACGCCTGAGCCAAGGAGCGTCGAAATGCGCAGGGTCGTCTTCACCAGTGGCCCGCTGGCCGGCCGCGACGTCGAGGTGACCGCCGCGCTGGTGCTGGGCCGCCAGGCCGCGGACCTCCTGATCGAGGATCCGGAGGTGTCCAGACGCCANGCGGCCCTGCGCCCCGCCGGCGACGGCCTCGAGCTCGAGGACCTCGGGTCGCTGAACGGCACCTGGGTGAACGGCGCAAGGATCCAGGGTCCTGTCCGGCTGGAGCCCGGTGACCGCGTGCAGCTGGGCGACACCTTGTTCGAGGTGCGGACGCGGTGGGCGGAGCCGACCGTGGCCAGTCCGCGGCCCGGCGGCGCCCGGCCGGCGGAGCCAGAGGGCGCCCGGCTGGCGGAGCGTGAGGCCGCCTCGCCGGCACCGTTCAGCCCGCCCACCCAGCGGCACACGACGCGGCGCCCCGCGGTGGCCACCAGGCGGCTGACGCCGACGCTGCTCTCGTTCGGGGTCGTGATCGCCACTGCGATCACCCTTGTGTTCTACTTCGCCATGCGCTAGCCCGACGTTCCTGGGGCTGACCGATGAGTTGTGAGCAGAGCCGCTGGTGAGTGCCCAGTCTCGAAGGGCGGGGGCGTCTCTGCAGGCACGGAGAGTCTGTTCGAGCGGGGGATGAGAACGCATTACCGATGTGAAAGAGAACCCATAACTCTGCCACTTACGGTCGCCCACAACGTGGGGAAACGGCGTTCCGCACAGCGGTTCCTGGTGGTTCCATGGTAAGGATGGGGTCGCCGGTTCGATTCCGGCGGGGGGCTCCACCCCAAACCAGCAGGCCAGGCCGGGTCCCGTACCCGNTCTGTCGCNTGACCAGGCGCCAGTGACCGCGTTTGCCAGAGAATTTGCCAGTCCGACTTGTACGCTCTGAGTGGCCTCGGCCGCGACTCAGTGAGCCGTCGTGCCGGCGCCGCGCCGGTCCCGGACGGCGGCTACCGCCTCCCGGAGGGTGAGCCGGGCGCCGGCGGCAAACACCTCCTCGAACCGCTCCGTCCCCAGCGCCC
>JGI25407J50210_10000019_pt1 | contig 17297 bp, 16 predicted proteins | sample TabmetS5T2R1_FD_50210 | JGI IMG/M metagenome (IMG submission 50210) | reverse complement strand
CGCTACACGTCGCGTCGCGACGCGACGGCCCCCGTGGCGCCTTCCTCCCGAACGAGTCCACAGCTCGACGGAGGACGAGCCAATGCGACACGTCAAGGTCAACGGCGTCGACGTCGCCTACGAGGTCGTGGGCCGGGGCGAGCCGATCCTGTTCATACACGGTGCCCACATCGCCGACGCCATGCGGCCACTCGTTGACGATCCGGCCCTCGGCCGGTTCCAGCGGATCCGCTACCACCGACGCGGCGTCGGCGGAAGCAGCTGCCCGCCCGAGGCCCGGGCAACGGCGGTCGCCGTGCACGCCGAGGATGCCGTCGGGCTCCTAGAGCGGCTCGGCGTCGATCGTGCTCATGTGGTGGGCCACTCGAGCGGTGGAGCCATCGCCCTCGAGGTCGCGTCCCGCCACCCCACCAGGGTGTCGTCGCTTGTCCTACTGGAACCGGCGCTCATGATGGTGCCGAGCGGCGCCGCCTTCATCGACCTGGTCACGCCCCTCGTCGGACGCTACGAACGTGGCGACGCGGAAGGTGCCGTCCATGGCTTCCTGGCTCTAGTCGGTGATCGCGACTGGCGCAGCGCGATCAAGCGGACGGTGCCCGGAGGGATCGCGTTGGCGGTCAAGGACGCCGCCACGTTCTTCGTCAGCGAGCTACCTGCCGTATCCCGCTGGACCTTCGGACCCGAGCAGGCCACGGCCATCACGTGCCCGGTTCTGTCCGTGCTCGGCTCCAAGACGAGCTCCTTGTTCATCGAAGGTCGTGAGCTGCTCCACGAGTGGTTCCCGCAGTGCCACGACGCGGACATCCCCGACGCCAGCCACCTGCTCCAGATGGAAGCCCCCGGACCCGTCGCGGCGGCGATCGCCCATTGTTCCGACGCTCTCCAAGCACCACCGCTCCGGTAGCGGCGAGACGCGGCGAATGGACGGCCTTGCCCGGGAGGCGTCGAGGACCACACCGACACCGGTTGTCGCACTGGCACTCGTGGTGGCAGGGCGGCATCAGCCGGCGTCGACGACTGAGACGCGGGCGACACACGGGTTGGACACGTAGTACAAGTCACGGTGCTCGCCCGGACAGGGGAACATCGCGTTCGCGAACATGGAGCCGGTCATCGTGCGCGCCTTCTCGGCGCCGGTCAGAAGGTCGAGCACGACAACTCCGTCGTCGACGAGTAGGTCGACGTCGTCAAGCACGATCTCGGCGGTGTCGGGGTACACGAGGGGCTGCCACCAGTTGCGGATCTCCCGCCGCCACAGCTCGTCGAGGCCGCCGGGTCCCCGGTAGCGGTAGGCGACGACCTGGCCATCGTTGGAGTCGTAGCTCACCGCTACCTGGTGCTGCTCGACGAAAACTGGCGGGGCGAGAACCCAACCGTCGGGGCGGCCGACCGGCACGACGATGTCGTGATCCTCCGGGTCCTCCACGCCGAACCGCAGGAGCCGATTGCCCGAGGCGAACGACGTCTGCCAGCCACCGTCGAAGGCAAGCGATCCGACCGGGTCAGCAGCCAGCAGATGACGGGCAAGAAAGCTGTCGCCGTTGTCGTGCAGCCACACGCTGTCGGCGCCCAGGCACGTATCCCAAGCGAGGCCCTGGTCGCCGTCCCGTTCGCGATAGCGCGCTACCCAGCCCTCGTCGCGCTCCAGGCTCCCAGCTCGATACCGGTAGCGGAAGACGTGCTCGTCGCCGGGCACGTACAGCAGGTCGACATTGTCGATCCGGTCGGCCGCGACCCGGCCCATCGACGGCTCCGGCAGCGAGACCTCGGCGACCACGGCGAGCCGGTCGGGCTCCAGCACCGTGAGGCGGGACTCCCGCCCGCCGATCCGGTTGTCCTTGACGATCAGGTTCCCGTCCGCGCCAACGAGGAGCGTGTTGTGCGCNCCGTCGCTCGGCAACTCCGCCTCGGCGGCGAGGGTGAGGTCCATGCCGAGACGATGGAGATAACGGCCGTTCACAACATAGAGGTCGCCGTTCTCGTGCACGACCATCGCCCCGCACCAGATGTGGCCGCCCGTGGGAAGCGGCTCAGTGGTCGCCAGCGGGTCGAGGGTGAGCGGGTCGACCCGCTCGACGAGGCCGATCGGGTGGGCGGCCGCCACGGGCGACGTCGAGTGCAGGTACAGCTCCCCTGGGTCACGCCAGANGAACATGACGTTCCACCGCTGCGTATCACGGAGCGTGACATCGAGCCGCTCTCCGCCGACGAGGCCGAGACCCGGGCCGTGAGGGGCCTTCTGGCGGCGGGGCCCGCCACATTCAGCTGGGAACAGGCTCGGGTAGTAGCCGGCGAGGCGGTCAACCGTGTCCAGAGCTGTCACATCTCTGATCTACACGACCAGTACCAAACCGAGGCCGCGACCAGTCTCCCGCAGGCACCGAGTTGCCATGGGGAGGTCGGACTGATGGGGCGTTCGGGGACACCCGCTGGGCCACGTCGAGCCCCGTCGTTCCGGGACACCGATCTGTTGTGTCCGACGTCAGGACTGATTCTGTTCGGCCAGTTCCTGCAGGAATCGCGGCATTCGGCCGGCGCCGAAGTCGTAATAGCGCGCCCAACGGGGCGTGATCGCGATTCGCGCCATCTGGTCGTACATCCCGCGGACGTTCTGCTCGAACTCGGCCGCCGCTTCGGCGTCCATGGACTTCCTGGCGGCCGCCAGGTACTCCGGTACCACGCCATCGACGATCTCGACGCTTGCCTGCCCGCGTATCGAGAGAGCGCGCGCCTGGTCGGGTGTATCGCCGGCGTCGATGGCCAGTGCAACGTCCGGGCGGCCCGAGAGCGCCGTGACCTTCGGTGAGGTCGTGGCGGTGGAGATCACGACCTCGTCGCCTGTCCAGAAGAATCCGACCGGGATCACCCGCGGTGTTCCGTCCTTCCCGATGTAGGCGAGGTGGGCGGCCGAGGGGGACGTCAGCAGCTCCTGAGCGCCGGTCGTGGACAGTTCGTCGTCGATGTCCTGCCGGTCCATCGGTGTTCTTCCTTTCGCTCTGTCGCGACCGTTGGGCCGCGGGACTTACACCGCTTTGGCCTACCCGCTCCCCGGGCGCACAGCCCCGACCATCACGGTGGAACGTCGGATCGACGATGTGACGCCTTCGAGAGATCCGCGCCAGATCGGCGGCCAGACGCGTCAGAGCCGGCCCCTCCGGACCGGCCAGACGCGTATTTCGTGGTCGGGCTGGCGGGACTTGAACCCGTGACCCCTTGACCCCCAGTCCAGGCGGGATCCAGATCCCAGGCGTCGACCTAACCCGCACCTACCTCCGCCGCCGACTCGCGGACACCGACCTCAGCGAGGCCTACTCGTGAGGGCCATGCTCGCGGACGCCGACCTCGACGGCACCAGGCTCGTCGGTGCCAAGGTCTGCGGCGCCAACCTCCGCCACGCCCTAGGTCAGCGACGCCGCGTTCGATGGCGTCATCTATGACGACGAGACACGGTGGCCCGAGAGGTTCGAGCCGCCGCCGTCTGGGTCGCGATAATCCACGCTCCTCGGCGCTCAGCATCGACGCGCGAGCGCGGCCCCTAGCTAGCCGACCCTCGGTACGGCGGAGGTCGAGCGGTCTCGACAGGCCGATGGTGACCGACCACGTGGCGCTCTAGCGTCGCGTCGCTGAGTGATGCCGGTCCGACGGTCGCACCACGGGAGACGGGCAGGATGAGCGAGCGCTGGACCCTGAGCGAGGAGAGCGAGCCGATCTCGCCCGCCACGGTGACGTTGGTGGAGGGGGCGAGCTTCATGATCTGCGACCTCGGGGGTGACATTTCCGGCCGGGGCGTCGAGGGCCTGTACGTCGCCGACACACGCATCTGCTCCCACCTGGTGCTCACGGTCGACGACCAGAAGCTGGAGCCGTTGACCGTCGCCAGCCGTTCGCCGTTCTCGGCGTCGTTCGTCGCCCGGACCCTCGACCGGGCGCTGCTGGTGTTCCGGGATGTGTGGATCGGCCGGGGAATGCGCGTCGACATCCGGCTCCGCAACCTGGACCAGGAGCCCCGCACCGCGGTGGTGCGGCTCGCCGTGAACGCGGATCTCGCCGCATTGTTCGACGTCAAGCGGGGCCAGCCGATCCCGGCGGCGGCGCACAGGACCGTGACCGGGGACGTGGCGTCGCTCGCCGAGCTCGACGGAAAGCGCGGCCTCGTGGTCCGGGCCCGCACGGCCATGGCCTTGGCCGACGGGTCATTGCGCTGGGTGGCACAGGTCGACGCGGGCGGCGAGTGGTCCGCCTGCGTCGAGCTGGCTGCGCTGCGGGGCGGCGCCGAACTGCCGCCCCGGCACCGCTGTGGCTCGCCGCCGGCGCTGGCCCAGCCGTCGGCCCGCCAGGCCACCTGGGAGGGCGGGCTGCCGAGCCTGCGCTCGGACGTGCCCGGCCTGGCGACGGCGTTCGCCCGGTCAGGGTCAGACCTCGGCGCCCTGCGCATCTTCGACCCCCAACAGCCGGACCCGGTGATCGCCGCCGGCGCCCCCTGGTACATGACGCTGTTCGGTCGGGACTCGCTGCTCACGTCGTGGATGGCGCTGCTGATCGACCCGAGCCTGGCGCTGGCGGCGCTGCGCACGCTGGCCCGCCTCCAGGGCACCGAGGACCGGGACGACAACGAGGAGCAGCCCGGCAAGATCCTGCACGAGGTGCGGTTCTCGCAGGGCCCGTCACTGGCCCTCGCCGACGGCGAGGTCTACTACGGCTCGGTCGACGCCACCCCGCTGTTCGTGATGCTCGTGCACGAGATGTGGCGGTGGGGCACAGCGTTGGAGGACCTGCGACCCCTCTTGCCAGCGGTGGACGCCGCGCTGGACTGGGTGGCTGGGCCGGGCGACCCCGACGGGGACGGCTACGTCGAGTACGAGCGGCGCTCGCCCGACGGCCTGGTCAACCAGGGATGGAAGGACTCATGGGACGGCGTATCGTTCGCCGACGGCCGGATCGCCGAGCCGCCCATCGCCCTCGCTGAGGTCCAGGGTTACGCCTACGCCGCCTGGCGAGCGGGCGCGGCGCTGGCACGGGCCACCGGCGACGAGGCGACGGCCGCGGCCCGGGATCGGCGGGCCCACGTGCTTCGCCGGCGGTTCGAGACCGACTTCTGGCTGGGCCACCGTGAGGCGTTCGCCCTGGCGCTTGACCGCGACAAGCGGCCGGTGGACGCGGTGGCCTCNAACATGGGCCACCTCCTGTGGACCGGGATCGTCACCGCCCCGGACCAATCNGGGGCGGTNGCCCGCCATCTGGTTTCGCGGGCCATGAACACCGGCTGGGGGATTCGCACCCTGGCCGAGGGCATGGGCCGNTTNAACCCGCTCAGCTACCACAACGGCTCGGTATGGCCCCACGACACCGCAATCTGTGTCGCCGGCTTACGCCGGGCCGGCTTCGCGGAGGCGGCGGCTCGGGTGGCCGCGGGGCTGCTGGCCGCCGCGGACGCCTGCGACGGCCGCCCGCCCGAGCTCTTCGCCGGCCTGACCCGAGACGAGCTGCCGGTTCCGGTCCCCTACCCGGCCTCGTGCTCGCCCCAGGCATGGGCGTCCGCCGCTCCGCTGCTGCTGGTGAGGGCGCTTCTCGGGCTCGAACCCGACGCCCCCGGCGGCCGCATCGAGCTGAACCCNGTGCTGCCGGAGAGCACCCGCTATATGCAGGTAGCCGACGTGCCGCTGGCCGGCGGTCGCGTCACGATCGAATCCGACGACGGCGCCGTCGCCCTGCGGGGCCTCCGGCCGGGCCTTGCCGTGGTACGACCCCCCGAACGCGAGTCATAGCCCGACTGCCTTAGCGCGCCCTGCTTGACCGTATCGCTCTCCAGCGCGCAGGAACCAGCACGAATCGTCGCCGTTGGCGATCGAGACTCACGGGTAGTGAGCTGCCGACGATCTGCAGTGGGGGCACCATCATGAGGATTGGGGTAGTCGCACCGCCATGGGTGGCGGTGCCGCCGGCCGGCTACGGCGGCACTGAAGCGGTGATCGATGAGCTCGTGCGCGGCTTCGAACGGGCCGGCCACGATGTCATGCTGTGGACCACCGGAGATTCCACCTGCCAGGTCCCGCGCGGGCACATCATCGCNGAGGCGCAGGGCAAGCGAATGGGCGTCGCCGCCGTAGAGCTCGACCACGTCATCGCCGGATACGAGNCGCTGACCGCTTGGGGCGCGGACNTCGTGCACGATCACACGCTGACCGGGCCGCTCTGCGCCGAGCGATCCCACCCGCCCGTGGTCACTACGAACCACGGGCCGTTCGAGGGCGAGCTTGCCGCGCTCTATCGCCGTGTCGCGCAGCGCGTGCCGATCATCGCCATCAGCCACGACCAGGCCCGCCGCGCCAGAGCTACCCCGCTCGCAGCGGTGATCCACCACGGGCTCGACACCAAGGCTTATCCGGCGGGTGATGGCGGCGGTGACGATGACGGCCCGTACTTCCTGTTCCTCGGCCGCATCATCCCCGACAAGGGCGCAGACCATGCCGCCCGGGCGGTGCGGCAGATGGGCGGCCGGCTGCTGATCGCCGGCAAAATGCAAGAAGATCACGAGCACCGCTACTTCGCCGAGCAGCTCGAGCCACTGCTCGGCGACGACGTCGTGTACGTCGGCGAGGTAGCGCTCGAGGAGAAGCTCCGCCTGCTCGCTGGCGCCACCGCCCTGGTCAACCCCCTGCGCTGGCCCGAGCCGTTCGGCATGGTGATGATCGAGGCCCTCGCCTGTGGCACACCCGTTGTCGGCTATCGCTACGCAACGGCTCCCGAGATCATCGACGACGGCGTCACGGGCTACCTGAGTGAAGACATCGACGACCTGGCCACCAAGCTGACCCAAGCCCGGCGCCTGGACCGGACCGCATGCCGAGCAGCAGTCACGGATCGGTTCAGCACCGAACGCATGGTCGCCGAGCACATCGCAGTGTTCGAGCGCGTGTTGTGCTCTCGCCGGGTGAGTGCGGCCGCAGTACATGCGACACGCGTGGATGGCGAACGACCCGCTCTACGGCGCACGCCCTAGTTGGCTGTGCCGATCCGGTTCCCGACCTGATCAAGTGGGACCGACCACCAGGTGAAGGTGGCACTGGACACGGCGGTGGCGGCTATGGTGCGACGCCGCCATGCCGAGCTTGAGTGCCAGCCAACGGCCTCGGGCGATGCTTCGGCCATCGTCGTGCCGCTCGACGAGTTCAACATCCCGATCCCTGTCTGAGCTCGTCGGTGGGGCAGATGATCGTTTGTGGGCGCTCGGGTCGGGAAGAAGGCATCGGCCGCGTTGCAGCTGCAGTCGGACAGAAGGGACTTGTCCGATGGCGAAGGATCGACCAGGCGATGCCCGCTGGGGCAGGCGGGGTGACGAGTCTGGCGACGGGCGCCAGTCTTCCGGGCGCAGGGAGCAGCGCCGAGAGTATCCGGACTACGAGGTCGTCGATCCCTCTGAAATCGACGATAGGCCCGACGTGGTGCTCGACATCCCTGTGGTGAAGGTTGATGAGATCGGGGTCGACGTCGAGCATCTCCGCGCCACGGTGGGGCTCAGGGCGGACCTGCAGCACTTGGTGAACCTCAACGTCGGGGTGGCCGCTCGGCTCGGCAACCTCGAGCTCAAGATCAAGGGTGTCGAGGCGCAGGGCCTCTTCATGGCTCGGCTCGATAACGTCTCCAGGTTGCTCGGGCGCGTCCTGACGACCCTCGACCGCAACCCGGCGCTGCTTGAGAGCGCCGCCCGCTCGATCGAGAACGTCAGCGGCGGGGCGCGGGGGACGCTCGAAGGAGCGGGAGGGGCGCTTGGCGCGCTCGGCCGAGGAGGCAGAGAAGCGGTTGGCGACGTCGGGAAGGGCGCTGGGCAAGCCGTCGACCAGGTCGGCCAGGGGGCGGGAGAGGCTGCCGGCCGGGCTGCTGGCGGCGTGGGTGGACGTGGGAAAGCCGAAGCGCAAGACGAGTAGGGCGAGTGGCCCACCCCCCAGCAAGGCCGTTCGGCCGGGTTGAGTGAGAACAAGGACGCTTCGATGGCCAATCAGCAGTCCAAGTCACGCCACTCGAGCGGCTCGGGGGGGCCTTCGGCGCGCGACCGGAAGCACTCCGGCGAGGACGGGCGGAGTACGTCGGAAATGCCCGAGGANTACCGTTTCGCCAGGAATCTGGATGGCAAGGAGAGCGTCGCCGAGCGTGATTACCGCGCCTATGTCGCCGATGCCAGGAAGGGCGAGGAAGGCCATGACGACCCCGACGTCCTGGTCGACTTTCCGGTCGTCAAGGTCGACGCCATCGACCTCTTGGTGGAGGACCTCGAGGTCCAGGTCTCGCTTCACGCAAAGGTCCTCGAGGTGCTTGAGATCGACGTCGGCGTGGAGGCCTACATGGAGAAGCTCAACGTCAACCTCAAGGGCGTCGAGGCGCAGGCGCTCCTCAAGGCGAGGCTCGACCACGTCACCGCGATCATCGACCGCGTGATGACGACCCTGGACCGCAATCCCGAGCTGATCGAGCGCATCGGAGGGCGCTGGAGAGGGTTGCGAGCGGGGCGGAGCAAACCCTGAGCCACACAGGGGACGCGGTAGACGAGATCGGCGAAGGGGCGCAGGACGCCACTGAGGCACTTGGCCAGGGCGTTGGTCAGGCTGTCGGGGAAGTAGGCGGGGCTGCTCGCGCAGTCGCTCGTGGGCTCGGGAGAGCCGGTGGCGGGGCGCGCACGGTTGCGAAGAAAATTGGAGCGGCCGCCAGTGATGAGGCGACGGGGCTTGGGACAGCCGCCGCGCGCAGGGTGAGCGACGTGGGCAGGCGGCGACGCCAGAAGGGGGACGGGCCACCCGACGCGACGACTGGCGCGCTGCGCGCGACGACTGCCGCGCTGCGCGCTGCGAATGAACTCGGGGTCAAGTTGGACGAGATCTGGGGCACCGGGGCCGGTGGGCGGATCAGGGTTGACGACGTGCGGCGATCCGCACAGGAGGATTGACGCCGTGGCTCGAAACAGACGGCAGGAACCATCCGAGGAGCGCCCCCCGGACCTCGAGATTGACGCGACCGTAAGGGCGAAGCGGCTGTCCTTCGGCAGGCAACCCCATGCCAGCGTTCGCTTCCGCGGTGAGGCGCTGACCGAGGCGCACGCCGGCAGCGAGCGGGAGAACCTTCCCGAGGAGATNGAGCCGGACGTCAGCTACCGCAAAGTTCGGATCGGCTGGNGGGCGGCGGCCTGGGTGGAGGAACCGCCCGAGAAGTAGCCGCCGGCGGTGTGCGTGGGGTGGCTATGTCGGGCGAAATGGCATTGGCGTCAGATCCGGTGTTGGACCGACCCGCGCCAACGACCCCAATGGGTGCCGACGGGAACCAACACCGCGGGTCGGCTGATGTCGTGGTCAGCGGTACAGCGGCCCGTGGCAGCCGGCGGGGACCAACTCGGCGAGATCCGCCTGCNGGCTCCTGCTCGCCNGTTGGCGACCCCGGCCAGTAAGACGTGTTCAAGCGCGGCTACGTGGGTAGCGATTGTGCGCGGACGGTCCCCCGGTTACCTGTGCTCTCCGGGGGGCCGTATCGCGCTCTTGCTCGCTCGCGTNCGGCCGTAACGCTGCGGGGGGCGCACGCGATCTATGGGGGACGACCTCGCTCGCCGTGGGTCGTTCAGATGGCGGGCGTCGCTGGGGGCGGGGGCGACGTCGGCGCAGCGGCCCCGAGGTTTCGGGCGGGCGGGGTTGCTGCGCGTCACTCGCCGGGCAGCAGGTTCTCGACCCCAGTGACGTCAACCAGGCGGCGAAGATCGGGGGACGGGTCGCTGATCCGAAACGCCACAGCTACCTCAGCGGCCGCAGCACGGGCACGGAGCAGGGCGGCGAGGCCGGAGGAATCTGTGTACGAGAGGCCGTGGGCGTCGATTGTGATCGATCGATCCCGGGTGAGTCTCTCGAGGGCTTCGCTGACACATGCCAGCAATTCCCCGGCACCGTTCACGTCGAGGTCGCCCTCGACGACGATGGTGACCTCTGGGCCGTCGTAGTTGGCCTCGACACGCAGTGGCCCGCCCTGCGGGGCCTCCTCGTGGTCCTCCGCCATTCTCAATGCTCCCGTCGCGACCCCCCGCCGGCGTCGCTGGCAGGCAACGTCGCGCGCCGGTGCGATCCCGTCAATTGACCGGAAAGGCGCGGTGCTGGCAGACACCCCACCCCGAACCCGAGGGCCCCCGGTTCACCTGGCGGCAACTCACCCCGCCGCTGGTCAGGGTCCTGGAACGGCAAGCGCCACGGAACAATCACGGCCGAGGCCGCCGGCTGGCTCTCCCCCTACGCTGGGCGTTTGGCCGGCCGCGACGGGGGTAGCGATCCGCGGCTCGGCCANATGAGAGGCGGCCATGACCCGGAATCATCCCGTNGTCTGGTTGAGGACGCGGGCTACCACTGGTTTGAAGGACATGCCGAGTAACGCTGCTTGGCTCGCTCGCAAGGCGCAGCGATCGTCCACGATGGCGCTAGACCGAGCGACCGATGCCGTAGGCGTCGCGGGGACCAGCGTGGGTCAGGCGATTACGCAACGCCGGACGGCCCGTCGTCGACGCGGTTCGGGCGTCGGCAGCGAGAGCGGTTCNGTCGAGGCACTCATCGACGCAGCCCACCGCGCATCGGAGGGAGCTCGTGCGGCCGAGGACAGGGCCTTGAGGTTGGCCGACGAGGCCAATCGGGCTGCCAACGAGGCCCAGCGCATCACGAGAGCCGCCCGCCAGCGGGCAATCGACGCCGAGCGCGACGCCAAGGCACAGGTCCGCCGGCAGGTCTATCAAGTACGTAGGGAGGTCTATGGACCGGTGGCCACCTTGCGCCGCGAGGAAGACGAGCGGATCAAGTACGCCAAGCGCCAAGCGGACGAACGGGTCAGGGAGGCCAAGCGCAAGGCCGACGAGCGGGTCGCGCAGGTACGTGAGAGCGCCGAGCAAGACGCCAACGAGGCGATCGCCGCCGCACGAGCCAAGGCCGATGCCGACACAGAGCGGGCGCAGCAGCGGGCGGGCGAGCGGGCGGAGAAAGCCACGGCTGCAGCGACGCGAGAACTTGCCCGGGCCAAGGAACTCGCTGACAAGGCGTCCAAGGCTGCGCTCGAGGCCGCCGCCGAGGCGGGGCGCGAGGCGGAGCGGTTTGCTGTCGGGACCGGTCAAGTTGCCTTTCAACCCGTCGGCAGCGATGGGCGGTCGTCCCGGTCGGCGCACGCTCAAGCGTCCCGGAGCCGGTCACCTCGCACCGGGTCGCCTCCCGGCCGGTCACCACGCCGCGGCTCGTCTCGCAGCCGATCGGATCGCCGGAAGATGCCGGCCAAGTCCGGCTGATACTCGAACTCACGTGGTGGTTCTGGGTACGACCAGAACAGCGCAGGAAGTTCTGGCTCTCGGCGTGCCACGAGTGGTGTCCCGCATCGGCAGACGCATACAACTCGACGTGGAGGGGAACTAGCTGCGTGCCCGGCAGTGTGGCTGCCGAACAACCTTGGAGACACGACCAATGCTTGGTTTCATCCTGTACTTGATCCTCGTCGGAATCGTGGCGGGCTACCTCGCCCGCCTCCTCGTCCCGGGCCGCGATCCCATGTCGTTCGTCCAAACNATCGTCCTCGGCATCGTCGGTTCCTTCATCGGTGGCTTTCTCGGGTACCTCATCTTCAACGAGGACTTCGACGAAGGCGCGTTCCAGCCCGCTGGCTTCTTCGGGTCCATCATCGGTGCCGTGATCGCGCTATTGATCTACCGGGCCGTCGTCAGCCGGAACGGCACAGCGCGACGCCTCCCGGGTGACTCCGGGACATTCTGAAACCCCNAGACCCGTACAGATGGTGGGCGGCGGTCGCCCACCATCTGTACGGGTTGCAGGCCGCAGGCCCGCCAACACGCCGTTGTGACGTGGAGGCTAGGGCGTGCGTCGGAGTGCGGGTCGTTGCCCGTCCTCATGTGTCGGGTGGTAGGGGGCCGAGGTCACCCGGCGAGGTCGCCGAGGTCCCTTCGGGCCGCTGAATGTCTGGCTCACGCGAGACGAACGCGGCGCAACGGGACGAACTAGCGTGAACGAGCCACGGTGGCTCAGACCACGAGTCCGCTGGTCATAGCCGCTTTCAGGCNACTCGGCGTAACGGGGGAAACGGAAGTGACCCGAGCGGTGGTCATCTACGAGAGCCTCACCGGCAACACGGCGCGGGCCGCTCGGCTGATCGGCGATGCGGTGGCCGGCCGGGGCGTCGATGCGTGCATCTACCCCATCACCGGCATCGGGCTGAAGGATCTCGCCGCCGCCGACATCGTGTTCGTCGGTACCTGGGTCGACGGCCTGGTGCTGTTCGGGCACCGGCCCGGCCGGGCCGGGAGGATCAGGTCGATGCCGGTCATCGACGGCAAGCGGGTGGCGGCCTTCATGACCTACGCCATCCACGCCGGCAAGGCGCTCGACAAGTTCGCCGACGTCCTGTCGGAGCGCGGCGCCACCGTTGTGGCCCGCACGCTCCTGCGCCGCGACCGGCTCGAGGCCGGCGTGGACGAGTTCGTGCTCGAGGCGCTCGCGACCGTTCCCGCCTGAGCGCTGCGGCCCCCGTCTACGGTGCGCTCCTCGACCCGCCGGACCCTGCTCTGGGGCTTCGCCTCCGCCAGCGCGCTGGCAGCCGTGGTGGCTGCGTACGCGATCGGCGGCGACGACGGGGCCGGCGACGGGTCGGAAGGCGCCGAGGTCGCCACGTCAAGCCCCGCGCCCCGGTTGCCCGAGGACGTCGGCGAGGGATGCGGGACCCCGGCGCTCACCGACGCCGCCGACCTCGACGCTGCCCGGCCCGTCGCTCGCTGCGCGGCCGGCCATCCGGCGCCGCAGCCCCNGGCCGACGCCGCCCACCTGCGGGTGGCGCTCACCCAGCGAGCCGAGGCGGTGGCACCGGTCCTCCTGGCCGACAGCATGGGGGAGTTCGCCGCCGAGGGGCTGGACGTCGAACTGGTCGACCAACCGGTCGTCGACGCGTTCGCGGCCCTGGCGAGCGGCGACGTCGATGCGGTGGTCGGGCCCGTCGACTCACCGTTCTTCGACGCCGCGCACGGCGGGACCGGCGCCCGCTGGGTGCTGGGCGGCACCATGTCCGCAGCGCCGGGCGATACCGCCGTGGCGCAGACCGGACTGTGGCTGCGGTCCGACCTGAGGCAGGGCGACGGTCGCTGGCACGACCTCACCGGGATGAGGGTGGGCCTCGATGCCGGGTGGCGCAGTGCCTCCGTCTATCCGGTGGCCACGGCGGCCGCACAGGTCGGTCTGTCGCTCAACGACGTCGACCTCGTGGCCACGGCCGGAGATGACGCCGTGGACCGCCTGGTCGGCGGGGAGCTGGCGGCCGCCTGGGTGGACCAACCGGCCTGGGCGCGGGCGGCCGACGCCGACGGGCTCGAGCTCGCGGTCACGTTGCCCGCCACCGAGCCGATCGATGGCACGATGCTCTCCCGCCGGCTGGTCGGTGCCGAGCGCGACGTCGGCCTGGCGTACGTGCGGGCGGTGATCCGCACCGTCAACACGTACCTGTCCGGTGACTATCACGACGACGCGGACGTGATGGCGGCGCTGGCGGCGGCGACGGGCCTCGACGCCGATGAACTCGCGGGCACGCCCCCGCTGCTGTTCGACTGGGAGATCCGCAGCGGCACGACCGGGCGCCTGCAGGACGCCATGATCGAGATCGGCGCGGTGGGCTACGAGCGCTCGCTGCCGGAGCGCAAGCTGGTCGATCGGACGCTCGCCGTGGACGCCCTGGGCCTACAGGCGCGCTGACCGGGCCCACGACCAGGCGTAATCGACGTCGTCGCAGGCCCGGGCGCCGTCCGCCAGCAGCAGGGGATCGAAGGTGTCGAGCATGACCGCCGTCTCGTCGGTGGCCTCCTGGCCCAGGGCCCGCTCGACGCTTCCGGGCTGGGGGCCGTGGATGAAGCCCGCCGGGTGGAGGCTGATGGATCCCGGCTCGATGCCGGCACCCTTGCGGCTGGTGAAGTCGCCCGCGCAGTAGTAGAGGACCTCGTCGCTGTCAACGTTGGCGTGGTTGTAGGGCACCGGCACGGCCAGCGGGTGATAGTCGAGCTTGCGGGGCACGAAGCTGCACACCACGAAGCGAGGACCGGCGAAGGTCTGATGGACCGGCGGCGGCTGGTGCACCCGCCCGGTGACGGGCTCGAAGTCGTGGATCGACAGCTTGTAGGGGTAGAGGCAGCCGTCCCAGCCCACGACGTCGAAGGGGTGGTGGGCGTAGCGGTAGCGGGTCAGGCCGTCGCGCTGGCGCACCAGCACCTCTTCCGACCGGTCGGCGTCGCCCCCGTCGACCACGAGCGGGGCGTCGGGCGCGTGCAGGTCGCGCTCGCAATACGGGCTGTGCTCGAGGAACTGGCCGGTGGCGGACAGGTAGCGGTCCGGCGGCCCGACGTGGCCCCGGGCCTCGAGGATCAGCGCGTGCACCGGCTCACCCTCCTCGACGATCCATCGGTGCGTCGTGGAGGTGGGGACGACCACGTAGTCGCCGGCGTGGCACTCGAGCGTCCCGAACACGCTGTCCACGCGGGCGCTGCCCTGCCGCAGGTAGACGATCTCGTCGCCGATCGCGTTGCGGTAGAGCCCGCTCGATTGCGTGGGCTGCGCCACCAGCAGCCGCACGGACGCGTTGGCCAGCAACAGCGTCCGGTCCGCGACCATGTCGCCGCCGGCGGGCAGGGTGCCGGTGCGGAGGTGCCGGGGGAGTAGCGGTTCGTTGGGGCCGAGGCCGGGATCCCTCTCCGGCACCGCCTCGGCCGCGACAAGGGCCGTGGGCGGGCGCCGGTGGTAGAGCAGCGACGACGACGACGAGAAGCCCTCGGTGCCCATGAGCTCCTCCGCGTACAGCTGACCGTCGGGCGCCCGGAACTGGGTGTGGCGCTTGGGGGGGATCTCACCCACCCGTCGGTAGTACGGCATGGTCTCCTCGGTTCGGCACCGACGGTCGGAAACTAACCTCCGACTTCCGGAGGTACAACGTGACAGCCACCCTCGCGGCGGCCGTCGAGCGCCTGTTCGACGACGCCAGCCTCTTTCCTCCCGCCCGACTTCCCATGGCCGCGGCGCTGGCCGCCCACCAGCGCCTGCGCCAGGGGCCGCTGGCGCCCACGGTGGGGCCGTTCCTGTACCCGGCGTCCCGGTTCGACGAGCTCGAGGCGAGCCTGTCGTCGGGCCTGCCCCGGCCGCCGGAGCTCGGCGTCATCGCGTACGGCGGCGACGCGCCCTGGGCCGTCATCTACGCCACACCGGGGATCGTGCAGGTCGAGGCGCCCCAGTCGGCGCGCCCGCCCGAGCCCCCTCGCGGCGTGCGGCGCTACGTCGAGATCGCGCCGCATGCGGACGCTGCGGCGCTCGCCGACGTGCTGGACGAGGTGGCCGGCACGGGTGCCCGGGCGAAGGTTCGCTGCGGCGGCCTGACACCCGCCGACGTGCCCAGCTGCGACTGGCTGGCGGCCGCGCTGGCGGGCTGCGCCGAGCGGGGGATCACGCTCAAGGCCACGGCCGGGCTCCACCACCCGTTCCGCGCCACCGGGCCCGACGGGCCGCGGCACGGGCTCGTCAACCTGCTGGCGGCGGCCGGCGCAGCCCAAGCCGGGGCGGACGCTGCGACCTTGAGCGAGGTCCTGGCGCTGGAGGCGGACGGGTCGGCGGCTCTGCTGGAGCACGTCGAAGGCGCCCGGCGGCTGCTCGCATCCGTGGGCACATGCTCGATCGACGAGACCGTCGAGGGACTCACGGCCCGGGGTCTGCTCTGACGTGCGAGTAGAGCGACCACGGCAGGCCGACGGCGCGAGCGCCTTAGGGCGACGCGCCGGCGACGGGCGGGGGGCGCAGCCCCTCCGGGGATGCTGACGTGCTGAGCTCGTGGGTGGAGGGGGCCGACGGTTCCGGATTTCCCGCCGAGCACCTTCCACTGGGGGTGTTCTCGACGGGTGGGGGAGAGCCGCGGGTCGGCGCCCGGATCGGCGACCGGGTGCTCGACCTGGCCCGCCTCTCGGTCGACGGGTCGCTCGGGGGCGCCGCCGAGGGTCAGGCGCTCGCCGCCCCGACGCTCAATGCGTTCCTGGCCTCGGGGCCTGCGGCCTGGCAGGCCGTGCGCGACCGGGTGACGGAGCTCGTGTGCGATCCGGCGGCGCAGGCGCGGGTGACGCCGGCACTCGTGCCGGTCTCCGCCGCGACCCTCCACCTGCCGATCGCGGTGGCCGACTACGTCGACTTCTACAGCTCCCTGGAGCACGCCACGAACCTGGGCCGGATGTTTCGCCCCGACGCCGAGCCGTTGCTGCCCAATTGGCGGCACCTGCCGGTGGCCTACCACGGGCGCGCCGGCACGGTCGTGGTCTCGGGAACCCACGTGGCGCGGCCCGCCGGGCAGCGCCGCTCCCGGGACGGTGCGATCGAGTTCGGGCCGAGCACGCGGCTCGACATCGAGCTGGAGCTCGGGTTCGTGGTCGGCGTCCCCTCGCGGTGGGGGCATCCAGTCCCCATCGGCGAGGCCGCCGGCCACGTCTTCGGCGTCGCCCTCGTGAACGACTGGTCGGCCCGGGACATCCAGGTCTGGGAGGGCCAGCCCCTGGGCCCGTTCCTCGGCAAGTCGTTCGCCACCACCATGTCGGGCTGGGTCACCCCGCTGGCGGCGCTCGCCGGCTGCCACGTCGACGGGCCACCGCAGGATCCGGAGCCACTCGAGTACCTGCGCCTGGCCGAGCCCTGGGGCCTGGACATCGAGCTCGAGGTGGCGCTGGCGCCGGCCGGCGCCGCCACGGCCACCCAGCCGAAGCCGATCAGCCGGGGGACGGCCGCCGGGCTTTACTGGCGGCTGCCCCAGCAGATCGCCCACCTCACGGTCAACGGCGCCCACATGCGAACCGGCGACCTGCTGGCCTCGGGCACGATCTCGGGGCCTGACCGTGGCAGCGAGGGCAGCCTCATCGAGCTCACCGTCAACGGCGCCGAGTCCCTGGAGGTCGCCGGTGTCCGGCGGACGTTCCTCGAGGACGGCGACCAGGTCGTCCTGCGAGGGTGGGCGCGGCCGGAGGACGGCGTGACGATCGAGCTGGGCGAGGCTGCGGGCCGGATCGTGCCGGCGAACGCGTAGCCCGCTGTCGGCCGTGGCCCCCGGCGCTGACCTCGATGCCTTCCTGGCCGCCGCCCGGGCCACGCTCGGCGAACCTGGTGTTCTCACGGACCCGGGCCTGACCGAGGGCTACGCCGTCGACTGGACCCGCCGCTGGCGCAGCGTGGCGCAGGCGGTGGTCCGTCCGGCGACGACCGATCAGGTCGAGGCGCTGGTGCTGGCGG
>JGI25407J50210_10000014_pt1 | contig 18043 bp, 13 predicted proteins | sample TabmetS5T2R1_FD_50210 | JGI IMG/M metagenome (IMG submission 50210) | reverse complement strand
CAGGGTCTCTGCCGGCCGGTCGTGGGCGGGCACGGCGTTAGCCACCAGCGCGAGCGCGGCGCCCGCCGGTGACATTTGGCTGGGGCGCCAGGTTGCGCCGGGAAGATAGCTGGCGGCGACCACGGCGCCGATCGGCAATGCGCCATCGCCGAGCGTCCCGCCCAGGCTCTCTACGTGATGGTCGGTCTGCGTGTTGTCGGGCCCTCGAATGGACAGGGGCTTCCCGTAGGCGTGCACGAGGCCGTCGCTGTCGAGCGGCGCGTACTCGTCGGAGTAGTAGGCGGCACCCGCGCGGATCAGCGCCGCGACGAGGGTGGTCTTGCCCGTGAAGCTCCTCCCGGGGATCAGCAGCGCGCGCCCCGCATGAGCGACGACCCCGGCATGAATGAAGATCCGGTCGGGGGCATTGAGGGCCACCCGCGCCCGGATCACGGTCTCGAGAACCTCCGCGGCGAGCTCGAGCGGGACTCCTTGCACCAGCGGGACTCCGTCGGTTTCAACGGCGTATGTCCCGCGGTCGTCGCCCATGAGCGCCAGGCGGTGCTCGGTGACNTCCGACGCCTCACAGGGCTGCCACCCGGGTGGGAGCGCCGCCCGGACGCGATCGAACGCCTCCATACGGTTCGTGCGCACCCCCATGGGCACGCCGAAGGCCTCGAACAGGATGACCTCCCCATCGAGCGGCTCCAACCCGAGGATCCTCACCTCTGCCACCGGCGACGATGATGACAGCCCGTTCCCCCTTTTTGCCACCGGGTGTACCCGGGCTACCATTCGTCCGGCATGGACTCGCTCCTGCTCGGGCTCCAGTTTCTGTTGGCCGTCGTGTTCGCCACGGCGGGGGCGGCCAAGCTGTTGGACCAGTCCGGCGCCCGTGCGGCACTGGTCGACTTTGGCATATCGGAGCGGATGGCTCCGGCCGCCGGCCTCCTCCTGCCCTTGGCCGAGCTCGCGACGGCCATCGCACTGCTTCTCCACCCGACCGCGAAGTGGGGTGCATTGGCGGCGCTGGTGCTGCTGCTTGCGTTCATCGCCGGCATCGCCCACGCGATGGCGCGCGGCCACGCTCCCGACTGCCACTGCTTCGGCCAGCTTCAATCGGCGCCCGCGGGGCGCGGCACGCTGGCCCGCAATTCCGTCTTGGCCGGGCTGGCGACGGTGCTGGTCGTGGAGGGCCCGGGTCCGCCGGTAGGCGAATGGGTGGCGGCGCGCAGCGCAGCGGAGCTCCTGGCCGTCGGGCTGGGTGTGTTCGCAGTCGCCCTGGGAGTAGCCTGTGTTCGTCTTCGGTCGGACAACCGCGGCCTACGGAGCGACCTCGAGCGCGAGCGGGAGGCCAATACGCTTCTCCCGCCTGGACTGCCGCTCGGCGCCACTGCACCCGGTTTTGCTCTGCCGAACGTGGCCGGCGAGACGGTCACGCTCGACTCGCTGGTGGCTCGCGGCGCGCCGGTGGCGCTCCTCTTCGTGAGTCCGTGGTGCAGTCCCTGCGCGACGTTGCTGCCGGAGCTTGGACGGTGGCAGGCCAGCCTGGCTAACCGCCTGACGATCGCGCTGGTGAGCAGCGGGGGTAAGGAGGACAACGAGTGGATGGCGGAGCAGCACCAGTTGAAGCACGTGCTGGTCCAGGAAGGGTCCGAAGTGCTCGACGCGTACCGGGTCCGGTCTACGCCGACGGCGGTGATGGTGACACCCGAGGGCAGGATCGCGAGCGTGGTGGGGGAGGGCACGTTCGTCATCGAGCCCCTCATCCGCGTGACGCTGCGTGATGAAACGCTGACGCTGGTCGACGGGGATGACGCGGGATCCGAGCAGCCGCGGGTATCTGCCTAGCGACCCGCCTGACCCGCTCCGCAGCGCCCTGCACTCGTTCGCGCGGCGCGCTCGCGACAAACCGGCCCTGGACAGGCTTGACAACGCCGCCGCCGAGGCCTTCGACGCCTTTGACGCTGCAGGCGTGGACGCGCTGTTGCTCAAGGGCCCCGCCCTCGCTCGAACGCTCTACACCCCTGTTGAGCACCGCGGCTATTCGGATGTCGACCTCCTCGTGGCGCCCGCCGACATCCCAATGGCGGAGCGGATCCTGGGTGAGCTTGGATATACGAACCTCGCCGATCACCTTGGGATCGGCGACGTTGCCGGGACCCTGAGCGCGGAGACGTGGGTGGGTGTGGCAACTACTGCTACGGCCGAGGCCGCGCCGCAGATCGACCTGCACTGGCGGCTGCCGGGCGCGCAGGCGTCGCCCGAGTCGGCCTGGGCGGCGTTGACCAGAGAGCGCGGCGTGGTTGGGCTCGCCGGTCGCCGCGTCCCGACGCTCGCCGTCGATGCCCTGGCCCTACACCTGGCCACCCACGCCGCGCAGCATGGGCCCGGTCAAAGACAGCCCGTCGAGGACCTCGCGAGGGGGCTCGAACGATGGGCATCAGACGTCTGGCGGGGGGCAGCGCGGCTGGCTACAGAGATCGAGGCCACCGAGGCCTTCGGCGCCGGTCTGCGCCTGCTCCCGCGAGGCGCCGCGGTGGCGAGCGATCTCGGGCTGCCCGGGACTGGCCGCCTGGAGTGGGAGATCGCACACCGCGATGGGCGGCCGCGCGGCACCTTCCACCTCCAGGCGTTGAGTGAGGCCCGGACGCTCCGGGAGCGTGCCTCGGTGCTCCGCAGGTCGCTGGTCCCGCGGCGCGAATGGATCGCCTGCCAGTATCCGTGGGCGCGCGGGACCCGCGTGCGGATGATCGGGGCGCGTGGGCTGCACGTCATGCGGGCGCCGCTCTGGGCAGCGCGGGCATGGCGCTTCCGGCGACGGGCCGGGCGCGCAGGGGTAGCCGGCCGCTAGACGGGCGGTCCCTCCCCTACCGTCCCGCCAAGCCCGACGCACACAGAGGGGGGCAGGCAGCAATTGCCCGTCCCCTCCGTTCCACCCGGGCAGCTGGCCGGGCGGGTGGGCCCGACAAGCATGCAGCACTCGCAACCTCCTGGTCGCGACGTGCATGGAGTGCCGCAGGCCGGTTCTCCAGCAGTGCAGACGGCTATCTGCGTATCTTGCGCCACCGCCGGTCCGGGCGCCGCGAGGGACACGATGAGCGGGCTCGCCGCGACTGCTCCGCCCACCTTGGCCACCTTCACGGAGAGATCACGGCGACTGATGCCCGGAGTGCCCTCGTCCAGTAGACCGCAGTCGCGGAGTTCGTCCAGCGCGCGGGTCACCGTTGCCCCGTCGAGACCGAGCTCGCCAGCCAGGGCGTTCGAGTCCCTCTTGCCGTTGCAGGCGCGCCACACGCGGGCCGCCGCCGTACCCAGCGCGTGCGCCTGGTCTACGGTGAGGTCATAGACGAGCAGCTCGTCACCGAGCTCCTCGACCACCAGATCCACGGAGCGCGCCAACGGCTTGCCGGAAGAGATGGATGGAGCGACGGCGTGTCCATCGGCGTGCCTCTTGCGAATCCAACCCAAGTCGTCCCCCAGTCGTTGTGGGTAATCCCAGGCAAGTCCCTTGCGGGCGCTTGGGGACTATAAGCCACCCGTTCGGACATTGCCAACTACCCGTTTTTTCGTACCGCGCTGTTGGCGTGTTTGAACAGGGCGCGCACGAACGGATTTCGCGGGTTCAGCTCCAGCGACCGGCGGTAGTTGCGGCGCGCCGCCCGGAACTTGCCCCGCCTTACCTCGAGATCGCCGAGCAGCGCCCAGGTGAGGTGGTCGTGGGGCTCCAATGCGATCGCCTCCTCGAGCACCGAGCGGGAATCGCGGTAGCGTCCGAGCCGGGCGTACGCGGCGCTCTTCACGTACAGCGCCAGCAGGGACTCGTCGTTGAGCGCCAGCGAGCGGTTTGCCAACCGGAGCGTCTCGACCGGGTCCGTGCGCAGGGTGTCGCGGGCGTTGATCCGGTCGCGCTCCGCGGTCGCGAGGCGCCCCACCGAGTCCGCGGCGGCCACCGCTGCGACGGCCACCAGCGCGACCGCCACGATGCGAGGGCTCGTGAACCAGCCGGCGTAACCACGCCGGGTCCAGGGCGCGACGAGCCCCGCAGCCGCGCAAAGGGCTATGCCGGTCACCCCCGGGATGTTGTGGAGCCAGTCCACGCTCGTGTGGGCCAGCCAGGCGACGAAGGCGCCTCCGGCGGCGACCGCGAGAGCCCGGCGGGTGATCGACTGCCGCCCGCGGCGAGCCTGCCTCCAGAACCCGGCGAAGACGGCGCCCACGAAGGCGAGCAGCAGCAGCCCGCCTACCAGGCCGAGCTCCGCCAGCGTCTGGAGGGGCAGGCTGTGCGGCTGGCGGATGTCCTCGGTGGTCTTCCGCTCCGTGAAGTAGAGACGGTCGTAGTTGCCGGCGCCGTAGCCGCGCAGCGGCTCGCGCTCGAACTCGAGCCACGCGACGCTCCAGTAGTCGTAGCGGTACCCGCCGCCCGACAGAAAGCGGGTGCCCCCGGGATCGTCGGTGCTGAGGTTGACGAAATCGTCGTACTGCTCGCGCACCTTGTCGACCGGGTCGCCCACCGCGGCGACAGCCACGGCCAGCGCGAGGACCACGCCGGCGCCGGCGAGCACGGCCTCGCCGCGGCGAGCCACTTCGCCGATACGGGCATCACGGCCCAGCCGCTCCAGCACCGCCTGCACCGCCGCCCAGCCCAACCCGACGAACACGGCGGCGAGCAGGACGAGACGGGCGGCCTCCTCCACCAGTTGCGGATCGGCCTGCTGGCCCTCAGGCAGATTGCGGTACACGTCGAGCAAGGGCCCGGAGATCGCCACGAGCCCCAGGCCGATCGCCCCGAGCGCCCAGAGCCGCCGCGGCCGCCCGGGGACGAAGAGCAGCACGACCAGGCCCGAGGCCGCCACGGCGGGGAGCACGGCTCGCGTCTGGCTCAGGACGAGCAGCGCCCCAAGGATCACCGCGCAGCCGGCGCCGAGCCCGGCGAGCGTCCTGCTGCGCGTCTGCTCCGCCAGGGCGACGCAGGGCCAGAAACCCAACAGGAAGTATCCCGCCTGGCCGTTGACGTAGCCGAGCGGGTCACGCAGCCGCCCGCCGAAGAAGAGGGATTCCACGTCGCCGTCGAGCATGCGGAGCAGCACGTAGCCCGCCACGACCATCACCCCCGCGGTGGCAAAGGCGAGCGGCAGCCAGCGGTCGCGCCGGGTCCGCATCAGCAGGAGCAGAGCGGCGAGCATCGCTGCGTACAACGCCCAACGCCCCGTGGCGACCAGCGCCTGGTCCTCGGACTCGGCCCACGATGCGGAGAGCCGGGACCACGCCCACAGCGCCACCAGGCCGCCCACGGCGAGCGCGGGAACCAGACGGGGCCGGCCCGGCGCCACGGCGGCGGCCGCCAGCGCCAGGGCGAGCATCGCCACTGTGATCGGCCCCCAGACCGTCAGGTCATAGAAGCCGTCCGCGATGGCGCTGACCCCCGAGCCGAAGCCCAGAATCGCCAGCAGTGCGATCGCCACCGCGTCCGCCACCCGTCCCAGGCGGGGGGAGGCGCTCCGGCCCCGCCGGGACTCGGGCGCGGGCCGCCCCGGCGCCGGGGCGGTCGCCGGCCGGGAGCTAGCCACGCTTGAAGGCGTAGTACGCCGGCTTCTTGCGCCCGCGGTGTGTCAGCAGGCCTCTGTGAACGTCGTCGCCCTTGCGGTTGGGCGGATCGTCATAGAGCGAGAACCAGCCCAGGGTGTAGATGCGAGACCAGCGCCGGGTCACCCGCAGCGCGGTGCCGAGCCAGCTGGCGGCCGTCCGGCGTGTGACCCAGAAGTTGAACTCGTGGTTGCGGTGATCGGTGGGCCAGAAGAGCTCGGACAGAAAGAGCTTCATCGCTTGCCGGCCCCGCGGGCGGCCGAGGTACCGATCGACCCATCCGGCGAGCAGGTCGAGATCGGAGAAGTCGGCGAACCCGTGCCCTATGGGCGGGCGGTCCAAGAACGGTCGCCGCGCGCTGAAGGGGTTGTGACCGTACATGTCCATGCGGGGAGGCCGCCCGTTCGGAAGCCGGAGGTTCTTGATCCAGTTCAGCGGCGACACGTCGCCGGTCGTGAATGAGTTGCCCCCGATCACCAGGTTGCGTCGGTTGCGCTGCTTGAGGCTCGCGTAGGAGGCGTCGAGGATGCGTGAGTAGCGCCGCGGCCCGCGCCGCATCTTTCGCGTCAAGGGACGGTCGCGCCGCTCGTGAATCAGCGGCTTGAAGTTCGTTCGGCGTGTCGGCTCCGGCCAGATCATCCACAGCCGCACCTTCGGGTAGCGCCGGGATGCGGCGAACGCGAAGTCGGCGAAGTCGCGGGCCCGCCGTGGCGCCCAGCGCGGATCGGACCTTCCGCTCGCCCAGCGCGGCGCCCCCTGGAGAACGATCGCGATCCGGATCCGGTGGCGCCGCCCTTGTCTGACCGCGTCGTCGAGCTCGGCGGGCCAGCGGTAGGCGGCGTCGGACGGGTCGCGTGGCTGCCGCGGGCGGCTGGGTGCCGTCGCCGCCCAGCCGAGGCCGATCTGGTAGATGCCGGCGCCCAGGTCGCGGTAGATCGGGAACTGGGAGACACCGTTCACGCGCACCGGGCCCCAGATCGCCTTCTTGCGCGACGGCGCCGCCTCGGCGAGGGCCGGGAGGAGCAGCGCGGCGATGCAGACGGCGCCAAGCACGTATCGTCCAAGTCGGGTGAGTGGCCCCCACATGCGGTTACGCCTTACCCTATGCGAAGCGCCATGTCCAGTCGGCGAGCGATCCTGTTCTCCCTGGTGATCGCGCTCGGTCTGCCCGCTCCGGCGGCGGCCCAGGTCGATCCGGGAATCAACTTCGACCCCGGTAGCCCGGCGGGGAAGGAGTACGCGATCCCCCTTGCGGAGGGAAGGTCGGAGGGCGCCGGCACGAGCGATCCGCGCACGGGCGGAGACATTCCGTTCGGGGTGGGCATCGAGCCGCCAGGCGGCGGGTCGGGCGACGGGTCCGGCGGAGCGGGCACTGGAGGCTCCGAGCCGGCTGGGTCTCGGGAACCCGGAGGAGCGGGGGGCACCGGCGGGCGCATCGAGAGCCGAGGTGGCGAAGCATCTCGGTCGACGTCTCTGGCCGAAGCCGAATCCGAGGAGGGTACCGCCTGGCAAACGCTGGTGCTCGCGCTTGCGGTGCTGCTGCCCGCCGCGCTGCTTGCGGTCGTCCTTGCGGCCCGCCGGCCTAGTCGGACCGGAAGAACGGCCTGACGCGTCGGCCCCGTCTCGGCCCCGGTTGTGGGGCTGGGATCTGGGGCTCGGCCACGCGCTCGGCCTCGGAGGGGGCATTTCCGTTGCTGTTGGTGAGCGCCGATCCGCGGGGCACCGGCGGAGGGGAGTCCGAGTCCGGCGCCTGGCGGTACGACTTTCCGTAGCGGTACCCGTACCCATAGCCATAGGACTCGCCTGGCTTCCCGCCCGTTGCGACCATCCCGAGCACACGACCGCCCGCGTTGTTGCTCACCTCGACGGCGCGCTCAATGGCGTCGCGGCTGGTCTTGTCGAGCCGCGCCACGCCGACTATCCCGACAACCTGGTCGAGCAGCGGGAAGGCGTCGCTGACCACGAGCAATGGCGCGGTGTCGACCAGCACCAGGTCGCACAGCTCGGTGAGCTGCGCGAGCACGGACGTCATGCGCGCGGAGCCGAGCATCTCCGACGGATTCGGCGGCACGGTTCCCCCCGCGAGGATGCGCAGGTACGCGCCGAACGGCTCGATGTCCTGGAGCGCCTCCTCGGTCCCCGCCCCCCCGGTCAGCACCTCGCTCAGCCCCGGTGAGCGCTCGCCACCCATCCGCACCGCCACCTGCGGGTTCCTCAGGTCCGCGTCGAGCAGAATCACGCGCTTCCCGGCCCGGGCGTACGCCACCGCCAAGTGCGTGGCGACGCTCGTCTTCCCGTCCCCCTTGATCGGGCTCATGACCAGCAGGCTCGTGAGAGGCACGTCGAGGTTGAAGTAGGTGAGGCTGTCGCGCAGGGTCTGGAAGACGATCGGCAGCTGCCCATCCGGTGCCGTTCCGGGGAAGGCGCTCGCCGGGACACGCGCGAGCAGCGGCGTTCCCGTCAGCGGCTCGAGGTCGCGGGGGTCGTGGAGGCGACGGTCGAGTCGCTCCGCCAGCGCCACCAGGGCCGCCCCGATGAGCAACGCCGCTACAAACGCGAGGACCGCGTTGCGCTCGGGGTTGGGCGATACCGCACTCGACGGCGGAGTGGCCGGCTGGACGATTTGGGCGTTCTGGCCCTGTGCGGCCCGCAGCGTCCGCAGCCCCTGGAGGTTTTCGGAGAGCTGCTGTCGCTGAAGGGGGTCGTTCAGGGGCAGGTCATCCAGCTCCCTCTGCACGTTCGCGATCGCCGCATCGACGCGTCTGATGCCCTGCCGCCTGCGGGTGGTCCTCACGGCGCGCGCGAAAGTGTTGGCTATCTCGGCAGCGCGTTCCGGATCGCTCGCGGACGCAGTGATCGTTATGAGGCCCGTTGCCTCTTCGTCGGTGGCTTCGATCGCTCCGCGCAACGACCCGGACGGCTCCCCCATGAGACGTGAGGCTTCATCCGCGACCCCGTTGGTCTCGATGAGCCTGGCGATCGTCGCGGTGTTGGTCGTCGCGGCGGCGACGACGACGTCTCCCGTCAGGGGAAGCCCACCGTCGACCGCGTTTGCCTGGACCTGCATGAGCACGCTCGCCTCGTACCGCTTCGTGAGCCGCTCGCTGTACAGGTAGGCGGCCACAGGAATGATCGTGACGCAGAGGACGAGGATCCACTTCCGGCGCCAGAGCACCCGGAAGAAGTCCCGAGGGTCAGGACGTTCCGTCACCCGCTCGGGGGTTTCCTCGGCCAGACGAGGCACGGCGGCAAGTATAAGCGCGGACTGTCGGGATGACGTGAAATTGCAATTGCACGCCGAGGCACGTCAGCCGCCGCGTGCCGGCGCCGCCAGACCCCGCATGCGCAAACGCCGCGTCTCGACCCCCTGATGTTGCCAGTGCTCGCGCAACACCACGAGCAGGCACAGCGCCAAGGCGACCACATGCGTGCGGTAACGAAAAGCTGTGCCGGCATTTCCGGCGCTGATCGCGTAGGCCCAGAGCATGAACAGCAGGGGGTAGATCAGCGGCGCGGCGCGCTTCATGATCCCGCTGCGGTTACGGATCAGCTGCTGCACGAGGAGTATCAGGGCGCCAAAGACGACCAGCGTCCCCAGCACGCCGAGTTGCTGGCTCGTGTTGTCAGCCTGCCAAGGGTGGGGCTTGAACACGACGTCGTACACTCGCTCGGGCGCGTTCAGGAGGAGCTTCGCCCGGCTCGAGTAGTCGATCCGCTCCAGCGAGAGGTTCGCCTCCTCGTTTTCTGCGTTCGCGTCCTGGGATGCCTGGAGCTCCTGGAGATTTTCGTCAGAGGTCTCATCCCATGCGACGGGCACGAACGCGGCGGCGAGCAGGACGACGGCCGCCAGCAGGGTCAAAGCTCGCAGCCCGCGTTGACGACGGAGGGACGCGTGCAGCACGAGCGCGGCGGCCGCCGCGACGAGGAACCAGCCCACGTACGGTCTCGTCGCGATCGCCAGCAGGCAGCCGAGCACGAGCGGAATCAGCGACTGCATATCGCCGCGCTTCCACAGTAGAGCGCCTCCGAACACGACAAGCCCTTCCGCGAGGTACATCAGCGGCTCTTTGTGGAGGAGGCTCGAGAAGAACACGTTGGACGGCTCGAGCGCCAAAATCCAAGCGGCGATGATCGCTGCGCGCCTACCCGCCAGCTCATAGACGGCGGCGCTCAGCAGGAGGATCCCGAGGACGGCGAACGTGATCATCTCGACGCGAATCATGTCCTCGGGCGGCGACGGATCGAAGATCCGCAGGTGGCCCGAGAAGAGGAAGACGTGCAATTCCGAGGTGAGCATGTCCAGGGACTCTCTTCCTCCTAGCGGCAACTCCGACACGACTTCGGCGCGCTCGAGAAAGGTCTGCTCGTCGCCGCCCCGCAGCTCCTGTGCGACCGAGAGCTGGCCCAGGCCGAGCGCCGTGAGCACACGTGCGCCAAAGGCGATCCCGATGGGCGCTGCGACGTCGAAGCCGGGGCGCGGGCGGTGGAGCGCCCGCACGGCAAAGAAGAGTGCGTAGCCTCCCGCGAGCAGCGCGATGAGTATGAGCAGCAGCTCGTAGATGTCCTGGTCTGACAGCGGGGTCACTGGCTCGCGCTCCGGAACCGGGCTTCGGCTCCGCTGTAGGACAGAGTCTCCGCCTTGGCGGCCGGATCGTCACCCGCCAGGGCCGCGGCGAGTTCAGGCGCCCAAGCCTCGACGGAGAAGTCTTGCTCCACCCGCTGCCTTCCGGCCCCGCCAAGGCGGGCGCGAAGCGCCGGGTTGGTCGCAAGCGCGACGAGATGCTCGGTCCACTCGTCCACGCCGCGGGCGATGAGCCCCCCCTGCCCGTGCCCGATAACTCGGGCGCTCACCCCGACGTCGTCAGCGACCACCGGAACACCGGCCGCCATGTACTGGAGCGCCTTGTAGGCGCACTTGCCCCGGGTCCACTCGTTGTCGGGCAGCGGCATCAGCCCGATGTCCACCTCGTCGAGGAACGCTCGTTCGCTCTGCGGGCTCCAGGGCTGCTGCCTTACGTCGATGCCGGAGACGCGAGGTGCAGGACCGCCGACCACGCGCAGCTCGGTCGGGGTGCGGAGGATGCCGGCCGTGCGGGTCAGTGCTCCCGCCACAGCGGTGAGCGAGCGCGCCGTGGAGGGGGAGCCCAGCCATCCAAGCACGACCCGCCCACCGGGAGAGTGAACACGGGCCGGGATAAGCCGCGGGTCGACGAGCGACGGGATCACGACGACGTGTGGCGAATAGGCGCTGAGCCACTCCGCGAGCAGCTCGTTGCCGGCGATGACCTTTTGGGCGCGACGAGCCAGCCAGCGCACTTTCCTCGCCGTTCCCTTGAGCCGCGCGAGGGGATGGCCACCCGCAGCCGCCGAACCGTCGTGCCAGATTGCGTCGTCCACATCCAGGACGACCCTCTTCCCTTCGGCGGCGAGGCGCTCGAGTCGAAGGCTGGGCATCAGGTCCACCTGGCGCTGCACGAGCGCGACATCCCAGTCGGCTCGCGCTTCCAGAAGTCGAGCCAGGCGCGAGCGCGCGGCGAGAAGGGTTCGAGCCCGGGTCGCGACCCCACCCGAATGGAACAGGTGGTCCTCCTCCTCACTCAGCAGCGGTGCGTGGCGCATCTCGACGCCGTAACGACCCAGCTCGGCGCTTGGAACCCGGGTGCGTACCCGGAACGAAGGCGAGGTCGGGCCCAGGGCACCCAGGGCGCCGACGACCGTGTTCATGCGCGAGCGACCTCCCGGTACAGCCGGTCGTATCGCGGAACACCGACGTCGCTCAGGGAGAGGTGCTTCCGCGCCACCGCCCGGCACCGCGCACGGCAATGGGGGTCCTTCGCCAGTTCGCGTATCGCCACCGCGGCGGCATCGTAGGCGGGCGGGCTGAAGTCGTCCACGAGAATGCCGACGCCGTGCTGCTCCAGAAGCGGATCGACGTCCCCGATGCCGCGCGTCGAAATGACCGGCAGTCCGGCATTGAGGTACTCGCCGATCTTCGTGGGCGACGAGGAGATTTTCGAGAAAGAGGGCCGGATGAACGAGATCCCGAAGTCCGCCGCCGCCAGGAAACGCGGGACCTCCTCCGGCTGGGCGCGTGCGATGAGGTAATCCTCGGCGGCGATCGAGTTGCTGCGCAGCTCCTCACGAATCGGCTCGGCGTCGGCTTGGGTCAGGATCACGAACGTCAGGTGGGGCTGCAAGCGCTTGGCGGCGGCGAAGAACTCCACCATCTCACCTTCCATGTACCAGCCGGTGAACTTGCCGACGTAGATCATCACCGGCCCGTCGCGAATGCCGAGCTCGCGGCGGACGATGTCCCGAGACGTAAGGCGGCCGTTGGAGCTCGCCGTGTCCGTGCAGCAAGGGATCACAGCGATGGGGCGCTGCCATGAGCCCTCGCCGAAGAGCTGCCGTCGCACGGCCTCCGTGAGCATGACGACGCCGTCGGCCCGTTCGATCGCGGCGCGCTGGATCCGGTCGGTAATGCGGTAGGGCAGTCCGCCGCGGCGCCAGATGCCGGCGTCGACATACTCCTCGGCCATGAGCCCGCGCAGGTCGAAGACCAGCTTGCAGCCCCTGAGACGACTCGCGATCAGAGCCATCGCGGCCGGCACGTGGTTGCGCGCGTGCACCGCGTCCAACCGATGCCGTCGCATAATGCGCACGGCCGTCACGGCGCCGACCAGAGTGTCGTAGATGGTCGCCGGCAGCGACGGACGCTTGTGGTAACGACGCGAGTGCCATTCGATCCCGCGCCGGCTCAGGCGAGCCGCCATCGCACGTCGTCGTTCCGGCTCGAGCTCGCTGTCGAAGGTGAGCAGATGCACGACGTGACCGCACCCCGCAAGGCCTTCCAGGTAAGCCACGACCTGGGTGTGGACAAGTGGATCGTCAAGCGACAGGTAACAGATGTAGAGCGACCTGAGTGGCTGGTCCATCCCTCGCACGACAATTGGTCTGTGGGCCATCCTTGGGTGCACTGGAGCGTAGGCGGAATGACGGATACCGGCAACGGGTGGCGATGATGTTGCCCCGGCGTTGCCCCGCGTGTCTCTCCTCCAAAAGCCTGTCGGCGGGCGCCGCAAACCGCTTCCCGCTGCGCCGCTGCGGGGGCTGCGGGACGCTGTTTGTCGGACGGCTGCCCTCCAACCCGGCGGAGGCCGAAGGCTATGAGCGGTACTACGACGCCGGGAACCTCGAGGTCCCGGCCTTCGTGGAACGGCGCCTAGGAGAGGTCGCCGCCCGATTCGAGCAATACCGCAGAGATGGACGCTGGCTCGACGTGGGCTGCGGGGCAGGCACTTTGATGCGAGCAGCCGCCCGCCGAGGTTGGACTGTTGTCGGAACCGAAGTCGCCCCGCGAGCCGCCGAGGCCGTGCGAGCACAGGGCTTCGAGGTCCATCTGGGAGACCTCGACTCTCTACGGCTCCCCGACGAAAGCTTTGATGTGGTCAGTCTGGTGGAGGTAGTCGAGCACATTCCGGACCCCCGCGAGCTGACACAGACAGCTGGCCGTCTGCTCCGCCGAGGGGGCGCCCTGTACGTCACGACCCCACACGGTCATGGAATCTCGGCGCGGGTGCTCCGGAGCCGATGGAGTGCGGTGGCGCCGCCCGAGCATCTGCAGCTCTTCTCGCTGCGCGGTCTCGAAGCCGTCTTGGCGCACGCCGGGTTGCGGCCTCTCGACGTCCGGACGCATGCCGTGAATCCACACGAGCTCCTCGCAGCGTGCCGCCGGTCGCCTCCCGATGCCGGGAGAAGAGTGGAGACCGCGTACCGGCTCAATGAGACGCTCGTCGGTCACCCAGCGGGTGCCAGGGCGAAGAACGCCGCGAACGCACTCCTGAACCGGCTACGCCTGGGGGATGCAATCAAGCTCGTGGCCGAGCGATCCGGCTGACGTCGCGCTCACCACCCCTCACGGCGCAGGAACACCTCGAGCGTGAGCAACGTCCACAACGCGTGACCATGGTTCCGCAGTCCGGCTTGGTGCTCCTCGTGCAGGCGGTCGACGGCCCCGGGCGTCAAGTGTTGCTTCACGCGGGCGTCCTTCGCAGCGAGGGTCGAGCGCACGTAGGACCGGAGGTCCTCCCGGAACCAGCGGTCGAGCGGCACGCCGAAGCCGTGCTTCGGCCGCTTGAGGATCTCCTCGGGCACCAGATCCGAGATAGCCGCACGCAAGACGCGCTTGAGGGCGAGGCCTCTCGCCTTATGGCTCGGGGGCAGCCGGACGGCGTACGAGATGAGCTCGGAGTCCAGAAATGGGGAGCGAACCTCCAGCGCATGAGCCATGCTCATGCGATCGGCCTTAACAAGGAGGTCGTCGAGCAGATATGTGCGCAGGTTGAGGTCGAGGAGGCGATCGAGCGGGTGCGCCCCGTCCGACCGGCTCCAGATCGACCGGTAATCGTCAAGTCCCCAATCGTCCCTCCCGCCGTCGAGTAGAGCGTTGCGATCCTCCTCGGCGACGAAGCTGATCCAACAGCGGTATGCGTCCGGAAGGCCTCGGCCCGCGACGCCCGCAAAACGCTGGACCCGGCGCATCCTCCCGTGCACGGAGCCCGCTGGGAGGAGCCCGAGGAGCCCGCCCACCGCTCCCTGGACGCGGTCGGGCAGTGCGGAATAGCGCCTCGCGGCAAGGCCGGCCGCGAAGCGCTCGTAGCCCGCGAACAGCTCGTCGCCGCCGTCTCCGGACAGCGCCACGGTCACATGTCGTGCAGTCACCTCGCTGAGCAGGAACGTGGGGATCGCGCTCGAGTCCCCGAAGGGCTGGTCGTGGTGCCAGACGAGCCGTTCCACGAGATCCACCGCGTCCGGATCGACCACGAATTCGTGGTGATCGGTGCGATGTCGCGTGGCGAGGATCCTTGCGTAGGGACGCTCGTCGAATCCGTCGCGGTCGTCGAAGCCGATCGTGAACGTCTGGACGGGCTCTTCGGTCAGCCCGGCCATCAGCCCGACCACCGCGCTCGAGTCGATGCCGCCGCTCAAGAACGCGCCCAGGGGAACGTCGGAGATGAGCCGCCGCCGGACGGCGGCCTCCAGTAGAGAGCGCACCTCGCGAGCGGCCGCTGGCAGCGGTGGATCCAGCCGGCCGAGGCCGCCGTCGTTTACGAGCGGCGGCTCCCAGTAGGACTCGACGACCGGCTCGCTGCCCGGCTCGAAGGTCAGGACGTGGCCTGGCGGGAGGCTGTGGATGCCGTCGAAGAACGTTCTGGGGGTCGGCACGTAGCCGAAGGTCAGGTACGCCGGTATCGCGCCTCGATCGAGCCGCCGCGGGACGGCTGGATCGCACAGCACGGCCTTGATCTCGCTTCCGAACACAAGCCGATCGCCCGAATGCCAGTAGAAGAGCGGTTTCTTTCCCACCCGGTCACGGCCCAGGACCAGCCGGCCGCGGCGCTCGTCCCAGATGGCGAATGCGAACATTCCGTCCAGGCGACGCGCGAGGTCGACCGGCGGCAGGCGTTCGGCGAGGTGCGCGAGGACCTCCGTGTCCCCTTGCGAGCCGAACGCGTGTCCTTCGCGAGCGAGCTCGTCTCGCAACTCGCGGAAGTTGTAGACCTCTCCATTGAGCACGGCCGCCACCGTTCCGGCCTCGTTGGTGATCGGAGGGTCCCCCGTCACGAGGTCGATGATGGCCAGGCGATTCTGTCCTATGAGGGCGTGCCTGCCCCGGAATGAGCCCCGGGCGTCGGGGCCGCGATGGTGCAGGCCTTCGAGCTGCGCGTCCACCAGCAGCTCGACGTCGCCGAGCTGCGCGGCAGCGACACCGCAGATTCCGCACATCAGCGGAAGCGTAGGGACGTCGCGCACGCTGTTAGCGTCCCGAGCGCAACATGCCCCCGATGCACGAAGTGTTGCGAAGACAGCTCGAGAGCGGGGTGTCACGCGTTTTCGACGCACTCGGATATTCCGGAAGGGGTGCCTCGGAGGCGAAGCGTGATACCTGGTGGTGGTTGACCGCCAGAGCACAGGCCGTGAAATCTCTCCGGGGCCTCATCGGCGGATGGGCTGTCGCATGGACGGGCTCGGGGTACGCGGAGCTCGTTCCCATCGACGTGCTTCGCCCCGGGCCGGGGGAGGTGACCATCCGGATCGAGGCAAGCGCCGTGAGCCCCGGCACGGAACGTGCGCACTACCTGAGACTGCCCAACACCGCTCCGTTGTGGATCCCGGGGTACTCCGCATCGGGCACCGTGGACGCCGTAGGGCCGGATGTCGATTCGCTGCGGGTGGGCGACCGCGTCGCTGCCCCCGGAGTGCGCCACGCGTCCGTCGCCACGGTCCCGGCTGCGGACCTGCACCGAATCCCGGACGGCGTGAGCCTCGAGGCCGCGGCTCTCGTACAGCTCGGAGTGATCTGCGGGCAGGGCGTCGACAAGTGCAGGCTCGCCTCGGGCGAGCCCTTCGGCGTGGTCGGCTCAGGGGTCGTCGGGGCGCTCATGCAGCGGCTCGCGACGGCGGCGGGCGGCGATCCAGTGGCGGTGATCGCCGGATCTCGCTCGAAGGAGGGGATTGCTCGGCGGGGCGGCGCGGCGAACCTCCTGGTCGTCGGCGAGGACGACCGTCAGATAGCCGCACTTCGGCTGCCTGTCGTGATCGACGCGAGCGGGAGCCCCGAGGCGGTCAACGTCGCGATCGCCGCCGCGGACGTGGACGGCCGAATCGTCCTGATCGGCTCACCGCGGGGCACGACGCGCGGGCTGGCGGTGAATCAGATCCGGGAAAAGCGGCTTCGCCTGATCGGCGCCCACGTCAAGACACTCGAAATCGAAACGCGGCGGACGGGCGTAGAGCGAGATCGACTGCATGCGGAGCGCTTTCTGGAGGCGCTCGCAGCCGGGATGCCGGTCGCAGACCTGGTGGGTCCGGGCATCGACCCAAGAGACGCGCCGGCGTTCTACAGGAAGCTTGCAGCGGACGATTCGCGGATGGTCGGCGCGCACTTCGACTGGTCCCGGCTCGAGCCGAGCGCACGGCTCTCGAACGGAGGGCTCCTCCGCTTCCCGAATCTCCTCGGGCGCGGCGTCGACGCCGACGGTCCTCCGCTTCGCGACCCGCGGAGTCAGGCGGCGGAAGTACTCACAGTGGAGGATCCGCTCGCCGACGCGGAAGGAAACCTGCGGATAGGCATTCTCGGATGCGGAGACATCGCCGCCTCCAACGCGGCTGCGGCCACCGCGGCTCCCAACGTGAGCCTGACCGCGTGCTACGACCCCGACCATCGCCTGGCCGCCGACCTCGCAGACCGATTCGGTGGTGTCGTGTGCCCCACCGTCGAGGCGCTCCTCGTGCGGGCAGATGTCGACGCAGTGCTCCTGTGTGTGCCGCATCACCTGCATGCGCCGCTCGCGATCGAGGCCGCCCGGGCCGGGAAGCACGTCGCCGTCGAGAAGCCGCCCGCGAACCAGCTGGCTGGTGCGAGGGCGATGATCTCGGCAGCCGAGGAGGCGGGCGTCGTGCTGTCCGTTTGCTTCCCCGACCGGTACGAGCCGCGCGCGCTCATCGCGCGCCGCTTGATCGACGGCGGAGCACTGGGCGAGCTGGCGGGCGCGACTGTCAAGTTCTTCCGGGACAAGTCGCCCGCGTACTGGCGCGGCGGGTTTTCGGGGAGGTCCAGGTCGGACTGGCGTCGCCGACAGGACCAAGCGGGCGGCGGCGTCCTGATCATGAACCTGTCTCATTACCTCGACCTCGTGCGGCACCTCACGGGCATGGAGGTCGAAGCGGTTGGGGCCTTCGCTGCGTCGACGGAGGAAACGACCGAGGTCGAGGACGTCGTCTCGGTCAGTCTGCGCTTCGCCAACGGGGGGGTCGGGACCGTTTCGGGCGGGTCCGCGGTACGCGGCGCCGAAATCTCGGAATTTCGCCTATGGGGCAAGGACGGACAGATCGCCCTGGAGCCGGACGCCCGGTTCTTTACCCTCCGCCCGCTCGACGGCCTCCGGACCGCACGTTGGCAGAGTTTCGGGAAGCTTCCTCAGGTCAGTACTCGCGCGGCATATCTGAGCCGGCTGGCAACGGCGATCGCGCGTGGGGTGAAGCCCGACGTGACGGGCGACGATGCTCTGGCGGTGCAGGCGGTGATCGAGGCCGCGTACCAGGCGAGTCGCACCGCCAGCGTGGTGCGTCCGTCGCAGGTTCTCGCGGGGGCAGCGCCGTGATCCGGATCCGGAGACACTCTGGCGTCAGTCTGCTCGAGGGCGCTCTCGAGCCGGGACTCCGCGGCTACATGGACGCCGAGTGGCTTGGAGCGACACAGGGGGACGAGGTGCCCGTCATGACAGTCGATCCCGAGGGTGCGCTCCGCTTCGGTCGCCANACGTGGAGCGCCCTCGCAGGTGCCGATGCAGANCGGGCGGCGTACCTGGCGTTCTCCACTCTNGCGCGGCGGGCGGTGGATGCATTGCCCGAGCCGGGCCCAGGGGTGGTCGGGGTCACGGGAACGGGAATCGTGGCCGCCGAGGTTCGGAGGCTG
>JGI25407J50210_10000012_pt1 | contig 18415 bp, 18 predicted proteins | sample TabmetS5T2R1_FD_50210 | JGI IMG/M metagenome (IMG submission 50210) | reverse complement strand
TTTATCGTCAGGCGGAAGTGCTTGGGGAAGCTTGGCAGCATGCGCAGGTCGATGTAGTAGGGGCTTGGCTTGCCGCTGGCAAGCGTAAAGGCACCGAAGCGGAGCGCGTTGCTCTTGAGCAGAAACGAGGCGAACTCGAGGATAAAATCGGTTGTGGCTGGCAACAGCTATATCGTGCAAGAGATTCATTTTTATCTTTTATTATTATCCACTAGCACTAGATGCCAGAGATATGGCTCAAGTACGGCACCACTGACGTAGTGCTGGACATCAGGTTTGAGAACCTGGCAAACCAGATCTCTTCCAGCTTTCAAGCGTTGGCCGAAGAGGAGGTAAAAGCCGCCATCGGAGGCGTGCCTGTCACGGACAATATGCTTGTCCTCGCGCTGTCGGCTTCAAAGGCTACTGCCAAGGCGGCGGCGATGCTTGCAGAAGCTGCCCGTGCAAAGGGCTTTGCAAATGTTACAGTGGACGTGCCAGGCAGGATGGCCGGCGCCCTCCGCACCAACCTGACTGCCGCGGCCGGCGGCGAACTGGTGTCGATAAACCGCATCGACTACCAATCGCCGCTGCAGGAGCGGATCAGCAAGTTCCAGAGCGCAATCGTCGTTTCAAGTGTCACCTACGACCCCCTGTTCGGGTTTGCCGGCGCCCCGACTGCACTTGTGCGCAACCTGCTTGCCGACCAGATGGCAGAGGCATTCAAGGCAAGACAGGGCAACTGGCCGGCGCCGGGCATCGAGGGCGGCCCGCTCAAGGTCGCGATTTCCTCAATAGAAGGCATCCCGGCGACATCTATCGAGTTGGTGGCCAACAGCGAGGGCATTGCCGGCGTTCACACAGGAAGCATTGCAGAGGCTTTCGACAAGGCAGTATCGCAATTAAAGTCGGTATCTGAAGTTGAAACCGATCCGGTCAAGTGCGCCATAATAAGCGCAAGCAGCGAGGCCGGGTCGCATTCGACCTTAGCCAGCGCGCTCAACTCGCTCTGGAACTCTGTCCACATTGTCAGGGAGGATGGCTCGGCGATACTGCTTGCGGAAAACCGCGAAGGAGTCGGCGGCGGGGCGCTCCAGATGTTCATAGAGGGAAGGCTCAAGCCCGAGCAGCTGCAAGCAAGCCCATACATCGATGGGCTGGAGCACCTGCTGTACATCGAAGAATTGCGCCAAAAGTACGAGCTCGGGCTCGTGTCGACGCTTCCCCACTATTACGCCAGAACCAAGCTCGGCTTTGCCACGTATGCAGGAATGAAGGACATCCTTGACAAGCTGCCCGACAGGCACGGCAAGAGCTACAAGGCGCTCGTGCTGTCAGACGCCGATATTACGCTCCTCAAAGCAAGAACCTGACAAACTCCGAGGGGATTGGCGCGCAGAGGACTGCCAGTCCCAGCGCAACCACGAAAAGCGCCTTGCGGCCTTGCGACAGCGGCGTCACGTCGTCCAGAGGCGTGCTTTCCGGCGCTCTCATGCTGAAAAAGAGCACGAGTAACGCCATCGGGTAGAACCTCAGCACAAACAGGATCGCCACGCTGGCATAGGTCAGCACCCTATGCGGCCTGACCCCGAGCGCCGATCTTGCAAGGTGTCCGCCGTCAAGCTGCCAGGCGGGCAGCAGGTTAAGGAACGTTATCAGGAACCCTATCCAGGCTGCAAAGAGTACTGGCGACATCACGAGCACCGTGTTCTGCATGACGTTGCCGGTCAGGTCCATGGTGGTCAGCATGAGCAGGCTCAGATTGAACTGTATGGGCTCAAACCTCTCGGCCTGGTCCGCGGGTATCAGGACAGATATCGAAGAGCCGTAGATGGACACGATTACCGTGACTATCAGACCGGCCAGCGGGCCGGCTATACCGACGTCGAACAGGACGTTCCTGCTGGTCATGTTGCTCTTTATCTGTATCATGGCTCCAAACGTCGGGATGAGACCCGGGACGCCAGGTATAAAGTAGGGCCAAGACGCCCTGATCCCGTACTTTCTAGCTGCCAGCATGTGTCCGAGCTCGTGTATTCCCAGTATCCCCATCAGCGACAGCGTGTAGATCGCTGTCAGTAGGAAAGGATCTTGTATGAACTCATTGGCAAATGCCGACTGTGACCGGACGAACAGGCCGTCAAAGAACACGACGGCGACAGTGGCCATGAAAAGGAAGAGCGGCACTGGCAGCCAGTTTTTGGCTTTAGCCTTTTGCTTTGGAAGCCTTGCCACGGTAATAACCACGCCGTCATCCACCGAGAGCCTCACAGAGGTCAGTGTAGGCATCGGCCTAGAGACGTACTTTGATCGCTTTGCAAACGCCACCATGTCTGCCTTGCCAAGCTTGCCAAGGAGTGCCTGAAACTTGCTGCTGAAGTTGCTGGACTCGGCTATCAGGAATTGGACTGTGCCTTCGCTGGCGTTTCTCTGGAAGTCCTTGATGGTAAAGAACGATGAAACCAGCGGGACTACGCGGGCATAGTCGCCGTTGAGAATGGTAGCCACTACATTCTCATTTTAGCGTCAATCAAATTAAAGCATTGTCCCTCGGAAGATCTGTAAGGTTAAATAGTGTGTCTCTGTCTTTAGTTGTTGCGTTGCAAACTGCTCTGCGAAAAATAGGCGACTATGTAATTCGCCGCTGCGAAGAGCAGGACCTTCCAGCTGTGATCGACATCAACATGTCCGCCCTGCCAGAGCACTACTCGGACTACTTTTTTGAATCTATCCTCCGGGAATTGCCCGAGGCGTTCATTGTCGCAGAGCTGGATAACAGGATTGTGGGCTACATCATGTGCAAGATCGAGTTTGGCTTTTCCAATTTCCGCAAGCTGGGCTTTGTCAAGAAGGGCCACGTCGTGTCGGTGGCGGTGCTCGAGGAGCACAGGGGCAAGGGGCTCGGCAAGGCGCTAATGCTTGAGGGCATCAACGGTGTGATGCACAGAAGAGGCGACGAGATATACCTTGAGGTGAGGGTCAGCAACACTGGCGCCATCAAGATGTACGAGAGGCTGAGGTTTGGGATAAAGTCCAGGCTGCGCTCGTACTACAGAGACGGCGAGGACGCCTACCTTATGGCGCTTGAGCTGAACTAACAAAACAAAGTTATTAAGTTACTGCAATTGCCATTTCATTCGCCATGAACGTCAAAAGAAGGGGAAGCAGGGGAGCTGGCGCTGCCCTTCTTGTCGTTGCAATCGTCGCGTTTTTTGTCTATGCGTATTTCCTGCTTGGCACAGAATGGAGCATGATTATAATGCAGCTGACGGTCCTTGGAGCCGTCGGCGTGCTACTGCTCGTGCTCGGCTGGATCGGCTACACAATGCTGACTGCGCCCAAGTCTGAAGAAGAAAAGCCTAGCAGCGGCGGCTGACTGAAACGTCGGCAACTATCTGGTATATCTGCGGGCCGACTTCGCGGACGACCCTGATGCCCAGAATCTTGTGGTCATATTTTTGGAAAGCGTCGTGCGCGTCGGCAAGCCCGAGTTCTTGGCTTGCCTTCTTGCCGTCGGCCTTGATGTGGGCAAAGTAGTGGATGACCCCGTCTTTCTTCTTTAGCGCAAGCACTGTTGGCTCGATGAATTCTTTGGCTCTTTCCGGCAGCGGCATGAGCACCCTATCGGCCTGATCAGCAAGCTGGTCCTTGATGACCTCTGCCGCATCGCCGCAAATAGAGATGACCCTATCCTGCACTTTGTTTAATTTTGCGTTCATCTCGCACAGCTCGCTTGCCACGGCGTTTGAATCGATGCTGTACACTCTGCATGTCTTGTTTGCCTTTGCAATTACAATGGAATAGGTGCCCACTCCTGCGAACATGTTGACTATTGTTTCATTATCTTGTACCATCTGGGCGATGCGCTGCCGCTCTGTTGATAAGCGCGGCGAAAAGTACGTTCTTGCTACGTCAACTTTGAACCGGCACGCGTGCTCCTTGTACTCTGTCACTGTCCGGTTTTCGCCTGCAAGGAATTCCAGATCCCTGACCCTGAAATCGCCTCTCACCGGCGAGACCTGCGCAAACACCGCCTTGGCGGTCTTGATGTTGCCAAGGATCGTCTTTGCGATAAGCGCCTTCTTGGGCATCAGGTTGTCTGGAATTTTGATTATGACGATGTCGCCTACTTGATCGAAAGCGGAATAGACCTGCGCTGCCTCTTCTGGGGTAAGAATGCTACCTAAGACCTGTTTTAGCATATGAGGCATTTACTGGTTCTTCACGTAGTAATAGTTGCCGGATTGTTTCTGCTCACGGTCAAGTCTTCCGCCTTCCTTGTTGACGCGCGGCCTGCCCGTCGTTTCGTCGCGGCGGTAGGTGATCGAGAGCGCCTTGAGGAATCTGTTCATGCCCTCCTCCTTGCGTATAGGAGCCGTTGCAGAGCCTTCCAGAGCCGGCCGGCCCTCGAATATCACCAGTGTGTCTGCCACAAGATCAATTAGCTGCATGTCATGGTCGATAATGATCGCGGACTTGTCCTGCGCCCTGACAAAGCGCTGCAGGAACTTTGCAACGGCAATCCTGTCTTCTGCGTCAAGAAACGCGGAGGGCTCGTCAAGAGCATAAATGTCTGCCTGACGCAAAAGCGACGCGACGACGGCGACTTTCTGGAGCTCGCCTCCGCTCAGGTTCTTGACGCTCTTGTCGTACAGTTTTTTGACGCCCATCGGGATGATTATCTGCTCTTCAACGCTCGACCCTTCTATAGGGTTTTGGTAAGCTGCATACATCAGCGATCGGACGTCGCCTTCGTAGTCCTGGTTCAGGTATTGCGGCTTGTACGATATCTTTGCTCCGACATCTATCTTGCCGGAATCAGGTTTGTCGATGCCGGCCAGCATGCGCATGAACGTCGTCTTGCCAAGCGCGTTTGCGCCTACTATGCCGACTATCTCGCCCTTTCTCACCTTGCCGGCGGCTACCTTCAGGTTGAACGACGGGAACGATTTTGTCAGGTCGGAATAGCTGGCAGCAGGGATGTCGAGGATGACATCGTCGTTAGAGGAAGTGATGTCGAACTTGAACGCCTTGTCCCGGAAGCGCACGTTTTCCGCCGGCAAGAACCCTTCAAGGAAATTGTTGATGCCCACTTTTGTGCTCTGCATGCCAGAAACGATGCCGTATGCGCCCGGCTCGCCGTAAATGAGGTGGACATAATCAGATAGGTAGTCTAGTAATGTCATGTCGTGCTCGACTACCATCACGCTCTTGCCCTGCTCTGCCAGTTCCCTCATGACCTTGGCTACTGCGAGCCTCTGGTAAACGTCATTGTAGGAAGACGGCTCGTCAAAGAAATAATACTCGGCGTCCTTTGCTGCCACAACTGCAACTGCGAGCCTCTGGAGCTCGCCCCCACTCAATTGAGCAATGTCGCGGTCAAGGATGTTTTGCAGGCCAAGCTGCTGTATCAATTTGTCTGCAACCTTGCGCTCGTCATATTTCTTCAATAATTCTTTTGTCGTTCCTTTGAATGCCTTTGGAATGAGGTAGACTAGCTGCGGCTTGATGCTTGCCCGCATGTTGCCGCTTGCTATCTTTTCAAAGTGCGACTTTAATTCGGTGCCCTGATAATACTTTAAAACTTCGCCCCAAGAAACTTCCTGTTGGTCGTACTTGCCAAGGTTGGGCTTCATGCTGCCCGACAAGACATTGACGATTGTGGACTTGCCCATGCCGTTCCGCCCTACCAGTCCTACCACCGCTCCCTTCTTTGGAGTCGGCAGCCGATAGAACCTGAAGGAATTGATGCCGTACTGGTGGACCTTGTCCTCTGACAATTCTTTTGCAAGGTTGACTATGACGATCGCGTCAAAGGGGCACTTCTTGATGCATATGCCGCAGCCCGTGCAGAGGTCTTCTGAAATGAGCGCTTTATTATCCTCCGGCCGCTGGACGATGCACGCGCCACCGGTCTTGTTCACTGGGCAGTAGACAATGCACTCCAGCCCGCACTTTTTCGGCTGGCACAGCTCCTCGTCAAGTACTGCAACACGGTGCGTATTTTCTGCTTCAGAATTGCCCAATAGTATGTAATTTTTGCAATAATGTGTTATATAGCTATGCTTTGTCGCCAGATTAGGAACCCTACAATGGCCCAGGAACCGTTGGAAGCAGCAGTCCTACTATTGTGGCTGCTATCCACACTATCACCGCTATGACGAGCGCCCTGAGCCACCCGATGTCGTAGAGCCCCCTGAGCGCTATCAACCACACAAACCCGCCTACCACTGCAGCAATGAAGCCGCTGCCAAAAATGAAATACATGATAGAATAGATCACGGTGCCGATTATCGCTGTGACAAACGCCCGTCCAATGCCCTCTTTCTGTCCGAACAGCTTAGTCGTGATGTAGATAATGACGGTCGATATAATCAGGCCGATGACGAATAGGATGGCGGATATGACAGGGTCAGCCATGTCTATTAGAACAGCTGCCTTACTTGCTTTTTAACGGAGTGGAAGAGCCTTCTAGGGGAGCAAGGTTAAATTAGCCCTCTGGCAAAGGTTAGGATAAGCCGGTCATAGCGGCAGGGCGCGACCCGGTCCCATTCCGAACCCGGAAGTCAAACCTGCCGTCGCTGCTGTGTTACTGATCTGCGTGAGCGGTCGGGAAGCAGCAGTGCTGGCATCATCTTTCTATACGTCAACATTCTCGCCAAGGTGTATCGTCTTGACCAGCTTTCTCACATCAAGAGCAATGCGATCGATTATCCGAAAGGCGGAGGCAACCCCCGCGGGCTCCCATGCCCGGGTCTCTATGATGCAGCAATAGTTAGCTGCTTTCAATGTTATCTTTTTCACTTCTTCCTTCATGATGTTGCTTGCAAACTCGCCCGACAGCGTTGCGTCTTTTGCCAAAATGTTGGACACAACGCCGCCGCTCCACCCCATGCTCGTCACCTTGCCGTTGTACAATTGATAATACGGCGCGGCATCCAGAAGCTTGTGCGCGTTGTCGTCGGCGTCTATGATAAAGTCGTTCTCGACAAGGCAGTAGACGTTGTAAAAGGGGCCCATGCGCATCACGTCCTCTATGCCGACATAGTCGATGTTGCCGCTTAGCATTCTGACAAAGCCGTCCCTGTTTGAAAGCCAGCGCTCAAAATACGGCCTCTTAACCGGGTGCACGTCCAGCTCCATGCTGCCTATCCTGCAGCTAAACCCCTGCTCCTCAAGCTTCTCGACAAGCGCGCTGAGCTGAAAGGGAGGCATATATTTCATCACGACGGTTGAGGCTTTTCGTCCTCCATCAGCAGCTTGACAAGCGTCCTGACGCCAAACCCAGTCGCGCCCTTGGGGTTGTAGCTGCGCTCGTACGTCCCTTCCTGCGTCCAAGCGGTGCCGGCAATGTCGATATGGACCCACGGGACGCCGTTGGCAAAGTTGGACAGGAACGCGGCAGCAGTGATGGCGCCGCCGGGCCGGCCGCCGATGTTCTTTATGTCGGCGTACGCGCTCTTGATCTGCTCATGGTACTCGTCGTACAATGGAAGCTCCCACATCTTTTCGCCAGTCTTGTCCGACAATTTGCGCAGCCTGTCGGTCAGTTGCTTGTTCGTCCCGACGATGGCGGCGACGTTGGCGCCAAGTGCGATTATGGCTGCGCCGGTGAGCGTCGCAAGGTCGATTACTGCCTTGGGGCTGTACGTCGCTATGCCGTAGGCAAGCGCGTCTGCCAGTATCATGCGACCCTCGGCGTCCGTGTTGAGCACTTCCACGGTCTTGCCGCTGTACATCCTGATGATGTCGCCGGGCCGGTAAGATGTGGCAGACGGCATGTTCTCAACCGACGGCACGATGCCGACCACATTGACTGCCAGCTTCATCGAGGCGACCGCCCGCATGACAGCAAGCACCGTGCAGCCACCGCACTTGTCAAACTTCATTTCGTCCATCTTTTCGCCCGGCTTGATGGAGATGCCGCCGGTGTCAAACGTGACGGCTTTTCCAACAAGCAGGTACGGCTTTTGTTGCCCTTCTCCGAGGACGCCGCTGTTGTATTCGAGGATTATCAGCTTGGGCGGATTGTTGCTTCCCTTGCCCACGGCCACGATACCGCCCATGCCCATGTTCTCCAACTCGTAGCGGTCGATGACCTGCGCCTTCAAGCCGTATTCCTGCGCAAGCGACATTGCAATGCTTGCCAGCTGCGCAGGCGGGCAGTCGTTTGGCGGCAGGTTGGCGATGTCACGGGCAAAGTTCACTGCCTCTACGACCAGATTCGCCCTGTCTGCTATCGACTGGAATTTTGGCGAGTCAGAGTTTATCAGGATGGTGGCTTCGTCTATTTTTGCTGAGGAGCTCTTTGTTGTTGCTTGCCTTGTATTTGTCAAACGAGTAAAGCGCAAGTGCTACTCCCTCAGTCATGGCCTCTACAAGCCCCTCGTCGAGGTTGGAGAACTGGAGCATCGAGAACTCTTTTGCGTCCAGCTCCTTTGCCTTTTGCGCGGCCTTGCCGGCACATATCCGGGCGCTTTCGTCCGTGAATTTTTCCCGCTTGCCCAGTCCAAGCAGCATTATCTTTTTCATCGGCCCTCTGCCAAGGGTGTAGACTAGGATGCTTGAGCCAAACGTCCCGCGGAACTCCTTGTTCTCCAGAGTTTCCTTGATGGAAGCAAAGACTAAAGGGTCGAGCTCCTTTGACTGCGAAAAGTCATGCTCGTTTTCAAAGACACCGATTACCAGAAGCGAGGTCTGCTTCTGGTCGATTTTTGCCTTCTCAACCTTGACCTGAACCATGATGTAATGACAAAACGAGCAACTTTATTTTAAACTAATCACGCGGGAATGGGAACTTGGCGCCGTGGCTGAGCGTCTTGGCTATTCTCTTGAAGACATTGGTAGGCGTATAGCACGACATGCTGGCGCCGTCGTACTCGCATGCAGCATGAATGTTGGCAGCCTTGCCTCTCTTGAAGATGCCCACGATTATTTCCTTGACAAGCGGCAGTATGCCTGACCGGGCGCCGTGAGCGCCATCCCTGTTGACCAGCCAGAACATCTGAGTCGCATCGTAGCCGGGCGGAAATATCATGCCCCTGGCTTCCTTGGCCTCCTGTGAGTAATAGTGGCCGGCGGTCCTTATCCACCCGCGAGAAAGAGCGCTCGCCATTTTGGCGAACTTGGCACAGGAATAGCACTTGTCATCGTAGATAAGAAGCGGCCGCTGGAAGAGCGACGATACCGACGACATGTGTGCGTGTAATTCGTGTCCGACTCTTTTAAATCTTGATTACAGAGCTATCTTTTTATTTTCCTGTAAAGAGCTTTTTCATGTATTGCTTACACAGGATAATGAAAGTTATGGGCTTTAACATGCGTTACCTCGACCTCAGGCGAAAGATCCGCGACGTGCGTATGTGGGCTATTCAGGGCATCGCAGAGGCCGGCTCTGGCCATCCTGGCGCGTCGTTCTCGGCAGCCGAGATAATGGGTACCCTTTACTTCAGGAGGATGAGGCATGATCCTTCAAGGCCGGGATGGGAGGAACGCGACTACTTCATAAATTCAAAGGCACACTCGGCTCCCGGCTTTTACTCGACTCTTGCAGTAGCAGGCTACTTTCCATCAGAGGAGGTAAGGACCCTCCGCAAGCTGGGCTCGCGGCTGCAGGGCCACCCCGTCATGTACTCCGAGCGCCAGAAGAACTACAGCGTGCCAGGCGTCGAATACTCGGGCGGCTCCGAGGGCATGGGGCTTTCAATAGGGATAGGCATCGCGCTTGCCAGCAAGCTGGACGGCAAGAAGAACAGGGTGTTTGTCCTGATAGGCGACGGCGAGTCGAATGAGGGCCAGATATGGGAGGCGTCGATGGCCGCCGGCAAGTTCAAGCTGGACAATTTAGTTACCATACTGGATCGCAACCGCATTCAGCAGGACGGCTTTACCGAGGACATCATGCCACTCGACCCGACCAAGGACAAGTGGGCGGCGTTTAACTGGCAGGTCTTTGAAGTCGACGGCCACAGGGTCGAGCAGATTGTCGACGTGCTCAACAAGGCGGCACAGGTAAAGGACAAGCCTGTCATGATAATCGCCAATACCGTGAAGGGAAACGGTGTGCGCCACATGGCAAACAACCCCCAGTGGCACGGCAAGGCGCCGCCCAAGAGGCACACTGAAGTGCTCCTTGAGGAGCTGGAAAGTGAGTGCCTGATTGCGCCCTCTATCATCGCCGGCGAGCAAGAGAACTACGAGGACAAGATAAGGAAGGTCGAGCGCGAAGGTGTAGACATGATCCACATCGACGTAATGGACGGCCGGTTCGTTCCAAATACCACATTCTTTGCAGACAAGATAAAGAAATTGAGGCCATCGACAAGCCTGCCGTTCGACGCTCACCTCATGATTGAAAAGCCGCTAGAGCAGATACAGGAATACATTGACGCCCGGTGCGACATAATCACCGTGCATGCAGAGGTGTGCACCGAAAATGAATTCAGAGAAATTCAGGAAAGGCTAATAGCAAATAGCATCAGCCCCGGCATCGCAATCAACCCCGACACCGATGTGCCAGAATGGCTCTATCGCTGTCTGCACGACCTCGATGTCGTTATTGTCATGTCAGTCAACCCCGGCTTTGCCGGCCAAAAGTTCATGCCCAAAGTGCTGCCCAAGATGGTAGAGGTGAACAAGAAGTTGCGCGAGCATGGCTTCAAGGGGTACATCGAGGCAGACGGCGGCATTGACGCCACGACGCTCCAGCAGGCATACGATGCTGGCGCAAGGATATTTGTGGCGGGCAACGCGGTCTATGGCGGCGGGGATATCCATGGCGCTGTCATTCAGCTGAGGCACAAGGCCGCAGTAGCGCTCGAGCGCCGACTGCTAAACCACGCCACTCAACTGAACATCAGGCCCGACTGGATGAAAGCCCGTAAACATATATTGATTCCATACGCAAATGAGCTTGGAATAGAGGAAGAGCTCCATGCTGTTAAGTAGCGAGAAAAAGACGGCAGACATGAGAGGGGCCTACGGCGACGCCCTCGTAGAGCTTGGAAAAGACGATACCATCAAGATTGTATGCGTAGGCGGTGACACCACCGATTCTCTTAAGACGAAAAAGTTTGGCGACAAATACCCCGAGCGGATGTTCAACGTCGGGATTGCAGAGGCTAACCTAGTCTCAGTAGCCGCTGGTTTGGCTATAGCCGGCAAGGTGGCGTTTGCGAGCACCTACGCCGCGTTTATTCCTGGCAGGTGCGTCGACCAGATCCGCAACACGATATGCTATCCTTATCTTAATGTCAAGCTCGTGGTGTCACACAGCGGACTCACAGTGGGGCCGGATGGTGCGTCCCACCAGCAGATAGAGGACATTGCAAGCATGAGGGCAATACCCGACATGCGCGTCCTCGTGCCGGCTGACGCCATTGCAGTCAAGCACCTGATAAAGACCATAGCCCTCACCCCCGGCCCGTTCTACATGAGACTTGCAAGGCCCTCAAGCGAGGTCATTTACGCGGACCAAGCTGACTCGTTTGAGATAGGTAGTGGCAACGTCCTTGCAGACGGCTCTGATGCAACGATAATCGCATGCGGCCTCATGGTGAGCAGCGCATTGGAAGCCGCAAAGGTTTTGCGTGAAAAGGGTATCTCGTGTAGGGTAGTAGACATGTTTTCGATAAAGCCGCTCGACCGCGACCTTGTAAGCAAGTGCGCCAGGGAGACGGGCGCGGTAGCCACCGCAGAAGAGCACAACATCGTAGGCGGCCTTGGCGGCGCGGTGTCTGAGGTCGTTGTCGAGACCTACCCGGTGCCAGTCAAGCGCGTGGGCGTACGTGACACGTTTGGCGAGTCTGCCCGCGACGAAGAGATAGACACGCTCTTAAAGCAGTACGGCCTGACCGCAACAGAAATAGCAAAGGCGGTGCTTGAAGCAAGGAGTAGAAGCAGAAAATGAAGATCTTCCTCGACACCGCAAACATTGACTCGATAAAAAAGTACAACGACATGGGCCTTGTAGACGGCATTACGACTAATCCAACTCTGCTGTCAAAGGAGAAGGGCAATCCTGCAGAGATCATGCGCCAGATAGTCAAGATAGTCAAGGGCCCGGTGAGTCTTGAAGTCGTGGGCACCACGGCGGAGGAAATGATCGAGGAGGCGCACAGGCTCAAAAAGTACGGCCAAAATGTTGTAGTCAAGATACCGATGATCCCAGACGGCATGAAGGCAGTCAAAAAGCTCAAGGCCGAAGGTGTTGAAACAAATGTAACGCTGATATTTTCTGCAAACCAGGCTATCCTAGCGGCCAAGGCCGGCGCGGCCTACGTGAGCCCGTTCATTGGCAGGCTGGATGACGCGGGCCAGGAGGGCATGGCCGTCATTAGGGAAATAGTGCAGATTTTCAAGAACTATCAGTTTGACACCAACGTGCTCGTGGCAAGTGTGAGGCACCCGCTGCACGTCATAGAGGCGGGCAAGATAGGCGCTCACGTCGTGACATTGCCACCAGACATTCTGGGCAAGATGATGTCGCACCCCCTCACTGACAAGGGGCTGAGCGCGTTTCTAAGCGACTGGGAAAAGGTCAAGAAGGAAAATCCCAGTCTGGTTATCTAGCTGCTACGCAACAGCTTGATCACTTTTTTTGGCATGTCTGGCAACCTGCTGACTGAAATCGCCCTTTCATAGTTCAGGTACTTCAAGTTGTGGCCGATGCCTACTGCATCGTTGACATTCCGGCCTACCCCTATAGCCATCATTCTGATCCCTGCTTTTCTGTATGACAACACCATGCTCCTCACCGCGTCAAAGTCTGACGGCTCGCCGTCTGTCAGCGTGACGAAAATGTCTGGCTTGAACGACTTGAGCACCGGCTGCAACAAACCATAGACTTCTGCCAAGGGCGTCCCGCCGCTTGCCCGGATCTGCACCAGCCTCCTTGCGCTCACTACCGACCACTTTACATTTGGCGGCTTGACAACCCAGCACTTGACCTGCCGCTTGTCCGTGCTAAACGCATAGACTGCGAATTTTATTCCAAGGTAGGCAAGCGCCTCGCAGAGCGCAATCGTCGCCTGCTTGTACTCCAGCTCGGCGTCGGCAATGCTGCTAGAGTGGTCCAGCAGGATCGCCACCTTGGTTTTTATCGACAATTTAAAGTCAGTAAGAAAGGTTTTTGGCAGCGCCTCGGCATAGCTCTCCGCGTCAAACTCATCGCCGGACTCGTCGTGTCTCTCTACCCAGCCGGTCTTCCACTCCCGGAACGCCGCCTTGACCTTCTGGATAAGGTCGATGTTGTAGATCTGGGTCTCGTCGACATCCATCTTGTCTGGCACGCTCAGGCCGAAATTCTCGAGGCTGTCGTAGCCCTTGTTCTCTGTCTTTTTGCTCTCCTTGACCAGCGTCTCGAATTCGTTCAGGACGTCATGGCCCTCGTAGATCTCTTTGGTCTTTTCCTGCGTGTCATCCTTTTTGCGCCTCATGCGGACAACCTTTTCCACCTGCTTCAGCAGATCGCTCTGGTTGAGCGAAGCGCCGACCCTCGTCTTGGGCGACAGAATGGGAATCGAGACCAGCGGGTCGAGCTCGAGCATCTTGATGAGCTTGGGGATGTGCCGCTCTATCCAGTCGGTGCCATAATTGTTGTCGATTGCTTCCTTTACGATCTCGTTTGCATAGTCTGTAGCCCTCTTTACCTTGTCGAATTCGCCGCCGAAAAGCTCGCCCTTCAGGTATCCTGTCAGGAAGTACTGCGAGAACGCCTCAGCTATCTTGTACTTACCGTAAATTGAGTTGAGTAGCTGGCGCGATATCCACGAGATGCCCTCGTTGAACATCAGCTCGCTTGCCATTCCCTCCCACTGCCGCAGGCCAAGGATTTCTACACGCTTTGTCTCCACCGTATTGAGTACAAAGCCGTAGGCATGTTCGTAGCTCTGCACCTTGGTTGAGTGGTGCATCCTCATAGACTCGTACCAGAGGGCGACGCGCCACTGCCTGTACTTTTGAAAGTCGGTGCCCGGGTAATAGTTGAGAAGTGGGAGTACTATCTGGTTCTTGTCCGGCTTGGCAGCCGGGGTCTTGTCCGGCACAAGTATTATTGTCACCCTGTCGTTGCCGGACCACCTTCTGGCAAGAAAAGTCGCAATGTCGAGCAGGACATCATTTCTCATTATGGCGCTTGCTATCTTGGCCGCCATTATCCTGTCGCCAAAGATAGACGTAATCATGTCCATCACTTTCTGGTACTCGACTTGTCCCCACTGGTCGTACGCGTTGGCGTAGACAACTTCTGCGGCCTGCCTGCCAGACAGGCCGGCGTTGAGCATCTTGGCAAACGCTATCGTCTCTCGCAAGGACGGGCTGTAGTACAGCTCTTCAACCGCCGCTGCTTCGCGCAGGTTTTTCGCAAGCTGGATTGCGTGCTTTACCTCTTTGATCTTGGATTCGTCTACGGTCACGTGCCGCTGGACGATGTCAAGCTCTACCTCTTCCGGTGGGTAGTCAAGCCTCATCCTCACCGGGAACCTGCTCAGCAGTTGCGGCGGCAGCTCCTTGGTGCCCACGTGCGACAGCGGGTTGATTGTGGCTATCACGAACCAGTCGTCAACAGCCCTGACCACCTGTCCCTCAGCCTCTTTTAGCACAAGCTGTTTTCTGTCGTCGAGTGCTTCGTCGAGCCGGAGCAGCACGTCTGCCTCGGCGGCATTCAGCTCGTCAAGGTACAGCATGCTGCCTTCGCGCATAGATTTCACGAGCACGCCTTCGACAAAGCTTATCTCGCCCTTGTCAAGGGTCCTGGACCCCACAAGGTGTGACTCCCTTGTACGAAGGCTAAAGTTAACAGAATCGAGATCCTTTTTCATCTGCGAGGCAAATTTCCTCACAAGCGTTGTCTTGCCAGTTCCCTTGGGGCCAATAATGAGCACAAAAAGGCCTGACCTGTGGGCCTTTTCCAGCACGTCAAGGGCATTGTTCCAGTCAAGGTAAATTATCTCCTGACTGCCCAGTTTGCTTGTTGCCGGCGACTCCATCTGCTCTTATATAGCGACCATAACAGTATTTGAGCGTTAAGATATGGCAGGCATCAGGTTCGTATTGCGGCAGCAGGTCTGTGGTGCATCCGCGCACGCAGTTTTGCAAACCCAAATGCAGCCATTGTGGCGATCTCGAAGTAAAGCGACAGCGACCAGACAAGCCAGTACGGCTTTAACAGCATCACCTGAATTGGATCTGGTTTGTCAACGAAACTATAGGTCAGGACCCAGTCGGCGTGATAGGTAACGTCGGTGACAAATGGAAACGGCAGAGCCAGCGAATGCCCCCACCAGCCAGCCGGCCTAAGCAACCAGATAACTCTGGCGGCGATAGCGGTTCTTCAGACAGTGGTAGTGACGACTCATCAGCAGATAATAGTAATAGGAATAGCAGCAATACAGAAACTTCCGGCGAGAGCAGTAGTAGTAGTAGTAGGTATCACCGACGATTTAAGATTGACAAAAATGCGAAGTGTGGGATTTGAATGCTAGAAAGATGATGGCGCTGCGAAACCTCTCTCTTCTTCTTTTCTAATTCTCTCTACCGTCTTGCACCTTCTCATCCGCTATCTGCAATTGCTCCATTGCATAAATTGCCTGAAGATAATTCGGATCTTCTCTGTAGCGCAGGTAATCTTGAATTACATGGCTATCGATCTTGTGCCATATTATTATGCCATCCACCATTCTTGTCGCTATCGATAACGTAGCCATTACCAGCCTATCCGATGGTGGGTCATAGTCTTGCCTTGTATAGTTGTAGGTTATTGTTGGATATACAATATAATCAATGGGTTTATTCTTGAATATCTTCCTAAATTCTGACAAATTATCTTCTAGTTTTGAGACATTGAAGTAGCTTGCACTTACCAAAATTATGGATTCGGCAAATTTGCCATACTCATCAACTACAACATCTGTTCCTAAGCCTTCAAAATATACCACAGGATAAAATTTAAGATCATTTCTTTTGCCTTCCAATGCTTTGGAGAGATTGGAATATAACATGAAATCAATGTTCCTCCAGAATTTGGTGTCATTTCTTGTGCTAATCCAGTTGAAGTCATCTATGGCAAAGCCATCAAACGAGAAGGGATGCCTGTTTTTGAGGTCATTGAAATAATTTATCCACTCTTTCCAATCGTAATTGCTCACAGGTCCGCCTTCCGATGGAGGCAAAAGAATTATGACTATTTTTAATTCGGTTTTGTCTGCAGCATCTAACAGCTTTTCTGTTGCTTTTACTTCCTCTGCGTTCCCAAAATCATGCATTACAAAGTAATACTCGTCAAAGCCCTGTTCAAGAAACGCGGATACTGCACGCTTTTGATCGGTTTTTTCCATATCCTCCAAGTGCATTTTGTCTGGAATGTATGCCCCCATAACCTTCTCCTTTTTTTCGTCATGCAAGAATGGCGGTAATCTTGCAAAGCTCGTAAGAGAATTTTGTTCTTCTCTACCTTTAGAATCATTTTCGGGGTTAGCCATAGTAGTTACTGCATAGTTAGAAGAAAAGGTCGTAGGCATGGTCAAAAGCAAAAGAACTGTAATAGCTGCAAGAATTGCAGAATGGTAACAATTAAGGCAACGACTACATCTTGTACAGGTGCTCACTCTTTTCATTTTGGGAAAATAATTTTTAACACATACTGAATAATTTTCAGAATAAACGTGTTGCTAACTTTTTCTCAAGCAGGTATTATATATCATCATCATACAATCAGGAAAACGCTTGACAAACAATTTTGTTACAAAAATCGGAGAATTGAGCATGAGATTGAAAAGAATGCGAAGTGCGGGAATTGAACCCACGACCTCAGCAACTTTATCGAAGTCCCTCTATTGAGCACATTCATGGCGTCTTATGATGAAAGGTTTAGGATCTCGCTTCAAAGACTAAGTTAAATGGGGTTTGTGTAGCTCGACGGAACTTTGAAAAACCTGCGCCTGTCACTACCTCTTTAATCTTCGCTTCGCCAGCTTGCGCGCCCAGCGCCGGTCCATTTTCGTTTAATGACGCAGGCACGCATATCAGGGCGGATCCAGAATAGAACGCCCTTCCTACCGGATTCAGGTTATCTTCCACCCTATCGTTGCTAAAAGGCTCCACTAGCATCCAGGTCCCGTTTTTCTTCCTCAAAGTCTGTAGCACGTGCTTGGCTGCCCCTGATGGATTCCCCATGTCGTGGAAGCAGTCAAAGAATGCGACTAGGTCATAATCGTCGCCGGGATAGTCTGTAGCATCCGCAACTTGGAACGTTATATTCTTCAAGCCTTCCTTCTCAGCCTCCCTCCTAGCCCATTCAATCGAGGGTTTGTGGTAGTCAAATCCTATGATCTTTGAGTCTGGATATGCTTTAGCAATCAGGATGGTAGAGACGCCATGACCGCACCCGACATCTGCCACCTTTGCGCCGCCATTCTTGAGCTTTGCTTCGACGCCGTCTAGCGCCGGAATCCAGCTTGTAGTCAGGTTAGCAACATAGTTTGGCTTGAAGAACCTCTCTGTTCCTTGGAACAGGTAGTGATGATGGTCTCCCCATCCAAGTCCTTTTCCGGTTCTAAACGCGTTAACGATCTTTTCTTCGTCTTTGAATAGACCTGCAATGGTTTGGTATTCGCCGGCGATGTATGCAGGGCTGTTCTCGTCGGTCAGGGCAAACGCCTGCTCCTCCGGNAGTGTGTATCTGCCAGTCGCAGGATCATATGCAATAATGCCNCCGGCAGCTTGTGCGGCGAGCCATTCCCTTATCATGCGCGGGTGGGTGCCCGTCTTGCTTGCCAACTCTTCAGGCGTTAGTGCACCTGCCCCTGCCATCGCTTTGAACAGTCCAAGCCTGTCGCCTGCGAATGTGAGCAATGCACCCAATGCCGCTCCCCATTCGCCAACAGCTTTTCCGATGAAATCATGCAATTTTGCCTCGTCNACCACCATNGCTAGGCGAANCTCCTTTCNGGGTTCATAGAAAGAAGAATGATCATTAATTATTTAAGAGATTTTCCAGGTTCTATCCGTGAGTGCAAGGATCGGANCTATGCACATGGTTCACCCGGCGCCAAATCCCATCCCGACTGNCAGCGCGCCAATGTGACCCACCGGCTTTTTTGAGAAGCGCATTTTCAGATATTCCTTTTCAACCTTATGNGTTGAAAGTTTTCGCCATTGCTTGCCTGCTTTGTTCAAAAACTGTCGTCACATTTTGCGAGGAAACCCATANACATGCAAGGTACNCACAGTCATCTGGCTTTCATTCAGGATGTTTTCTNTAAGAAGAACTTGTACAACTAGCCCTTTGTGTCTATTTCAATTCTGATCTTTTCAATAAGTGCTGTATATTTGCTGACTTTTTTACCATCAGAAGTTTCAGCGTATCCCTCTTCTGTGAGAAGACCGTCTTGTACTAGCTGATTTATTATTCGATAACCAGAAGATTTTGGGATCCCTG
>JGI25407J50210_10000007_pt1 | contig 18709 bp, 20 predicted proteins | sample TabmetS5T2R1_FD_50210 | JGI IMG/M metagenome (IMG submission 50210) | reverse complement strand
CTCGAGCGGAACCGCAAAGGGATGTCGTCGACGTTCCTCACTCGCCTGAGGGTCGGCGAGATCCTCGTCGACGCGAAGGGNGTGTCGCGCCTCGTCAGTCGCCGGGTCGGGATCTGGCCGCTGGTCGCCTTCGCGCTCGCCGGACTGGGAGCGCTTGTCGTCGCCATCCTCGTGTCACCTCAGCTCAGGGCGTTTTTCGAANTGCTCGGCCTACGGTTGCGCGATCTGCTCGGGTTCTAGGCTTCAGCCCGAGTGTTCGACCTTCGCTACCACGTCGCCTCGCTCGCGGCCGTCTTCCTGGCGCTCGTCATCGGGATCCTCGTCGGTGTCGGGATCGCGTCGCAGACGAGCATCGACGAGAGCGACCGCATCCGGCTCGAGCGGCAGATCGCCGATCTCCAGCACGATCTGGAGAGCGCCAACGCCGAGGCTGATTTGTTGCGCCGGCAGCAGACGGCGGCTTCGACCTACATCGACCGTTCATACGAGGCCGTGATGGATGGTCGCCTTCGGGGCGTCCGCATCGCGCTGCTCTTCATCGGCCCGGCGGATTCGGGTCTCGAGGCGGCGATGACGCAGACGCTTCGCGACGCGTCGGCGCCGGGGCTCGTCCGCATGCGGGCCCTGCTCCTCCCGGTCGACGCGGACCAGGTCACCGGGTCGCTGGACTCCGACCAGGGGGCGCCGGTCGGGCTCGAGGACATCGGGCGCCGCCTCGGCCGGGAGTTCGTGAGCGGAGGCGAGACCCCCATCTGGGACGGGCTTGCGGAAGTGATCGTCCAGGACAACCTCGGCGGCAGCGACCAGGAAGCCGACGCCGTGGTCGTGGCGCACACCGCCCGGATCGACGACACGCCGACCGCGCGGTTCGTCTCCGGCATCTACTCAGGGATCTCGGGCAGCGGCGTGCCCGCCGTGGGGATCGAGCAGACGAACTCGCAGCCGTCGCGAATCGCCGTCTATCGCGGGGCCGGCCTTTCGACGGTCGATTCGGTCGACACCATCGTCGGCCGTGTCGCCCTGGCCGAGCTTCTGCGAGGCGGGCCCGAGGGGCACTACGGCCTCAAGGCGACCGCGACGGACGGTTCCGTCCCGCAGCTCGAGCCCTTGCCGCTCGCTCCGCTCCCCGGTGGCTAGCCCCGTCGCGATCCTCATCGCGGCGCGAGATGAGGAGGAGCGGATCGGAGCGACGGTGCAGCGACTTCGGTCGCAGTTCCCGAACGCGGACGTGATCGTCGCCGACGACGGCTCGGGCGACCGGACCGCCGTCGAGGCCGAGCGGGCAGGCGCACGCGTTCTTCGGCTGCCGTCCCGGGGGAAGGGTCAGACGCTGACGCTCGGCGAGCGGGAAGCGCCTCCCGGACCGTTGCTCGTGTGCGACGCCGATCTCGACGGCGATCTGACTGCGCTCGCTGACGCGGATGCCGACCTTGCGATCGCCGTCTTCTCGGAGCGTCAGGGCGGCGGCTTCGGGATCGCGAAGCGGGTTGCCCGCGCTCTCGTCAGGGCGCGGTCCGGGTTCGTCCCCGCCGAGCCGCTCTCCGGCCAGCGAGTGTTCTCGGAGCGCGCGCGGGCCGCCTGCTTCCCGCTCGCGGGCGGGTTCGGCTGCGAGGTGGGCGCGACGATCGGCGCGGCCCGGGCGGGGCTTCGTCTCTCAGAGCTCGAGCTGCCGCTGCGGCACCGGGCGACGGGGTGCGATGCGGCCGGGTTCGTCCATCGCGCCCGGCAGCTCGTCGATGCAGTGCTCGCCTGCGGGCCGCAGGGTCGGAACTTCCGCGGCCTCCGCCTCCCGCTCGTCGGCGTCGTCGTCGCGCTCGGGCGGCATCCGGCAGTCGTCGTCGCCGCGGCTGCGGGCCTCGCCGACGACCTCTGGAGCGGCCCCGAGCGCGGCTTTCGCGCCCACCTCGGCGCGGGCAGCACGACGGGCGTCCTCAAGCTCGTTGCGATTCCCCTGGCAGGCCTGCTCGCGACACGCAAGGTGTCCGGCGGGCTGCTGGTCGGCCTCGCCGCGAACTTCCTGAACCAGCTCGACACGCGGCCGGGTCGCGCGCTGAAGGCGTACCTGCTCGCTGCGTTGGCCGTGGACGCGCCGCTCGCGATCGCCGTCCTGCTCGCTCCCTACGATCTTCGCGAGAGAACGATGCTCGGTGACGGCGGATCGAACGCGCTGGGGGCGCTGCTAGGCTTGAGTTCCGTGAATCGTTTCGGGGGTAAGGCCCGTTGGCTCGCGATTGGAGCGCTGGCGGGACTCACGGCCCTCGGAGAGCGACGTTCGCTCGGTGAGCTGATCGAACGAACACCGGGCCTCGCCCAGCTCGACCGCCTGGGGCGATTCGAGTGAGGCCGAGCCCGCCCAAGTACGTCTTCGTCACGGGCGGGGTCGTCTCGTCACTCGGGAAAGGCATCACCGCCGCCTCACTCGGCCGCCTCCTGAAGGCGCGCGGGTTGAAGGTGCAGGTGCAGAAGTTCGACCCCTACCTGAACGTCGACCCGGGGACGATGAGCCCCTTCCAGCACGGCGAGGTGTTCGTGACCGAGGACGGGGCCGAGACCGATCTCGACATCGGCCACTACGAGCGGTTCATCGACGAGAACCTGTCGCGGAACGCGAACCACACCTCCGGGTCGATCTGGTACTCGGTGCTCCGGAAGGAGCGCAAGGGCGAGTACCTGGGCTCGACCGTCCAGGTCATCCCTCACATCACCAACGAGATCAAGGAGCGGATCCGCCGTGTCGCCGAGGCGACCAACACCGACGTCGTCATCAGCGAGGTCGGCGGGACCGTCGGCGACATCGAGTCGCTGCCGTTCCTCGAGGCGATCCGCCAGTTCCGGCGCGAGGCCGGCCCCGAGAACGTGGTGTACATCCACGTCACGTACGTCCCGTTCGTCGACTCCGCCGGCGAGCTGAAGACGAAGCCGACGCAGCACTCGGTCAACGAGCTCCGCCGGATCGGGATCCACCCGGACATCGTGGTCGCGCGCTCGACCGAGGGTCTGAGCGCCGACCTCCGCGACAAGATCGCGATGTTCGCCGATATCGAGCCGCGTGCCGTCGTCGTCAACCGNGACGTTCCCGACGTGTACCTCGTCCCGTCCGCCCTCCAGGAACAGGGGCTCGACGCGCTCGTGGCGGAGAAGCTGAGCCTGCCTGCAGGAACTGCTGATCTCGGCGAGTGGAACGACCTGACCGACCGGATCAGGCGGCTGAAGGAGCCGGTCGAGATCGGGCTCGTCGGCAAGTACGTGAAGCTCCACGACGCCTACCTCTCGGTCCACGAGGCGCTCAAGCACGCCGGCATCCATCACGGCTGCAGCGTGCGCGTCCGCTGGGTCGACGCCGAGGGCGCGTCGCTCGAGGAGCTCCAGGCCGAGCTCGCNAGCGTCGACGGCGTCCTCGTCCCCGGAGGNTTCGGGTCGCGCGGGTGGGAGGGGAAGATCATGGCCTGCCGAGTGGCGCGCGAGCAGCGGATCCCCTACCTCGGGATCTGCCTCGGCATGCACGTCGCCGTCTCCGAGTACGCCCGACACGTGGTCGGCCTGTCCGGCGCCAACTCGACCGAGATGGATCCGGAGACGCCCTACCCGGTCATCGACCTCCTTCCCGAGCAGAAGGAGATCGAGGACCTCGGAGGGACGATGCGGCTGGGAGCTCAGGCTGTCGAGCTCGTCGAGGGGACGCGGACCCGCGAGGCGTACGGCGAGCCGGTCGTCAACGAGCGCCACCGCCACCGCTACGAGGTCAACAACCACTTTCGCCCGCGGCTCGAGGAGGCCGGCCTGGTCGTCTCCGGGACCTACCAGGAGGGCCGCCTCGTCGAGATCATCGAGCTGCCGGACCATCCGTGGTTCGTCGCCAGCCAGTTCCATCCGGAGTTCAAGTCGAGGCCGACCAGGCCCGCGCCGCTCTTCCGCGAGTTCGTCGGAGCGGCGCACGACCGGGCGCAAGCTCGTGTCGCTGCGCCCGATCGCGCCGGCGTCCCCGCCTAGGACGGCGACGAGTAGCGGCCTACCTGGGCCCCGGAACCTNCGTCCCTCGACCACGCTCGGGCGGCGTGCTCCCGCCGGACTGGTAGAGCGCGACGGCGACGAGCCCGACGACGAACCAGAGCGCGAGCACGACCACGATCACCCGCCCGAGCGTCATCCTGTTGCCCGGTCTCACTGGTAGCCGATCGTCTCGTAGTAGCCGTTCCCGTGGTAGCGGATGCGCTGCATGAGGAAGTCGTGCCAGTCGAACCAGAACGGGCTGTCGCAGCTGAACTCGGCCTGCGCCTGGACGTCCACGAAGCTCCAGCCGGCCCCACCGCCGACCTTTCCCCACCAGAGGTTGCTCGAACCGCACAGCACGTCCACGCCGGTCCACGCCGAGCTGTAGCGGTAGTTGATCGTCCCGCCGAGAGCGCACCAGAGCGTGTAGAGGTGGACGGCCCGCCCGTAGGGCCAGATACCGCGAGAGCGAGTGGTGGTCGTCGACCAGCACACGGTGGCGTCGCCGCAACAGGGCATCGTGGGGCCCAGGCGTTTCGCCGCCTGCTCACCGACGATTCGGCCGGCTCCCGTGGCTGCGAAGCCGGGGTCGTAGCTGAAGTCCGACGAGCGCTGGCCGGCTTCGCTGCTCGAAGGTCCGCTACCGCCTTTTGAGGCGAGCGCCGACGGCGACGCCAGGGCCGCCGCCAGGGCAAGCGCGACGACGAGGGCGACGCGCCAAGAGATGTGATTCATCGAGATCAGCTCCTTGTGTTGACAATGATGACAACGTAGTGAAGCCGGCTCGACGGCGCTTTGAAAGTCACGAAGTCGACACTGAGCTGTCTCCGATCGAGCACCAATACGATTCCGTCCATGCCGAGCTGGGCACCGGAGGTGGTCGACCTCTTCACGGAGCTGGCGGCGATTCCGAGCCCGCCTGGATCGGAGCGAGAGGTCGCTGACCGCGTGCGCGGGTACCTCGAAGGGCTCGGGCTCGCGGTCTCCGAGGACGATGCAGGAGCGCGGATCGACGCGAACACGGGGAATCTGCTCTGCCGGCTCGAGGCCACGGGCGCCGACGGTGGGATCCCGATCTTCCTCTGCGCCCACCTCGACACGGTGCAGCCGACAGGTCCGCTCGAGCCCGTCGTCGAGGACGGGATCGTCCGAAACGCAGGCGGCACGATCCTCGGCGCCGACAACAAGGCCGCCGTCGCGGCACTGCTCGAGTCCGCCCGTCTGATCCTCTCCGAGAACCGCCCGCACGCCGGGATCGAGCTCCTGTTCACGCCCAAGGAGGAGGTCGGGCTTCTGGGCGCCAAGGCCTTCGATGCCGAGCGACTGCTGGCGAGGGTCGGGTTCGTGTACGACCACGCCGCGCCGATCGGCGAGGTGATGCTCGGCGCGCCGCATGCTCGCGTCCTGGAGGTGACGATGCGCGGGCGCGCCGCCCACGCGGGGATCGCGCCGGAAGAGGGCCGCTCGGCGATCGCGGCCGCCGCCCGTGCGATCTCGGATTTCCGGCTCGGCCGTCTCGACGACGAAACGACCGCGAGCGTCGGCCTGATCGAAGGCGGCACGGCCCGCAACATCGTCCCCGACCGGTGCAGCTTCTCGATCGACGTCCGCTCGCAGAACGAGACGAAGCTGGCCGACGTCGTCCAGGAGCTCCTCGAGACGATCACCTTCGCCGCGGCTCTCGAGCAGTGTGAGGCGGAGACTGACGTGCAGGAGAGCTACCGCGGCTACCGCTTCTCACGTGGTGACCTGCCCGTCCGGCTCGCCTGCGCGGCGCTCGAGCGTGAGGGCGTCGTGCCGCGGCTGGCGCTCGGCGGGGGCGGGGCGGACGCGAACGTCTTCAACGAGCGCGGCCGGCCGTGTGTCAACCTCGCGAACGGGATGGCTGCGATCCACACGCCCGACGAGCACATCGCCGTCGCCGACCTCGAGCGGATGATCGACGTCACCCTGGCCTTGGTCGACGTCGCGCGCGATGGGGCTTAGCCTTCGGCGGGGGACCGTCTCCGCCGTCCGGGCTAGAAGCGACGAGCTGATCCGTCTCGACGTCGACGGCACGCCCTGCCTCGCCTACCCTCGCCTGACCGGCCCCGTGGAGGTCGGGGACGACGTGGTCGTGAACGTCCAGGCGCGCGAGCTCGCGCTCGGGTCCGGCGGCTTCGACATCCTCTACCTGAACCTGACCCGCGGACTGGAGGCGGGGTCGCCGCGCGGCGCCCACGTGATGACGCTTCCCTACACGCCGCTCCAGTCGGCGGTCCGCCACGTCGAGGAGGACGGGCCGCTGCCGTCCTCGATCGACGGGATGCCGGTCGTCTGCTGCTCCCTGCACAGCCAGGTCGTCCCCGTCTGCGCCGGCCTGCGACGACGGAACCTGCGCATCGCCTACGCGCAGGTCGGCGGCGGAGCGCTCCCGGTCTCCCTCTCGGACTCGCTGCGAGCACTGAAGCGCGACGGCCTCGTTGAGGTTGCGATCGCGGTCTCGCCGTGCCTGGACGGGGACGTCCAGGCCGTCACGATCGCCTCGGCGCTCGCGTGGGCGAGCGGGCAGGGGCATGACGTCGTCGTCTGCTCGATCGGGCCGGGCATTGTCGGGACAGCGAGCGCGCTCGGCCACGGCGGCCTGGCCGCGGTCGAGGCGGTGAACGCGGCGTCGGCGCTGGGAGGCGTTCCGGTCCTCGCCGTTCGCTACTCGGAGGCCGACGCGAGGGAACGCCATCGCGGCGTCTCCCATCACACACGCGCGATCCTCGAGCTCTGCCGCGACCCTGCGGTTGCGTGGCCCCGTGGGTTGGAGGCGCCGGAGTGGCTGCGTCCCCGCGAGGAGGTCGATGTCGGCCGCTGGCACGAGGACTGCGCTCGTCTGCCCCTCTCGCACATGGGGCGAGGGATCGAGGACGAGCCGTCGTTCTTCATGGTCGCGTTCGCGGCCGGCCGTTACGCGCGCTCGCTCCTGGCCGCGTGATGGAGGAGCGCCGGCTCGGCCCGGTCGTCGGCCTGGGCACGTGGAACACCTTCGGCGGCGACGCGGAGCTGGCCCGGGACGTCGTCGAGTCCGCCTGGGGCAGCGGCACGAGGTTCTTCGACTCGTCACCGATGTACGGCAAGGCCGAGCCGTCGCTCGGCGCGGCGCTCACCGATCGACGCGGCGAGGCAACCGTGGCGACGAAGATCTGGGCGCCGACGCCGGACCAGGGCCGCGAGCAGTTCGCGCGCCAGCTCGAGTGGTTCGGGCGGGTGGACGTCGAGCAGGTGCACAACCTCGTCTCGTGGCGCGAGCATCTGGGCTGGCTCGAGGCCGAGCGGGAGGCCAGCCGGATCGGCCGTCTCGGAGTGACCCATTACAGCCCGTTCGCGATCGACGAGCTCGCCGACGCGATGCGGAGCGGCAGGTTCGACGCCGTCCAGCTCCCGCTCAATCCTCACGAGCGGGCCGCGGAACGCACGCTTCTGCCTCTCGCCGAGGAACTGGGGCTCCCGGTGATCGTCATGCGCCCGTTCGCCGACGACGAGCTCCTCGACCGCCCGCCCGATCCCGGCGAGCTCGAACCGCTGGCGGAGCTCGGCGTCGAGAGCTGGCCTCAGGCGCTCGTCAAGTGGGTGCTCTCCGACCAGCGCGTCGACGTCGTCCTCTGCGGAACGCGCAACCCGCTTCATGCGGCTCAGAACGCTGCCGCAGGGTCGCCTCCCTGGTTTGGCCCCGACGAGCGCAGACTGGTCGAACGGCTCGCTGGGTAAGGTTGCGCCGCCTTGTTGATCGGCGTCGCCAGGGAGATCAAGCCCGACGAGTACCGCGTCGCGCTGACGCCTGCGGGCGCACTCGAGCTTGCGCGTGACGGCCACTCCGTGGTCGTCGAGCAAGGCGCGGGTCTGGGCAGCGCCTTTCAGGACGCCGACTACGAGGCGGTCGGCGCGCGGATCGGCTCGATCGAGGAGGTCTGGGAGTCGGAGCTCGTGCTCAAGGTCAAGGAGCCGCTCGCCGAGGAGTACCCGCGCCTTCGCGACGGCCAGGTCCTCTTTACCTACCTTCACCTGGCAGCCAGCGAGGAGCTCACCAAGGCCCTGATCGAGAGCGGCGCGGCGTGCGTCGCCTACGAGACCGTGGAGACGGACGATCGCGCGCTGCCTCTGCTCGCCCCGATGAGCGAGATCGCGGGGCGCCTCGCGGCTCAGGCGGGAGCGACGTTCCTCGAGAAGCCGCTCGGCGGGCGGGGGCTGCTCCTCGGCGGCGTCCCGGGCGTGGCGCCCGGTGAGGTCGTCGTCATCGGCGGCGGGATGGTGGGCTACAACGCGGCGGTGATCGCGCTCGGGCTCGGAGCGACGGTGACGATCCTCGAGCGCTCGATCGACCGCATGCGGCGGCTGGAGGAGATCCTCGGGTCACGCGCGACGTTGCTGATGTCCTCGGGCCTCCAGATCCAGGAGTCGATCGCCGGGGCCGACGTCGTCGTCGGCGCGGTGCTGATCCCCGGGGCCCTCGCGCCGAAGCTGATCACACGCGAGATGGTCGCGGGGATGAAGGAGGGGTCCGTGATCGCGGACGTCGCGATCGACCAGGGCGGGTGCGTCGAGACGTCACGTCCGACGACGCACTCCGAGCCTGTGTTCGTCGTCGACGGCGTCATCCACTACTGCGTGGCGAACATGCCGGGAGCGGTTCCGATCACGTCGACGAAAGCCCTCACGAACGCGACGCTGCCGTACGTCGAGGCGATTGCCGATCTCGGCCTGCGCGAGGCGATCGCCCGCGATCCGGCGCTGGCGCGGGGCGTGAACGTGGTCGAGGGGAAGATCACCTACGAGGCGGTAGCCGAGGCGCACGGACTCGACTACACGCCGCTCGAGGACGTCCTCAGGCTCTCGCCTGTCTAGTCCCCCCGCACTAGGCGGCAGGCGTCTCGGGCTTGCTCTTGGGCCCGGAGGGCGTGATCCGCACGACCAGCCAGGTCACGCCTGCGGCGAGTGCGATCACCGCGACGATGAAGATGACCATGCCGATGAGGCCCAGGACGGTCTCCACGGACCTAGAATAGACGCATGCCGCGCGCGTGCGTCATCGTGCTCGACGCCGTGGGGGCGGGGGCTCTTCCCGACGCGGCGGACTTCGGCGACGAGGGCTCCGACACGCTTGGGAATGTCGCCAAGGCCGTCGGCGGACTCGATCTTCCCAACCTCGAGGCGCTCGGGCTCGGCAACGTCGAGCCGCTCGAGGGCTGTCCACCGCAGCCCGGAGCTCCGGCGATCGCCGGCCGGCTGGTCGAGCGCTCCAGGGGCAAGGACACGACGACGGGGCACTGGGAGATGATGGGGGTGGTCACCGCCTCGCCCTTTCCGACCTACCCGCACGGGTTCCCGTTCGAGGTCCTCGACCCGTTCTCGCACCGCACGGGTCGCGGGGTGCTCGGCAACAAGCCCGCATCTGGGACGGAGATCATCGAGGAGCTCGGCGAGGAGCACCAGCGCAGCGGGAAGTGGATCGTCTACACCTCGGCCGACTCGGTCTTCCAGATCGCGGCGCACGTGGAGACGATCCCGCTGGACGAGCTGTATCGGGGCTGCGAGATCGCTCGGGAGATCCTGACCGGCAAGCACGAGGTCGGACGCGTGATCGCGCGGCCTTTCGAGGGTGAGCCCGGTCACTACGTTCGGACGCCCGATCGGCACGACTGGTCGGTCAAGCCCCGGCAGCCCAACTACCTGACCCTCGTGCGCGAGGCCGGGCACAAGGTCCACGCCGTCGGGAAGATCCGGGACATCTTCGCCGGCGTCGACATCGACGAGTCGCATCCGACGCGGTCGAACGTCGAGGGGATCACGGTGACGGAGCAGTTGCTCCGCGAGCTCGACGACGGGCTCGTGTTCGTGAACCTCGTCGAGACCGACCAGCTCTGGGGCCATCGCAACGATCCCGTCAACTTTCACCGCTGCCTGCAGGACTTCGACCGGCGGCTGCCGGACCTGCTCGCGGAGCTGCGGAAGGGCGACCTCCTGATCCTGACCTCCGATCACGGGTGCGATCCCACGACCCCGTCGACGGACCACTCGCGGGAGCACGCGCTGCTCCTCGCCTACGTCGAGGGCCGTAACGCGGCCGGACACATCCACGAGGGCGAGTTCGCGGACGTGGGCGCCACGGTGAACAGGTGGCTCGGCGGCAAGGCTCCGAAGCGCGGGATCCCCGGAACGCCGATCATCGAGCCGTGACGTTGGACGATCCAACGCTCGTCCGCGAGCAGTACGCGGACGAGACCCGACTGGCCACGCGAAAGCGGGCGCACGAATCCGGGGAGGGGCCGGACGCGCGCGAGATCGTGTTCGCCGCCGTCGGAGCTGCGTCTCCGCGCCGCATTCTCGAGGTCGGTTGTGGCGAGGGTGAGCTCGCCGAGCGCATGTCACGCGAGCTCCGGGCCGAGGTGGTCGCCGTCGACCAGTCGGAGCGCATGGTCGAGATCGCAGCGGGACGAGGAATCGACGCGCGCGTCGGCGACGTCCAAGCCCTGGATTTCGCGGACGAGACCTTCGACTGTGCCGTCGCCGCCTGGATGCTCTTCCACGTGGCGGACCTGGACGGCGCGCTCGACGAGCTCGCCCGCGTCCTTCGTCCCGGGGGGCGGCTCGTTGCCGCCACCAACGGACAGGATCATCTCGAGGAGCTGTACGAGCTGGCCGGTGCGGCGCCGTTCCGGTCGCGCTTCAACTCCGCTAACGCCGAGCAGGCTCTGCAGCGGCGCTTTCGCCTGGTCGATCGCATCGACGCGCACGGATGGCTCGTCTTTCCCGATCGGCGCGCTGCACAGGACTACATCGACTCTTCGATCAGTCTCTCGGCCCATGTGGTGCCCGCGGTTGACGGACCGATTCGTGCGCGACGGACGCCCTCGATCTTCGTCGCCGAGAAGGCGTGATCCGTCCCGCACGGCTCATCGAGCGGAAGCGCGACGGCGAGGAGCTCTCCGGCGACGAGATCGAAGGGCTCGTCCTCGGCTACACGCGCGGTGAGATCCCCGACTACCAGCTTGCCGCGTTCTGCATGGCCGTGTACTTCCGCGGGCTCTCGGCGCCGGAGACCTACGCCCTGACCGACGCGATGGTCCGGAGCGGCGGCACGATCGACCTCGAGGCCGAGATCGGGCGGCCCGTCGCCGACAAGCACTCGACGGGCGGGGTGGGGGACAAGGCGTCGCTCGTCGTCGGGCCGCTCGTCGCCGCCTGCGGAGTCCCGTTCGGGAAGATGAGCGGCCGCGGGCTCGGCCATACGGGCGGGACGCTCGACAAGCTCGAGGCCATCCCGGGCTTCCGCGTCGAGCTCTCCCGGGACGAGTTCGTGCGCCAGGTGCGGGACGTCGGTCTGGCCGTCATCGGCCAGACCGCCGAGCTTGTGCCGGCCGACAAGAAGCTCTACGCACTGCGAGACGTCACCGCCACGGTGGAGAACGTCTCCCTGATCGCCGCGAGCATCATGTCGAAGAAGATCGCGGCGGGCGCGGGCGCGATCGTGCTCGACGTCAAGGTCGGCGACGGCGCGTTCATGAAGGCGATCGAGGACGCGCGGACGCTCGCCGGCGCGATGCTCGAGCTCGGCCGCCTCGCCGATCGCATGGTCGTCTGTGAGCTGACCGACATGGACCAGCCTCTCGGGCACGCGGTCGGGAACGCGCTCGAGATCCGCGAGGGCGTCGCGACCCTCCGCGGGAGCGGGCCGGCAGACGTCACGGAGCTCGCGGTCGCGTCCGCTGCGCACCTCGTGGCGCTCTGCGACGGCGTCGGCTACCGGGCGGCGCGCTCCCGGGTGGAGACCGCGCTGCGCGACGGCTCGGCGCTCTCGACGTACGAGGGCTGGATCCGCGCGCAGGGCGGCAACCCGGCCGAGGATGCGCTCCCGAGGGCACCGGTTGTCGAGCCGGTCACGGCTGAGCGGGACGGCTACGTCGGCCGGCTGGGCGCGCTGTCGGTCGGCCTGGCGGCGATGCACCTCGGCGCCGGCCGCACGGTCAAGGACGACGTGATCGACCACGCGGTGGGCGTCGTGTGTCTGCGCAAGCGTGGCGACCGTGTCTCGGCAGGCGAGGTCCTGGCCGAGATCCACGCCCGCGACGCTCAGGCCGCGCAGGCCGCCGCCGCCGAGGTCGAGGCGGCCTACGAGCTCACCGATCACGAGCCAAGGGCGACCGGCGTCGTCCTGGAGACGCTCACGTAGGCACACCACCCCGAGGCTAGGCTTGCCTCGTGCCCGAGCTTCCCGAGGTCGAGACCGTCCGCGCGAGCCTAGAGCCGGCGCTCGTCGGTCGGCGGTTCGAGCGCGTGGAGATCACGGATCCGAGGGTGACGCGGCCGCTCGATCCTCACGAGGTCGCCGTCGAGCTCCAGGGCGAGACGGTCGACGCCGTCGAACGGCGCGGCAAGTATTTGGTTTTTCGGTTTCGTAGCGGTCGCGTACTCCTGATCCACCTCCGCATGACTGGGTCACTGCTGCACGGCCGGAACGGAACCCTGGAGGACGATCCGTACCGACGTGCTGTTGTCAGCCTAGACGACGGATCGGACGTCACCTATCGGGATGTGCGTCGATTTGGCACCTGGTTGCTGCTCGAGCCCGAGGAGGAGGTGCCCTACCTCATGGAGCGCCTGGGCGAGGAGCCTCTCGGCGACCGCTTCACGGCCGCCGCGCTCGGCGCACGGCTCCGCGGGCGCCGGGCGCCGATCAAGGCGGCGCTGCTCGACCAGCGCGCGGCCGCGGGGCTCGGGAACATCTACGCCGACGAGGCGCTCTGGCGCGCGAAGATCCACCCGTTGAGGCCGGCCGGCAGCCTCACGCCACGGGAGATCGCTCGCCTCAACCGCGCGATCAAGGCCGCGCTGCGCGCGGGGATCGACCGCCAGGGAACCACGCTGCGCACCTATCGGACGCCGAGCGGCGCGCGCGGCTCGATGCAGGACGAGCTCCGCGTCTACGGTCGTGAGGGCGAGCCGTGCCCGCGCTGCGGCACGGCGATCACGAAGACCAGGGCCGGCGGCCGCGGCACGTGGTTCTGCCCGAGCTGCCAGCGCGAGACCGACTAGAGACCGACTAGGTTCCGCGCATGCGAGTCGTCGTCACCGGCGGGGCCGGGTTCATCGGCTCCCACGTCGCAGACGCCTTCGTCGCGCGCGGCGACGAGGTTCTGGTCGTCGACGACCTGTCGTCAGGGAAGCGCGAGCACGTCCCGGACGCCGCCGAGCTCGCGGAGCTCGACATCGCCGACGGGCCGGCACTCCGAACGCGCCTCGAGGACTTCGGCGCCCAGCTGATCTGCCACCTCGCCGCGCAGGCGAGCGTCACCGTGTCGGTGACCAACCCCGATCTCGACTTCGCATCGAACGTCCGCGGCACGTTCAACGTCTGCCAGACGGCGGGGGCCCTCGGGGCGAAGATCGTCTTCACCTCGACCGGCGGCGCCCTGTACGGGAACGACGTCGAGACGATCCCGACTCCGGAGACGCAGATCCCGAAGCCGCTGTCGCCGTACGGAGCCTCCAAACTCGCCGGCGAGGCCTTCGTCGCCACCCAGGCCCGCTCCGACGGGCTCTCACACGTCGTTCTCCGGCTCGGCAACATTTACGGGCCGAGGCAGAGCCCACACGGCGAGGCAGGCGTCGTCGCGATCTTCAGCGACCGGTTGATCCGCGGCGAGACGCCCGTCGTCTTCGGCTACGGCAAGCCGACGCGCGACTACGTCCACGTCGGCGACGTCGTTCGCGCGTTCACGAGCGCAGCAGACGGCGAGACCCCCGGCACGTTCAACGTCGGCTGGGGTCGCGAGACCTCGGTGCTCGATCTCCTCGATGTCGTCCAGCGGGCCGCGGGAACGAGCATCGAGCCGCAGCTCGAGCCTCTCCGGGCCGGAGAGCTCGATCGCAGCGCGATCGACTCCAGCCTGGCCGCCGACGTCCTCGGGTGGCGCCCGGAGCTCGATTTCGAGCAGGGAATCACAGAGACCTTCCACTGGTACGCGGCTGAGCAGAGAGCCTGACTCACGGCCGGCAGCGCTCTCTGCTAGAAGGAGCGGGAGGGCGGATCGAGATGCAGGCGCGGGGAGGACACCGAAGACGCCGCACGGCGCTGGCCGCCGCCGTCACGGTTTGCGGGCTGGGAGCATCGACGGCCGCGTCGGCTGCGGACGGGGTCGTCTGGCACGGACGCACCCCGAAGGACGGCACGGCTCGCGTTGCCGGCGTCGGCAAGGAGCTTCGGATCCCGCTCGAGGCCGCCGGGCCCACAGGCTCGGCCGTTCGAATCTGGGTCCAGCGGATGCCCAGGGGCGCGAGGCTCGAGCGCGTTGGCTCCGAGCCGGCGAGGACGACCTTCCGCTGGCGACCGACCCGAAGGCAGCTCGGGGAGTGGCGGCTCGTCTTCAACGCCGCCTCGGCGTCGGCCTTCGCGGAGTCGATCTCCATCCGGGTCCACGTCGGCCGCCGCGCGACGCGAACCTTCCGCCTCTCGAACGTCCGAGGCCGCTCGCAGAGCGCCATGCTCCTCCACGCCGACGTCGCGCGCGCCAAGCCGTCCCGGTCCGCTCGCGTTGTCGCCCGGCTGCGAGCCCTGACCCCCGAGCACGTTCCGCACGTCGTGTACCTCCTCGGCGGGACGATCGATCGACAGGGCCGCTACTGGCTTCGCGTTCAGCTGCCGATCCTGCCGAACGGCTCGTCCGGGTGGATTCCGCGGGAAGCCGTCGGCTCGTTCACCTCGTCCGAGACGCATCTGATCATCGACCGCGCGCGCTTCCGCGCCACGCTCTACCGCCGAGGCCGGGTGGTCTTCCAGTCGTTCGTCGGAGTCGGGCTGCCGCAGTGGCCGACGCCGCCGGGCCGCTTCTACATCCGCGAGCGGCTGACCGGCTTCACCGACCCGATCTACGGAGCGCTCGCATTCGGGACGAACGCGCGCTCCGCAGTCCTCACCGACTGGCCCGGAGGAGGCTTCGTCGGGATCCACGGGACGAACCAGCCGGAGATCCTGCCCGGCCGGGTCTCCCACGGGTGCGTCCGGCTGCGAAACCAGGACATCCGGCGGCTCTCCCGGCTGATGCCGGTCGGGACGCCGCTGACCATTCGTTAGGCCGCGAGCTTTTCGAGGCCCTTGCCCTGGTCGAGGCGCCAAAGCTCGACGTAGCCGCCGATCGGCTCGCCGTCGATCAGGATCTGCGGCACCGTCCAGCGGCCGGTGAGGTCGAAGATCGTCTGCCGGAAGGCTGGATCGTCGTCGAGCGAGATCTCCTCGTACGGGATCCCGCGCTGCTCGAGGAGCGCCTTGGCGCGGACGCAGTAGCCGCACCAGCGCGTCGAGTAGATCCTTACCCGCGCCATGGGACAAGTCTCCCCGACAGACCGCGCTTCTACACTTGGAGCGTGGCGGGCCGCACGTACAAGACCCAGGCGGTCGTTCTGCGCTCGCTGCGGTTCGGCGAGGCCGACCGGGTGCTCCATCTCTACACGCTGGACCGTGGACGGATCGGCGCGCTCGCCAAGGGCGTGCGGCGGACGATGTCGCGCTTCGGCGCACGGCTCGAGCCGCTCAGCCACATCGAGCTCCTGCTGCACGAAGGCTCCGGCGAGCTCCAGACGATCACCGGCGTCGAGCTGCTGCGCTCACATCGCGCCGCGAGAGAGGAGCCCTACCGCCTCGGCGTCGGGTTCGTCGGGCTCGAGGCGATGCTGCGTCTCTTCCCCGAACAGGAGGCCAACCCGCGTGCGTTCGNGGCGTTGACGCGGTTTCTCGACCTGCTNGACGAGGCCGAGCCGCGGCCGGGNGAGCGGCCGGCCACGGATCCGCTCGCGCTCAGCTTCCAGCTGAAGCTCCTGTGGCTCTCCGGCTACCTGCCGCACTTGACGAGCTGCGCCGACTGCGGCGCGGACGNCGGGCTCGTCGGCTACTCGCCGCGCGCAGGCGGTGCCGTCTGCTCGAACTGCCGAGGCGACGCGATCTCGCTGTCCCCTGCGGGGCTCGGCGGGATCGAGGCGCTCCTGCGAAGCCCACTCGCCGACGCGGCCGGCGCCGGGCTCAGCACGCGGGCTTCGCGCGAGGCGCTGGCCGTGATCGCGTCGAGCTACGAGTACCACGGCGGCTTCCGCCTGAAGACGCTCTCGGCGTGAGGCGGGAGCTTCCGGGCGGCTTCGAGGTCGACGACGACCGCGGGCGAATCGACGTCGACGCGGTCCACGACTTCGTCTCGAACCACTCGTACTGGGCGCCGGGGAGGCCGCGTGACGAGCAGGAGCGGCTCGTCCGTGAGGCCCAGCGTGTCGTCGGCGTCTACCACGAGGACCGGCAGATCGGATTCGCCCGCGCGGTCTCCGACGGCGCGTCGGTGACGTACCTCGCCGACGTCTACGTGCTACCCGAGTACCGCGGCCGCGGGCTCGGCGTCGAGCTCGTCCGCGAGATGGTCGAGAACGGCCCGTACGCGGACAAGCGCTGGATGCTGCACACGGCCGATGCCCACGCGCTGTACGCGAAGTTCGGCTTCGGGCCGCCGTCGGAGCGGGTGATGGAGCGGCCGCGGCGAAAGGAAGACGCGTGAACTACCAGGACATGATCGCCGCGCTGCAGGCCTACTGGGCCGACCGCGACTGCGTCGTCATGCAGCCGTACCACACCGAGCTCGGGGCCGGGACCTTCAACCCGGCCACGTTCCTGCGCTGCCTGGGCCTGGACCCGTGGCGCACGGTCTACGTCGAGCCCTGCCTGCGCCCGAGCGACGGCCGCTACGGCGAGAACCCGTACCGCTTCCAGCACTACTACCAGCTCCAGGTGATTCTCAAGCCGGCCCCGGAGGACATCCTCGAGCAGTACTTCGGTTCGCTCGAGGCGGTCGGCATCGACACGCGGCGCCACGACGTCCGCCTGGTCGAGGACGACTGGGAGGGGCCGACGCTTGGCGCCTGGGGCCTCGGCTGGGAGGTCTGGGTGGACGGCATGGAGGTCACTCAGTTCACGTACTTCCAGCAGCTCGGCGGGATCGACGTCGAGGTCGTCTCCGGCGAGATCACCTACGGCCTGGAGCGCCTCGCGATGTTCCTCCAAGGGAAACGGAGCGCGTTCGATCTCGAGTGGGCGCCGGGGATCACCTGGGGAGAGATCTACCGCGAGAGCGAGCGGCAGTGGTCGATCTACAACTTCGAGGAGGCGCCGGTCGACGTCCTCATGCGCAGGTTCGGAGAGCACGAGGCCGAATGTGCANACCTGCTCGCGAAGGATCTGCCGCTGCCGGCCTACGACCAGGTGCTGAAGGCCTCGCACGCGTTCAACCTGCTCGACGCGCGGGGTGCGATCTCCGTCACCGAGCGTGCGTCGTACATCGGGCGTGTCCGCGATCTCGCGCGCCGCGTCGCCGAGGAGTACCTGGGAAAGCCCGTTGAAGCTGCTGTTTGAGATTGGGTGCGAGGAGCTGCCGGCCTCCGCCGTCTACGAGGCGGAGGCGCAGCTTCCGGCGCTCGTCCAGCGTCATCTCGGCGTCGAGCCGGAGCGCCTCTTCGTCGGACCGCGACGGCTCGCGGTCGTCGTCTCCGGTCTCGAGGAGGAGTCGGGCGACGACTGGGTCAAGGGGCCGCCGGTCGCACTCCGCGAGAAAGCAGCGGCGGGCTTCGCGAAGCGCCACGGCGTCACCGTGGAGGACCTCGAGGAGCGGGAGGGATTCCTCGGCGTCACCGTCCAGCGGGAGTCGCTGGGGACCGTCCTGCCCCGCCGCCTCGACGAGCTCGTCCGTGCGCTGAGGTTCGGCAAGACGATGCGCTGGGACGACTCGGGCCTGCGGTTCGCGCGGCCGGTGCGCTGGACGTGCGCCCGGCTCGACGATGCGGCCGTCGAGGGACACGCGACGACGACGCGCGGCCATCGATTCACTCACGCCGAGCTCGAGCTCCCTTCCGCGGAGTCCTACGTCGACGTTCTGCGAGCGGCCGAGGTCGAGCCCGACGCGGCGGAACGCGAGCGCCAGATCCGCGAAGGGCTCGACGTGCTGGGGGACTGGACCGACCCGCTGGGCAAGCTGCGCGAGGTCGTCCACCTCGTNGAGAAGGTGGTCGTCCTCGAGGGGGCCTTCGACGAGCGCTTCCTCTCGTTACCCACCCGCGTGATCGAGACCGCGATGCAGTCCCACCAGCGGTACTTCCCGCTCGGCGGCAACCGGTTCGCGATCGTCGCGAACGGCGGCGATGCGGACACGGTGCGCGCTGGGAACGAGACGGTGCTCGAAGGCCGGCTCGACGACGCGACGTTCACCTTCGAGCGAGACGTGGCGGCGGGAATCGAGGAGCTGGCGAGCCGCCTCGGCTCGATCGTCTACTTCGCGGAGGCCGGGACCTACAGCGACAAGACCAAGCGCCTCGTGAAGCTGGTCGACCGCCTCGGAGCCGGGGACGCGTCCCGCGAGGCCGCGCGCCTCGCCAAGGCCGATCAGGCCGCCGAGCTCGTCCGCGAGTTCCCGGAGCTCGAGGGGTACATCGGCGCCGAGTACGCGCGTCTCGCCGGCTTCCCGGAAGCGGTCTGCGCCGCCATCGCCGAGCAGTACCTGCCCGATTCGGCCGGTGGGCCGCTGCCGACGACCGAGCCCGGACGCGTCCTCGCCGCGGCGGACAAGCTGGACACCCTGAACGTCTCAATCGAGCTCGGCCACCGGCCGACCGGCTCGCGCGACCCGTACGGTCTCCGACGGGCGGCCATCGGGCTCTGCCGGCTCGC
>JGI25407J50210_10000005_pt1 | contig 19904 bp, 24 predicted proteins | sample TabmetS5T2R1_FD_50210 | JGI IMG/M metagenome (IMG submission 50210) | reverse complement strand
CGTGGGACGCGGTTTTCCCTCAAATCCGAGGGAAAATTGCACATGAGGGCAGTCGCCACCGGGGGTCCAGGTTCAGGCACCGCCTGGCCTCCGGTAACCCCGGCTCCCGGACAACGGTCCACGCTCCGGGGCCTATGGGATCAAGTCTGACCGCGCGGCTGGACTGACTGATGGTTGGTTGATATGAGCATGGCATACTGGCGCGCCTGCGAGGCGCTGGAACGAGGACGTGCCGATCGTAACCGAGATTGCTGCTCAGCTTAGAGCGCGGACGGTTTGGATATCGCCGGGGCGTCGCGTTCGGGGATACGCCTGAGTTGCAGGATGAGCTGTTGGGATTCGTCGCGGGGGGTACCAAGCGTGCGACGGCTGGGTCGGTTGCTGAGTAGGAGGCAGACGATGGCCCCTTGCCTGCACCAGGCCTGTACTGGGGCTGCTCAACAGCCGCGGCGAGGCGCACTATGTGATGCAGACGGTGCAGGTGACCCGGGGGCGCTTGGTTGAGGTGACGCCTGCGTTTGCCTGGGATGAGGGGGAATATGACCGGACGTTGGAAAGCTGGCTGGAAGGCCACCGCAGGTTCTTCCGCCACCAGGGCGTGGACGAGCCTGACGATCTAGAGGTGATATTCGAACATTTCCGAGTCGTATGGCCGCACCCTGGCGCATAGCATATGGCGGTTTCGACATCGGCGATTTTGAGGTAGGGCAGGTCGCAGCTGTGGTCTTCGCGGCCTCGACAGATGTAGTAGAAGTACAAGGCGCCACTTTTGCTCTTGCCGCGCATGATCAGTAAAGGGCACGCTGGTCGAGGCGTGGCGCTTGTGCCCCATGGCTGGCGGGCCTTGACGAGTAGAGACAGCCAGGTTGTCAAGTTAGGGCGGGCTGCTCCTACGGTTGGTCAGATCGACGGTTTGCAGCTCTGCTCCAGTCCAGCGTGTGGACGGGGCAGTCCCGCAGATCGGGTGCCGTTCATCCCTTCGCCGCTGCGATTGGAGCGTGCTGCGTACGAGTCAGGCATCGCTGGCGACGGGTGGTCGCGAGGCATTCGATGGCCTGCGTTGCTCAGATGGCGAGCGAGCGCACCGCCGCCGCACCGAACTTGAGCACGAGGCCAGCCCGCTCGCGCACCGGCTCGTGCAGAACGAGGGTCCCCAGGGGCACATGCGTCCGCGTGAAAGCCGAGGCCGAGATGGCGCACGAGGCGAGGTCACCTCGGTAGCACGCAGTGGGTGCATCCATGGCAGCATGCTTCCCGCTCCGCATCGGTCCTGTCGAGCAACGAAAAAGAAGATCGGTCAGGAGACCCGCGCCTAGGCATGGTGTATGCAAGCGCGCGACGGTGCAAGGTTGCCGCGACCGTTCCCGCCTTGCGCTGCCCCGGTCACCTCGTTTACGAGCTGTGACCGACCCCTCCGAACTGAACCCACCCGTACTATGCAGGATTGCCCGAAATCGACAATCCTGTACAATGCGACCTGAGCGGCTTCGCAGGTATGCGGGTGGGGCGTCAGTGCATTTTTGTCGCGGCGTATCCCTAAGGCCGGCTGATGCGTTGTTTTATGTAAGCGATGTGTGATCTTGAGGTGAAGTAATAGCGCAGGCGTTCACCGCGGGCTGTCGGTAAGACGAAACAGGTTCTATGAGAATGCTTCCGATGCAATACCAATGATAGGCGAGTACTGTGTTGAAAAAATCATACTTGCGGGCAATGATAAGCAACACCGTGATACTGTTTTTCAGCTTAGCGATTACCCTATCGCCAGCGTGGGCTGTGGCAACAAACTGCGGCAAAGAGCATATTCGTTTCTCGGCAAGCTCTAATCGACTGTATGTCACGGGCCCGGCTGTTTGTACTTTATCCACAATCAAAGCAGCCTTTCCTAGCGCGGCGCTTGACTTGGTGGATTCTGCCAAAAAAATATGGCATCTGCGTACGAATCTTGTCATGGAAAAGGGCGCAACATTAGTATTGAATGGCACAGCAGTCGGCGGTGATGTGAATGAGTTGCGCCTACAAAGCAACAACTCTAGTGCCGCCGGCAGCTTTGTCTACCTGCGAGCAGACTGGGGCAACGTCAGTATTTCCCACACAAAGATCACCTCTTGGGACGCCGCTACCAATAATCCTGACACCGAGTACGCAACCCACGGTCGTTCCTATATCAATGTCCGCTCGCAACTTGATCCCGATGGCGTAACAGCGCATGAGTCCCGCATGGATATCCTTGATAGCGATATCGGATACCTGGGTTACAATGCCAGTGAATCGTACGGCTTAACTTGGAAAGTTGCCGGCAGCTCACCCGGCCTCTACGACAAAGTCAATGTGCTCGGGGACATCAAGAATAGCAAAATTCATCACAACTACTTCGGTGTCTACACTTACGGCGCTTACGGCATGGCCATAACTGACAACCAGGTATATAACAATATTCAATATGGTGTCGATCCTCATGACGACTCCGACAGCTTGACCATCGACCATAATGACGTTCACCACAACGGCAACCACGGAATCATCTGCTCGCAGCGCTGCGACCACTTAACTATCAGAAATAATGAGTCGCACCACAATACAGGCGTAGGCATTATGTTTCACCGTAACGCCAATGACTCTTTGCTGGAAAGCAACACCCTCTACAACAACGGCGATGCAGGCATTGCCATCTTCGATAGTCACCGAAACACCGTCCGCGGCAATAATTCTTACAATAATCGTTATGGGCTGCGCTTCAGCGTGGGCAGCTCTGATAATACTATCGACAGCAACAACCTTTCAGGCAATACAAGTTACGGCATCTATTTCTACCAAGGGACAGACGCGCCTACCGTGAACAACGGCCGCCCCAGCCGTAACCGGTTGACTGGCAACACTGTTAACAACAACACCGGATATGCTGTCAGGCTCACGCAAAGCGACACTAACGTCTTTGAAAATAATAAAGTTATTGACAATAAAGGCGGCATCCAGCTTGGCTTGGCCAAGCCGACCGGCAATCAATTTATCAAGAATGAAATTCGTCGCAACGGCAGCCACGGCTTCAATGTCACCGATGCTCCCGGCACTCTGATTGATGACAACACAATCGACCGCCACATAAACGGTATTTACCTGCTCACCACCACGGGCGTGAACAACAAAAACAATAGGATATCGAATAGCACTACCGCCGGCCTTACGCTGGACAACAGCTCCAACAACAGCGTCACCGATAACACGTTCACCACGAACGCCAAAGCAATCGTTCAGAAAAACGGCAGCTCAGGCAACACCATTACGGGTAATTCGGTCAACTGAGCCCGGCACGCCAGCCCCCTCCGCTGTCGGGGGGCCTTCTGCTGTCCGGTATGATCAGGAGCCAGCCTTGGCTCAGTGGTAGCCTGTGCTCCAGTCGTGGGCAAATTTGAGCGGCCTGGCAATGGTGCGGCCACGAGGGACATAGCCCGGCATCCTCAGCTCTTCAACCGTTTATGCAAACGGGTGATGATTCGGCGGGTGCCGGGGTTCGAGAGGCGTCCCCTGAGGGCCACCCCTGGCTTGCGGTGAGCGACTTGAACCACGGGCCCGGACCAGCCATGTCCACGGCCTGCTGGATTCCATTCCACGATGTGACGATCAGCTTCAGCTTTCCCCATTTCGACAAATCCTTCTTTCCCGTTAGGCATACGACACGGACACCCTCCGGCGAGAAGGATCTTCTCTGCTGGCTTTGTTCGAATATGGCGATCACGGGTAAGCACGACAAGACCCACCCGTTTGCCCCGACGATGTGCAGCCAATCTGGATCAAGGGCTCCGCACGGCACCGACGGGAGCAGCGGGTGGCCGGGATGGACGACATCATCACGGACCGCGGCCAACGCCTTGCCGACCGCAAGAACGCGCTCATCGACGAAACCGGAGCCCGGCAGGCACGTCAGCCGGTGCTTATGCCGCCAGCACGCCGGTTCCCATCTTGAACCGCAGCGCGTCGTAGACGTCCTGAAGCTCCAACTCGAAGCCGGCCGCGATCGACTCGGGTGAGTCACCCGCCCGGAACTCCTCAGCGATGACCGACGTGGGTACCGACCGGACCGCTGGGTCGCCAAACGAGCGCAGGGGATCGAGAGCCACGTTCGAGCTACGGCCGAGGGGTCTGGGCTTCGCCCATGCCAGCGGATGCTTAACTTCGTTGCCGCTTGCGCCGGAGGGCACGCCGCTCCTCCTCAGTCTTCCCCCCAAACACCAGCCTGGTTAGCCTTAACGCCTTCGCGGAGCGGCGTTGGGGCTGACGTAGCTGCTGTCCGCGCCAAGAAGAGCCATCGGCGAGGCCTACGTGGCCGGCCTCGCAGACGAGGCCGCCGCTTTGGAGGGCAGGTACTCCACCGGGCTGATTGTGCAGCTAATGGACTCAGCGGCCGGCCACTACCACCGGTGCCTCAGCCTGCTTGACCACACCCGCACGCATACCGCCCATCAACACCTGCAAGGTCATGGCCGGGGCGCTCGCGCTGCTCCCCACGCCATCGAGGCGATACGCCAGCAGGCTTAATCATCGCGACCCGGCCAGAGCCTAACGGCCCTGCGCGGAGTCCTCATAAGCAGGAATAAGCAGCCCGGCCCTTCACCTAAGCCCCTTAAAGGCCAAAAATCAGCCCCTCAATACGTCATATGACGGATGTAGCCAGTCATACCCCACCTTAAGGTCAGCTGCAGCATTGCTGCTACTAGGCGTGAGTCTCGCTGTGGGACTGCGCTGCCTGCTCAACCGCTGCCGTCGACGACATCCGGAGACTGTCAACGTTCATCAGGGTTCCTTCGGTGCGTTTGCAGAGTCAAGCAATTCGTCTCAGGCGATCGTGATCGTGCTGCTCAAACCGATATGACGGAGGCCAACATGGCGACGCCTTGCTACTTCGCATTCATGCAACGACCGGATCAAGAGTTTATTTTTGAGCTTACCGATGAAAGGTTAATCGCTCACGCTCGCAGAGTGTTATCTGGCGAGGAAACCAACGAAGTACATGTTACAGGAAGGATCAGCAAGCGCCCGAAGCCCTATAACCCGAATTGGTCGTATCACCTCGATCCCGACACCATTCGTTTCTTTGCTGTGGCGATTGAGGTATGCGACGCCAATATGGCATTCGTTGAAGATCATCTAGATGAGGCATGCGGCGCGTTTCTTCCCGGCTGCCAGTGGTGCCCGTGGGATTCAAAACTCGTACGCGAGGTTGAGTGGTCGCCAACGTCATAAACTACTTATAGCGAGTTGTAATAACCATATTGGACAGATCATTCTCGCGCCTGCGGCTCTCACAATTTAAGCATAAATCTCAGCTTGCTCAGCCCGACGACGGTGCGCTCGGTTGTGACTGGCGAACCGCGGGCGTGACATTCCCCGGCGGACTGCTGCCGGACAGCCGCTGCGGTAGCTGTGATCGGTGCTGGCCAGCCCTGTGCGCGGCTGGCCGCGGACTCGCGAACCGCCGCATCCCGCCGCATCCCACCACATCGCTCGGCAAGTGGCCGGGGCGTCGAGCACCGCATATATTGACGGCCGTCGATGAAACTTCGGATCCCAACAGGTAAGGAGCTTGCCATGTCCCGAGTGCAGCTGGCGTTGAACGTCACCGACCTCGACGCCGCGATCGATTACTACACCCGCCTGTTCGCGACCGAGCCCGCCAAGGTCCGTCCGGGCTACGCGAACTTCGCGATCACCGAGCCGCCGCTGAAACTCGTGCTCATCGCTGGAGCCGGCGAGGGCGGCACCCTAAACCACCTCGGCGTCGAGGTCAGCACCGCTGAGGAAGTCGCGCAAGCCAACCGCCGGCTGAGCGAGGCCGACCTGCAAACCCTGGCCGAGGACGGCGTCTCCTGCTGCTACGCCGTCCAGGACAAGGTCTGGACCCAGGCGCCTGACGGCGAGCGCTGGGAGGTGTACACGGTCCTCGCCGACGCTGAAGACACACAGGCCGCCGCCGCCTGCTGCTAACCCTCAACCGACCCGGCGCCCATGCTCAGCGCGGTAGGTCCAATAACGGGAACACGTGGTCTCGACCAGCCCCGCTTGGCGCAGCGCCCCGGGGGGGTTGCTCACCACAGCTGAGCAACCCCCAGCTCCTCGCCGCCGAGCAGCTCCACGATCCGCCAGCGCAACGGCTCTGCCAACGCCTTAACTGCTGGCAGGGGTGGGTCCGCTACCTCTACCATCAACCACCATCGATATCAAGGTTGTTGCAGACTAAGGTTAGCTCCTCTCCTATCTGGGTAATCATTTACCTCCACAGCCCATAAGGAGGAACGTCACGATATGGACATCGGAGTTATCATCATCGCGATCGTAGTCATAGGGATCGTCGGGCTGCTCGCGTTTCTGGCAGGACGTAAGCAGCGAACCCGCCACCTGCGTGACCGTTTCGGACCCGAGTACGATCGCGTAATCGCTAAAACCCCTGACCGCAAAACGGCCGAAGCCGAACTCGAGGCCCGCGAGCAACGCCGCGATCAGTTCGAGCTACGACCGCTCGATCCGGACTCTGCCGCGCGCTATCAAAACGAATGGCGCGAGACACAGGGCCGTTTTGTCGACTCGCCATCAGAGGCGATCCGTGAGGCCGACAGTCTCATCACCAGCGTCATGCGTGACCGGGGTTACCCCATGGATCACTTCGACCAGCGCGCAGCCGACTTGTCCGTCGAGCACCCAGACGTCGTGAACCGGTACCGGGCCGCGCACCGCATCGCCGTCGCCAATGAGCGCGGTGAGGCCTCCACCGAGGACCTACGTGAGGCAATGATCCACTACCGGTCGCTATTCGAGCGGCTGATCGACACCGGCCAGCGCACTCAGGAGACCCCCCGATGAGCGAACAAGAACAGCCCCTACGCACTGATGACCTCGCTGGCACCCAGCCCGCTCATGAGCAATCCGAACCCGCCGCCGCACCGCCAGCGACCGAGCCCGCCGCCGAGGTAGCCGAGCCCAGTCCCGCAGCCGCTGCAGCGTCCGGTCAAACTCCACTGATGACACCCGATAAGGCCGAGGACTACCGCTGGCGCTGGGATGCCATCCAAACCCGCTTTGTCGACGCACCCCGCGATGCGGTCGCCGAAGCCGACGAGCTGGTCGCGGAGGTGATGCGTCACCTCGCTGAGACGTTCTCACGCGAGCGCAAAGACCTTGAGAGAAGCTGGGAGCACGGCGAGGACATCTCAACTGAGGACCTACGCGTAAGCCTCCAGCGTTACCGCTCCTTCTTCAACCGCCTGCTCGCCACCTAAGCGGCACCGGGCGTGCCAGTCATGGTTGATCGCTATTCCCCAGGCTGTAGAGGCGGTACGCGCTGCCGATCAGCGGCTGGGCCACGTTGCGTACGGGGATGCCGCCTGGGGTGACGCCCTTCTCGCTGCCGGCATGGGCATGCCCGTGGAGGATGAGGTCCGCCCCCACCCGGTCGCAGGCCTGGGCGAGCAAGTAGCTGCCGAGGAACGGGTAGATCTCCAGCCGCTCGCCCTCCAACGTTTCGGGCACGGGCGAGAAGTGCAGCAGGGCCACCCTCCAGGGCGTGTCGAGGGTACGAAGGGCGTCTTCCAGCCCCTGGGCCAGGCGCTTGGTGTGCCGGACGAACGCCTTCATCTCCGGCTCCCCGTACTCGCTGCCGCACGCCCCGGCAAACCCGCCGCCAAAGCCCTTCGTGCCCGCCACACCGAGCGGCCCGCCGGGCGTGTCGATCACAACGGATTCGCCCTCTAGCACGTGCACGTTGCAGCTAGTGAGCATCTCGGTGATCAGCTGGTCCTGATCACAGTGGTAGTCGTGGTTGCCCAGCACCGCGACAACCGGGACGCCGACACCGCCCAGCTCGTCAGTGAGCACAGCGGCCTCGTCAACGCTGCCGTGATGGGTGAGATCGCCGGCAAGTAGGAGCACATCCGCATCCTGAGAGAGGCGCCGCAACGCCGGCCGGAGCTGCCCGCGCGAGTCCAGCCCGACGTGCATGTCGCCCACAGCCGCGATCCGGATCACTCGAGATCCCCACCCTCCGCGGCGGCTGGCGCCACCGCCTCACCCAGATCCCCACCCTCCGCGGCGGCTGGCGCCACCGCCTCACCCAGATCCTCACCCTCCGCGGCGGCTGGCGCCAAGCCCAGGTCCTCAGCTGGCTGGGGCGCGGCCACCTCGGCGATGGTGATTTCCTCCCGCAGGGGCCGTCCACCCAGGATCTTACGGGCGACGGCGAGCACGGCCTCGCGCCGGTCTGGGGTGGCGACGGTCCCGGACAGCACCACCGATCCCTCCGACAGCACGGCGTCAATCCCAAGCTCATTCGTGCGCGGGTCCTGCGCGAGCGCCTCTTGCAGCCGGCCGACGGCGTACTCGTCGTGCGCGGCGGGTGCCATGATCCGGTCGGCAAGCGCCAGCAGGATGGCGTCAGGGACCGGCAGCCCCTCACCCCGGGCGTACAAGAACAGGCTGAGCATGCGATGCTCATGCCCGGTCGCCCGGCGCAGCAGGTACCCCCAGTCCAGCTCGCACGAGGCGAGCAGCCCGAGCGCGTCGAACCAGTGGCAGGGGGTGCACTCCTTGAACTCGAGAGCCTTGGTGACCAGCAGGTCCTCAGGAGGGAGCACCCGCAGCTCTTGCCCCGCAAACGGGCATAGCGGGGCTCGGGCGAGCATCTCGTCGTCGAGGACGACTGCGCCGCTGGCGCAGAAGATCACGTCGACGAGCACCTGATCCTTGAACCCCTTGAACAGCCAGTCGGGGTCCGTCTCCTCCGTGCGGAAACCCGCAGCGGCCAGCGCCTCGAGCGCCCGCAGCCGATCGTCCCACTTGACCAGGAAGTCGATGTCGTGGGTCCACCGGTCCCTGCCGAGCGCAGCCGACGCGATGCCGCCGATCAGGACGGCGGGCACCCTGTGCTCCTCCAACGCGCGCCTCGCCTCGCCGAGGACGGCGAGGAACGTCGCCTCGTCAGCCTCAGGCAACGAACCCGCTTGGGTCGCGCCACCTGGCGCCGCTCCCTGGTCGTTGTGCGCGGTGCCGGCCGCGTGGGGGTCGCCAACGGGGATGATGTCGTCACGCATGATGAGGTTCTTCCCCGGCGGCCGGTGACTGATGCACGGCCAGGCATCCAGCCGAGCGGCAGCTTGAGCGAGATCAGGAGATAAGGTCCATGTCCATGGCAGACCGTGGAGCGGTACCTAAGCCTCCGAGACACCAACGCTTGTCAGGCGCTCAGAGGGTGATCAAGTCCGCGGTCAGCGCATCGGAAAGCGGCCTCTACGTGATCGTTGGGATGCTGCTCCTGGCGGTCGCGGCCTTGGTCATCACGGCGGCGACCGGCGATGTCGTGGAGGGGCTCCAGCGGAACGAGAACCTGATCGAGGTCGGGTTCCGGCTGCTCAGAGAGATCCTGCTGCTCCTCATCGTGGCTGAGCTGCTCCACAGCCTCCGCTTTGTGCTCTACGAGGGCGAGATCCCAGCTGAGCCGTTCCTGTTTATCGGGCTGATCGCAACGGTGCGCCGGGTGGTGGTCGTCACCGCCCAAACCGAGGGCCTCCCCCCGGAGCAAGGCCGGGCGCTCACCAACTTCCTGATAGAGCTTGGCCTGCTTTCCTTGCTCGCAGTCGCGTTCGCGGTGGCGATCTACCTGTTACGCCGCAGCGAGGCCATACCCAAACAGCCACAGCCAGTGGAGAACGCCCAACTTGACGATCACGAGCGCCGCGAGGAGTAACGCCGAGATGGCGCCACGCCGACGACTGCTTAAAAGTTGAGGGTGATGCTGGCCCTGCTCGCGAGATCCAAGATGTAGACAAAGCCGGCCGGCATGTCCACCTCTGGCGCCAAGCGCTCCTGGGGGATCCCTTGCGCCTTCATCGCCCCGGAGCAGGCATAGACGTTGACGGCTCCGTCCTGCTTCAGCTCCCGCAAGCGCTCAGCGACATTCTTGCGGATCGCGTCACGCTCGCTGCGCTCGGGGTTGGGCGCCCCATCGTCGGGGCGCCCAACCCACACCACAGCCTCACCCGTGAAGTAGAGGTGCAGCTCCATCTCGAGCGCGACGGCGGCCGCTGACAGGTCAAGCGCCGTACTGAGCGCCTGCGGGCTCGGTGAGGAGACCATCACCACAACCGAATCAGCCATCAGCGGTCCGTTTCAGGAAGATCCGGGTCTGGTTGCCCTCACGGCGGTCAGCGAGAATAGGTTTTCCTGTTTTGCGCGCCCACGCCCTGACAACAAACGCGTGCTCAGCGACGGTGGTGCGTACCTCCATGACCTGGCCGGGGTCCAACTCCCTCAGCGCGCGCCGCACCACGGCAAGCGCGGAGTCGCCGCAGTCTTGCTCAGCAACCCTGAGATCTACAAGGCGCCCGACCTCCATTGATGGCTACCCGCTGTGTGTCTTTTCTATAGGCGCCCCTACCATATTCCCGAACTCGCTCCACGAGCCGTCGTAGTTGATCACAACCGGGTGGCCCAGAAGATATTTCAGCACGAACCACGAGTGGGACGACCGCTCCCCGATACGGCAATAGGTGATGATCGACTTGTCAGGCGTGATGCCTTTCGGCAAGTAGATCTCCGCAAGCTCACCGGCCGGCTTGAAGGTGTCATCATCGTTGATCGCGAGCGCCCACGGGATATTCGTCGCCCCCGGGATGTGGCCGCCCCGCTGAGCGGACTCGTTCGGATACTCCGCTGGGGCAGTGATCTCGCCAGAGAACTCCGCGGGAGAGCGGACGTCCACGAAGCCGACATCGTCGCGATCCAGGACTGACAGGACCTGCGGGAGGTAGGCGCGGAGACCAAGGTCAGGCCCCCCGGCGGTGTAGGTGGTCTGGTCATACTTCGGCACGTCCTCGGTGACCTCACGGCCCTCCTCGATCCACTTCCGCCGGCCCCCGTCCATGAGCCGGACATCGGCGTGGCGATAAATCTTGAAGGTCCAGAAGGCAAACGCGGCGAACCAGTTTCGCATATCTCCGTACAGGACCAGCGTGGTATCGGGTGTGGCGCCTACCTGGCCCATCAATGTCTCAAACTGATGCTTAGAGAGAATATCACGCCGGATCGGATCGTTGATGTCTCTCTTCCAGTCAATGAGAGCCGCGTTACGGAGATGACCAAGCTCGTAGGCTCCCTCCGGATCATAATCGACTTCGAGAATGCGTACGTTGTTATCGTCCTGATGATCTTGGACCCACTGAGTGCTAACCAAAACCTCAGGATGTGCATACTCCATCGCTGTCCTCCATCCCTACGGCGTGAATGTCACTTGCCGGACGAGCACCGCACCCTACCCCTGCGCTCAAGCCTGCTCAAGCCCTCACTCCCCCTCCGGATGGTGGATAACATTGCTGTGAGCGGGCGGCCAGCCACGCCCGGCCCCCTCACGCGGCGGCAGGCTGACCTCCTCGGCTCTCAAAGTTTTGATGGAGCCGTCGGCCTGGAACTCGCCGATCATGTAGGTGGCGACGCTCGGCTCACCAGGGCCGGTGAACTCCAGCGGCCCGGAGACGCCGTCATAGTCGATGTCCCTCCCGGCCATGATCAGCGCCATACAGCTGGGGAAGTCGATGCATTTCTGGCCATCCCTCGTCACGCCGTTGATCTGCTCGGCCACGGCGGCGGGCGCGTCCGTGCCGGCGATGGCCGCCGCGAGGGCGGTGATCACGACCGTGTCATAGGCCTGCGCGGCGTAGGAGACATCCTGGAGCCCAGGGTTGGCCTCCCTCAGCCGCGTCACAAACGTGTCTCTGCCCGCGCCTGGCTGGATGCCTTTCATGCCTGCCAACGCGCCCGGATCCCGAGGATTGACCTGCCGAGCCAGGGTGTTGGTCATATTCGCGGGTGTGCCGTAGAGATGTTTTTCTCCGGGGCCAAGCCCCTGCTCAATCATTTTCGCTAAGATTAAAGCGCTCTCGGTGAAACCGATGAGGACAATCGCATCGGGGTTCTTGGCGTTGATCCGCTGGATGTCCCGGTTGTAGTTGGGCGCATCCGGGTCATAGCTGAAGGAGTCAATCACCTGGCCACCAGAGTCCTCGATCGCCTTGGTGGCTGCTTGGCGAAAGCTGTCGCCATAGAGATCGCCGCGCGCCATCATTACGACCGTCGTGTTCCCATCAGCAACGACGAGCTTGCCGAGCGCAAACCCTTGGAACACGTTTGATGGCGCGGCGCGGAAATAGAGCCCGTGATCGTCGTACGCGGAGAACACCGATGCGGTGTTCGCAGGAGAGAACAAGATCACGCCTGCGCAGGTCACCGCATCGATCACCTTGCCGGCCACCGCCGACGTCGCCGGTCCGATGATCACGTCGACCCCACCAGACAGCAGGGCGTCAGTCGACTGGCTCGCGGTGCCAGTGGAAGGGTCACCCTCATCAAGCCGGTTGGCCGGATCAAGCCTCACGGCGATGCCGGTGATCCCACCAGCGGCGCTGATGTCATCCATCGCAAGCTGCACCCCAGCCTCCACGGCTGGCCCTAGGAAGAGAAACGTCCCAGTCTTCGGGAGTAACGTGCCGAGCGAGAGCACGCCGTCGGCTGGGGCTTCCTTGATTCGTGCGCACGCGCCACCAGGCAAGGGCAGCACACCCAAGGCGCCCGCGGCGAGCAGCGCCACAAGTAGGGCGCCCACCAGCGCCCGTCGCTGGTAGGGCGAGCGCGGCGCTGCAGGGACCGGCTCGACAGGCTCGACGGGCACCACACGCAGCGGGGTGACGGCCAGCCCTTGCTCGCGCTGGACCGCCTGCAAGGCCTCGCCAAGCTCGGCGGCGGACTCGTAACGATCCGCCGCTCTCCTGGCCATCGCCCGCCGCACGACCGCGCGGAGCCCCTCAGGAGGCCCAGGATCCAAGTCCGGCACTGGTCCGAAGAGCGTCCGCCCGATGATGACCTCGACGCTGGGCTTCTCATCATGCGACTGCAGGAACGGCGAGCGGCCCACGAGCAGCGCGTAGAGCGTCGCGCCCAGGCCATAGCCGTCCCAGGCAGCGGCCGGCTCCTCCCCCTGGAACAGCTCCGGCGCCCCGTAGCCGGGCGTGAACCCTAGCGCCTGCGTCGTCGCTCCCGCCGCCGCCTTCAGGCGGGCGATGCCGAAGTCGGCCAGCTTGGGCTCGCCGCCAGGGCCGACCAGCACGTTGGCTGGTGTGATGTCCAGATGGAGGACGCCCGCCTGGTGCGCCGACTGCAGCGCCCCCGCCAGGCTCACCCCGATGGCGAGCACCTCCTCCCACGGCAACGGCCCATCGGCGTCCAGCCGATCGGCGAGCGACCCCGCGCGCAGGTACTCCATGACGAGATAGGGCCTGCCAGACTTGGTGACACCAGCGTCAAAGACGCTCACCACATGGGGGTGGCTCCCGAGCATCCCCAGCGTCTTGCACTCCCGCTCGAAGCGGGTGAGCAGGTCCTGATGGTTCAGGCCGGCCGGGTCCAAGATCTTGACCGCCACCCGGCGCCCGAACTGCGGTTGATCAGCCCGGTAAATTGCCGAGAAGCCGCCATCGGCGATTTTGACAACATGCTGAAGGCCGGGGATCTCAAACCGTAAGGGGTTCCGCCGGAGCCGCCGGAACATGCCATCAAGAACGAGGCGCATCGGATGCTCCCACCTCATGCGCAGCGACCTCAACGGTCCTAAGAGGCTTCAGGGAGCCGTCAGCTTGGAACTCGCTCACCACATAGGTGCCCGAGCTTGGCTCACCTGGGTTGGCGAACTCCAACGGCCCGGAGGCGCCGTCGTAATCGATGTCCTGGCGCTCCTGGATACGTGAAATGCAGTCAGCGTAACTCGCGCACTTCACGCCGCCCTTCGTCACGCCGTTGATCTGCTTGGCGATCGCGGCCGGCGCATCCGTGCCGGCGACGGCCGCGGCGAGCGCGGTGATGACTACCGCATCATAGGTCTCTGCCCCCAATGTGACGTCCTGCAGCCCAGGATTGACCTGTTGCAGCCGCCGCACAAACGCCTCACTCCCGTTGTCCACGATGATGCCCTTCATGCCCGCCAAGACCCCTGGATCCTGTGGGTTGACCAGCCGGGCCAACGTGTTGCTTATGGTGGCTCCGGCGTACACCCTCTTGTCCCGCGGCCCGATGCCCTGCGTAATCATTTCACGGAGGATCGAGGCGCTCTCGTTGAACCCGATCAAGACGATCGCATCTGGATCCTTGCCCTTGATCCGTTGGATGTCCTGGTCATAGCTCGGCGCGCTCGGGTCATAGGTGAAGGAGTCGAGCACGTTGCCACCGGAATCATTGATCGCCTGTGCAGCTAATCTCATAAGGCTTTCGCCGAAAAGGTCGTCGCGCGCCATCACCACCGCTGTTACGTTACCGTCGCCAACGACAAGCTCACCAAATAATGGGCTCCGGAATATGTCTGATTGCGTGGCGCGGAAGTAGAGTCCATGATCGTTATACGTCGTGAACAATGGAGCGGTGTTCAAGGGTGAAAAGATGATGAGGCCCGCACAGGTGACGTGGTCGATTACTTTGCTAGCTGCCTCCGATGTTGCGGGGCCAATAACCACGTCAACTCCACCAGGCGACACCAGCGCGTCAGCCACCTTCCCTGCAGTGCGGGCAGAGAGATCGCCCTCATCGTGCTGATTTACCTCATCAAGCTTGACCACGATGCCGGGGATGGCGCCAGCGGCGTTGATATCCCTCATCGCCAGCTGCACCCCAGCCTGCGTCGCAGGTCCTGAGTAGAGGAACTGGCCGGTCTTGGGGAGCAGCGTCCCGAACGAGAGCGCGCCGTCGGCTTGCACCGTCCTGGGCTGCGCGCAGGGGGCATCTGGCCAGGCCACCACACCGACCGTGCCGGCAACCAGCAGCACCGCAAGCAGGCCGCTTGTCATCGCCGCCCGCCGGCGGCCGGTTGAGGATGGCTGCGGTCCTGAGGGGATCGGCGCGACGGGTACGACACGCAGCGGGGTGATGGCCAGCCCATAGCCACGCTGCACCGCCTGCAATGCCTGCCCAAGCTCAGCGGCGGACCTGAAACGGTCCACCGCCTTCCTCGCCATCGCCCGCCTCATCACCGCGCGTAGATCCTCGGGGAACTCAGCGCCCAACCCGGGCACAGGCCCGAAGAGCATCCGCCCGAGGACGACCTCGACGCTGGGCTCCTCGTCCCGCGATCGCAGGAATGCCGGGTGGCCCACAAGCAAGGTAAACAGCGTCGCGCCCAGACCGTACACATCCGAGGCGGGCGTCGGCCCATCCCCCTTGAGCAGCTCCGGGGCGGCATAGCCGGGAGTAAACGCGAGCGTCTGCTGCGCCGTCGCCGTGATCCCCAGCGCGGCCCGCAAACGCGCGATGCTGAAGTCGGCCAGCTTCGGCTCGCCGTCCTGGCCGCTCAGCACATTGGCTGGCTTGACGTCAAGGTGCAGGACATCCGCCTCATGCGCCGACTGGAGCGCCCCTGCCAGCTTGACCCCGATCGCGAGCGCGTCCTTCCACGGCAACGGCCCGCCGGCCTCCAGCCGGCCGGCAAGCGAGCCCGCCCGCAGGTACTCCATGACGATGTACGGCTTCCCAGACCTGGTAATACCCGCGTCGAAGACGCTCACCACATGGGGATGGCCGCCGAGCATCCCGAGCGTCTCGCACTCCCGCTCGAAGCGGCGGAGCAAGTCCTGTTTGGTAAGCCCGCGGGGGTCCAGCACCTTGACGGCGACCCTACGCCCAAACCGTGGTTGATCCGCCCGGTACACCGTGGAGAACCCACCGATACCAATCATGACAACGTTCTGGAGGCCTGGAATCTCAGATCTCAATGGATTACGCCGGACCCGCCGAAAAATGCCACCGAGCCTCACATGCACCGGCTCACTCCTGCCATGAGCCCTCCGCCGGCTAAAGATATAGCCCAGCACAGCCTCTAAGAACGATACCAGCACAACCTGTAAAAACGGATTCAGGATAACTATTTGACTCACCTCCTTGGCCCCAGCCAGCCACGCCTGCCTGTATCAACGCAAGAACGGTTTCGAGCAACACGACAGCGGCATCCGGGCAGCGCGCAGGACGCGCGCGCCCCCTCCCTGGCCATCCCGCCTGATGGTCATCGACCTGCCCCGGCCACTGGCGTTATGGCATGACTTCCAGCGGGATCTCCATCTCCCCGTCCGGCCGCTTGATCACCACCCGCCCACCTCGAGCCACCTCGTCCTCCAGGTAGCTCAGGAGCCAGATCGCCCGGCGGACGACCTGCGCCTTGGTCGTCTCTTGATTCTCAGCCAGCTTGGTGAGCGCGCGGTCCGTCCGGGTGCTGAGCTGGACTGTCAGCTTCACCATGCCCCGACCTCCAACAGGATTCTACGGCGATACACCCCTACTATGACGGCAATTTACCGTCAGTACAACGGCAAACTACCACACCGCATGCGGAGGCATGGTGGACGTGAGGGGGAGGCCCGTGAGCATGCCTGGCCGAGCGCATGGCGCGAGAGAATCGGGCTCGGCCGCGAGAGCGTGGGAGCCGCCCCCAGAGAGAGTTAGCTCGCGGGGGCGGGATCAGTCAGCGGCAGGGTGGGCGCATCCGACCACAGCCGCTCCAAGTTATAGAACGCCCGCTGCTCCTCAGTGAAGGCGTGGACCACGATCTCGCCGTAGTCGAGCACCATCCATCCGGTCTCTTTGGTGCCCTCGCGGCCCAGGGGCGCGCGGCCGGCCCCCTGCTTCAGCCGGCGCTCGATCTCCTCGACGATGGTGCCGAGCTGGCGATCGTTCGACGCGGACGCAAGCACAAAGAAGTCAGTGATCCCGAGAAGCTCGCCTAAGTCGAGGATGCGGATGTCGGTCGCCTTCTTGTCCGCCGCAGCCGCTGCGACCGCCAACGCGAGCGCGCGTGAGACGGACGTGTCGACGGCGCTCAGACTTGCTCCTCCAATGCTTCCCCCTCTTCGGCTCCTGCGATCGTACCGACCGCGAGTGACTCCTGCACTCAGCGCCCCTGCCGTCAGCCGTCCAGCGGGAGGTGGCACCCGACCGCCAGCCCGGCCCCGCCCGCGCTGTACAGCCTGTGCTTGCGCGCGTATCCCTCGACCGCGCTCGGGATCAGGTAGCGCACTGGGCGACCGGAGGCGAACCGCTTGCGGACGTCGCTCGACGATATCGCGAGCGCTGGCACGTCGAGGATGATGACATGGTCGCGCAGCCCATGGTCGTCAAGCACCCGCAGGTCATAGCCGGGACGTGTGGCGGCGACGAAGTCCGCGAGCGCCAGGCACTCCTCGGTGGTCTTCCAGGTCAGGATGTTCAGGATCGCGTCCGCGCCGGTGATGAAGTAGAGATCGGCGCTAGGCACCGCGTCCCGCAGCGCGCGGAGCGTGTCCACGGTGTACGTCGGGCCCTTCCGGTCAATCTCCAGCCGGCTGACGGAGAACGACGGGTGCGTGGCGGTGGCGAGCACGGTCATGAGGTAGCGGTGCTCGGCCGGCGTGACGCCTTGCTCCTTCTGCCACGGGGACCCGGCGGGGATGAAGATCACCTCGTCGAGCCCCAGCTCCGCCTGCGCCTGGTCAGCCGCCACGAGATGCCCGAGATGGATCGGGTCAAACGTGCCCCCCATGACCCCGATCCGGCACCCCGTCCCCATTGGGGGGAAGTCTAGGCGCGTGGCGCCGCGGACCTCTTACGGGGCGCTACGCGCGGATGTGGCCGTCGCCCTCGACGACGTACTTCGTCGTGGTGAGCTCCGGGAGACCCATCGGGCCGCGGGCATGCATCTTTTGCGTTGAGATGCCGATCTCGGCGCCGAAGCCGAACTCGCCCCCGTCGGTGAACCGCGTCGACGCGTTGATGACGACTGCGGCGGCATCGACCTCAGCGGCGAACCGCCGGGCGGCGGCCCGGTCCTCAGTGACGATCGCCTCGGTGTGCATCGTGCCGTGCCGGGCGATGTGCGCGATCGCGTCGTCAAGGTTGCCGACGACCCGGATCGCCAAGATGAGGTCAAGGAACTCGGTGTCCCAGTCCCCCTCAGTGGCGGGATCAGCGCCGGCAAGGCGCTGCGCGGCATCATCGCCGCGGAGCGTCACGTGAGCCTCGCGGAGGTCGGCGGCGACCGCCGGCAGGAACGCCTCGGCGATGGCCGCGTGGACGAGCAGCGTCTCGGCGGCATTGCACACACTGGGGCGTTGCGCCTTCGCGTTCACGACGATCGCGCGCGCCTTCGCCAGGTCAGCGGCGGCGTCGACGTAGACATGGCAGTTGCCGACCCCGGTCTCGACGACCGGGACCTCGCTGTCGCGGACGACCGCCTGGATCAGCCCAGCCCCGCCGCGCGGGATGAGCAGGTCGACGAGGCCACGCGCCCGGCAGAGCTGCTTCACCGAGTCGCGCGACGTATCCGTCACCAGGCAGATCCCGTCAGCGGGCAGGCCAACAGCCTCCAGCGCGCCGCGGAGCAAGCCCGCGAGCGCGGTGTTCGAGTGGATCGCCGTCGACGAGCCCCGCAGGACACAGGCGTTGCCGCTCTTCAGCGCCAGGCTCGCCGCGTCGACCGTGACGTTCGGGCGGCCCTCGTAGACCATCGCGATCACGCCGAGCGGCACCCGGACCTGGCGCAGCTCCAGGCCGTTCGGCAGCCGGTACCCGCGCACGACGTCCCCGACCGGGTCACGGAGCCGGATGATCTCCCGCAGCGCATCGGCCATCGCGGCCAGCCGGCTCTCCGTCAGCAACAGCCGGTCTTGGATCGCTGCCGGCACTCCTTTCGCCTGCGCGTTGGCGAGGTCGCGGGCGTTCGCCTCGATGACCTGGCCCTGCCCGCCCTCCAGCGCCTGCGCCATCGCCTCAAGGGCCGCGTTCTTCTCCGCCGTCGCGGCGCGGGCGAGGTAAGGCGCGGCAGCCTTCGCGGCGGCGCAGATCTCCAGTACCCCTGGCACAGGCAAGCCCTCCGGTGCGCGGATGGAAGTGGGGCCTATCGTACCGGGGGTTAGACGCCAGCCAGCCAGACACGACAGACTTACCGCATGAGTGATTTTGAGGCTGCCCTACGAGCGAAGCTGGAGCGCAACGAGGAGCTGGCCCGCCAGCGCGCGCAAGCGGAAAAGGAGATGGACCACGCCACCGAGGAGCGCCAGGCTGAGGAGGAGCGCCAGCAGCGGAAACTCCAGCTGGCGCGACAGCAGCGTCACGCCCAGCTCGTCGAGCATTTGCAAGCCGTGACTGGCCAGCTGAAGCAGTCGTCACCCCAGACGTTCATCGTCCGCGCCGGCTGGTCGCCTTCAGGCGAGGAGTTCGTCGCGCGGCTGTCCACACGCACCCTGCAGCCCGCCCGGACGCTCTTCATCGAGCTGGACCGCGACGATGACGAGGTGCTCGCCCGCTGGACGAGCGATGTCGGTAACAGCGTAGAGCTCTGGCGGCTCCTCGAGGTCTCCCCCGCGCTGCTCACCAAGCTTGTGCTCCAAATCGCCGACCAGGAGCTGTGGCACGGCCGCAACAGCCCGCCGCCGTATCCGGAGTCGGAGGACGGCTAAGCGTCTACCGGGCCCCGGTCTGAGACCTCGCCGGCGCCGGCCGGACATCGGGGGTGCCGGTGTGCCCGCTGGCGAAGCGGCCGGCCATAAGCATAAGGACGAGAACCGCGAATAGGAACACGATCAGCGCGCGCGAGCGGAACCATTGCATGGTGTGCAGGCTAATCCCGGCGGGTGAGGGCTGTCGAGCGCGCGGCGCGCCGGCGTGGGATCAGGGGCCCCGCCAGCCTGGCTCCTACCGCCGCCCGGAGGGGCGGGCGCTGGCAAGCCAGGCGCCAGCGGCGATCAGAAGCAGCGCCGTGCCAGCGGCCATCGCGGCGGCTCGCCAATCGATCGCCCGGTGGAGCGTGACCGCGATCGGCGCCGCGCTCGGTGCGGGGGAGGCCGGCGCCGGCAGGGGGGGCACGG
>JGI25407J50210_10000004_pt1 | contig 19965 bp, 20 predicted proteins | sample TabmetS5T2R1_FD_50210 | JGI IMG/M metagenome (IMG submission 50210) | reverse complement strand
CAGAAATGAAAGAGATCAAGCACCCCTATCAACAGGGCATAAAGGCCAAAAAGGGCATCGACTTTTAGCATTTGTATGCCATAGCAGTACATGGCAGGGAAAAAAAGCACGGGCCAAAAGCGAACTCCAAAAAAGCGGCAGCAAGGCGAAGCAAGGTTTCTGCTAGAAAATAAACAAAGAAGAGAAACCGACCAGTAGCAGTTAGCATCCGGAGGTCAAGCGGCAGAAAAGAAAAGTTTGATCTCAACAGGATGGCCCGGATGACAGGCAGGTCCGGCGTTCCCTTCATGATGGCGAGGGACATTGCCAAGAATGTTTCTAAAAAGATTAAGGCAGAAGCTAAAGGCAAGCGCAAAGAAAAAATAGTGACAGCAGGCAGGGTGAGAAGTATGATTGCGAGGGAGTTGGAAGACAGAAACCACCAAACGATTGCATCCTCATACGCTGGCGAGATGCCTGAAAATGTCCAAAAAAGGGATATGAATGTGAAAGTAGATGAGCACAAATCCTTCATTGGAAGTGCCGACAGAGATCAACACGAGGCATATAGGGCCAACAAAAACAGTGTATTGCACGACAGAAGCAAAGCGGGCTGGAGCCTGAGCATGGAGCAACCTTTTAGTATGCCATTTGCTCCGAGTATCTAATCAACGACATGGCTGCCACAGACGAAGTCCAAAGGCTTCCTGAGGAAGGAGAGATAGTCATCACCACCGTCAAAGAAGTCACCGGGCACGGCGCCTATGTCACTCTGGACGAATACAACGCCATGACCGGTTTCTTGCACATTTCCGAGATAGCAACTGGGTGGATACGCAACATCGAACGGTATGTCAGGCCGAAACAAAAGGTAGTCCTCAAGGTAATCAGAGTTAACAGGACCAGGGGTGAGGTGGACACTTCGCTCAAGCAGGTCTCCGGCGAGGAGCGCAAGTCCAAGCTGATTGAAGTGAAAAAGAATGAAAAGGCTAACGCATTCATGGACTTTGTCAAGTCGAAGCTCAAGCTGACAGACCAGCAGGTCGGCGAAATAGAGGAAAAGATACTCCAGAAATACGATTACGTTTACGACGCGTTTGAAGCGGTTGCAAGGAAAGGGCCGGAGACAATCCAGAACCTTGACTTGGCGCCGGAAGTAAAGAGTGCGATTGAAGAGGAGAGTAACAAGATCCAGATCCCGCAGGTCGAGGTCAGAGGAGTGATGGAAATTTCGTCGAAAAGGCCCGACGGCATCGAAATTATCAAGAACACTCTTGCAGGCGTAGAAAGCTGCAAGGGCGGCGCCAAGACCGCAGTGACGTACGTCGGGGCGCCACGTTATAGGATAGTGGTCGCGGCAGAGAATTTCAAGGTCGCAGAGAAAAACATGAACAACGCCGTCGAAAAGATACGGGCTGCCGTCGAAAAGCAGCATGGCACTTTTAACTTTACGCGGGAAGAGTCGAAAAAGTCGCACCAGCCAGGGTAGAACATGAAACACCTCATACGCAAGTGCCCTGCCTGCAATACCTACACGCTCAAGCAGGCATGCTCGCGCTGCAACGCGCCTACCGTTGACCCGCATCCACCCAAGTATTCGCCTGACGACAAGTACGTCCGGTACAGGACTGCAGACAGGTACGTGCAAGAAGAATCGCGACAAGAATTATAAGTGAACCAGCGAACAACTCAAGATTGATGAGGATTGCCATAGCCGGTGCAGGAGTCGCCGGCAGCTATCTTGGTAGTATGCTTCAAAAGCGCGGCAACGACGTGGAGATCTTTGAAGCGTCGAAAAAGGAGCAGCACTGGCCGGTCTGTGCGTGGGGCGCCTCGCGGCACATGCTTGAAAAGTTCTCGGGCCAGGCGGGGCTTGATTTTGACGATTATGTTTTCCACATCGGCCAAAGGCTCAGGATGGAGCTTCCAAACGACAATGAGGAGTACCTTGAGCTCAAGGGTCTGGTGACGTACAACAAGCACCAGTGGGAAAACGACCTGCTAAAAGGTGTCAATATAACGTACGGTGCCAAGGTCACAAAGAAGACATTTCCATTCGACAAATATGACTATGTCATTGACTGCACCGGCCTCCATCGAACACTTCTTCCAAAAGCAGAAGATGATTTCCTGATACCTGCCTACGAGTACCTGCTTGAAGGCGTGCAGGGCATCAACGAATTTTATGTCATCGGCTACAAGGGCGCAAAGGGTTACTTTTGGTACTTTCCGCTGGACGGCGGCAGAGGCTACATGGGCGCCGGTGACGTTGAGAAAAAGTACTACGGCGTCAACGAGTTTTTCAAGGAGCACCCAGAGGCAAAGGTGGTGAAGAAGATAGGCCGGCCCATCAGGCTGGCGCCTCCAAAGCGCATGGAGCCGTTCTACGACGGCAACGTAATAGGGGTTGGCGAGTCGATAGGGTGCGTCTTTCCGATGCTGGGCGAAGGCATCATCCCCTCGCTCATTTGCTGCGATATATTCCTTGACGTACTTGAAAACAAAAGCGATGGCAATTTTGACTTCAAGCGATATCGAAAAAAAGTGATTGACAGGTTCGGCTATTACGACGATGTCTACAGGATAGTGAGATTAAAGATGAATGGCAAGTTGAGTACTGTCCGCCACCTGAACCTCATGATGAGCATGTACCGTAACATGAAAAAGGAAGAAAAGCGCTTTGGGTTCGAGATCAGCTTTGACAAGATGACACGTCTGGTAAACGCTCTATAGCGTTGGTTCTGGTAACTTGCCTGATTCTAGGTAAAACTTTTGTTGCGACATCATCGACGACCGCCGCAAAGAAGCTTACGAGTATCGAAAAACTGTTTTTATTTTATTGAACGTTTGTAAAGTGTATGCCGGAATAATGATTCATAATTAATAATAGCATTACTTAGTAAGTCTATTCTATTACACATTTGGTAAAATGGTTTCACCTCTGAACTATAAGGTAAATAGTGAGTTTATGTTAATACAATCATGAGTGACTTTGCCTTCTTCAGATTCATGAGTGGCAATATGTTAACTAAGGAAGAACAAGAGCACAAAGATGAGATTATTGAATTAACTGAGGAGATACTCCATGCAAAAGGCCTCCAATGTGATGCGAGTATTGCGAAGATTTCGGAGGAACAATTGGAAGAGATTCTCGGGAAAGTGAGAGAGCTTCGCAAAAAGCGAAAGAAAGCATATGGTACGAACATAGTTGTCATAGAATATGATGAAAATGATCAGCAGAAGGAAGAGATACCGGTTGTATAATAATAATACCAATAATAATAATGTAACAACAAGTGTGTGAGTGAAAACAGCGCATGGACTTTACAACACGCTGGCTTTTAATTCTTGGCATAGGAACAGTGATCTTCGCGCTTTCGTTATTTATTCTGCGCATTCCTACACGAACAATCATTATTTTTTTCATAATTGGCACATCGCTGGTCGCGTTGTGGTTGTACGTTGACACAAGATCAAATCAACAAAAAAAGATTTCTGCTATTGCCACACAAACATGCATATGCTCGATCTGTAAGCATGAAGAAGCAAAGATGTGCTTGCAGCAAAAATGTGCATGCTGCCTTGTAATGAAAGGAGGTGCTGTTGTTGGGCACTCTATTAATCCCCTACAGTAGGATGATGATGGGGGAGAAGATAGGAGCAGGAAGAAGGAACGTTATTATTATTATTATTATTTTGATTTCGAGTTGGTTGTTGATCAATTTGCTTAAGTGGCTGAAAGTAGATGATAGAATGTAATGGCGGAGGATACATTTCAGTCCATGGTAGTGGTTCTCACAATAGTCGTGTTCATCGCAGCTGCCATACTTTTAGTGGGATTTCGACTCTATCGGAGAAGGCGCAGCAGACAGAGAGGGCTTGGGCATGAACAGTCATCGCTGTCGTCGTCACCAGCAACTAGCAGTAAACCAAGGGTATCGTTAGGGATGCCTAATTTTCCAAAAGTACAAAATAAATTAAAAATCTTGGCAGCCTTTGTAACAGTCGTCATTGTCATAATTGTCTTGGCTGAATCTGTGGTTATTGTACAAGCAGGGCATAGAGGAGTTGTCCTCTATCTGGGCGCAGTCGAAAACCGTGTACTAGGAGAAGGATGGCACTTCATAACGCCATTTGCTGAACAAGTGATACAACTGGAAGTTCGTACACTAAAATATGAAGCTGACGCATCTGCAGCGTCGAATGACTTACAAGAGGTTCAGACAGTGATAGCATTGAACTTTCATATCGATCCCAGTCAGACAAACACAATCTACCAGCAGCTAGGTGAGGACTATGCAAACAGAATAATCGCACCAACAATACAAGAGTCTGTTAAAGCAAGCGTCGCAAAATTCAATGCAGAAGAACTCATGACAAAGAGAGAAACTGCAAAAGATGTAATAGCTGACACTATTCGTAAAACGCTCTCAGAAAGGGACATACTTGTTGAGACGGTATTCATAACTGACTTCAAATTCTCAGAGGCATTTTCCAATCAGATCGAATCAAAAGTAGTAGCATACCAAAAGTTCCTGACTGAACAGAACAACCTAAAGGCGGTACAAGTAATCGCAAATCAGACTGTTGTTCAAGCTGAGGCGCAAGCCAGAGCAAATGTAGCCAAAGCAAATGGCGAATCACAGGCGATCAGGATCATCAATGAACAATTGAAAGAGAGCCCAGATTATCTCCAATGGCAAGCTATCAACAGGTGGAACGGACAAATGCCATACGCTCTTGGTAGCGGTGGATTTCCTTTTTTCCAGCTACCAATACAGCTGCAGAACCAAACTGGGCAAATAATAAAATGAAATAAAATCGAATCCCTTCCTTTCTTTTACTTGCCACTTTATCGTTACCACAGAAAGTATTATTCTGTAATATAATGAGTATTAGTTTCAGTCACGTTAGAGTTCTGTATAATATCTGGTAAAAAACAGTCGTCATAAATACTAGTAGAATAAGACAGGTCAGATATTATCTAAGTTCATAAAAGTATAACAAGATTTTATATGATTGTTCTTCCCTGATCTGTCCAATGGTATCGAGTGAGCAGAAAGCGGGGAAAAGCCCGCGTGAATCCCTGACAGAAATGACTGTGATGATGCTGCCTTCAGACGCGAATCCAAAGGGCAACGTCTTTGGCGGTGTGATATTAAAGCACGTAGACCTTGTCGCCGGGCTTGTAGCCAAGAGGCATGCAAGGAAAACCAACTGCGTCACTGCAAGCATCGACAGGATGACATTCCACAAGCCAGTATACATCGGCAATGCGCTTATCCTTTCTGCCCGGCTCAACTACGTTCGCAGGTCGTCGATGGAAGTTGAAGTCACGATCGAGTCGGAGAACCTAGACGACGGCACGAGGGTCCGCACGGGAACGGCGTTTGTGACGATGGTCGCACTAGGCGGGAACGGCAGGCCGACAGAAGTGCCCATGTTGATGCTTGAAACAGAGGAAGACCGAAGGCACTTCAGGAACGGCGAGGCGCGGATGCAGGTCCGCCTGAAGGAAGCAGGCAAGCTCTGAGAGAAACAGAGCTTCAATCACAGCAATTTTTTCGTGATCTCTTAACTCTGTTGATGCTGTTTAGTGCCTAATGAAAAGCGACAAGCCCGAAAACGAGAAGGAGTACTGGTTCAGCGGGCTCGACTCGTTTGGAATGCAGCCCAAGAAGACGAACGACCTGAGCGACAGCAAGGAAATGAGCGATCTGGTGGAAAACGTAAGGCAGACTATGTTTCAGGAATACAAGACCGCTTATGCCGAGTCGCGTTCATTCAAAATATTTCAGTTCTTCGTCCCCGGACTCTTCATCATCGTTGCCTTCGCCAAGCGACTGTTCGGCCATTTCCTGCATGCCCGCCTTCCTCGCGCCTCGAGCACCGCCTATGTTGGCGTTCAGCTTCTGAAGCTCAGAAAGGATCTGATGCAAGAGCCTGAGCTGCTCTTCCTGAGCGCTTCTTGCATTTTTCTTTTTTCTGGATGGCAATAACCAAGAAAAACCTTGTTTCCCTTTTAAATCTAGTTGTGGATATACACTTCACTTTCAAAGTGTAGGCTCTTTGCTAGTGACAAGTATGCTGCAACCTTGGTTTTTGTCACAGCTGTGGTGCTCAGGATGGTGCCAGAGCTAGCGGCATATCCCTACCCCATAGGATACGACGTTATCAATTACTATATCCCTGTTGTCGCACACTTTGAGCAGCACTGGCCAGTAGCGGCGAGCCAATTTCCACTGTACGTCATTATTCTCCATTTTGTAAATCTGGCGACAGGGCTATCTGCGCATTCGATTGTTGCAGCAATGGCTATAGTAATGTTCGGAGTCTTCGGCATGTCACTGTATTTTCTTGCAAGGTCGCTCCTAAAGCTCGATATTGACCAGAGCATCNTTCTGGCTGCATTTGTNATTTTCCAAATNGCTGTCCTTCGGACTGCTTGGGATTTGCACAAAGACATTTTCGCGATCACNTGGATGATGTTTGCATTTTCACTGATCGGCAGAAGGACNGCCGGATGGAAAGGAATTGCCCCAATTGTTGTGCTGACTGCTCTGACAGTCGCTTCAGACAGGATGATCGGGATGCTATTTTGTATATCACTCGCAGCTAGTGCTCTTGCCATGAGGAACAGAACGAATGCTCTATATGCTGCCATTTCCTCATCACTGTTTGCCATACTAGTGATTGCCAGCAATATTGCTAATGGTGGCACCACCATAATCGATGCAGCCGCTAGTGAAAAAACTCCTTCATATTACAATCCAGAGAACTTGCTGATCCTTTTTGCAGTGGTCAACGGCTTGCTCTTGCCAGCAGGAGTGATCGGCTTTGTCCACACGAAAAATGCCATGCTGCTTAAGGTTCCTCTGATCGTTTCGCTNGTCGCCTCATTTTCATGGTTGGGGTTCGCCGACAATAGTGTGCTGGTGGCNGACAGGTGGACCGTCCTTGCAGGAATCTTCGTTTCAGTTTTTGCCAGTTATGGCATATTGCACATGGTCAGGAAGCTAAAGTTAAGACTCGCAATAACCGGCTCCGTCCTCGCAGCATTTGCAGCGATAGGGCTGGCCTATGCCGCCATGCCACATGACAGCCCCTTCATACTGTACGGGATTGCAAGATCAAGCATTGAGAAGTTTGTGCCGGCTACAATGCAGTTCAACTCGCTTGACATTGATGACAACACCAAATTGCTGTCTACAATTACTTGGATAAACAAAAACACNGAATCAGATGCCGTCATCGTTGGAGAAAAGCACTGGCGTGGTTTCATGGACGTGTACCTTAAAGACCAGAGGACATATCGTCCTTCAAGTCTCCCATACCCACCTGCCAAAGACTTTCAGAAGCAAGGGCAATCTGTATATTGGATACAGATCGATAATAACTCACCGGCGATGTTTGTTGTACTGAAGCAACAGTAGAGGTCTGAAGTTGTCTTCGATCTCTATAAGGTTANATNGATTGCAATAAGAAGCAGACGCAAAAACATCAATTACTTTTTCTTCTAAANATTTGNGACTTTCTCTTGCCTTTTATCCATAATGNTATGCTGGTTGAACTAATCAATTACATGTTCCGTCGCCATATTGTAATAATGTAGAACTTAGTGCTATGANTGCTAACTATAATAATGATATGAAATCTGCAGACAGGCTAATGTATTTTAATGTTGGGGATCATAGCAGTACAGTATTCATGGCTTTTCATGACAGAAGAAAGAATATGTGGCTTAGAAGACGTTGGTTGGACTTTAGACAGGGGCATACTATCTACTTGGTTTTCTTAATGACATTTGCCAATTTTGTTACAATTCAATACAGCTTATTGCTTGAACGAGTGCCACAATTCAATTCGATACTTCCGAACATCTTAGTTTTTGCAATAGTGTTTATTGTAATATATTTTCCTCTGGCAATTGCTATTGGATATTGGCATAGAAAAAGTCAGTGGAAGGTTGAACAAGAAGCTCTATTCAAAGAGAATGTAATAGGCGCCACAATGTGGCTGTTTATGATAGATTTGATCGAGGGCAAAGTGACTGAAGAAGAAAAGAAGGAAATGAGAGCAATGCTCTCAAAAATAGTGAAACAGAGTACTAGAATCCCAGTGAAGGGAGATGGCTTATTAGAGAAAGCGTCAGAACAAGCAGCCAAAACCGATCCCTCAAATATATCTTGACACTCAAATATCTTTGTGGTTAAGGCCTGCACATTGTATATGATCTTCCTAGTATCCTAATTACTCACCACTCCGCTATCTATTGAAGCCTTAACGTCGAAAGTTGGACACCCCTGAAGATTTAACCCCTAATTGCATAATTTTGCTTCACTACTAGTGCTATCAGATTTGCTAGGAGTAATTCGAAAGGACTAAGAGCTAAGCTCCAATATGGCTGATCTCCCTGACTAATAAAATGTTCTCATCAATACCAGTGAGCTAAAATGATCTTTGCTGAACGAATAGAAGTCACCAAAGAGCAAGCATTGGTTTCTTGCCATTATTTCAAAATTGTCTTGTAGAAGAATGTCATATAGTATCCGACTAGTACGAATGCAAGGATTCCCTGGAATTCTGGCGCAGACCTGGAAAAAAGACTATCTTGATTGATGCAGAATCATAAGATGGATTTCTAATAGATATTTTGAGACAACTGACACAAGCTTGATGACTGAACAGGAAAAATAATGTGATGAAGCTAATTGAGTTTGCAATTCTTTTTCAATAATGCTTAATAACATAGTTTTGGGATCGACTGCGAGGTGGTGTAGCTATTGATCCAACATTTGCCCCCTAAGGATTATTGGGAAGAAAGGCTAAAAGAGAATTTTAATCTTCATGGTACCGGTTTCATCACTCTGGGCAGAAATTATAATAATTGGATGTACAAAGTCAGAAGAAGGGTAGTTCTTAAGAAAATAATGCCGATATGCCGCAATGATTTTCACAAGATGGAGGTGCTGGACATTGGTACTGGCACTGGCTTTTACTTCAAGGTCTGGAAAGAGCTAGGTGCAAAGAAGGCGGTTGGAGTTGACATAACGAATATAGCGGTAGAAAACTTGAAAAGAAACTTTCCTGGCGAAGAGTTTTATCAGCTTGACATAGGAGGTGACATTAGAAATATTGCAANACATCAATATGATCTTATATCTGCTTTTAGTGTATTATTTCATATTATTGATGATGGACAATATGAAAAAGCAATTGAGAATATTTGCTCATTACTTCGGCCAGGNGGAATTTTTGTATTTTCTGATAACTTTTTGCATGGACAGACACTTAGATCGACTTACCAGGTCAGTAGATCATTGGAGCTTGTCGAAAAAATTCTTGCCAAAAACAGTTTTGAAATAATCGAGAGATGCCCAATGTTTGTCTTAATGAATGCTCCCGTTGATACAGAAAGATCTACTGCAATCATCAGCTGGAACGTAATACAATCATTAATCAAGCGTAATGAAGCTTTGGGATCAATAATTGGTGGGATTCTATATCCGTTAGAATTATTGCTGGTTTCTTTATTGAAAGAGAGCCCTACAACAGAAATGATGATATGTAAAAAGGCCAGTTAAGAGGCATGATCAAGCGCTTGTTAATGAAAACTATTATAGGCTACACTGGATTGTTCTTTCTATGCATAGTTCAGAGCAGATCGAAGGCTCCGCGTCGATTCTTCTACGTCATACTTTTCCTGCTCGGATAACTCTTGTTTCCACTTCACATTTTCATTTCCTATTGGGGGGATTTTACTAGTAAATTCATCATTCCAATCTAGCTCACAAAAAACAATAATCTTCCTTAATTGTTCATAGGGCTGTGATACGAGGTTCTCGTAACGGATTTCATAATACCTGGTTGGTCCAAAATTCCTTGCCTCTCTTGCGCGTTTGATCAAGACTGCCCATGCTAATCCATAATTGTATAGCTCAGAGCGATCGGGTGCGTACTTGTCTCCGATAATCTTTTTCAGACTGCGGAAATATGTGCCATTGGGCTCTTTGATTCCTTTAATAAGCGTCGAGTAAGCGACCGCTCTCCCGTCCCTAATAATGTGAACGAATTTTGCATCAGGAAAAATCCCATCAAGTAGTCTGACTCTTAGAGAATGTTGCGGATTCTTGTTTATGAATCTGTGCTTTCTTAAAATACCTTGCACGGCTGCAATCCGTCCTCGATAATACTCTGCCACTTCCGCATTGGAATCCTTCTCCGTTAGATAATCATAAGTTCCAAGATATCTGTCCCAGAAAGGGGTTGCCTCATTTGGCCTATTATCATTTTCTTTGCGATGCAGAGCATTTTTTATCTTAAACGAAATCCACTTGTTATCGCCTAGAAATCTTCCCTTCCTATAAATCCCTGCTTCCATCAAATTTCCTGTGATAAAACAGAGAGCTTTATGCCGGCCAAGTGTATCATAAACCAAGGTAGTTCCAGATCTGGGTGCTCCAATTATGAAAATTGGCTTTATTACTTCCATGGTACAGAGTCACCTTTCCATGCACATGAGGGATTATTCTGTGTTGACAAACAATTTTCACGAGGACAATAACGTAAGTGCGTATAGCCTATATACCATATCTTTTTGGTTTAAAGGTGAGATCACTATTAAAACAAACAAAAAGATTGTCATTGCTTTTATAGACAATTGATCAAGCACCAGCAATGAAGGTTGCTGCATTGAATCAAATCAAATCAAATCTAGGACAGAATTATAATAGACTTCCTGGCGGAATTATTGACTTAAAAACGCAAGACACTCTGATACGCCCAGCGAAATTTCTATGCCAAGCTTGCCATTGATGTTGCCGCTCGACTGAATGTGTAAAAATATTACATTCTTAACAGGTTCGGCAATAATCGGCTATTTGAATTGGTTGTCGCGGGGGCGATGTATTTAGTGAGGTACTTATGCGGTTATGATATAAACATAAATTTTACTTAGAAAACTTCATCATTGCTTTTGTTAATGAAAGCGTCTAGCGAAATCGTATAGGATAATGCAAGAGAAAATCAGATGACGTATAGTTTCATATTTATGNATNCTAATCATTGGCNTGTCTTTCCATAATATTTCTGCTTCTGCCTTGCAGGTAAATAAATCGCTTGTCCCTNATGCNAATGGAGTCATGATGTANGATTATGGCGGGTCNGTAGGCAAAGTATACAATCCTAAATTACTAGCACTTGNAGGTTTGAAATATTTTAACGAATATNGCGAGGAGAATGATGAGCAGGCCAAAATGTATTTCTTAAGTACTGCTGATTGGCTTGTCAGCTCTTTACAGAAGAAGGGTAGCTACTCTCTATGGGCATATAAATTTCCTTGGCCACATTACGGTGGCGTCAATGCACCATACGCATCAGCGCTTGCGCAGGCGGAAGGCATCAATGTCCTGATAAAGGCGCATAACATGACAGACGATGAGCGCTATCTTACAGCAGCAAAAAAGGCATTTAGCGCGTTCATGGTAGACTATGAATCCGGTGGGGTAGCAAGTGACGAGGGCCTTGACTCGATCTTTTTGCGACTACTAGCCAAGCCAGGATTCCAGAAAACCTATGTGCTAAACGGTTACACAAACTCGCTCTGGTTTATCTGGAACTATTACGCGTATACTCGCGATTATCGCGCGCTTATTGTGTTAGGCAAGGGGATAAATTGGCTGGTCGGTAATCTGCATAAATATGACACCGGCGAATGGTCGTACTATGACTTGATGCGAAACCTAGCAAGCGATGATTATCATCATTCGCACATTAACCAGCTCGCACAGCTTTACAATATTACGAAGGAAAGGATGTTCAAAGATATTCCGATAGATTTGCTCACTATAGTAGTATGTTGCCTTCTTAAGGTTGCTAGCCCACATGGTCACATCGCAAACTCTTCTTTTTGACTTAAGAAGATAACTGTCCTACGCTGAAACCATGACAAATAGCTAGGATTCTTTTTGGAGTGTCGATTCCTTTGCCTACCCTAACTGTGATCACAACGATTAGAGCCCTCTACAATTTGTTAGGTGCTTATTTTCTTGTCCTGTTTCATAAATAGCTTGGACTCATCATGGCCAAACATTCAAAAAGGAAGCAGGTATTACTTGCGCTTCTCAAGATAACGATTCTACAGAAGAACTTACTTGCATCGTTTTCAAGGAGGGATTGATAAATAAGCTTATCAAAAGGTAACTGCAAATGATCACGTGAACATCGCTCACATAGGCGGGACCAGCGGAGTACCTATCTCTCTTGCAAATGAACAGCTCAGACAAGGTCATAAAGCTAAGGTATTTGTATTTAGTCCATTAGCCCATGAACAATTTGGAGGAACATTTGTCGACTTTAATAAAGTGTCTATATGGAAGGGAAAAATACATATGAATCCCTTTTACTTTTGGCACAGGTTCAAATTCTTTCAAGCAATTAAAGAATTCGACATTTGGCACTACCATGCTCCTTATGGCAAGCTCAAGGAAAAACTNGAACAAGAAAAAAAAGGGCGAAGATACATAAAACATTATCATGGAACTGATCTGCGACACAAATATGACGAAGACTTTTGTCTCGTCTCTACGCCTGATCTCCTCCAATTTGCTCGAAATGCGGTCTGGTTACCAAATCCCTTGGATTTGGATTTCCTTTCAAGATTCAGAGATAACAACAAAAGAGAGAATGATCGAAAGATAATGCGCTTGGCTCATTATTCCTTCTATAAAAACCCTGGCCATAACTCGGGATACGATTATTATGTCGACGCGTTGAATCATGTACAGCATTCGGGAAAATCTATAATGATAGAAATCTATAATCTTCCCTATCCTAAAGCGATCGAAAAGCATTCTGTTTGTGATATTACAATTGGAAAAATCGTTCCCGATATAGGATGGATGGGACGCTTTGAGCTCGAAGGCATGGCTCTTGGTAAGCCGGTTATTTGCTATATTCTTGATGAATTATATGACAAGTACAAACCGCCTGTCTTTAGGACAACTAGGGAAACATTCAAACATGATTTAGAATACCTAATAGAGGACGAAACAACAAGGCGAAGGCTAGCAAAGGAAGGACCAGAGTACGTTCAAAAGAATCATGATGTTAAGGCTATTGTCGAAAGATTGGAAGATTATTATAAGAAATTGTAGTAGGATTATATAAGCACCTCTACGCAATTCATAAGTTCTATTTTTTATATCTGTTACATTGGCAATTACTTCATTTTTTATACATAATTAGTTACACAAAATAATCTGTATATAACTTTCTAATGATTCATCGGTCTTTGAAGTTCAAAATCAAGAAATATGAACAGTTCATTAAATCTCTTTAAGTCCAATGTATCAAAAACTGATGTGGTTCACATGAATATATTACACATATGGGACCAAGCAGGAGTTGCATGCATCCTTGCAAAGTACCAGGAGCTATCGGGACATAAATCTAAGGTGATAGTAACGAAAACCCGAGATAAATTCGGAATATACAGCTTTTACCATCAATATACTCAAACGATAGACCCAAGATTATTCATCGATACTTGTTTGAAGGAAGCAGAAACGGCGGATGTTCTTCATATTCATGGCAGGATCGACATGCTTTTTAGACTTCATAAGAAATTTGGAAGATCCAAGAAATTGGTCTTGCATTATCATGGTACAGACCTACGGGGATTAAAAAAGAGGCAAAAAGAAGAACTGCCGCATCGCTCATTGCCATCAGACTTAATAATATTTGCAAAAAGATTAGTGAGACGCCCATATTATAAAATAATGAGGAGACGAATACATGCGAGAGCTCAGAAGCTCGCTGATGCCGTTATTGTTGCTACACCAGATCTCCTGCAATTCGCAGAAAACGCGATACACCTCCCAAATCCTATTGATACAGATCATTTCAAGCCTCTTAATAATATGAAGTGTAACAATTATCAACAACAAGTAAAAATTTTGACAATAAATAATGAAGCAATCGATATGGAATTGGTTCTCTCATACTGTAGGAACATTGGACTAAACAGCAGCGTAGAAGTCTACGATAGAATGAACAGTCCAATCATGTATTCAGACATGCCTAATTTTTTGAGAAATTATGATATATACCTTGATGTGCGTTTTATCAACCGACAGCTTATCGAAGGTATGAGCAAAACAGCCTTGGAATCGCTTGCCTGTGGCTTAAGTGTTATTGATCATCAGCTCAATCGCCAGAAAGGGTTGCCCCCGGAGCATGATCCGATTTACATAGTTTCACGTTTATCAAATATCTACAACGAAGCAGGCCTTGTCCGGACCACCAAAGCAGTCTGACCCAGTAACTACCTTAACTGTAATTTGAATAGTATTATGCTGCTGCAAGTTGAATCGACATAGGCACTTCAATTATCTATAACTGTTATGGTAGAATGACCGAGATCTTTTATTTGTAATTAAATCATCATAAGAAATACATTCTGCGATACTTCTAATGAGATGATATGAAAATTTTGCACCTCTCAGATGGAGCCCTGCCTGATTGGAGAATCGAAAAATCTGCGATGAGTGCATCTAATTTCGGTCATGAAGTTTTCTTCGCGGGAATGCCCAAATCTGATAATTACAATCGAAAGATCTTTTCTAGGTTTTGTGAAGTCAATTGGACACCAAAAGCTAAGCTTGGGTTGCCAGTCCATTGGCAATCTGTCAAAAAGCAAGTTGAGAGGGCATTAAGGGAGGTCAGGCCAGACATTGTACATGCTCATGACATCTTTGCAGCAAACATGATGTTATCTGAATTTGACACATCATTTGTGTATGACAATCATGAGTTTTGGTCTAGATATTCATGGATTCTTCCGGAGATGATCCAGATGGCAGATTCGGATCATAGGTCAAATGGTAATATCATGCAAATGCTTCTTGTCGACTTGCCTCTGCGAGCAAAAAGGACATTCAAAAGCCGCTATGCTGCGAAATTATGGTCAAGATGGGAAAGAGAGGTTGTTTCATCTAAAATCCCTACAATTACAGTTTCTGACAAAATTGCCGAAGGACTGGTCGATATGGGTGGTGATGCTAACAGAATATTTGTTGTTCCGAACTTCCCGCTGACAAAGGAAGTCAAGGATTTTCAAAAACCTTTGTTCTATCCTACACTTTCATCAGTTTATGCAGGCGGCGATGGCCTTCACAAAGAAAAACGACCGAATCGAAACATTGACGGTCTTACTCACATATTTATGGACCGTGACGTTGGCCGCCTTACAATCCTAGGCTGGGAAGAAGAGGCCTCGGCAAATGTAACTTATAAAGGCTTTCTTTCTAGGAGAGAAATGTTTGCTGAAATGTTTAACCATTCGATTGGATTACTGCCTTGGAAAAAACATTGGACTCATTATTATAGTAATCCAAACAAGGTATACGAATATGCACATGCAGGGCTATTTGTTATGTGTACATCTTCATTTGAAACTATATCGGCAACTTTGAAGAAGAATTGTGTCACATTTGATGACTATGACGATCTTGCATCGCAGTTACAGTATTTCAAGGAAAATCTGGACGAACTCTATAAGAGAAGACTAAAGATCTTTGAATTTGCCCGTAATGAGCTAACTTGGGAGAAATATGAGAAAAATATATTTCGCCCCTACCAATTGTGTTGAGAACACTTTATTCTTTGTTGATTGATGATATGCCAGTTCAATATGCGTTGTCTATCTTTATCTTTAGGCAGTTTCAGTAATCGTAAAGATCTTTCTGGGATTTGTGACATAATCTCTTATCTTTTTATATTGTAGGCTATTGAGATATTGACGGAGTTCCTGTTCATAGACATGTACGTCCTTGCTAAAATATCCCTTCATCGTATAGAATGCAGCTTTGGGGTTCCCAATAAATAATAATCCAATTTTCGCTAGAGCGTATACCCTATTATAGCCTAATGCCTTGAGTGACTTGCCATACGCGATATACGTACTTTTCTTATATTGCCGGCCAGTCTTGCGCATGGTCTCACTTATCAAGTGATCCAAGACTTTGACCCTAAAGCCGTACTGCTCTGCCTTTATCAAGAGGTAGGTTTCAAAGCCATAATTTTCTGGATATTGGAATCCTAGTCGGCTCCAAAAGACTGCTCTAACGATTCTTCCAGATCCACGTGGAACCAAACTTTTTCTTTCTCCTTTGATCTGACCTGAGCATATCACAATATTTTTATCAGTTTCCATAACATCTAGTATTGTAGCAATATAATTTGGTGGAAGAATGTGGTCGGCTCCAAGTATCATGATGTAATCGTTAGAGCTTTTGCTGTAACCCATCTCCTGCAGCTGCCTCAGGCCATGATTTATACGCTTGCAAGTATTGGAGTACCATGCACGTAGTGTCCGCGGTCAGGCATATTAATGACATGCGCCCCAGCCGCAGTCGCGAGTTGACCTGTTCTGTCGGTCGAGCCGTCGTTTACCACTATTACCTTGCTGGGCCTTGTATGCTGAAGGAAAAGTCCTGTCAGCGTCTTGTCGATGAACTTCTCTTCATTTCTGGCTGGTATAATCACAGCCACCCGCTGACTCACGTAAAATATGCCGGGGGATTTTATTTACAGATTCCAGAGCATTCTACGGTAAGCGTCAAGTGTATCTTTTTTCAGGGTGCATGTACCTGTCCAGATCGACAAGCCGAGTTTGAGCAGCTCTTGCGCAGGAAGAGTGGGAGTTATCCCATCTTCAATCATGTTTGCAACGAGCGGCGCGTCTATTTCGTCGGCCACTTTTTTCAGCTCTTCAACCGATGTTGGAGCCTCAACAAATATCACATCAGCACCTGCCCTCTTGTAAGCGTTGCCGCGCTCTATCGCTTCATCAAGCCCGAGTGCAGCGCGAGCGTCGGTTCTTGCAACAATGATAAGGTCCTTGCTCTCTCGTGCCTCGATCCCTTTGGTAGGTACTCGTCCTTTGGAATGACATCCTTGCCTAAGGTATCGGAACAAGCTCAGCCNTGAAAATGCTTTGTGACTTTAAGACATATTACCCAAGATAAGTTCTCCTACGTCTGGTCTATGAGTACTGTTCGCGAATCCGTTTGTACTTCTGCAGTTTATTTAAACAAGCAAAAGGTGTCTTCTTTGTTGATCTCTAATCTTCAAGCCTCTCTTTTTCCAACAAATATGGAAAGTACATCAGAAGAACAGTAAGTAAAGAAAACAAGAATATTCTTTTTCGGGACCATGTTGCTAATTATTATCGTGCAGTAAGGATGGATAGATAATAATGATGACGTCTAACCGTACCATTTTCGATTTTTTGTGTTATAAATATTGTCAAGGCGCCTCTATTGGGCTATGCTCTGGAGGCAGACCATGGAGATAACTAAGTCCGTAATCGATAACTCGGAGGCCGCATGCAAGTGACTCCAATGTGGTTTTACTCATACCTCGTACAATCCTTCCATTGATGATTTTTACATCCAGATACGTTATCGTATTTTCTCAGGAAGTTTGGCATGTCTAGGTACTTTATTGGATTCCTTATCCTATCATAGACCTCTACATCCAATAACACATTATTTTTTTCACAATAGTCTAATATCAAGTGCCTATCGACCGCCTCATTATTTATGGTCAGAGCCTTTTTTGGATCATGGTTTTGGATTTGTTTTATTTGGTTTAAAATGNTCCGTGTCAATAGGGTTTGGAAGATATATGGCTTTCCTTACAAATTGTTGCAGGTCAGGTGTGGCTACAAGAATTGTATCTGNAAGCNTACGAGCTTTGAAAGGTAGTAGTTTCCTTGCCAATCTATCTCGGATTCTTTTTGCCAGTCTTTTCCTTTAATCACAGGATTAGATATCAATTGATATTGTGAATGAGAGTTTAACTCATTATTTGTTAGCTCTTGGTTAAGGTAGATATCTTNATTTGGCAAATAGCTGTATCTGAATTCTTTTAGTTAAATTCTGCATTCTCCTTGAAACGTCATGATATGCGAATGAAGGTAATGGGGCATTCATATGCAAGTAGCTCCTTTTTGNGTCGCGCCATTTATGTTGGCAGTATCTTTGCAGAATGCCTACCGTCTCAAATTGAAGCTTTTGCCAGGTTGTTAAAATACCAATACATGGTGATAGCTCAGGTCCTACGTAATTGACGAGATTATAGTGCGTTTGATANTCTCTGATGTTTGGCCATCTCCAAAAATTGATTCTATACGACGAGCTGGTGGCGGAATCCAGTCTCTAACAGCATCAACTATATTGCCAACCTTAGTGCCGGTTAATATATTCCAGCCAGCGTACACAGTCTCTACCCATTCAGTATTATCCCGAATTGTTATGCAGGGGATAAATAAAAGGTAACATTCTTTTTGCACGCCTCCTGAATCTGTAATTACCTTTTTGGCATTGCGTATCAATTCGACAAAGTCAATATAGCCCAAAGGTTTGATCAGCTTTACATTCCTACAATTCTTTAATCGTGAATACAAGAATCTATTCTCCTTGAGAACCNTTTCTGTTCTGGGATGCATTGGAAAAACTATATTNACTTCAGACAAAATTTCAAGAGATTGAACTACTGCAGTTAGATTGTTCAGNGATTGCGTATTCTCTGCCCTGTGCAGGGTAAGTACTAAGTAGGATTTCGGAACGAGGTTTAGAGTCTTTAGAATGGAAGAGTGTCTACAATGTACTATTGCATCCTTGAGTATCTCCACTGCAATATCGCCAGCGTAGACTATGTNTCCTGCAATATTTTCTCTTTCCAAGTTTTTGAGGGCTGTTTGTGTGGGAGCAAAAAGGTAGTCGCTAATGTGATCTGTTAATATTCTGTTTATCTCTTCTGGCATCCGCCTATCAAAACTTCTAAGTCCTGACTCAACATGTGCAACTTTTATCCCTGATCTCGTGGCTGAGAGAGCACCCGCAAATGTAGAATTGGTGTCTCCGTATACTATGACCAAATCGATCTGAGATTTTAGGAAAATCCTTTCGAGCCTCTTGAGGATCTCACCAATCTGGAATCCAGGTGTTCCAGATCCCACTTCTAGATTAATGTCGGGCCTGGGCAAAGCAAACTCTTTGAAGAAAACTTCGGATAACTCATAGTCATAATGTTGTCCTGTGTGAATAATGATATGTTCAAGCTCGGCTTTAATTGCTTCATGTACTGGCGCTAGCTTGATGATATTGGGCCGAGCTCCAACTACCGANGCAACTCTCAAAATGTTAGATAAAGTAAGTTAAGATATATATTTTAATAGTTCCCTGATTTTTCTCTGATCGTAGATGGTCAGAGGGTTACTCGTAGGAAGTTCGNGTAAATTTATAACATAACTATCATAAGTGACTAATATCAATAAAGGGGATCATATGAGAATTCTTCACCTCTTTGACACTGGGCTCCTTGATTGGAGAATTGAAAAATCCACAAGAAGCGCATACAGATGAGCTTACGAGGTGATCTTCGCTGGTGNGAATACTGGCAATTACCATACCTCAACTTTGCCTAAACTATATCCTGTAAATTGGGCATGGCAATTATTGACAAAATGGGGAAAGGNGATAGTTTCATCAGTTCCAACAATTACAGTATCTGATAGCATTGCAGAAGAATTGAGAAATATGGGACAAAGTAAGAAAGTATTTGTAGTTCCAAACTATCCCACATTCACAGAAATTAAGGATCTCACGAAACCCCTAGCTCATAATAAATTATCTTCAGTTTATGCAGGCATAGGACCTCCGAGAGGTTTTAAGTCTGCTCATAGAAATACGGAGGGTCTTATAGAGAGATTTAATATCGGTGATATTGGCAAACCTACCTTCATTGNCACATATGACATATCCACTGACAATGTAAAATACAAAGGCTTCCTAAGCAGGCAAGATATGTACAAGCTTCNCAACCTGAGAATGCTATTCATCGATTTTTCCGTATGCTATCCTTTTTGTTAGATTTCTTTAGCTGTCTTTCATCCAGAATAATTTTTTAAGCGGTAAGCAA